>Ga0209501_10002084_pt1 | contig 21390 bp, 20 predicted proteins | sample ArcticOcean_MG_C_4_FD_187434 | JGI IMG/M metagenome (GOLD analysis project Ga0209501, IMG submission 187434) | Marine microbial communities from western Arctic Ocean - ArcticOcean_MG_CB4_134 (SPAdes) (version 2) | ecosystem: Environmental > Aquatic > Marine > Oceanic | place: Arctic Ocean...
TCCCGATACATCAAAAACTGCACCCGAATTTTCTTTAATTCCCGCGGTGAATCTAAAAGAAGAATTAGAAAATAAAGCTTTATTAATATTATTTGAACTAATTGTTTCGGTTTTAGTACCTTGAACAGGATTATCATTTTTTTGAGCTTTTCCTGTAGGAATAATAGTTCCTACCGTAGCGGCGGCACCTTCTCCTCCCGTACCTCCATCAATAAAATCTAATCGATCACCCACAAAATAACCATCACCAGAATCAACTATACGGAAACCCTTAAGAATATCATCTACAGTATCAACAACCTCTGCTCTTGCATCTGCTCCTCCACCTCCAATAAATTGTACTACATCTCCTATTACATAATTACTTCCTCCATATTCAATAGTTACTTCTTCAATAATACCTGTACAGTCACCAAGTCCTACTTCATTATTAGCATTAGGTGCACTTTCAACTCTTTCATGTTTTGTAAAGTACCCTAAAGTTCCGTCTCTACCTACACCCTTAGTGATTTTTGACAAGTATAATTCAGTAACTTGAACCGGGCCAACCATCTTAGTAATAGTTTTTTCTACTATAGCTGTTGCATTAGATGAATGTCCTCTAATTTCTCTTCCTTCAAATATGCCAATGTTATTTGCGGTATCTGTTAAAATTTTAACTGTTTTATCTTTTGTCCATTTACCGTCCGACAATCTCATCATATCATCTTTAGGATAGTAATAATCTACTTCCTGTGATGCAAAGATTGCTCTAAATAACCAATCGTAAGATGCCTCTCCACCTTTCGACCGGTACACTTCTTTCATTTGTTTAAGAAGCATTCTCCGATCTGTTGCTGCTTGTTTTGGAACATGAGAATAAAATTCTGGTTTCCAAGAGGAATCAATGAGCCCTTCTATTGTTCTATCAATATCCGCAAATTCACTTAATTCTTTTGTGGCGGCAATTGGGCCTCTTGTTCGAAAACCTTCTACAGAACCATCAGGGAAAACTCCTGCTAAAACACCGTTTGCAAAGGTAGTCCAAGCACGAGAATCTACTCCTGTAAGTTCTTCGCCATATATGAAATTAGTATTAGTGGTGGGCTTTAAATAGGCAGTAGTTCTTCCATTTATACCAGTAACAACTGCTTCTGCATCAGTAGTATTACCGTAAACAGTTTCACCTATTATAAATGATAATTCATCATCTTTTGTAGTATCACGTTCTGTTTCTAATTGAATACGATGATTTACTATTGCACCCTCTAGAACACGCGGATCAAAATGTTCATTCTTATCGCCATCAGGCATCAATTCAGTATTTATTTCATCTTCAAAAATCCAGTAGTCTGGCTCTATTGAGGCGTCATCTATCCCCTCTTGTACAAGTTTATATTCATTAAATGCTATTCCTTCAAAATAAACCTGATGGGATTCCATAAATTCATAATACTTCTCAATGAAGAGTTTCATCTTCGGATGATCAGCTGTTACAAATTCAGGAACAAGAGTTTCTACTAATGTTGAAACATCTTGTCGTTCCTTTATTTTTTTCTTATACGCCATTTATTTTGTCTCATATCCAGTACGGAGGGTAGAACCATCTACAGTGCTATGTACTCCAGAAACATATGTTCCGGAAGGAGAATCATCTAACATGCTAACAGTAATATCAGTATCTTCCATTAATAGAATTTGTTCCCGCACAGGTTTAATATCTGATGATGCAGGGACAACAGAAATGGTCATAGGTTCAGTATTTCCGGTGATGATAGTCCCTATAGCTTCCGGTAAAAATCCAGTAAGGTTTATTTGGCCAACTGAATAAGTAACTGTTCCTACATTATTTGCAACAAGAATTCTTTCTAGTCCAAATTTTCTATATACTTGAACATATCCATTTTCATCTTGAAATCTACAATCTTCCCATACAGTATTTGCGTTGTCACGATATGTAAATTTACTACTTGTTATAGATCCCCAGAAAGTATTAGAAGGATGATATATTTCATTAGAAAATTTTAAAGTATATGCAGCAGTGAGTCCTATTGCAGGATAAAGATATCTTTTTAATGTTATGGCAGTTTGATTACTTGCAATAGAAATTTCTGATTGGTCTATTTGTCTAACTAAATTTGAATATCGAAATGCCTTATCAAAATCTTTTAAATTTACAGTACTAAAAGATTTAATTGTAGATGTTATAGTAGCTTTAAGTGATGCTTCACTATTTGATGTTAAAGAAGAATCATATTTTGCCGTAGTATCAACTCCTAAATACATATAATCTGGATCAACAACTACAGAAGTTACACCAACAACATTTCGTTTAGATAATATTGCCTTTTCAATACGAGCTTTTGCTGCTGAAGATAAAACATTTCCTTGTCTTGGTTTAATTGCAACATATACTTTTCCATAAATGGGTGGATCACTATCTTCTCCTCCCCAAGCTACTACAGATTGTGCGGCAGGATAATCCCTTTTAATTAAACTTATATAATCATAAACTGTAACACATCTATTTTGTGCATCAAAACTTTTGGGAGCATTGAATTTAATCTCTTGTATATCAGCTGAAGCTGCACCACCGCCAGCTGCGTCAACAGTAACTATTTGAACATTTGAATAACCACCAACATCAGCTACAGTAGAAAAGGTTTTACATCCATTAGTAGAAGTAGCATCTGTTACTAATCCTGCTAATGTAATAATATTTCCATTTGATACTTCTTTTCCTAATATTCCATCTCCAAATTGTACTTCATATAATCCCTCATCCGCTTCATCTAAAAAATAATGCCTGGAAGTAGAGTTAACAGTAGTAATATCATTTGCTAAATCATACGCAAAAGATGCCGATTCTGTTTTAGAAGTTTGTACAGTTACCGTTAACGTATCTGTATCGATATTTGCATTTGGAAGAAGATATCTTTGGTCAACATCAGCAGTTTCTGCTGTGTATCTATATGAAATAGGTATTCCTTGAGTTAATTCAACATTAGATACGGTATAGATAAGATTAGCATTAATATTAAGAGCATGTGCTTCAGCGGTACACCAAATATAATTAATACCGTCCACATCTCCTTGAAATTGTGTAAATCTCGGAATAGTTATAACCGCAGGAGTATCCATTGGAGTAATCGTAAGGTCTACGACCGCTTTTGATCCTTTTGCTGAACGTGGCAAATATCCTAAATGTTTTGCTTTAGCAACTACCGAATTTCTAAGTGTAGCAGAATCTAAAAACATTTCATTTGCTACCATGTTGGCATAATATGCATTATAATGTGTATTATATGCGAGTACATCTAGAAGAACATCAAAGGATGATCCTCTAAAATTATAACCGACAAATTCGTTTTGGTTCTGTAAAAACCCTATTAGATTTTCTTTAATTTGTGTAAAATCTAATTCTGATACATTAAGCTTTCCTTCTGTGCTGGCCATGTCGTCCTATGTCCTTTCCAAGTAGACTTCAGTTGATGCTGTTTCTGAACTATTGTCTGGTGTATATTCTATATAGATTTGATAAGCATTGTCTTCTTCTAAACGAATAACATTTATTTTTTTTACAATCGCTCTAGGCTCATACGTTTCGATAGCATGTTGCACTGCGGCAGCCAATCTAGCATCTGTTAAAGGTCCAAAATTTTCAAATAAAAGATTAGATATTCCTCCTTGTATATCAGGTTGAAATAATCTTTCATACGGACTTGTTTTCATTATATTATTAATTGACCGACTAATAACATTATTTTTTTTAACTTGTTCTAAATCTCCATGCGCAGGATGACTTCCCATGTCCATATCAAAATCTACGTATTGTTTTCCGTGTGTTGTGGCCATATTTCCCTCTATATTATTTAGTTATTATCACGCCATTAATATTGGTGCCATAAATTTGTCAAGAGCATTAAAGCCTCCTACTTCAACTCCAACAAATACAATACCAGCGGCATAACCTAAATTCTTAGGAAGGCCGGATGCACTAGTTATTCCTGATGCTAACCCGGCATTTCCTTCTTGTTGGTCTTCTATGTGAAGAGCATATATTCCTGCACCAGATAAATCTACTTCAAAGAATGCTAAAAATTTTGTAATAGTTTCTATCATCTCTTCTAAAAATTCTATAAGTTCATTAAGTGTGTCAATCATATCTTGAATAAATGCAGAAGATGTAGCAATATATCCTTTTACAGATACTACAAAATTTTCTAACATCTCAAAAAATTCATTCCACATTGGAATAACTTGGTAAGACGCAATAGTATTGAAATCTGGAGATATAGACTCAACTGGTACAGTTAATTTTTGCATAGATACTGTGCCATATTTTGGATAAATTCTTTTACTGATACCCTTTCTTTTTGACATCGGGCTAGTTTCTTCAAATTGTGTAGCTGAAACCCCCTTGAACTGAAAGGTTGCCGCGCCTTTTGTCATATAATTTGGATATTTTTCTGGAGCCACACCCCAATAACCTTTTATTTCTTGTTCTCGAACACTATCTTGTGGAGTAAAAGTTTCTACCGCATTAGCCTCTTTAGTAGCAATTGGCTTTATTGTTATTACCATATCCTGATAACGGCCGGTCGAGTTTCCATCTTTTTCTTGTAATGTTCTTCTTGTTATTCCAATATCATCTGTTATTGTATATAAAGCAGTAGAAACTATTGAAGTTGCTTCGGTGGAAAGTATTTCTGATATAGTACCTAATCCTCCATAATTAACTCCTCTTATAACATCTCCCACAGCAAATAATCCATACTGTGAATCACACATAGTTAAGTTTATTGTTTGAAGAGGAGGGTCTGTAAATTCTTTATAAGTATCCATAAGCTTATCTAAAGAAGCTTCCATAAATTCTGGTATATCACTAAAAAGCTTAGAAAATGCATTAAAACTTTCTATAAATATCTCATATGAAGGGGCAGCTATAAGCATTACTATGGCAGAAGAACCTGCTCCAAATTCCGTATTACCTTGTATATTTGGTTTACCTGATTTTATTTTTGCATTAATTTTTATTCGTGATGATTTCCACATTCCATTTTTTAAATCTTCATTTGTATGATCAGATCCACTTCTGTTCTTTGATCCCATATTATATAATTGTTCTCCATACACTATTTCAGGATCATAGCCCGCCACAGGGTCACCTTGTTCATTAAATACTATATCACCTTTTGTTGGATTAACAGCTGGGGGTCCTTCCAATTGTATACGCTCATATTTTGGAACATCCCCTGGATCACTAAATGCTTCCGCCATAGTTTTTAATACTTGTTCTGCACTATATTTGGGAAACGGAGACATTAAAGAAAATGGATCAACTGTTGAATTAGTATAAGGACTCCATCCTCCAGCTACCAATTTTCGTGGCATTGCTAATTTTGGTTCAAAAACATGTTGCATCGGAGCAGGAACACTATGAGTTGTTGTAGCTTCTGGATCTGGTGCATTAGTATTCCAATATAATGGTCGTCCTGAATCATCTCTCAATTGTTCAAAGCCATAAGATTTTTCAGTAACAGGTTCTACATTTTTTATAGGTGAATAAGGATCAACATAAAGATAATAATATCCAGCATCTTTCATATCTTGAATTGATTTAATTAATTCATCCGCGATTGCCTCCAATGCTTTCAAAAATATATTAGCAGATTGTAATTCAGCAATGATTTTTACTATCCCCATAGCAGTTGTTGCCAATGTTGAAGTAGTTTTAATTTGCTCAGCTAATTCTTTTGCAGTGTCAGCTATATCTTTAACTGTACCGGCATCCGCAATTGTCCATTTTTTCCATTCAGGAGTTGCCATTTTCTTCTTCCTTCTTTCTTTCTTTTTCTAAAAATGTTTTCCAATGACCTCTTCGTTCTTCAAGAACTTTTAAATACATTTCTGCAAACTTTTTCGTCTTATTTAATAACTCTTTAACATCCGTTCGTTCAGGGTTCGCTTTTTTCCATTCAGGTGCTTTTTTAGACATCACTATACTCCTTATCTCTGCCATTATAAATTTCAAATTTATTTCTTGCCTTTTTCACTAAATCAATTAATGAGCTCAATGATTGAACATCTCCAATCAATTTTCCTAATAAATCAATATCTTTCCCCAATAAATGATTAACATTATTATAAAGGGATTTACCATAAGGGACTTGACCTCCAGTCGTGTTCGATGAAGGAATTCCAGATACATAAATTGCGGGTGGCACTCCTTGTCCTTGTGCTCTTGTTCCTGCACGGGTTGGAACACCAATACGTGCATCTATTTCTGCTACTCTTTTTCCACAATTACTACCGAATGTTCCTACCTCAGTATGAAAAACACTCCAGTCAGAATTGGAATAAGTAATTGCTGTTCCCTTTCCAGAATTTCCATTATTCGGGCCTGTTCTGCCTTGAGCGGCAAGAGCATTACGGAAATTTGTTAATGATGTGGATAACAATGCCAAATCTGCGTACGGTTCTGTAGCCAAATAAGTATCAAAATCTGCATCAGATATTCCACTACCTCCTGCTTCAGCTCCCGAAATTATAGGATCACGGAAAGAAACAATTGATTGTAAGTCACCTACTGTATCACGTATAAACTGTACATCGGCATTCATTGTAGTATTTGCATTACCTCCCGACTCATATATGTGTTTTTGTGCAAAATTATATCGACACACAAATGCTGATACATCTGTACGAGTAGTAGCCACCCAAGTATTAGATCCACTATTTACAGTTACGGTATTAATTCTATAATGATTATCATAAATGTAATTATTTGCACCCTTTGTATAATAATGTCCGATAGTCTGTCCCGCAGAGGGTGAGTCATTATATGGCCAGGTTGTTCCACTTAAACTAGGAGTAGTAGTATCATCATCTACTGGTACAGCTCCAGCTGCCCCAACTCCAATTGATACTCCATCACAAGAAACTGTTGTTGATTGTACTCTAGTAACAGCACCCGATAATCCCGATTTATCAATAGAATGAGGGGGTTCTCCTTGAGCTGGCATTGGCCAATTTGCAACAGAACTACTTCCAGAAGTATATCCCGCGTTAGCAGGTAATTCATAATAAAATTTTTCAGCACTATCGGTATAATATCTATGTTCTGGTAATGCACCACTTGCATCCGCTCGCTTATTATCCCAACGAATATATCTTCCTGAATAAGCATCTTGTCTTCCCAATGACGGAGGTTGTGTTCCTGTAAGTTCACCATTCTCTACTTTATACGTTCCGGCAGTAGGTCCTATAGCAGGGATAAACGGATTTAATTCCACATAGGGATAATATATCTCATTATATTCTTTACCCAAAGACGAATAATCATCTCTTGCAGCTTTTGTCAAATCATTAGTTGCATTTGCAGAACCGTTATTAGGATCATAAAATCCTAAAAGCCCAATAAATTGAGAAGTATTAGCAGTTAACGTATCATCAGGACCCTCATCTGTTCCACTATAACCTCCTACACCATCACCAATCGGTTTCCAATTATCATTTTTAACTATTCCTTCTGCGGTTACTTTAACTTGGCAAAAAATATCATCTTTTGCATGACTGAAAGGAACACTATTAATTGTATAAGTTATTACACCATTTGATTCTGATTTTCCGCCATACGTTATAGAATATGCTTGTCCTGTCCAAACATTTGAAGAAGTTGAAAGTTCTAATTTAATACCACTCGGTCGGCTAACTATCGTACCTCCACCCCCCTCAAAAGTAATGACAGCACCATCAATTCCTGTTGTTAACGGAAAGGTTCCTCCTGTTAAGGTTACTGTATTCATTTCTTGCGTTACCGTACCTATATCATAAACTAAATCATTAATTCTAATTTTATTTTCTGCTACTTTCGCTGAAAGTATCTTTGTCGGTCCATAATATCCTACTGGAAGATTTGATGAAGTTATTACATCTCCATGTTTTACTTTTGCCATGTCTTCATCTGAAACCTCAGTAATTTCTTGCGTATTAGCTGTAGCAGTACCCGTGATAGTAAACGTATTTACAGAGTCCTCGTGTCGTTTTAAATAATGTGTTCCTCCAAATGAAGGTCCCACAGGAGTATAAGTACCATCACTTCCTGTAGTTAAATGATCGGCTAATGTCAGAGTAGTTAATTCATTATATGCTCCTGAATTAATTATATTTACTGAAGCAATATTCGCTTTTGCCCAATTATAATTCCAAGTATTAGCCGCCAATTCTCCTGAGACATCACCTCCCCAAGTTATAGTATTACCAAAAACTATCTCAGCATCAGGTGTTGTATATGGACTAATATTTACAGTAACATCCACTAATTCTCCATCTACTCTTGACCTTACAAGATAATAATCTCCAACATAAGTGCTAAAAACATTACCTCCTTCTGTTTGTGTCGTGCCAGGAGTAGAACTTAGTGTGATTTGATACTCATCTAAAATCTGAGATGCTGCAAGTCCCATAAAAGATGTATTTGGTTCAGTAAGTCCTAAGGCACCATTTACAACCTCATATGTTGGAAAAATGAATTTCTTAAAAGCAGTTTGTATATCTCTTGCCCCATAACATATTGATCTTTGTCGTGCAAGTCTTTCACATATTGTAGCGAGAGAATAACTTGCATTTGTGATAGATGCTTCCATTAATACCTCACCCATGGTGGATGTATTAGGAGTAACTAAATTTGTATCATCTAGAAGTAGAGTATCAGTACTATCTTCCAATTGAAGAAAAATGGAATAAGTACTAGAAGTAAATTGTTCACAAACAGCATTCAGCATGGTTTGCGCAAATTCTCTTGTCAAAGTAATAGAATCTAAAATACCTTCACGTGCAAGTAAATGATTATTTGGTGAAGATTCTATTTCTGTTACAATATCATTAATTTCTTTTTGTATTGCTCCTGCCATAATTTCTCTCTATGATAAAGGTCCCGCAAAAGGAACGGGTGGTGTGCCGGGAAGCAATCCACTTACTACCCAAGTTTTTACCCAATCTGCTAAAACACCTCCAAGGTTTTGGCCGAATTCCATTCCTGAAGCTGGTTGCTCCGAAAACAACTTCATTAACGCAGGTATATGAGTTGGCGCAGTAACCGGCGGCCCAATCTGAAATGTACTCATATATGTCATTGCCATAGAAGTTAATTGTGTTCCTATTGCTTGACCTATACTAACACCTACAGGTAATTGTCCTTGAAAAATTTGACCGATATTCAGTCCAAATGGCTCGGGTAGAACAGTAGCAAACATCTGTCCTCCTGCATTCTGCGACAAAGACAAATAATTTTTAAACGCTTTTGTTATATTTTGTCCTGGCGTTAAAGGTATTGCAGGCTGCTGCATAAAAGCCATTCCTAATTCTGTTTTCATTAAACTTGGTACCATTGCCATTATTCGAAACTCTGTCCTACTTTTAAAGATTTTAATAAATTTAATTTTACCGATGCCGGTGGCATTGGCGGCCCCGTTGGCCCTGATCCACTAGGATGTATATGCTCTGTTACAATATCTATTATCTCATCCATAAACTCTTTCATAGTAATTATTAATCCTTTGACTTTTACTTTACCAGCAGTACTTATACTCACTTCTCCCAATAGACCCTGCATTTCGACTGCTCCTGTCTGTGTTAATTTAGATGATGATAACAAACTATCAAATGCAACATCTCCTAGTAATGAAGTACCCTTGAGACTTCCTAAACCTGCCACAAATACAATTTCATTTAATGCGTCTAGTTTTACATCCCCCAAAGGTTTCATTGAAAAACTTGCTAAGGTTCCCAAGGGACCTAAATGCATTTCAATTCCACCAGTAAGTAAACCATCTGTAGATTCTATTCCTATTTTACCTGCAAATGCAGTTGTTTTATGCGAATAACCGGCTGTCGCGGCTGGCATTACTCCTTGAACAGTTTGAAATATGGAATCTGTAGCATTAACAGAAAATCCTGCACCTGTTTGATGACTCGCAGAACCTTGAGTATTAAAACTGAGAGATCCTGTCCGCATTGTCCATTTTCCACCCACCTTATCTGTTTGTTCTCCTACTGTAGTTGAATGTGCGTGTTTTGCATGACGATAAAAATGTGATGAAGTTAAATTAATTTTATTTGATGCATGTATTTTCGTATTACCACTATTCACAATAACATCATTTCCCGGATTTTGAAGAGAATAACTTCCCTTTCCCATTGCAATCAAATAAGAACTTCCTATTTTGTCACTTTTATTACCTTTAACATAAACTTCTTGTTTACCATCAATCGTTTCACAGTCTCCTAATTCAATATGTGTATAACGTCCTCCTAAAATAATATTATAATAATTATTAACTATTTTATCTACTTTAATTCCTACTTGATGAATTTCTGTAAAGGTTCCTGTACGATGATACCAATGTAGTCTCTCATGTCCCGGAGTATCATCCATTTCTATAATATGTCCACTTTCTGTTTGATGGACATGATTATAAGGATATAATGCTGCCCAAGGAGGGAAAGGTTCTGACCAAGTACGGCCTGTAGCACATGCAATGTTTACTTGTCCTTGTTCTCGATTGATTGCTTTTTCATGTACAATACCAGTAATCATTGGGTCAGTATAAATAGAATTTCCTCGCATTCCCCGAGCTAATCTATTCGTAGTAGGTTCTTTAAGGTAATTTAAATTTCTTGTAGTCGAAATTAACGAATCTGAAATATTCCTATCTAACGGAGCTAAACCTGTATCTGGAAAGGTAGACCTGACAGGACTTTCTACTACTTTAACAGTAAATGCTGGACTTTGGGCCGATGGAGAAGATATTAATTGTGTTACAGAAAAATTAGAATATTCACCCTTTACATGTGCCTCATGAGTTGTAGCTTTTGCTCCTTGTTTAAGTAAAACCTTATCTGATATTTTTAAATCTTGTGGATGTTGCGTAGGATCTGGAGTAGAATTATGTACAATTGTAGCAGGCTCCCTAGGAACTGCTTGTCCTGAAATTTTACTCTCCATATTATAATTTAATTGACGAGGTCCAATTTCATCAGGAAAATCAGGATGTCCTGCTTGTAGAGAATGATCACCATCTGGTAATCTTGGATCAAAAAAACCTTTCTGTAAGTTTTCACCCTTAGCATCTTTTTCAGGAATACCCCCAAATGTTCCAAAAAACATTGGCTCCTGTGCACTTTCTCCGTCTCTATAAAATCCTAATACCCATGTTCCTTCTACAGGACCCAATGGGGTTGTTCCCACGCCCGTTTGACTAGCAGAAGTAATAGGTGAAACAGGATATGCCCAAGGTAATGTATCTGTAGGTTGATGTACCTTTTCTTCTGTATTCCAACCTAAAATTCTAACTTTACATCTTCCAAGATAAAGAGGATCGTGGCGGTCTTCGACAACTCCTTGCCACCAAATGAATCCCTCTTTCCCCATAAAATAAGACATTTTATTGTGCTCCTGCTTGATTCGATTGGCTCAACGATATTTGACCAGATTTCTCCGCCTGAGTTTCTTCGGAACCTGTTATAAGGTCAGACTTAAAAGAATCTTTTATACACTCAAATTCAAGCGTATATTTTTCTGGAGTAAAATGATGACGCAATTTAGTAACTAAATATTTTCCACTTAAGTATTTGTGTTCATTGGGTTTAGGTTTTTCCTTACCTCTTTGTACTACATCCATTACAGCCGGTATCTTAAAATCTATCACATCTCCCACCATTCTATTTGATCTACCTGGTGATCTAATGAATACTTTAACATTATTAAGCTGTTGAGTTTGAACTATTCTCTGTTGCATCCATTGTTCTACTCTATTAGGAATAATATTTAAAGGTCCCATAATGTCACCCTCCTTAACAGTTTTTACTCCAATACCATTTTTAAAATGTGGTATTTCACTATGTCCAAAATTTGTAGGATAAAAACTTACATGCGCGTCACTAGATCCTAATGCATGTTGATAATCAGTACACAACGGCCCTTTGTCTAGGTGAGCAAATCCATCCGCAAAATTTTTCTTATCTGCTGCACTTATAATTCTCTCTTTTTCTTCTTCTGAACCATCACTACGAATAATTTTTTCTTTCCTTTGTATGGATCTATCAATATAATTAAAGTCAGTAGTATCATATTTCATTCTAACTAAATCATGAGTTAATAATTTATTTGCATACATTCCTTTTGTTAAATTTTCTAACACATCAAAATTAGAAGTAAATTCATAATTATCCACAGAAACCATTTCCATAGCAGTTCGTTCTGCGGATGTTACTTTTGTATCTGGTGGTTGTTGTAAACGTTTAGGCCACATAGTATAAGTTTCTTTAGCTCTCTGAGTTCCAAAAGAATATTGTCCTTCCTGTGGACTAGTTCCTGGTGGATCATCTGCAGGTTTCATATATCCCATTCCCCCTCCAGCAAAAAGAGTTTCTATAGAAATAAAGAAAAACCCTGTAACAGTTTCATAAAATAAAAAAGTTGCTCCAACGGCATGTTGTCCCGCAGATACTGATCTAGAGGCTAAAAAATCAAAAGCTTTAAATGGTGTTAAATTAGGAATAATCATATTTGTTAAATTTTTTGTAGGCTCAATAAATATTTTTTTAGTACTCCATCTAAAAAATTCACGATATAGCTGCCGAACTACAGTAGATATTTTTTGTGGTTCTTTTGTACGAGTATTCACAGTAGTTCTCTGTACCTTAGTTTTTAAACTAGTAATGTATTCCTTTGAAACTCCATGTAATGTATATTCAGTAATTCCTTTTTGTGCACTTGTTTCAGCTCTATCAGTCATTTTGAATATACTAAAAGTTAAATCTAACAATCCACTATTTGTAGAACCTTTAAAGGGTCCTGGTCTTTCAACTTCACTCCCTGGCGGACCTGAGGGCTCTCCAACATTTATTTCTTCTAAATTTGGCATATTCGCCGTTTTAATTTTTAATGTTAAAGTTTCTTCTCCTATAATTGGCAAAAATTCTGCTAATCCTGTACCATCTAAAATTTTTATTTGCATGGTAAGACTAGAAGAAAATAGACTTTCATAAATGCTTATTTCAGAAAAAGTCAATCTTAAATCAATATATCCTCCACCTTTTTTATGTGGGGAATAGAGGTTACATTCATAAATTTCATACTCCCCAGGAAATCGGGGCATATTTTGCGGAGTGGGCTTTTTAATATCTTTTTGTTTTGCTCTAGCAGGTTCGTTCTGCATGTAGGCAAAGGGGCCAGGAGACTTCCGGCGGGGTAATATCCTATCCCCGAAACCTGGAGGCGTATCATCATCTGTATGTGGATTTCTTGTGACCATGAATTAATCTTTTATAATAATTTATTTACATGTTCCGTGAATATCATAGACGCAAATTGTTTTTTAATTAGCTTAATATCCCGTTTAGCTTCATTTAATTTATTTTCAAACTCATAATAATATACAATCCCTCTGTCAGTATCCGGCAAGGAAGTATAAGTGTCAAAATCACACGTTATCTTGTATTCTGGTATAGGATCATTTGGACCCTTTTGTTCAACTCTATGTCTGAGAGTACGTTCATAATGGTGTATTTCTTGTTGGGCAAATGGAACAGAACCATATTTAGCTTCTAAATAAGAAATAAATTCTCTTGTTCCTAAAGGCCAATCCCAAATAGGGTTATGCATTTCATTCATAATAAAAATTAACCAAGTAAATTTTACATCACCATAAATTTTTTCGGCCGTTACATCCGGTCTTTCATTTTCTGGTATGGAATATGGTTGAAATTGAACTATATCATCCAAAAGAACATCTTTAATTTTTGTCCTATTCATAATATCAACCGCGATTTTCAATTTTGTGGGCTCGCGTACTCCTGAAACATTATAAGAAATTTTTGGGTAATGTGAAAAAAATTCTGACATTTTTAATAATTTCCTTGTTTTCCGCTAACTAGTTCTCTATACAATACGTTTATTTCCGTAAAGGATAATTTCATTTCTATACTTACAGGATTTTGTGTATCTTCAAAAAACAATACAGTATCTTGTGTAGTATAATCTAATGCAATGTCTGTTAATACCGATCTTCCTATTTGAAAAAGAGGACTCTCTTCACCTTCTGGTAATTTTGATCCATTAATATAAAATTCTATTACAAATTCATCAGGATAACCAAACATTCCCATAGGTGTATTTTCACTCACTCCTCCCTCATGACTAGGTAGCATTGCCTTTTTAAACGCTCGGCTGATTCTCGTTATTTTTTTTGAATCAATTTCATTTTTTGGGAACATTTTAAAAGTAAATGAATGATCACGCATAGCTGTTGGGCCTTTATATGCAGAAACTATAAAAGGATTTAATACTCTACCTGTAGCTCTACCCAAAGCAGCATCCGCAGCACCTCCAGAAATCGTACTGATCACACCGCGAGCAATTTCTTCAGCTGAAGTCGCTTTGTTCCACATCGCTTTTCCGGCAGCCTTTATCTCATCCATCGTTGTCCCTCCACTTACAGCTGATCTATTCAAAAAATCTGATGTTGCCATTCCCATCTCAGCTGTTTCATAGTCTGATTTATAAGCTGTACTCAATGCATCGGGAGGTATATACAACGCAACATCTAAATTCGGTTCAGACTTATTACCAAATTTAAAAGATCGAAATGAAATCCAATGTTTCAAATCATCATTTCCTAGATCGGTCGGCCAAGTATGTGTATCCGCGTTTTTTGGCATTTTTTCCTTAATTATAACTGTTATTTTTAAACATCTATATATTTATATGGCATACAAAGGAAAGTTTCGCCCACAAAATTATAAAAAATATAAGGGTGATTATACTAAAATTATTTATCGATCTGGTTGGGAGTTAAAATTCATGAAATACCTGGATCGTCAACCTAAAGTCTTGCTATGGTCAAGTGAAGAAGTTATTATTCCGTATAAATCTCCTATTGATAATAAATGGCATCGATATTATCCTGATTTTTGGGTTAAAACCTCTAAAAATGAAACTCTAATTGAAATCAAACCTAAGAAACAGACTAAACCACCTAAACAACTCAAAGAAACTTTAAAACATAGAAGAAGATTTTTAAAGGAAGTAAGGGTTTGGGGAATCAATGAAGCAAAATGGAAAGCCGCGGCAGAATTTTGTGAACAAAAGGGTTGGAAATGGCAAATCATGACTGAGGATACTTTAACAATTACTAAATAGTTCCAGTATCTAAAACAATAATAAAAGAAAAATATGGCATTACCTTTATTAGCTCTCTTAGCACAAACTATTCGTGCCGGTCTTGTTGCATTAAGAACAAAAACCGCAGCCGGTTGGTTCAGAAAACTTGTTAAAGAAACGGTAGTAAGAACTACCTTAAGTGAATATAGATCCCCGGGGAAACTATTATCAAGGAGTAATAAAACTGTAGCTTGGAAAAGAGGTAGTATGTATTTTTTCAAGTATGATCCAAAACATAAAGAAACACTTCCGTTTTATGATACTTTTCCTTTGGTGATTCCCATTGAAAGATATTCTGATGGATTTTTAGGTATCAATTTTCATTATCTATATCCTAAAGATAGAGCTATATTATTAGATCAGCTTCAGGTGTTTGCTAATAATGACAAATTAGATGAAACAACTAGATTACGTATGACATATAGAAGCTTAGGAAATTTTACAAGACTTAAAAGAGCAAAACCATGTATTCACAGATATTTAGATATGCATATGAGATCGGCAATGGTTCCTGTTAATGCTGATGAATGGGGAACGGCTCTGTTTTTACCTGTAGAACGATTTAAAAAAATGAATAAAACAATGGTTTGGATGGATAGTAAATCCAAATACATAACATCATAAAGAAGGATAAAATTATGCCAGATGCCGGACCCTTTAATCCAGATAGCTTTTTAAATAAAGCAGATAATCTTGGTGGACTTGCTAAAAATAGTAGATTTTCTGTTTCAATTACTCCTCCCACAAAACTAGTCACCGGAAATCGGGCTGAGGTTTGGTCTTTCCTTTGTAGAAGCGCAGAAATTCCAGCAATGGCTCAACAGACAACAGAAGATAGGATTTATGGTATAGAAGTTATGAAGCCATACGGTGTTACATTTGAACCTGTGACTTTAAGTTTTTTTAATACTAATGATTTTTCTCCACGTAAATTTTGGGAAGATTGGTTAGATCATATTCAACCAGCAAAATCAAGGAATATGGCATATTATGATGATATGGTTGGAGACATAAAAATATATCATTATTCAGATCACGCGAAGCAACCGGTACCCTCTTATGAAAATTATTATTGCCAGCTCATAGAAGCTTGGCCACTTTCTATAGGAGAATCAGAACTCGACTGGGAACAAGATGAGGTTAATGGTGCAGCTTTTGATGTTCAACTACAATATAAATATTGGACGAGAAGTGACGGACCCGGATCAAGCTCAAGCGGCGGATCCACAAGAGTGGATCCTAACAAGACCTACGAGCAGAACTATGGACGGGGTAATCCTCATCTTTAATTATTAATTATGAATTATAGGAGAATATTATGTCTTTACCAAAAGTAGCAACGCCTACTTATGAATTGACAATCCCTTCTACGGGACAAAAAATTAAATACAGACCTTTTCTTGTAAAAGAAGAAAAGGTGTTAATGATGGCAGCTGAACAAGGAGGTGCACATATAACCAAAGCAATAAAAGATGTTTTGAATGCATGTTCAGAAAGTAAAGTTAATCTTAAAACCCTTGCACCATTTGATATTGAATATTTCTTTTTACAACTTAGAGGAAAGTCTGTTGGGGATCAAATATCAATTAGACTTAAAAAACCAGATTCAATAGAATGTGAAGAAGAAAATTGTGAACAACTCTGTACAGTAGACCTTAATGTTGCTGATATAGAAGTAGATACTTCCAAAGTAAGTAATGGTAAGATAAACATTACAAAAGATATTGGTATAAAATTAAAATATCCTGAACTTGATAACATGCAAAAATTTATTACTTCAGGTACAGACCCAACTGCTGATGAAATATTTAAATTAATTACTGAATCTATTGAATATATTTGGGAAGGTGAAGAGATATATAAGTCAAGAGATACCACTAAAACGGAATTAAATGATTTTATCGAATCACTTAATTCAGAACAATTTGGTAGAATTAGAAGTTTTTTTGAAGATATGCCTAGACTGAGTAAAGATGTTCCATGGACATGTACTAAATGTGGAAAATCTACGACAGTAACACTTCAGGGGATTGATTCTTTTTTCGGATAGCGCTGAGTCATGACTCCTTGGCGAATCATTTTCAAACAAACTTCGCCATGATTCAGCATCACAAGTGGAGTCTTTATGATATTGAAAATATGACCCCTTTTGACAGACAAGTATATGTGTTATTATTACAACAATGGTTAAAAGAAGAAAACGCAAGAATTAATGAGCAAAATAGAAAAATGAAACAAGGTAAATAATAAATGGCGGAAACAGCACAAGACAAAAAACTAAGTGAAGTTAGTGATAAACTTTCTAAACTGAATGGTACCACAGAAGTAGGTCTTGGTAATGTCCAAAATCTAACAGAAACTTTGGTTGCACAAAGTAGAGCATCATTAGAAGCAACAGAATCAGCTGCAGCAGCAGAAACAGAATCTAGAAAAGAGGCCGCAAGGGCACGAAAAGATAAACTGGGTGTGACTGATGTTAATGTTCTGAATTGGCAAAAAGAAGATTCAGGAATGTTTGATACATTAGCCGATATGTTGGCTATGAAATTTGCTTGGGGTGGATTAGGTTTAGTTGGTCTGGGTGCAGCTGTCGTTGGCGCAATATCTGGTGCACTTATAGGAGCAAGTGCTGGATTAGTAACAGGTTTTCTAAGTATGTGGAAAGATATCTTCAAATTTTTTGGAAACATTCTTAGAGGGAAACTTGCTAGTATGTTTCCAAATGTTACTGCCACCCTGAAGAGCATTTTTGGTAAAGGTGGAAAAATTAGTCAATTTATTACCGCTATAAAAGCATTCTTTACAGAAAGCAAAGTATTCAAAGCGATTTCAAATGCATTCATTAAATTAAAAACAATGCTAACAACTTTTGGAACAAAAATATCAAAATTTTTCTCTCCAATAACAAAACTTTTTGGTGGAGGTGGAGGGCCGATTAGTAAATTTTTCTCCACTTTTGGAAAATTCTTTAAAATATTTAGAACTTTTTTTGCTAGATTATTTTATCCCCTTCAAATCATTATTAGTCTTGTAGAAGGTTTCTTTGAAGCAAAAGATGCAGTTGGTAAGAGTAAAGGAATGATGGCAACATTCTTCAATGCAATCATTGGTTTCTTTGGTGGTATTCTTGATGGTCTGATTTTTGGAATGCTGGATCTGATCAAAGATGGTGTTTCTTGGATTGCAGGATTCTTAGGATTTGGAGATGTTGAAAAATTACTTGATAGTTTTTCTTTCTCCGATATGTTCAATGAATTTTTAGATGACATCTATGAATGGTTCAATCTCTTATTCAGCGATCCAGTTGCGGCGCTATCACAATATTTTAGCGCACTGTTTGGTGGGATGCTATCAATAGGAGATTTTATCGTTAACATGTATAAAAAACCACTTGTATGGTTAATGAAATTGTTTGGATGGGATGATGCTGCAGAATCAACCGAAAACTTTTCCCTCAAAGAATGGGTCATGGGAAAATGGAAGGCTGTAAAAGATTGGTTTACAGGATTATTATCTTGGGGTAAAGACGCAGGTGCTACAGAAGAAGGTGGATGGTCGTTCACAAAATTTATAGGTGAAGCATGGCAAAAAATTAAAGACTACTTCAAGAACCTACTAACCTTTGAGGGTGCCGGTGGAGAAAAGATTGGATTGGGTGACAAGATTATGGAATTATTTAAATCTATACCAGATAAAATAGTTCAGTTATTTAAAGATATGATTGCAAAGGTTCAACAAATATTCTCATCGATATCTATGCCTTGGGAAGATACACCTGAAGAAAAGCAGCAAAAGGGAAAAGAAATACAGTCAAAAATTAAAGAGCATCAAGTAGCACTGAAAGCCGGTGACACTAGGACCATGATGGGTTTTTCGCGTGAGGCTGAAATAAAAAAATTACAAGAAGAATTATCTGGTATACCGGGATTTGCAGAAGGTGGATTAGTCAAAGGAACTGGAATAGCTAAACTTCATGGAAGTCCAACTTCACCAGAACTAGTTTTAGACAATCAGGCTGCAAGTCTTTTTATGCAAGCAGCCCAAATGCTTTCAAGTTTATATTTAGAAGGAACTCTTGTAAGAGCAGAAGCTTCAAGTGGAGGAAACGTATCAGTTGTAAATGCTCCTGCGACCACTATCAACAAATCGACATCCGGCATGATGATGGTGCCTCAAAGTATCCGACCTAATCCACCTAATATACTTCCAGCTTAATCTTCTGCAAGTTGTTTAAAATAACTCATCTCTTCTTCAGTTTCCTCTCCCGCTGCTGTAGCAAGAGTAGGTGTAGGAGAAACAGCTTCTTTTGGAATATAAGGTGATCCTCCATCAAAAGGGACTGAAGGATTCCTTGGAGCTTCCGGACCGGTTGAGGTTTCGGTAGTATCACCTGTTGACAAACCAAGTACTCTATCCAATTTCTCTTTCAACTCTGTATAAGTCTTAAAGTTCTTTGGATCAGTAAAGGCATCCAATGAATGTTCTGTTTTCCAAACTGTCTCCATCTTATTCTCATCTTCATCAAGAGGAGCTGGATTTTCGAATTCACTCTTATCATAATTTGAAAACCCATCAACTTTACGAATCTTTATCTTAAAATTCGCGCCTTCCCATAGATCAAAAGGATTGACTGGAGTTTCATCTTCAAATTCAGGATTCATCTTATCATTAAGTTTATCCCAGATTTTCTTCCCATACTTGTACAGGCGAACTTGATTTTCGTTCTGAGGATTTGATGGATCTTTGAGAACATAAACATTAGAGACATAGGTGAGCCTACGTTTCTGTTTACGTGCTATATTTTTATTTGCCTCAATTCCTGAATTCCAGAGTTGAGAATTATACTCACTTACTGGGTCTTTCTGACCAAGAGTGGTGAGAGAGTTTTCAATGTACCATCCACCGGGTCCTTGAAATCCATGATTCCATGAACGTGACCAGGGAAGGTCTTCTCCATCTGGTGCAGGAAGAAATCGAACAACGGCCATTCCGTTGCCTGACTTGTCCAATTCTGGACGCCAGAATCGATCATCATCACCTTGACCTCGTGCTGGTGCATTGAGTTTTGCGGTTTCTTTTAGGAGGGATTGGAGTTTATCTCCACGTTTTTTCTTCATATCTGCGAACGACATATGTTTCCTTTCGTATATTTCGTATTGCGTTGTATTATTTGTATTGCGATTTATTTCACTTAATCATTATATCTTATTATAACATATTTATTTCATTTGTCAAGTACCTCCTTTCATATTGGTAATTTTGCAGAAGTAGCTATTAAATGTAAATCTTCAGCTTCTTCTTGAATATTCTGTTTTAATTTTCCATTGATCATTTTACCAGCCATTTCTGGCTCTAATTTATGTTCCTCACAATAATGTAAAACAGCGTCTATATAAGTCATTTTAGTAAAATTTACTAATTTTTCAATATTTTCTGCAAACATAATGGAGTTATTAAGTCTTGTTCCCATTAATGATTATTATTAATTATTACCATTACCATTTAGTTGATCTGTTTCCTTGTGTTCTGGATCGTCTTTATCCTTAAACCAGTAATCAGTACTCTTTGCCAAGACTGCTACATATGCTCCAACCAAAATGTTGATTAGTTGCATATGATTATCTGTAGTAGCTTGTGTAAAGAATAACAAATAGATCAAAACTAAAAATGTTCCAACAATACCCCACGATAGAGTAATTCTTGCCCAATAATTTTTTACTTTTCTTTTTTCAACGGCCGACACTTCTGACTCCGTTACCTTTTTTGATGTTGCCATATTAATATCTCCTGTCTTCCCATTCGAAAACCCAATCATTATTTACATGTGTAACTTTTACTCTGCCCATATCCATGGGTTCAGGATAAAAATAAATAAAATCTTTTCCTCCTAAACTCGTATCTTCTCCCGAATACCTAGGATTAATGGCATTTGGTTCGCCTCTATCAATACCAGCTTGTCGTTCTTTTAAATCATCTTCTCTTAATGTGTTTTCATATTTTGTTCGATGAAAACCACGTTGAACAAACCTTGCTGGTATATTCTTATATCCGCCCCGATAATCTGACATTTTTCCTTTTGAGGGGAGGTAATACCTCCCCAATTTTATTTTTATTGCTTCTCTACAAACTCATAGAGTTCCGCCGCCTTCTTCTTAATATCCTCAATGGTATAAGGGTCTGGCTGA
>Ga0209501_10002086_pt1 | contig 21385 bp, 11 predicted proteins | sample ArcticOcean_MG_C_4_FD_187434 | JGI IMG/M metagenome (GOLD analysis project Ga0209501, IMG submission 187434) | Marine microbial communities from western Arctic Ocean - ArcticOcean_MG_CB4_134 (SPAdes) (version 2) | ecosystem: Environmental > Aquatic > Marine > Oceanic | place: Arctic Ocean...
GACACATGTTCCAGTCAAAGCGATTGCGATGGACTTGCTATGCCCCCAGACGATCCAAATATGCAAGTAGAGGGCATGTGGGATAAGCATGCTTGGAAATGCAAAGATCCACCGTCTTATGATGATCCCCCTCCTCTTCGGGGTGCTACTGGAAAGATGTGCGTACTTGAATCTGTGGAATGTACTAACGATAATGATTGTCGCAATGCTAATGGTAGTTTACGAGATGGGGAACCCAATGAGTTCCCACACAATTGTCAGGAATACAGTTGTGTAAATAATACGTGTGTTACAAATCCCTGCTCGGACATAGTTTCTTGTACATCCAATAGCAGTTGCGATTCTCTGCCAGATTTTGATGGAGATATATCTAGTTGCTGGGAATGCGTAACTGAAGATGATTTTCAAGGTAATTCAAAAAAGTACTGTGCGTGGGATACGTGTAGTTGTGTACGCAATACAAGTGCACCGGCGTGTTCGCCAATGGATCTTAACGTAGATTGCAGTCTTTCTGATTTTGAATTATTTACAGCAGGACAGAACAGGTATGCAGGACTGAATGAACAGTGTCTTGATGATATTTGTGAATGGGACGAAGAAGTTATTTGTCCAATGCAATGTGGTGGTGTGGTAGGAAATGTCTGTGCATCTTGTACAGATTATGATGATACCTGGATTGACTGTAACAACTCCGCAGGTACGTGTACGTATAATGGAGCAAATGATCCAGAAAAAGAAAAGAGAGAATCTATCATAAATGCCTGTCTCTGTGATCGTCCAGATTTAATTGATAGTATGACTGGTTTATCAGCTTGTGATGCGAATTGGTGTTATAAAACACCTGCAGTTTGTAATACTGCTGGTATTTGTGCAAAATGTACTGGTTCTACACCCAATGCTGGATGCGAAAATGGATCGGTAGAATGTACCGTAGCTTGCACATCGGATTTACTGTTTAATTGTTACGTAATAGATAAAGATGGGTTTCGTGTACAACAAGGATTACTCACTGCTGAGTTAGTTTGTGAAGAAGGTATTATACCACCGTCTCGTTGTATGATTCCAGGTGGTGGTACAGTTGGAGGTTCTGGAGGCACCGGAACTACTGGAGGTTTAGGTGGACTTGGTTCTACAACTGGAGGTGGCCCTGGTCCTGGAACAACAGGTTCAACTGGAGGAGGCCCTGGTCCTGGAACAACAGGTTCAACTGGAGGAGGTCCTGGTCCTAGTGGTGGCCCTGGTCCTGGAACAACAGGTTCAACTGGAGGAGGTCCTGGTCCTAGTGGTGGCCCTGGTCCTGGAACAACAGGTTCAACTGGAGGAGGTCCTGGTCCTGGAACAACAGGTTCAACTGGAGGAGGTCCTGGTCCTGGAACAACAGGTTCAACTGGAGGAGGCCCTGGTCCTGGAACAACAGGTTCAACTGGAGGAGGTCCTGGTCCTAGTGGTGGCCCCGGTCCTAGTGGTGGCCCTGGTCCTGGAACAACAGGTTCAACTGGAGGAGGCCCTGGTCCTGGAACAACAGGTTCAACTGGAGGAGGTCCTGGTCCTAGTGGTGGCCCTGGTCCTAGTGGTGGCCCTGGTCCTGGAACTGTAAGTCCTCCAAGTCCTGGAACTGTAAGTCCTCCACCATGGTGCAAAATGGACAATCAGTGCCCTCAGCCAATGCCTAGTATTTGCCAAGGTCCACTCGTAAACAATTATTGTTTCTTCGAGAGCAATGGAGCATTTGTGTGTATCCCTGCTGGAAAATGTATTCGAGATAAAATTTCTTGTTGGAGCAATATGTGTGTGGATATTGGCGCAGCTACTCAATGTATTTGTCCTATTGTAATTCATGGCCCTGGCCCTGCACCAGCACCAGCACCAGCACCAGCACCAGCACCTGCTCCTGCTCCTAGTCCAGGAAGTTGTGTCGCTAGCGCTGGCCAAATTTGTCCATGTATGGCATCACAAGATACTTGCAAAAGCTATGGCGAATGTTTCTTATCTGGTGAAAGTGGTGTGGTGCACGAATATTGTGGCGGTGTTGATAGCTTCTGTTGCGCGCCATCTACCTCTGGCCCAGGTCCTGGTCCAAACCAGTGCCCATTCACACCACCATCTACTTGTGCACCGGGTCAATCAACACGTTGCTGCCCTGCAGGTAGCTGGACATGTTGGAATCCTCTAGTAAATGGAACATTCCCAGATGGAACTATTCCGACAGATAATCAAGAAGGCCTTACGGGATACAATGCACCGAACCCTTCTATAGGGCTTGTTGGTCACTTCAGGAATTTCTTTGGCAGCCTACTTAGCTTCTTCTCTGGTACAGATACTTCAACTTCTACTCTTACTGCAGCAGTTGGTGATACTTGTGGCCCTGGCCCTGTCACGTGTACTGCAAAACATGATTTAGAGAATCATGATTTTTTCAGCATTTCGTATAGTGCTGGCAAAGTGTATGGGTGTAAGGCAGGTGGGAATCGATTCCAGATAGATCCTGGTCCTGTTGTGCGCAGTGGTTTCTGTGCAGGAACTATTGATCCAAGCTTAAGTGAGCCAAGCACTCAACTTGAAACACTAATTCTTGATACGGTCAGTACATTTAGCTTCCCAGGGTTTGAACGCAGAGTAATTTTTGATCCTGATGAGCGTATGTCTATTGCTGTTAAACCTGTTCGAGCGAATGGTGGCATTGCCGTAGTAGCGACAAGGGGTGGAAAAGGATTCTTCTATGAGTGCTCCCCTCCTCCTAAGTGTCCAAGTTCTGCTTCTTCTAGTGCGAAGTCATTCCCTGCTTGTGGACATGTGCGTTGTACATCGTTTGCTAAATTAGCCAATCATGATCCGAACGTTATGACCTATCATGGTAGTCACTATAAAACCTGTGGTGGTAGTGGTAGCAAGCGTGTGAACCTCGATGGAACAGTGATTGATACTGGTGCATGTGGTGCTCCTCCTCCTAGTCGTTATTATCATGAGTCTGTTGCAGATACCGAGTTACTTACAGCTCTAAAGGCAATCGGATTTGGATTTGATTCTCCTACTGTTGATTTGGTCGAAAACATACCGCCTTTGTCATGGGGGCTTCCTCCAATTAGAGCTGAAAATGCAAACCCTTCGTTTGCCGCAATAGGTGGAATTGGAGATGTCTATAGATGTGAAGTGGTGAATTGCCCATCCAGTTCATCCAGTTCGAGTTCGAGTTCTAGTGCATTAACGTGTGGAGAAGCTCCTGTTTTGCTAGAGAGATATAACACAAAGTGTCTAGAGAATGGAAAAAGAGGATGCGCAGGCCCTCCAAGTACATCCAACTTTAGCTGTCCTATACGGACACGAAACTACACCATTAATGTGCCAATGGCAGGTTGCAAAATCAGTGCAGAGCTACGCGGTATTACTGGCGATGCTGATATTGACATTACAAATCCTGGGAATTTCCCAAGTATCTTGAAGCCAGCACAAAATGATAACTACAACGACTTTAGTTGTGAAGATAGCCCTCCACGTACGAAGTTCTGGAATTCTGGTACGTTTGCGATAACTCCAGGAGACCATGACATTGATATTAGTGTGCGGGCCAATGGTGGAGTTATTGATGTAGACTTCAAGTTCTTCTTAGAATGCCCATGTCCTCCTAGTTCATCAAGTTCCTCTAGTTCATCATCAAGTTCTGCAATTTCTATACCGTGTGACCTAGGGTCACATCCAGATTGTGGTGGAGAGCAAGCCATTTGTTGTCCTGCAGGAAACTGGACATGCTATGACTCTGCGACGGAATGTCTCCCAAATTGTGTACCTCCCCCTACGCACCTCGCATGTGTAAATAGTTCGTGTGTTCTTGTACCTGGAGGAACCCCTGATACTTGTAACCCACTTGTAGGCTGTGGAGGGGGTCCCGGTCCCGGTCCTGGCCCTGATGATCACTTTGCATGCGAAAAGAGTATGTGCGTTGTTGTCCCAGGTCCCGGCCCAAATACGTGTGGATCGAATACAGATTGCGAAGTTTTCCACACAGCATGTGAGGGAGACGCTTGCATGATCGTTGCTGGTGTAGGTGATGATGAATGTGATGTTATTCTTGGGTGTGATGATGATGAGCGTCTTGCTTGTGTCTTGAATATGTGTGTCATACTCAACGAATCAGGTCCTAATGACTGTTCCTCTACTATTGACTGTGGGCAGCATACTGAATGTCAGGCAAATCAATGTATCATCGTAAATTCTCCAGGAGAGAATGACTGTGCCTCTTCACAAGATTGCCAGTTCTACCTAGATTGTGTTGATGAAGCGTGTGTCCTTCTTCCTGGTGATGAAGCTGACCAGTGTACGTCTAATGATATTTGCCAAGAGCCTGAAACACATTTGGAGTGTCGAGATAATGCATGTGAGGTGATTCTTGGTTTTGGAGATGATGATTGTTCGAATGATTCTGATTGTGAGCCATTCCATCTAGCGTGTGTTAGTAATGCTTGTGTGTTGGTACCTGGCGACGGTGATGATGAGTGTCTCAACAATGCAGCATGTGAAGATCAATTCCACCTCGATTGTGTTCTAGAGTCTTGTACCCTTGTCCCTGGTGGAGGAGATGACTTGTGTGATCCATTCTTGGGATGCAGTAGCGGTCGTACTATTTGTGAAGGAAACAGGTGTTTGGTTTCTATGGAATCCGGAGAGAATGAATGCTCTTCAGAAATTGATTGTGGTCAACATACAGAGTGCCAAGACAATCAATGTGTGCTGTTTGATTCTCCTGGTGATAATGAATGTATAAACAATGCAGATTGTCCCCCCGATCCTGAGACACATTTGGAATGTCGTGAACTTGCCTGCATCGAAGTATCGGGTATAGGAGATGATGAGTGTGCTCAAAACTTTGAATGTTCTCATCTTGATTGCCAAGATGATGCGTGTGTATTAGTAGATGGAGGCGGGCAAAATCTTTGTCTTGATGATGATGATTGTGGTATCGATGAACACCTTGCCTGTGTTTTACAACAATGTGTTCTTGTTCCAGGCATAGGAGATGACGAATGTGGATCAAATTCTGATTGTACGAACTTCCATCTTGAGTGTGATGACAACGCCTGTGTGCTTGTACCTGGTACTGACGAAGACCAGTGTGCTATAGATCTACAATGTGAAGAGCGCAACCATCTCGATTGTGAAGATCAACAGTGCAAAGTATTCTTTGGAGCTGGAGAAGACCGATGCTCCAACGATACTGATTGTGATGATGACGAACATCTTGAATGCTCTTCTTCACAGCAGTGCATCGTTGCTCCTGGTGCCGAGCAAGATACGTGTGGTGTAAACGATGATTGCTTAGAAAATCGTTCTGTCTGTATCTTGGATCAATGTGTAGAACTTCCTATGTCTGGGTCAGACGAGTGTGGATCTTCTGCTGATTGCACAGGATTCCACCTAGAGTGTGATAATGAAGCTTGTGTCCTCGTGCCAGGTGATGAGGAAGACGGCTGCAATATCGACCTCGAATGTGACGGGCCAACACACCTTGATTGTGAAGATCAACAGTGCAAAGTATTCTTTGGAGCTGGAGAAGACCGATGCTCCAACGATACTGATTGTGATGATGACGAACATCTTGAATGCTCTTCTTCACAGCAGTGCATCGTTGCTCCTGGTGCCGAGCAAGATACGTGTGGTGTAAACGATGATTGCTTAGAAAATCGTTCTGTCTGTATCTTGGATCAATGTGTAGAACTTCCTATGTCTGGGTCAGACGAGTGTTCTGGGAACGAAGAATGTGGCTTAGGAAGCAGTTCATCGAGCTCGTTTGGTCTCTCTAGTAGTATTCCAATTCCAGAGTTCCACTTGGAGTGCAGAGACAACGCCTGCACAGTTATTGAGGGTTCCGGAGAAGATTTGTGTAGCCTATTCGAAGAGTCAGACTGTCTGCCTTCAATCTCATCGTCTTCTTCGTCATCATCATCATTTGAATTCTCCTTTGGTATTAGTTCATCGTTCCGTACTGATTTCCATCTCGAATGTGTAAACAGTGCCTGTGAACTTATCCCAGGTGATGGAGTAGATGCTTGTAGTCCATTCTTTGATTGTGGAGAGACGACGCACGCAGAGTGTCAAAATAGTCGATGTATTGCAGTAAGTGGTGGTGGTGCTAATGATTGCCAAATTGATTCTCAGTGTGATCCGAACAGTTCATCATCATCGTTCTCTGTTTCTTCACCAGAGTCGTGTAACTTCGATGGAGATTGTCCGGGGGAAGAGGTGTGCCTAGAAGGAAGATGCTTCTCTTCAGTTGTTCGCGATACGTTCTGTGGAAACGGCATCAAGAACCCCGGCGAAGAATGCGAAGATGGCAATAGAGATAATGGCGATGGATGTGATAGTAACTGTAAGGAAGAATCTCTCGTAGCTTCTGCAAGTATGTGTGGAAATGGATTACTGGAAGACCGTGAAGAGTGTGACGACACCAATGTACGTGACAATGATGGTTGCAGCTCTACATGTCTTCTTGAGATTGGAATTTGTGGAGATGGAGTTGTTCAAACGCTTCTCGGAGAGCATTGTGAAAACTCATCACATGATCCTAGTCTTCCTTACCAATGTGTTCGCTGTCGATTCTTGAGTATGACGTGTGGAGATAGCACAGTAGACGCTGGAGAAGAATGTGATGCAGGTCCTCGCAACTCCACGTCTCCAAATGTTCTCTGTCGTCCAGACTGTAGTTCTTCACGTTGTGGCGATAAGACGTTGGATACTTCAGAACTTTGTGACGATGGAAACCGGCTCAATGGTGATGGATGTGATAGGTACTGCAGAATTGAGAAGAATCCTACACAGGTAGCTTCAGATATATCTGATCCTATACGTAATCCACAGTTTACTAATACGGGATTCCCTCAATTCCAAAATATCCAGCAGTATGGCTTTCCACAATATCCAAACTTTAAGCAGCTTCCATACCAGCTACCACTTGCCCAGTTGCGTCCTATTGTGCAGCAAAAAGGACCTGTAGGAGATACAGGACCTGCTGCGGTTGCGATTGTAGGAGCAGGTGCAGCAGCAGGATTAAGTTGGATCAGACGTAAACGTCGCTAATCTCCGTCTTCGTCTTGGGGACATTCGGCGGCAGAGCCTCTCTTCTATAGCTAAAAAGCCCTTATAAAAACATATAACATATAGTTGACGGGTACTGATGGATCGGTACAGTAGGTCCATCGTTCTTTTAGAAGTATTGTTTTAACGTCTTTGACGCCTCTTTTCAGTGGAGAATCTCCTTTGAAATGAGGTGTCATCGCCAGTTGGACACCTTTGTTCGTCCCGTGGCATCATCTCTCCTGAAAGGAGGAAGAGATGCAGATCTCGTGCAAGGGCTAAGCATGGGTGGCGTTCCTCAAGAGCGTCAATTTGAATCCATCTCTAGAAAGGAGGTGTCCCTATCTTTTCAAGCGTTAGATGCTTTGTTTTAAAAGGCAAGCCATCAAACTAGTTCTTCGTTTAAAAAAGCCCGTTTACGGGCTTGAGTAGTCGCAATGTGCGACTGTCTCTCAAAAAGAACGGTTTAGCAGCACCGAAAGCTGCCCAAACTCGCTCCGTGATCCAACTTGGATTGCGGAGTGTTTTTTATCCTAGAGAATCTATATTTGCGGCTGCGATAAAATCATTCTCACTTAAGCCGCCAACAGAATGTGTTGTCAGACTGATGGTTACATTATTATAACTATGGATGAAGATATCAGGATGATGATTCATTTCCTCAGAGATCTTTGCTACCTGATTTACAAATACGATAGCACTTTGAAAGTCATCAAGTCGAAATGTCTTGGCGATCAGCTTTCCGTCGTCACCTATTTGCCACTGTGCAATATCATGCAGTAGCTCTTCGGCCTGTTCTTTGGAGATTGGGGTGGTCATGATTAAATATTATCATAATTCTGCTTAACCTCCAGTTCTTTCTGATCAACCTCACCCTCGACTACTCCAGCCGACCTCACCCCCAGCCCCTCTCCTTCCGCCCCAAACTCCTTTCCAGGAGAGGGGAGCTCTGCGAAACAAGATAAACAAAGTTCCCCTCTCCTGGTGGGCAAGTGGCGTGGAAGGAGAGGGGGGGGGTTAGGGGGTGAGGTTAGAGTATTATTCTCAAAAACTTCCGTTTCCCGACTTTGTAGATCCCCTCTTCTATTTCTGCATCGATTGAATCTATAGCTTTGTCATCTTTCTTAATCCCTCCCTGCTCTATAAGTCTGCGAGATTCGGATTTAGAGGCAATCAATCCTTCTGATACCAATACATCTATCAGCTTTGCCCCCTTAGCAGCTTTGACCGCAGGAACATCATCGGGGACGCCTCCGTCTTTAAACACAGTATCAAAGTTCGCCTCTGCAGCATCAGCGTCTTTTGCGCTGTGATACATAGTGACAAGCTCTTTTGCCAGCCTCACCTTTGTATCTCGGGGTTTCCCTTCAAAAATCTTCTTTACTTCGTCCATTGGGATGTCGGTACAACATTCGAAGTAGGTCTCCATCAGGTCATCGTTGATTCGCATTGCTCCGCCAAACATATCATTAGGTGTGTCATCAAGATAAATACAATTCTCGTAAGTCTTACTCATTTTGCGACCGTCAGTACCCTCAATCAGTTTTGTAGTGAGGACAAACTTTTCTCTTTTGCCGTAGACTTTTTGGAGTGTACGACCGGCAAGCATATTAAAGTACTGATCGTTCCCTCCTAGTTCGCAGTCGACATCGAGTTCTACTGAGTCGTACCCGACCATTAATGGGTAGAGAAATTCAGATATTGCTACTGAATTCCCTTCCTTTAATCGCTTTGAAAACATGTCGCGCTCCAACATTTGTTGAACGGTAATGTGACTTGCAATTTTTGCAATCTCTTCGAATCCGAGCTTTTCGAGCCACTCGTGGTTGTAGCGAATTTCTACTTTGGAGAAATCCAACACTTTCTCTGCCTGTGCTTTGTACTGCTCGAAGTTCTTTTCGACATCTTCTTTCGTAAGAGCCACTCGCATTTTATCCTGCCCAGATGGATCCCCTATCATCGCGGTAAAGCTCCCGATGAGAAAGATCACCTCATTCCCTTCATCCGCAAAGGCTTGGAGCTTTCGCAGAGGCACGCTGTGCCCTAGGTGTAAGTGTGCTCCCGTTGGGTCAATCCCTAAGTATACGCGAATAGGTTTGCCTGCTTTGAGCTTTTTTTCGGCAAGATCTCTTGGGGTAACGTTTGTAACGCCTCTGGTGAGAAGTTCGGACATACGTGCAGCATAGCAAAAAATCATGAATCATGAATCATGAATCATGAATTTCCGTCATAGTATGGCTATGGAATTCATCGTTTCAGAATCTGGCCGCCTCGATGCGCTTATTGCAGCGCAGGATTCCTCTGTATCCAGATCAAAAATTCAGCAGGCCATTAAAGAAGGTTTGGTTACAGTAAATAGTAAAGTAGCGAAGAAGGCGTCACTGAAGGTTGTCGAGGGAGACGTAATATCTTTTACCGATAACCGACAACCGACAACCGACCACTCAATCGACCCCATCGATCAAAAGCTCGAAGTCCTGTTTGAGGACGATGCGGTGATGGTTATCAATAAGCCTGCAGGAATTGCTGTGCATCCAGGGCACTCGATGGATGCAGATGAGAAGACGGTTCTTAATGGAGTTGCCTATCTATTTAAAGAGCGCAACATCCCCTTTTCTGCGGACTCGACTCTTTCTCACCGCTTAGATAAGCCCACAACAGGGTGTTTAGTTGTTGTTAAAAATAACAACAGTTATCAGTCACTCCAAAAGCAATTCGAAGAGCGGTCGACAGAAAAATCTTATTTGGCAGTTGTATCTGGAGTTCCAGAGTATACCGAGGCCACAATTGATGCTCCTATAGGGAGAAACTTAACAGATCGCACAAAGATGTCTGTCTTAAAAACATCTAAGTCTCGTGAGGCAAAAACAACGTACCGCGTGCTTGAAAAGAGTGAAGACTGTGCACTTCTAGAATGTGACTTGCACACAGGCCGTACACATCAACTTCGTGTTCACCTTTCTTCGGTTGGTCATTCTATCCTAGGCGACACTACGTATGGTTCCCCTGCCAGTGAAAAGATATCAAAGCTCTACCAAATAGAAGGGCTATGTCTGCATGCACGGTCTATTACATTTACGTCACCTGCAGATGATAAGAGGCATACTGTAGAGGCTCCTCTATCAGAGACAATAATCAGTGCGCTAAAAGAAGTTGGTCTTACGGTGTAAATACTATCTTGTACTCGAGTATGTCGAGGATGTAGCCGTCTTCGGACCTCACAACTATGTCGTATACGTTATCCCCTCTTTTTAAGGTATTCATCTCTGCTGAGGCAATGTAGTTAAAGAACCCCTTGCCTTGCTCGAAGAGTCGTAGCCTGTAACCGTTGACCCATACAGAAGCAGCTTCTGGTGGAACATTTCCTTCTATCAGTGTTTCGATATTAGACATTGTATATACAGAACCTGTTGTTGGACCAAAAAATGTAACGCTTCCTGGCATCAACGGAAGATTGTTTGGAAGATCTGTTTCTTCTACAGTGCGTGGTCGACGTGTTGCCTCTGCACCTTCTACACCTTCTACTCCCTCTTCTAGTACTCCTTCTTCGGATCCTTCTTCGAGCATTACAGTAAGGATAGCTTTTTCGGATCGGTATCCTCCACGGTTAATTGCTTCGATTTCAAATACGTTCTTCCCGAAGTTATAGTTTTTGAATTTTACATTGGCAAGATACGACCACTCTGTATCTCTTGGGGAAAATAACTGCAAACGGTAACCATTGACGATAATACCAATGGCTCCTTTTGGCGCTTTTCCAGAGATTTCAATTTCTGACTTAGAGGTAAGGTACGTCTCTCCTGCATTTGCTGGAGTTGTAATTGTTGGAGCCTCTGGTGGCTTACGGTTGCGTTTTACTGTGCGGATAGCTTCTGCGATAACGACTCCACCATCATCTACTGCTTCGATCGTAATACTTACTTCATCTTCGTCGGCAAGGGTAAGCTCTTGCTCGAAGCTACCAGCTTCTGCATCGACATTTGCAAGGTAACCATTGATACGTACTTTATCTACTGCAGATCCAATGCGTCCGGATACTTTTACTGTTGCAGACTCGATAGTAGAATCACTCTCCGGTGACTGCACTTCTAAAATGATGCCATTAGAAATTGTATCATCAGGCCCTGTAGTTACAAGCTCATCAGGAATATCTGTTTGCGCATAGATAGCGCGGCTACGTTCTACAAACTGCGAAAGTATTTGTTGTGGGTCAAGTGGATTTCGAAGGACGTAGAGATCTGTTTCTTGCTCTCCGCCTATTGGGAGTGTGAACTGCTGCCCTTCTCCCACTATTATCTTCTGGTTACTTCCAGCGATTGTAATCTCTAGCCCAAGTCCATCTGCAGAGAAGACAGAGAGAGACCGTGGTGTCATCACCACTTCTGCTTGAGATGGAATTTCTGCACTAATAAAAGGGCTTATTGCTGTGCGAGTAATGGTACCAGAGTATGTAGCAAGTTTTGGGGATGCCATCCAGATCGTTCCTTCCTCTAGGTGGACTGTGACTTTACTAAGCTCTTCTCCTTGATAGCTATCTTCTACACGTATTTGTGTACTTTCGTCGATTCGTACTGAGGACCCATCAAAGAAATCAAGTGTTGCGAAGTTTCGTGGACTAGAAACTATTGTGTCACCTACGTAGAGCTTGAGTTCGTTTTCTGCTCTCTTGAGTGGGCCGTTATCAACAGAAACATTTATTACTCCGCGATCTTCTATAGTAAGCACTGCAGCAGTAGAGCGGATAGCGTTTCCAACGCCAAAGAACGTGAGGGTCTTATTTCCCAAAAGCAGTACAACTATAAATAAAGCACCCACCGAAAGAGTTTTACGTAGACGCACATTACTCTTTGGTTCTGTTCCGTGTCTTCTACGCCGTGGGTGTCTACTTTGTCTCATAGGAGGTGGATTATAGTACAATACAAAAATCCTGCCAAGTACCTATTGAAGACACCTTGTATTCAGCAATTACATTGTCACTCGCAATATTTCTGTCTCGGATGTCTCATCTCTTTCTACGAGGATCTTTCCCCAGTCACTCATAGTGCGGTAACCCTCCTCTTTAGCTTTAGCGAGAATGGTTTCTGCTGTTTCATTCTGAATAATGAGTTCTCGAATTGCCGGAGTCGCAATGAGGAGTTCTGGAAGTGAGGTTCGTCCGCTGTAGGTGTTATTATTGCTTGGGTCACATTTTCCATCTTTGCATTCTGGCTTTAATGTGCGCACCAATCTCTGAGCTAGAATCGCACGAAGTGCAGGAGCAAATGTATACGGGCTTACTCCCATGGAAAGCAAACGCGGGATAGCTTCTACTGCAGAGTTTGTGTGCAGTGTAGAGAGCACTAAGTGACCGGTAAGTGCTGCATCGATAGCTGTTTGTGCTGTTTCGTAATCACGGATCTCACCAATCAAAATAACATCGGGGTCGTGACGCAAAATAGATCGAAGCCCAGAAGAGAAGGTGTAGTCATGGTCTGGATCTATTTGGCTTTGCACAATTCCACTGAGTTCGTACTCCACAGGATCTTCTAATGTAATGATGTTACGGTCTTTACCAACAATGGTCTGTAGCAGTGCGTACAGCGTCGTTGTTTTACCAGATCCTGTAGGACCGGTAATAAGAAAGATTCCGTTTGGCAGCTGGACAATATCACTAAGTTTTTTATAGATTTCTTCATCAAATCCTAGTTGTTCTAGCGGAACAATTCCAAGTTCTGGGTCCAAAATACGCAGGGTGAACTTTTCCCCAAATCGAGAAGGAATAGATGCTACACGAATGTTTACGCTACGCTTTTCGTGCTCAAATGTGTAGTGACCATCCTGTGGGACATTGGTGACGTTTAGCTTCAGTTTACTCAAGAATTTGATCTGACGAACATAGTCCTGATACGTTTTATGACTAAGGCGAGAGATCTCTTCCAATATTCCGTGGATACGTATTTCTAGGCGAACGTCTGTCTTTTCCGGTGCGAAGTGAATATCCGAAATTCCCTCTGAGGTACAGTATTCTTGTAGCTTCTTTTGTAGCCCTGGGCCGTCTAATTCATTCCAATTAATTCCGGTGTCCATATCTATTGATTATAGCATATTTCGCAGTTTTTAGCTATGTCCAAATTCACGCCCTAAGCGCGAACTGCTCTACAAACTGGTATCATCGGACTCCTATTATGCCTCGATATAGAAACATCTCCGAAACGCAGAGAAAGCGCTCTACGCACCAACGTATGGTCATTGTACATGGCGCTCTCCTTATACTGCTACTTGTAATAGTAGCGAGACTACTGGAATTACAGGTGATAAAAGGAGGAGATTACAGAGCGTTAGCAGAGAGTCAGCACTTTGGTGGTGTTGTTCTTCCTGCGAAACGTGGAGAGATTCTTTCACGGAATAGTAAGACTGGGGAGGTTAGTATCTTAGCTACAAATACCACGCTGGATCTTTTGTATGTAGATCCCCTTATTACTGATGACCCTCGTTTTGTCGCGACAGAACTTTCGAACCTTCTTGTCACAGAAGAGTTTCATCAGCTTTGTAGTGAGGGTAATGAAGATTGCCCCAACGAACTTGCAGATTTTTACGGTGCCTCTTTCGACCCTATTCAGCAGATTGATAAATTGCAAACAGGAGTATTGCTAGAACCTGTGGTAGGTTCACTTCCTATTAGTACTGTAGATGTACTTCCGGATTTAGAAGAAGTGCGCATGCTCTTTAGGGCAGATATACAACAACGCATTAGTGAGAAGCGTGTAACGTTTGTCCCTTTTGTGTATGGTGCGACAAAGGTACAGATTGACGAAGTATTAGATCTCGGTATTCCTGGTGTGTACGCTGTGCGTGATACCAAGATTATTTTTGCGAATCCCGAAGAAGTATCCCAGTTAAAAATTCCTCGGTATGCTCGCGACCTCGAGTCCATTGTGGAGATGGATGACGACACCATAAAGCATCTGATGCGATCAAGGCCACTTCGATATATTCCTGTTCTACGAAAGCTCCCACCAGAGCTTGCACTTAAAGTACGAGAGCGCATGTTGCGTTCTATTCGGGAAACTGCTGTCTTAAAGTCAGAGGCTGCAAACAGAGAGGCTGCATTGCAAATTTCTGATCCACTGCGATCGGTAGCGTTAATACCAGAGCATTGGCGGTACTATCCTGATGGAAACGTTGGTTCGCACGTCGTGGGATTTTTGAACGCGCAACAAGAGGCTCAGTATGGAATAGAGCACACGTTTGATTTGGAATTACGTGGTCAGGAGGGGCTTATCTCTACAGTGTCAGATCCTTCGGGGGGTCAGATTTTAACGGGAGAGCAAACCATTGTTGATGCGAAGGATGGGGATACCATCGTGCTGACATTAGACAGATTTGTGCAAAAGAAAGTAGAGAACATTATGAATGAGGCTGTAGTAGAGTTCGAAGCAGATGCGGGACAAGCCATAGTTATGGATCCGTTTACCGGTCGTATTATTGCCATGGTGAACGCTCCGACATTTGACAGTAATAACTACGGTGCTGTGTACGAAAAAGAGCCGTGGTATCTCGATGAAAGTAGGCAGAAGCAAATTGTTGCAGAAATTTATCACCCGCAAACAAATCAGTTTGTCGTTAAGGCATATGCGGAAGATGTGTTTACTGAGGAAGGGCGATTGCGTCTCTCCGAGGCAACGCGAGATACAATAGAGGATATTGAGGAGTTATATGACTTAAAGGACATAGTGCGGTATTACCTCTATATAGGAGAGAACAACCGTCGTGAGGTCTACCCGACCAGCCGCCCAGACTTCTGGTTAAAGTATAAAAATAACATTGGTGTTGGTGCGTATCTTAATAGATCTATTCAAGAAATCTACGAGCCGGGGTCTGTGTTTAAGCCTATTACAATGTCTATTGCGATAGACCAAGGAGAGATCTCCCCAGAGGATGTTTATATGGATGAAGGTGTTGTAGAGGTGGATGAATACAAGATTAAAAATGCGTTAGAGTCTGTGTATGGAGAGGTCACCATGGTCAATTGTCTCGAGTTCTCTGTTAACACTTGCATGACATCTGTTTCGATGAAGCTTGGTAAAAAGCTATTCCACAGAATGATCGATCGCTTTGGATTTGGTAAAATTACGGGAATAGAATTGGAAGATGAGTTGCCTGGAGAAATCTTGCCGTGGAAAAAATGGAGCCAAGCACTTCTTGCTACTGCTGCCTACGGTCAAGGAATTTCTGCGACACCACTTCAGGTTATTACTGGTTGGTCTGCACTTGCCAATGGCGGAAAGCTGATGCGACCTTCTATTATAGATACCGTCATCAAGAGTGATGGAAGTATTGTAGAAACAAAGCCGTACGTAATCGATCAAGTGATTACCGCAGAGACTTCGGATACGGTTACTGCGATGTTAACCTCTGTAGTGAACCAAGGGTTTGGTCGTAGTGCGAAAGTACCTGGGTATCTTATCGCTGGTAAGACCGGAACCTCACAGATTGCTGGACCAGGTGGAAAGTACGAAGTTGGAACAGGATCTGCCGTTACTTCGTTTGCAGGTTTTGGTCCTGTAGATCATCCGAAGTTTGTATTGCTCGTAAAGTTTGACCGTCCAAAAGCCAAGGATATTGAATTTGGATCTCAGTCTGCGGCTCCTGTGTTTAAACTGATAGCAACATTCCTGTTTGATTACTACGGGATTCCTCCAACAGAGTAGGATTCACACTTATTTCACTGTCACACTCTTGGCTAAATTTCGTGGCATGTCTGGATCCATTCCCCTCTTTACTGCGAGGAAGTATGCGAGGACTTGAACCGGAATGATATTGACTATGGCCTGCGCAGCTCTGGCATCAGGGACTTTAATCCATTCATCGAATGCTTCGTTGTTCTGAGGTGCGATACCGATCGTACGAGCACCACGAGCCTTTAGCTCGATAGTATTGTTGATGATATCTGGTGTGACTTCGTCATTTCCAACCAAGGCGATGCAAGGAGTCCCCTCCTCTATAAGGGCCAATGGTCCGTGCTTTAGCTCACTTGCTGCAAACCCTTCTGCATGAATGTAGCTCACTTCTTGTATCTTAATTGCGCACTCTAGTGCAATTGGGTAATTCCAGCTTTTTCCTATTATAAAGAGGTCCTTAGAATCCTGAAATTCTTCTGCAAGACTTTCTATGTGATCAATATACCTTGGGTTTAACATATCGTTAATCATCGATACTGTTTCGAGTAGCAACGTTTTACCTTCGTGAAGATTTTCTTTAAGCGCGTGCGCAATAAGTAAGAGTATTGCCATTTGTCCTGTTGTAGCTTTTGTTGATGCAACTGCACGCTCTGGACCAGCATTGATGAGTAGGCTGTAGTCTGCTTCTCTATCAATAGTAGACCCTTCGACATTGACGATGGCGAGAACCTTAGCCCCCTTAGATTTAGCAACTTTCATAGCTTCTAGAGTGTCTGCAGTTTCTCCACTTTGGGAGACGACTATCACAAGACTCTCTGGTTTTAAGAAATGGTGATGTACTTTAAATTCTCCTGCAGATGTGACGTTGACGTGGTGCTCTGCAACTACAGAGAAAAAATACTCAGCAGCCATACATACTTTATGTGCTGTACCACAACCGACAAGGAATGTGCCTTGTGCATTTTTTATAGCATCAGCAATGAATTTGATTTGATCATCATCTTGGTTTACTGCTCGCGCAATTGAGTCTTTCTGCTCCATGATTTCCTTCAGCATGAAGTGTGCGTACTCTCCTTTTTCTGCCTCTTCTACACTCCACGTAATTTCTATCTCTCTTTTTGGGTGCTCCTGCCCAGTCTCAAGATCGGTAAAGAGAATCGACTTTCCGTCTGTCACGAGCATCTCTCCATCATCAAGGTACTGCACCGTTTTGGTGTGCTCCATAAAAGCTGGAATATCAGAAGCAATAAAGTAGCCATCCTCCCCTACCCCAACAATCAGTGGGCTTCCTGTTCTTGTGGCTACGAGTGTATTGCTCTCTGTATGAAATGCGAGAATACCGTAGCGGCCGTCAAACTTTGCACAGGTAGATCGTACTGCAGAGGCAAAGTCATCGGTGTTCTTCATCTCCTCTTCTATTATATAAGGGATGACTTCTGTATCGGTATCACTCTTAAATTCATAGCCCTTAGCCTTAAGGTCATCACGTAGTGTTTGGTAGTTTTCGATAATACCGTTATGAACAACAGCGATAGTGCCAGCAGCATTAAGATGTGGGTGTGCGTTTGCCTGTGTTACTCCTCCATGCGTTGCCCAGCGAGTGTGTGCAATAGCGAGGCTACAGTCGTGAGCAAAGTCTGCTTCGTTGACACTACTAATTTTGCCGATGTCTTTTTCGACAAGTGCGCTGTCCCCTACTTTGCAGGCGACACCCCAACTATCATACCCACGGTACTCAAGATTCTTGAGCCCCTTTACCACTAGTTGACCAGCGTTATTCTTGGCGCCGACATATCCAAAAATTCCACACATATTGGCTTAAGAATGCGGATATTGTAGGGATTTTCGGGTTAAAGTCAATGCTATAAAGTGCGAAGTGCGAAGTGCGAAGTGCGAAGATTTGCATTCAAATGCCGCATCTGTAACTCTTAACTCTTAACTCGTAACTCTATTCAATACACTATTTACTTGCACTCAGATGCTTTCTTCCTTAACCTCTCCGAGCTATGCCACTCATCAAATCAGCTATCAAACGCGCAAGACAGAACACGGTTCGCCAGAATCGTCGTAAGCCTGCTAAATCTCTAATGAAAACTATGATTAAGAAGATGGAGGATGCTGTTAAGGCTGGAAAGAAGGATGAGGCAGAGAAAATGCTTCCAGAGACCTACAAAGCTATAGATATGGCTGCAAAGATCAACATCTTGCACAAAAACACTGCTGCCAGAAAGAAGAGTGCTATGGCACGATTGGTGTCATCAAAATAATCTCCCTATAGTACGATCATGCGATACCTTGGTTTAGATGTCGGTCTTAGGCGTACGGGAGTTGCTTTTGCGGATTCCAATGATGATATCCTCTTTTCCTTAGAGACAATTTCGCATACATCGGAAGATGAGCTCTTTGAGAGAGTAGTCGCATTAGTAAAGGAAAAATCTATCGATGAAGTCGTCCTTGGCCTTCCTCTCTTACTTTCTGGAGAAGAAGGTTCTCAGGCAAATATTGTCATTAAGTTTAATGAAAGGCTTCAAGACAAAGGAATTTCCAGCTCTATGATCGATGAGCGCTATACCACGCCTAAATCCAATGAATTGGATAAAGACGCTGCTTCAGCATGCAAAATTCTGTCTCTGAGGCTTGATTTAAAATAAATACTATTGAATCTTGACATTTTGGGAAAATGCTTTAAAATCAATCCCTTTCCTTGATCTTTGGACATCTTCGTTTACTAAGTAACAGCTGACAACAAGAAGCTTAAACGTCTATCTAAGCTTCTACAAAATCTTTCAATCTTGTCAATATTATGGTAAAACGAGGGTTGTTCATTTCCCTAAAGAATTCATGTCTGACCAAGTTGCTGCCACTGCACAAAAAAATACAGGTTCACAAATCTCTGTGGATCTTCAAGAACTGCTCGATAGTTTGTTTATGGTTCTTACAGATAAAGAGTCTATTGTCGTACAGAAGAGGTTTGCATTAAACGGAGAGCAGAAGCAAACACTAGAAAAGATTGGTAAGCATTTCAACGTTACACGTGAGCGTATTCGACAGATTGAGAGTATTGCTCTTTCTAAACTTAAAAGAACGGTCCGTACTACTCGTCTTGACGAGGTAAACGGACTTGCTAAAGATATTCTTCGTAACAATGGTGGTCTTCTCCGAGAAGACAAGTTGATTTCAGAGTGCCTTACGAGAATTGCTGGTTCGAAAGAAGTTGATGGAGCAGTACTTCGCCTTAGCTTCTCTATTGATCCTGATATGATTAGTGGAAGTCGTGCTCAGAGTTATATCCCTTTCTGGAGACTCGAAAGCCTTTCTATGGATGATGTCTCTGTGATCGTAAATAGTATTGTAAAAATTCTAAAGAAACGAAAGAACTGTATGCAGACTGATGAGATTGTTAGCGCTATCCAAGCCCTTAACCTCTTTGATGGTCGCGTACCAAGTAGAGAGCTTGTTTCTAGTAACCTAGAGATTGACGAACGTCTCCGAGAGATCTCCGAAGGATGGGGACTCACCGAGTGGCGCTTTGTTCGTCCACGTTCTATCCGCGATAAAGTAGAGATCATCCTCCGTAAGACTGGAGAACCTCTTCACTTTATGGATATTGCAAATCGCATCAAAGAAGCAGCATTCGATCACAAAAATGTGACCGTGCAGGCTGTACACAACGAACTTATTCGCTATCCACAGTTTGTTCTTGTGGGTCGTGGTTTGTACGCTCTTAAAGAATGGGGATATGAGCCTGGTACTGTTGCTGATGTGATCGAGAAGATCCTCATCGAGAAAGGACCACTCAGTAAAAAAGAAATTATTGCAGAGGTTGCTAAGCAGCGCACCGTAAAGGTGGGTACGATTAGTCTTAACCTTCAGAAGATGCCGTACTTCAAACGTGTTGGTCGTGCTGTTTATGCATATGACCAAGAGCTGAAGAGCTAATTATGCGATCTTCAACGTTTCTCCTTTCGGTTGTTTCGGTAACACTTCTTTCCTCGTGTGGAGGTGGTGTGATGCCCCCTCTTCCTAGTGGAGAGCAAACTGTGACAGGAATTCTAAAGCCAGCAGAACTTTCTGCTGTTCGCAGAGGTTCATACATTATTGAGCAAGATGGAGTAGATGTGTATTACGCAGAGAGTTCACTGATTAATCTTCGTGAGTATCAGACAAAGCGCGTTACGCTTCGTGGGTACTTTGAGCAGAATACTAATTCTGAAGACTTGCCGGTACTGGTTGCAGAGAGCGTTGTCGATGTAGAAGAAACATCTCAGGAGCATTCTCTTTCTGCTCTTGGGGTTCGCCTTACAACTCCAGTGCAATGGAAACTTGTAAAACGCGAAGGAAAACATCAGTTTCGGCTAGAAGAGGATGGAGAAGACGGTGACACTTTGCTTGTTGTCTGGCAGGAAGACGGAGAACTCCTTCCAGATGGCGGAGTACCAATCGTTGTAGATGCTACGCGTGCTACACGGCTGATTGATGATTTATCTGGTACACAAATTGTTGCGGTAAAGCGCAAAGGTACTATTTTGCATTTACGGTTTAGTCCTGGAACAAGGGCAAACGCAGACCGCCTGCGCGAAGACTTTATCGAAGTACTAAACTCCATAGAACTTAAATCTTCTACGATTGAAGATACTGGGTCCTCGTTTGGAACGGGTTCTCTTAGTACTCCTTGTGGTGGATCTGCTGGAATACTTTGTAAGGATGGTTACTTCTGTGACGTGCAAAGTTTCGAGGACAACGTCGGGAAGTGTCGCAAGATTTAGCGAAACTTATAATTCCACATTTTTTGTTTTATCACAATACCGTAAATTTCGGTTGAGGTGTTTTTTTTGGTACTCTTAAGTGATGTTGAGAAGACTACGCATCGGTGTGCTAATAACTCTCTTTGTTGGAAGCACTGTGATGATTTATTCTCAGTCAGATTTAACATCTTTTATTGGTCAGATGCCTATGGTTGGACCTCCTGTGATCAATGAGCCTGGACCACCACTTCCTCCACTTCCTCCAGAACCGCCAGCATCAGGGTGTGGGAATGGTTTAACAGAGGCCTCAGAAGAATGTGATGGTGGGTATGGATGCAGAGAAGATTGCACATGCCCAATGGGATCTCTCGCAGATGATTTGGGAGGTTGTGTTTGCCAAGGATGGGAAGGCGTTTGTTGCGAAACCTTTGATGATAATGGAGATGGAAAAATTAGTGATCCTGAAGAAGCGCGCATTACTCGCGGCCCAGGGGAAAGTTGTAATGGCTTTTTATGTATTTGGTGCGAAGGCGATTTAGGCAGAACGTGTAATTTGGGAGTTGCTCCAAGGTGTGGAGATTGTTTAGATCCAAACTCGAATCTTTCGGATGAAGACGACGATCCAGATTGGGAACCAAGCCCCGGTTGTGTGTGCACACGTACAAATGATCCAAATTGTACTGCCTCTTTATGCACCCTACCATACGAAGATGAATGTGATAAGCAATGTGATAGTGCTAGACAAACTGGGTGCTATGTTACGAGGGATGGTGATCGCGTGGTTCGAGGTGACTATACGGGTAAGCTTTATTGTGATTACGGATTAGATAGTTCTACAGCAGTGTGTTCCAGTCGTGGGGGTGGATTTGGTGGTGCTGGTGGTGCTGGTGGCGCAGGTGCTGGTGGTGCTGGTGG
>Ga0209501_10002088_pt1 | contig 21367 bp, 14 predicted proteins | sample ArcticOcean_MG_C_4_FD_187434 | JGI IMG/M metagenome (GOLD analysis project Ga0209501, IMG submission 187434) | Marine microbial communities from western Arctic Ocean - ArcticOcean_MG_CB4_134 (SPAdes) (version 2) | ecosystem: Environmental > Aquatic > Marine > Oceanic | place: Arctic Ocean...
TGCAAATTTGGTTCACAACCAGTTCGCTTTCGTCAATGTGCCCGAGAGCATTCGCTTTGAGATGGTTGGGAATCTTGATGCTGGGTGCACAGCAAAAGACATCATTCTACACATTCTTTGGAAATTTGCCGCCAACTCAGAGACTCTTGACCGGTCGATGGAGTTCGGCGGTTCCGGACTTGCCTCACTCTCGATGGATGAGCGGGCGACGCTGTGCAACATGGCGACTGAGTGTAGCGCCAAGACTGGTATCTGCGAGCCTGATGATTTGACGGTCGAGTGGCTTCTGCCACGCCGAGCGGGAATGACAGAGGGTGAGATTCGCGCCGCCTTCGTTCTGCCCGACGAAGGAGCACACTACGACGGCGGCGTACACACAATCAACCTCAATGAGATACGGCCGATGGTCGCCCATCCGGGCGACCCTGACAAGGGGGTTCCATCGGACCCGACCAATGGCGCCTACATCGATGAACTCGGCGATGTCGCCATCGACATCGCCTATGCTGGCTCCTGCACAGCAGGAAAGGACGACGATTTCGCATACTATGCAAGAGTAGTGAAGGCGGCCCTTGAGGCAGGACTCACCATCCCAGAGGGGGTGGAGTGCTACATCCAGTACGGCAGCAAGACCGTGAAGGAATTTTCAGAGGCGAATGGCTGGAGCGAGTTGTTTCGCGAAGCCGGAATCACTCTCATCGACCCGGGATGCGGCGCCTGTATTGGGGCGGGACCTGGTGTTTCTGACGAATCAGAACAGGTTACAATCAGTGCCATCAATCGTAATTTCCAAGGCCGTTCCGGACCCGGAAAACTCTACCTCGCAAGTCCACTAACTGTAATGGCGAGCGCTTTCATGGGTAGGATTGTTGCCTTCCACGACGACATCTTCGAATCGTGAACTGAACCGTTTGGTTCTGTTTGACCTGCTCGCCGATTTTAATTGGTGACCAGCCATACAATTCCAATGGCTGTGAAGCCACAGGAATTATGAACGGTGAGGCTTACAGCAAAGTTCGCCACTTGCAAGCCCCTCGTCATTCGGCCGAGGGAGAACTCGAGGACGGTGATGCGCGATGAGCAGAGCACAAAGCAAAATGCAACAGGCGAGTATTAGCGAATTCTTTGAGAAGAACAAACACTTTCTCGGCTTCGACACTCTCCAAAGGTCGATTATTACCGCGGTGAAGGAATCGGTAGACAATTCTCTCGACGCTTGTGAAGAGGCGCGCTACCTTCCTACAATCACTATAGAAATTCACAAGATAAAGGGAAAGAAAGACGAGTTGATGATGGTCAGCCAAGACAACGGTCCGGGTATTCATCCAGATTCTATTACCAAAGTGTTCGGAAGCCTTCTCTTCGGTTCTCGATTCCATACAATTCGGCAGACTAGAGGGCAGCAAGGGATCGGAATCACCGGCGTTGTGATGTATAGCCAATTGACCACTGGAAAACATACTCATGTCATTTCGAAAGTTGAGGAAGAGGCGACTGCTGTCCATGTTGATATCGGACTTGACACGAAGAAGAACAAGGCGATTTCAAGCCGCAGGAAGCGGGAACACTGGTTCGATTCCGAAGGCGAACTGATTCCTCATGGGGTCAAAGTCGAAGCCCGCATGAAAGCGAAATACCAGCGGGGTAAACAGAGTGTCCACCAATATCTCAGAATGACTTCAATCGTGAATCCACACGCATCCATCTCGTTCCGGGTTTTCGATGAGGAGGGTGCTGTCATCGATGGCGGGGACTGGCCCAGAGTCACAGAAGTTCTGCCTACTCCGGTCAAGGAGATACGCCCTCACCCTCATGGGCTCGAGATAGGTTCACTCCAGAGATTCCTTCGGGAATCAGAGGAGAGGAAGATGACCTCATTTCTGAGACACAACTTTTCTGGAGTCTCGATGCGCGCCGCGCGTGACATTCTCATGCGGGCGGAAGTTGATGAAGCGCGCAAACCGGCGACGCTGAAAGCCGAAGAGGTACAGGGGTTGTTGACCGCCTTCAAAGAAGTCAGAATTCTGCCACCACCTACTGACTGTCTCTCTCCAATCGAAGACCTACTCATCAAGAAAGGGCTCTCGAAGGCGATTGACTCCCGCTTCGTCTCAACGATTACTCGCTCACCTACGGTTGCTTCGGGCAATCCATTCCAAGTCGAAGTCGGACTCATTTTTGGAATCGATATGCCGGCGGATGGTCCCGTCGAAGTGCTCCGCTTCGCAAATCGTGTGCCGTTGATGTACCAACAAGGCGGTTGTCTACTGACGAAGGCAATCGAGAGCGTCGATTGGAAGAAGTATGGGCTTGAGCACCCCGGAGCAAGGGGGATTCCCAAGGGTCCAGCTGCAATCCTTGTCCATCTAGCGAGCACCAATGTTCAGTTCACCAGTGAGGCGAAGGAGGCCGTATCCGAAAGTGAGGAGGTTCTCGGTGAATTTAGGCTCGCACTTCAGGAGGTGGGTAGAGGTCTGCGCAGCCACAAGCGGAAGAGTAAGCAACGAGAGAAAGCGAAGGAAAAATTCGAACTCGTCAATGTTATTCTACCCGCAATCAGCGTGAAGACGAGTGCCATTCTCGGCAGAGAAGAACCACCACTAGCACCTGTTATTTCCAACATTATGAATGCAGTATTCATCGAAGAAGAAGTGGAATGGGACCCATCAGAAAAGGTCACTCGCTGTTCTTTCCAGATGTTCAACTACACTGCCCGACCACGCCAATACACCCTCCTAGCCACTTGGCCTGAGAGAGAGGATGTCGAAATCGTAGACGAATCTCATGAAGGCAGAAGAGAGGCACTGGGGTTGAGAAAATGGAAGATGGAAACACTTCCACCGGGTGAAAATCTCACAGTCTCATTTGCTATTGATGGGCTTACAAAAGGGGATTGGACTGAATTTGAAATATTCTTCCGCGGCGCTGGTGACATCATTGGAGCAACGAAATTGGATGAAAAGTTGCTCGAAGAGATTCGTCGAGAAGAGGAAGCGGGAATAGAGCGAGATAATCTCCTCTCCATCAATTCTGAAAATGATATGATGGCGGACCTACCTTTCTCTACCCCAACTGAGATTCCACAACCAACTGAAACTAATGGAGAGGTGAATGCGGATGCACCAGCCGACGAGCAAACTCCCAATGAAAATCAAACTGATGCGGGGGCGGGCTCACTAGAAATTGGTGACGCAGATGATGACGCTGCCGGCCAGCGCAGCCTTACCGATTGGGGGGTGGGTGAATGAGTGTTGGAAAAACCACAGATGAAGTCGTCGAATCACTTCATGGCGTAGCTCAAGAGATGCATGACCGGATGTTGAAGGGGACCGCACCGACGATGACCTTGCCTGTTCGCACCAAGAAGAACATCGAGTTTGACAAGCGACTCGGTGTCTACAAGTATGGCAAAAAAAGGACCATCAGAGATGCTACTTCCCTCCGCTCCGCCCGCCAACTGTTGCGCGCACTGCACATCATAGAATTCATCGAGGAGATGATAGATGCTGGAAAATCCTCCACCTTGAGAGAAATGTACTACATCTCCGAGGGTTGGGGGCATGGTAAATTCGGAAGCCAGAACGAGAGTAACAACCTAGCAGAGGATTTGGAAATTGTGACCAAATGTATGCGTGAGGACTTCAAACTCCGACCAGAAGAGGATGGTGCACGAATGATTGGAAATCTAACTATCAATGAAAGGAATCGTAGAGGTGAATGGATGCGAATCAACGCGCGTGACGATGTCGGCGACTCTGGCTACGGTGTCCCTTACAATGTAGAGGCTGAAAAATTGGAACTGGTTGAACACGATGTGGATTTCATCATGGCAATCGAAACCGGTGGTATGTTTGACCGACTGGTTGAGAATGGATTCGACGAAGATTTCCGGGCAGGCCTACTCCACCTGAAGGGACAACCTGCTCGCTCGACGCGAAGGATTCTCAAGCGTATGAATGAAGAGTGGAATCTGCCGATTGTGGTCTTCCTCGACGGTGACCCATGGTCGTTCCGAATCTTTGCGAGCATCGCCTATGGGGCGATCAAGACAGCACACATCTCCGAATATCTCGCTACCCCTTCAGCCACCTATCTCGGCATCACTTCCGACGACATTCTCGCCTACGACCTCCCTTCCGACGACCTCTCAAGCAAGGATGTTGAAGCCCTCAAAGCCGAACTTTCTGACCCAAGATTCGCTGACGGATGGTGGCAAGACCAAATCAATATGATGCTCGATGTCGGTAAAAAGGCTGAACAGCAGTCGCTTGCAAAGTATGGTCTCGACTATGTCACCGACACCTATCTACCCGAGAAGTTGACAGAATTGGGCCTCGGGCGTTAGATGGGTCTGTCGCCGCCCCCCGCCCCTCACCGACGCATCGGCGTTAATGTGGGAGTTGATTGCTCTAAAACTGGTAAATTGCGAGGGTATGGCTCTCGGTGGCACGGTTGGAGTGGTGTCTATTCAATGTGCTGATGTGCAAATCCATGGCGTAATATGAAGTAGTATAGGTGAGGCGGGGGAAAACATGGCACAAGGAACTGTCAAGTGGTTCAACCAAGTAAAGGGATTCGGATTTATCGAACAAGAGAGCGGCGACGACCTCTTCGTTCACAAGTCCCAGGTTGAGGGAACCATCAAGGATGGCGACACCGTCGAGTTCGAGGTTGGCGAAGGACCCAAGGGTCCTAACGCAGTCGGCGTTCGAAAGGTCGAGTGAAACCCCAGCCCATCGGGGCTTCAGCGCAAAAGACCCTCATTTTTTAGAGGTTAGAGCGGATGCTCTATTCAATTTCATACCGAGCCGGAAAGATTTGGCGACAAAGCGACTACTTAGCGCCTCGACTTGGCAAACTGACCCCTTCAAATAGGGGCGGTCGGCCGGAGCGATTCATGACAAGTGTGACCTTCGCAGACCTCGGAGTCCCGGACTCGTTGAGCCACACCCTGCACCGGTCAGGAATCACCGAACCTTTCGAAGTTCAAAAAGAGTCTATCCCTGACGCAATGATGGGAAGAGACATCTGCTGCCGAGCCCCAACCGGTTCAGGAAAAACACTCGCTTTCGGTCTACCACTTCTAACTCGCTGTGTTCGAGCTGAGCCATACCTTCCTACCTCTCTCATTCTCACCCCCACACGCGAGTTGGCAGAACAGATCTGTTCAGTGCTGACTCCTTTGGCTCACGAGATGGATTTGGATGTTGTAGCAGTCTATGGTGGGACCTCCTATGCCAAGCAGACTAAACCGCTCAAGCGGGGTGTCGATGTTGTCGTAGCATGTCCTGGTCGATTGCTGGACCTAATGGAAAACAATTCGCTGAGTTTAGAGAATGTCGACATAGTCGTCATCGACGAAGCGGACAGGATGGCTGACATGGGCTTCATGGAGCCTGTCAGCAAAATCTTAGACAACTGTTCGCGACAACGCCAAACGATTATCTACAGCGCAACATTAGACGATGAAGTCGCTGATTTAGTGAAGAATTACCTGCACGAGCCCGTGACCATTGAGGTCGGGCCAAAGGAAGTCAGTATGGAAAGCATGAAGCATATATTCTGGTTGATGAATAACTCAATGAAATCCGATATCGCTTCAGAGGCTATCCGCAAGAATGGCCGCAGCATCGTCTTCTGCCGAACAAGAAGGGGCGTCGACCGAGTCGGTGACGAATTGGAAGATTCTGGTTTGAGTGTGGCTACTCTTCACGGTGGCCTCACCCAGCGCCAAAGAGATGGTGCGATGGCTCGCTTCACCAAAGGAAATTGCATCGCACTCGTAGCAACCGATGTTGCTGCCCGTGGAATCGATGTCGAAGGCGTCCAGATAGTGATTCACTATGACCCGCCAGAGAATGGCAAGGCGTACAAGCACCGAAGTGGACGAACTGCTCGCGCTGGCGCGGTAGGAAGTGTCATCTCGCTGGTCCAAGGACCGCAGAAGAAATCCTTCAGCAGAATGCAGAGAGAGGTCGGCATCAACTGTAAATTCACACCACCTAACTTCTCGGATTTGCCAGAAACAGACTTTGTCTACACTGCAGAATCCCGTCCTCGCAGGAATGGGCGACAAGAGTCCCGGAACGGGGGATACAACAACCGAGGTCGTTCTCAAAACAACTCAAGAGGCAGGTCAAATGGGCGTAATGGCCGAAATGGTCGCTCAAGTGGTGGCTCATACGGCCGCTCCAACGGTCGCTCAAGTGGTGGCTCATACGGTCGCTCAAAAGGCCGAGGTAACTCTGGTCGAGATGACCGAGGTGGCCGTGGAAGGGGAGAAAGTAACCAATCTGGAGATAGCCGAAATCACGGCGGTCACTACGGCAAGAGGTCACATGGTGGCCAAAGTGGTGGTGGACGCTCAAACGGACCCTCCTATGGACGCTCCAATGACAGGTCGAATGGTGGGAATGGTCGCTCAAACGGGCACGGAAACCAAAATGGCCGGGACAACCAATCGAGAGGCCAGGGTGGTCAAAATAGTCGCCACAGCGGCGGCTCAAAAGGCTGGTCGAACAGTGGTAAGAAATCCAACCCCTACTCCGACAAGAGAAAGGGTGGGGGAAATGGCCCATCTAAAGGCCAAGGTCGACCAAGCCAGTCGGGCAAAGGAAACTCACAGCGTTACAAGTATTCGAAGAAGAAGAATTACTCACGAGACTGAGTTTTTTCCTTCTGTCGAAATGAGCAAATCTGCTCACAGTTCAATCTTCACTGCCGCCAAGAGCAGCCCACCAAGGTAGGTCTGATGGTTTTCCAGCAACTATGACTCGCCCACCAGAGTCTGCAATCTGGTAGAGCATCCTCTCTCTGACTTCTTCGATGATAGCCTCCGCATCCGGTATCTCTAGACGCAGGTTTTGGCTCCAAGCATCCAAGTCGACCGGTCTGCGTGGCCGTTCAAGAATTGTGTGAACCAAATTTCGCTCCTCATATTCTGGAAAGTTTTCGTCGACTGCTGAAGAGACGCGGCTCATCACCTGCTGGTGAAGGGCAATCAAGGCGTCCCGCTGAGCATCGAGCCGTTCGAGAGTTTCATTCAATTGACTTACCAAATCCATAGCCTCGGGTACTGAAACCCTCCGCCTACCTCCGATTCTCTCAGCGATGGGAATCGCAGTTTTGGGTAACTTTGAGGAGAGCCTGACCGGCCCACCGACAGGTAGTATTCGGTGTTCGGCGCGGAACAGGTCGGGACCGAGGTCGAGGCGAATTGAGAACGATTGTTGAACCGAGTAGATCTTTTTTGGTGGCCCACCTTTGTCGCTCTTCACTTTCTCCGATTCGACAAAACCTGCATCTTCAAGCACTTTGAGGTGTTTCATCACCGCTTGCTGGCTGACTTCGAGGTGTTGAGAGAGTTGCAACGGGTAGTGAGGCTCTCTGACGAGCATCTCCAAAATTTGCCGACGGGTCCCGTTCTCAAGGATGGAAAGCGCCGTGCCGAAGTCGACCACATTACTCAACTCAAGGTTGTCTACCGGGTCGACTGATAAAAACCCAACCGGTCCATAGCAGCCCGTTTAATTGAGTTCGATTACCTTCGAGTTCAGCATCGCTTCATCTGCTGCGAAGGCGATTAGGTGGCTGTTGATAGAGTCCGAGAGTTCAGTTGTTGAAAGTGAAGGAGCCTCCCCCCGTACCACTTTTACAAAGTCCGCCACCAACCTAAGGTCACCACCGCCATGCATGTCACCGCCCTCCAAAGTTGAGTAGACCTCCTCGGTCCACTCTTCGCCTTGTGTGGCAGCTGGTTTACGAATCACGATACGCCCAGAAATCATGTCGCCCTCGATTTCACCCTTTGTGCCGGTTATTTGCAGACGACGGGTCGCTCTTGCAGAATTGGTCACCATATCGTGTGTGGCTACGCTACCATCCTCAAACTCCACGATTACCGACTGGCGGTCGACAACATCGTTGTCGCACTTCCAGACGCAGCGGCTGTAGTCGGATGATTCTAGGAATTTTCTCTTATGCTCAGCGGCAGCAATTTTTGCCTGTTCTTCACTAGCGTCGACGCCATCGCCACCTGCTCCAACGTCATCACCACCCGCACCCGCCTCATAGGAGGGATCCCCGGCGAACGCGTAGAACGGCCACCACCCATTTTCGATGTGGTGCTGTAAAGCGGAATATTGGCAATCTCGCTCAATTTCGCAATCGTGACAGTGAGTTCCCGACCCCACTGGAGCATTATCCTCGGTGAAGAAATGACGGCCACCAAATGAGGCCACTCTAGTTGGCTCAGTCCCCGACTTGAACCAACAGAGGAGGTCGAGGTCGTGACAGCACTTTGCGAGCATCATTGGATTGACATCTCGCCGATTCCACTTTCCCCTGACAAAACCGACCGCCATGTGGTGGTAGGATACATTCTCGGTCGTATGGATGTGCATGATTTCTCCGATTTCACCCGCCGTTATTTTCTCCTTGATAGCAACATAGAACGGAGCATGGCGCAGAACATGGCAGATGACCACCTTTCTCCCTGTCCGCTCAGCAACATCTGCTAATTTGCGAAGTTCAATCGCGTTCCTCGCAATCGGCTTCTCCAACAGGACATCGTATCCCGCTTCCAACAGCGGAATCGTGGTCTCGACATGAATCTCATCCATCGTTCCGTTGATGGCTACATCAGCGAACTTCTCCACCGCTGCCAACTCAGCCGCAGAAGTGAAGCAGTTTTCGGGTGGAACTCCCCACTTAGCAGCATAACGAGCCAACCTTTCGGAGTTTGGCTCAGCCAAGCCGACCACCTGCAATTCGTCAGCATGGTCGGTGCAATACGATGCGTACCCGACCGACCTGTGACCCAATCCGACGAGTACCGCAGTGAGCGCAGACAGTCCAATCCCCGTCTGCGAAAGTCCACTCTCACTATTCATACCCACGCAACTCGGGAAGTCAAGGAAAAGGAAGGTTTTGTCTCAGTCCACGCAATGCGGGAAGTCCGGAAAAGATAGGAGGCGGGTGTCTTGGGCGCGCAACCGTCAAAGAGGGCGGGTCAGAGCCGGGGGTCATGATGAAGAAGTGGTTCATGCGTCAATATTGGCGGCTGCAGCAATCTCAAACCTTCATCTCGATGGGTTTCTGGTGTACCACACTGACTCTTCTCATCTGGCCGTATGTCGCATGGCGCTTCCAAGGGGAAGGAACTCCTCTGGGTATTCCAATGACTTACTGGGGCCTTGGCACCATCGCTTTCGGGGTCCTCGCCATCGTACTCCTGGTCGGCTATATCTACGACCAATTCCTCTCTCTGTGGAAGGAGCAGCGAACCGTTGACACCGAGCGCAATCCGTTTGGAACCTACGCCATGATTCCACCCAACATTGTTCAAGTGGGTATGCTCAACCGAATGCTGCGTGATGGCAATCCAGATGATGAACAGATACAGGATACCTGCAACTGGATTGACCAGTGGGTGGCTTGGAATGCTGAGCAGGAAGTATGGGTGCGCGCTCAGCAGTTTTGGGATAATGAATTTGAAACTCCTGTTCCAGACCTCTTCTTCCTGCCAGAAGGTACTGTCAGTGATGCGCGTAAGCGGGGCGAAGATATCGACTGACTGCCAAGCGGTGGGATGTCGGCATAATCAGTTGGGCCAGACCAATGTTCCATTCGCCTTAGTCCACTTCAAGCCATATCCGATGTGCTTTGAGCTCGCACTCATGTTTGCAATCTTCCGCTTCGCCTCAGCGAGAACCACATCGGTTTCAATCCTGTAGATTTGTACCGCTTCAAGCGCATTCTCCTTTGAGAATAAGGCGAAGAAGAATGCGTCGTTCCTCGTGATTCGGTAGAGATTGTCTTCGTGAATTCTGTCGAGTTGGAAAGTTCCACCCTGCTTGCACGAGAGATACTCGTAACACTCAGCATCTTCAGAATCGTCAGAATAGGCGTCTGGTCCATGCTTTGTCCGATGCACATGGTGACCGAGATGGCCACCGATGATGACTTCCTTGAGAAATCCAGGGGTGAGCAAATCCTGTTCAAATCCGAGTTTATCCTTCTCTACATTCAACTCGTTCAACAGTTCTACCATCCTCTTATTATCCATGTAAATCACTCTCAATCTATCTTTGAAGGCCTATCTTATCTTGCCGAGAACATCTCATCAGTATCAAATTTGTGAGGCTATTTCAACCATTCAACCATTCAGCCATTCAACCATTCAGCCATTCAACCTTGGTCCCAATCCTTCCAACTTTTCTTGAAAGTTTCCTCCGACTTGGGGTCACCAGTTTTCTGGCTCGCTGTGTCAACAGGTTCTACGCTCGCCCGCTCATTCGGGGATGGTCGCACAACTTGGGAAGGGAGTTTGTCAAAGGGTTGGTCGGGGCGGTCCGAGAAGGGAGCGGGGACTTCCTGTGGTTGTTCTTTGACCAGAAATTCGACCTTCATCTCGCCGCCATCCGCCGCCTGTTCTCGCAATTTTGTCAGCGCGTAAACCTGGTCGGTAGTCAGCACTGGCCCAGTGCCGGTTGGTAGGTCGATTGAGAGTGATACTTGGCGTCCATCAGCAGTCATCATTGTGACCGAAGGGGCCTCAAGGGTAGTCTTGGGTCGAAGGAAGTGGAGAAGGCCAGCCACCGGCAGAAGGCAGGCGCCAAGAAGCAGTGCTCCGCAAGAAGCCATGATGTCAAACTGTTGCATTACGCGTAGGTCAACTGCATTCTGGTCAATGACATAGATTGAGTGGTTAGATGATGAACTGAGGCTCAATTGCCCGTTTTCACTGGCTTTTATCCAACCTAGTGGCTGGTAGGTCACACCATCGTCAAACTCCAAAGTTCCCACCGCCGCGGTTATGGTTGGCTCCAACAATTCCACCTCTCCTCCTTCGCTGTCGAGGATGGTTAGGGTGCCCATTTCAATCTCGTTTTCAGTGATGTTTTGGTAGAACACATACTTGTTGAGTCCGGTTACCTCAAGGCTCTCACTACTCGACGGTTCGATGAGCAGAATGTAGTGGCCGTCGGGTCGGAGAACTTCTTCTATGTCGGGCAGCGAAGATACCATCCCAACCGTGCCGAGCACGAGGGAAATGAATCCGGCGATGAGAAGGCGCTTGGGCCACGGTGAGCCCAATTGCTCACCGCCACCAGATTGAATCTGTTGACTGAGAATTGAGCCACCGGCCTCGGAATCGCCCGTCATCGACTTCACCTACACCGCCGCGACTTGAAAGCCAAACGGTTGAGCCTGTTGCGCTTCACCCTCAGAACATCTCGTCTGAAGCCATTAGGCTGGACTGCTCGGCCACTCTTGAGAGTGCCTCGCGCCTTCGTCCCCACATCACGAATCCGGCCACGCCAAGCAGGCTGATGGTCAGCAGCATGATGATGGCTGGCACGCTCCATTTGCCCAGCGACTCGGTGGCCTGGTCTATCCATCCGTTAGATGACTTGAGTCCGTCTTTGATTTCGTAGAAGTTGTCCCTCTCGCTCGACTCGACAATCTGGTTGTCGGGGTCGAGGATGACGGTTACATCGTGTGAACCGGCCTTGACTGGGTAGAGTAGCACAATCTCTGCCGGCTCGACGCGGTCTGCTGCATCTGGTGGCATGAGTGCGCCTATCACCTGTCGATATGCGACCGACTCCTCGTCACAGCCGCCGTTCGCCTTGATCACCTCAATCGACTGCTCGCAGACGATGACATGGATATCGGTGGCGTGGACATTTCCGTCGTTGACGATGAACACCGTGATTGGCAACATGTCGCCAACATCAGCGCTGCGCTTCTCGACGACTACATCGTCGAACCGCAGGTTGGGTGCTCTAAGTCGGATGGTGACTGGCAGCTCGTTGCTGTCGAGCAACTCGCCCTCCCAAGACTCTGAGTCATCATGGTCGCCGCCGTCATACGCGTTACCGTAGAGTGAGCGGACCTTGAATCCAAGGTCTTGGTTACCAAGTGCGGCCTCCGTACTGATGTTGACAAGCGCAACTATCGGGATAGTGGTGTAGGCTGACATCTCCGGCAAAATCCAGGTGTCTGTGGGATGGTAGACACACTCGTTTCCGGGTGCATCCTCCCCGACATCGAGGGGGCGGCAAGGCACTTCGAAGGCGCCGTCCATGGTAGCCCAAGAGATTCTCCATGTGGAGAGATGGCCAAGACCGGGGTTCTCGCCCCAAAGTCCGGTTGCTAGGTCAATCGTGTGGTTGAACAGTGTGGCTCGGTCGACGACATTGCCGTTGTTCGTCACATTGAGGTTGAACCTAACAGTGCGGCCCGGAGCGGTAGTCTTGACATCGCTCTCCACGAACGGATCGAGCCATATCTGCATGTCATGGAACTCGTTCACCGTAATGGTGAGGGTAATGCTGTCGCGTAGTCGAGTTGGCCTGCCCAAATTATCGGGGTAAGCCTCCTCACTGAACACATCGAGAACTATCTCGTAGTCGCCTGCCTCAACCTGTTTAGGAACATTGACTCGCACCTCGATGGTCTCGGATTGGTCACGCTGAAGCTCGCTGAGCACACCGCGGGGAACATCGACATCCCACAGAACATCGGATGATGAGGATAGGTCTGTGACTCGGGCTACACGCACATCGTAGCGGTCAGCACCGTTGCCGTCGTTCACCGTAGTGAGTGGGACAACAAGAGTCTCGGATGGGTCGACTGCGAACTCGGTCTCGGGTGTTGATGAGTCGAGCTCGTAGACATGGATGACATTGGTCGAGAGCAGTACTGAGTCAGAGACGCGGCTTGCTCCCACAAGATGTGCCTTTACTGTCAGTGCGGGACCAAGTCCTGCACTGGCGTTGTTAGGCGCACAAATGACTGCAGTAACCGTGTATGGATAGTCGATAGTACCCCAGTGGCGTGGCTCGTTAAGTCCTAGCGAATTGCCGCCCGGAGCATTGGAGAAGTCGAGTGACATCACCCAATTCTCCTCTCTCCAGATGTGTTCTGGAATATCGGCTGGGCGCGCCGCGGGCGCGCCTGGAGTCGTGAAGACGATGTAGCCGGGTTGGAAGTGTTTGATGACATCGATGTCGTAGTCGGCGCACTCGCCGGGAAGGACATACTCAGATGTGTCATAGATTTCAAACACGATGTTTCCGCTGCTGCGAATCTCTACATTTATCCAAAGTTCGAGGACATCCATGCTGCCAGAGGCAACCGATTTCCTTGGCTCACCGGTAGACCACCCCTTCAGGAAGAGGGCGAACTTACCCGGCTCTTGAGTCGCAGGAATGCTGACCTCGAGATTCTTCGTGACCGATTGACCGGGGTCTAACGAGACGAAGAGAGGGAAGCGAACCTGCCAACCGAATGGTAACAACCACTCCTGCTGACCCTCAATCGTGTTGGGGTCATAGAAGGCGAATGTGTCGAACACATTTCCGGTATTCTCGATAGTTATGGAGAAGATGGCGGTTTGTCCTTGTTCGACATCAGCCTCGTTGTGAGATGTCGTCAGTTGAATGCCATGTTTGACATCCATCATCGTCAATGTGAGTCTATCACTGCGAATCGCCGGGTCCTTGTGAGATACCGCTGAGACCGTGACATATGCATTCTCATCGTAATTCGCTTGATAGACTGATGGAGCTCGCACGCGCATGTAGACGCGCGCCGATTCACCGCCTTTCAGATAGATTTCCGTATCGGGGAAAATCGCAGTATGATTATTCGCGAAGAAGAGAGTCATCGACCAATTTCCAGCGTTGCAAGTTTGCGATAATCCGTGAGCCTCAGCGATATCTCTTGGAATAATACAGAGAACGCTCATGTTCATCGAATATGTGTCTGCGACCAAGTCGACTGGACCGGGCGTAGTGTTGTTGATTGTCATGTTGAAAGTCGTCTCTTCGCCCGGCTCAATGATGTGCAACCAGTCTGCGTCGCCTTCCTCAAGGAATACATCGACCTGTCCAGTCAGAATGTGAGTGTAACAGATTGTGTACATGTTGTTGTTTGAGGTGCCGTCACACTTGCTCGTGTCGGACCAAGCCATGTGTGCACCGCTGCCCAAATCGTTGGAAAAGGCGGGTGGCTGGCCCAATTCAGGAGCACGGCCGGTGTTGGGGCCGAGTTTGTCCGAGGCCCATTTGGTGACCGGAGTGACTTCCCACTCATCGATGATGAAGGTGGCGAGAGAGTTGAGAGGTATACCATCTGGATAGGCGTCATTCGTATGGTTCAATCGAGTGTAAACGACCTCTTCTCCAGCACTAACATTCGAATTCTCCAACCAGGCGATGTGGACATTGTCCTGATTGTCGGTCAAAATTGCTGGCATGTGGCTTGAAGGTCCCCAAGGCCGTGAAGGTGGGATGTTGTTCTTCCCCTCAACATTGGATATTGGGTAGTCGTAAATCTGCTTGATTCCGTATGATGGAAGTCCACCTTGGACTCCATTCCACTCAGCAGCACCGCGTAGGCGGAGGCGAGTGTACCAAATCTCGTAGTTGACATCCTTGTCGAAACCGTAACCACGGCCATCCATCCATGCTAGGTGGGTGTTGCCGTTGGTGTCGATTGCGATTGAAGGGTGAAGACTGAAGGCATCGTCGATTGTGATTCGAGTGTCGTTCACAACGACCAAATTACCATAGCCAGAAGAATCGAGGGAAGGTCCCATAATTTCCTGATACGCGTTTCCACTAGTGATGTGCCCTTCGTCACCGTAGTTCCAACCCGGTTGAGGGTTGTCTACCAGTGCATGTGGGTCTAACACCGTCATGTAAATCTCACGCGAGTTGTTGGTAGCCAGATAGACCATCGCCTCGACGAGGATACTCATCTGATTGCTGCCGGTTGCGGGGAAGGCGTACACCTGTCCACCAGCATCGGTATTTCTAACTGTAGAGCCAGGGCAGATTCGAGTACCTGTTGAGACCTGTCCGTTGGGGCATTTTGCCATGTCTTTCATGTGCGACTGGATGTTTGTGCCGCCACCCCAAGTGCTGCCGTGCATCGGTACTGGAATGACTCCAGCGCGTACACATGCGTCGTGTGCTTCGTTGATGCTTTGAATATCATCGGCCTGTTGTGATGGGTCGCCACCATAAGGCCCCTCATCGGAAATCGGCATCACAATCTTGGTTGCGTTAGGGTTCCACTTGTGGTCACGCTGTGTAGGTGGGTTCCCTGGAACATTTCCTGATGCGTCAATCCAAGATAGGCAAGCCCATGTTGAGCCCGGGCCCCAGAACTCAGAGTAGTAACCACCGTCTTGAGGAAGGTTGGTCGCTGAACCACCAAACACCACCTCAGTCAATTTTCGGATTCCACCGGAGTCGTCTCCAGCCACAAGGCCAAGTGCGGTTGACCTAACATTTCCACCACTACCACCGGTAGCGTATGGAGTTGCACAGGAGCCGGAAGTTGCTGCACCGGGAGTATTGCCACTCAACAAGTAGAGAGTTTCGTAAACAGTCATGTTGGCTCGCTCAAGCATCGGCTTGATGCCTTGGAAAAAGCTGCCACCACCAGACCAGTAGCCACCGTAGAGTACTGTGCACATGTCAGCCCATTCGGAATACATTGAGCCAGAAGTGTCGATTGGCGCAACGATTTCCACCTTGCCACCACGGGTGTCGTCCCAAACAACCTGAACGAAGTCATCTGCGTCGATTGCAATGTCGGGGTGTCCCTTGTGGCCAATGACCGGGGTTAGTAGAGTGTCATCGATTGCTGTGATTGCCTCTCTTGTTGCATAATCAATGTCGAGCATTGTGTAGTAAATTTGAGGTTGATTGTAGAACTTGCCAAGTTGTTCATACGCATCCTCCCATACAATGTGAACGCTGCCGACTGAATCTAGCCCGATTGCTGGCCAATCGCGGTCTTGATTTCGCTGGCTCACAGTGTAATCATCGACGATGCTGATGATCGAATCCTCCGCAGAGGAGCCATCTTGGTCGTCCAAATTAGGGTCGATAAGAGTGTAGAGAAGAGAGTGTTGTCCTGACTTGTCGACCCATGTAACATGGGCTCGACCTTCATCATCGACAGCAATGTCTGGATGCCAAGCGCGATGAGCACCTGGGTTTGAAATCTGAGTGGCATCAATCAAAGTCTGGGCTCGTGGATTCAACATCGAGTAGAACAAATGCTGAGTATTTCGACTCCATACGACATGGATATTACCATCTGAATCAGAGGCTACTGCTGCCATCCTATCATTCACTTGTCCACCATCGACAATCTGTACCGCTTCGGTGATTACAACTTGTGCCGCTTCAGTAGTTGGTTGGTATGCTGCGACAGCGGTGCTGAAGACCATCAGCAATACCATCAACAAACTCATATTCGTTCGATTCATTTCATTCCACTCCGGCATTTCTGCCAACAGTCCCGAACGGGCTGAAAGCCCTACTTAACTGCGTTCCCTAACGGTCAATCGCTCAAGCCAGAGAATCGTCGCCTCAAAGCCACTCTGAGGGGTCGAATCCGGAGCCAAAAGTGCCACCCTCATCCGTGCTGACTACATTGTCGCCAGAAGGAGGTTGTTGCGCCCCTTCCTGTGCCTTCTGCCAATCATCCACTGGCCCCGGTCTTCCCACGCCCGGGCCGTATGAAAACTTGATTTCGTGAATCAGTGCCAACTTGGTCAACCATAGATGGCGGAGAGTCTGCATCAACTCGTTTTGACTCAAGCCATCGGTCCAAATCGGCTTGCTCAAGTTGAACGCCTGCAAAGGTCCGGGGGGCTCTTCGTTTGAGTTTCGAACATGCAGAACCCAATCTACCCCGCTGCGTGTGAGGTGGAGTCGTGTGTCATGTAACCACGAAGCCCACCCATCACCATCCTCAGTTGCACTGCTCGCCATCTCTTCCTGTTGACCTGCATCAACTTGGGTGACTGTTGAGACTACCACGAGGTTACGCATTTTTGGTGAGACGATGTTGAACACATGGCCGTGGGGGGTGGGGGGATACCGGACCATGAGGTGGAAGCGAGCGCGAGGGTCGGGGCGGTCTCGAACTTCGAGTCCCTCCGAAGTGAGCCAGTTGCGAACATTCGCCTCCATCTCGTCTGCCATGAGGAGTGCGTCGGGCGGGGCCCTATTTGAGCGCGTCGAGCGACGATGTTAGGTCATCTAACTGAGTTTGTAGGGGCTTCCAACCGGCGCTGCGGTGGGCTCGTAGTGTGCGCCAATCGCGGCGGACATCGATGAGGTAATAGAGGAATAATTCGCGGCAGAAGACGGTGCAAATGTCAGTGAACACCCAGATGATGACAAATGCGAGGAAGAGGTAGATTGGGTAGATTGCCAATGCTGCGGGCAAAATATCCGAGAAAACTGTCGCTGTAGTTGTGTCGTAGTGTAGCAGGGCTGCTGCAGAGGCGAGGTGGACCACCGGCCTGAATAACACCGTTCCGAGAGCTGTCGGCATCATGTGGAAGGTTGTCCGCTTGTCAACCGCTTCACCGTTGTAGCGCGCCATTCCCCACCCTACGAGCCATTGAAGACCGTTACCGAGCAAGGCGAAGGGCGCGAGGGCAAGAATGAGCGGAAAGAGTACTGTGACAAGCGCTGTTTTGGCGATGAATTGTGTTCGTGGAACCCGCTGAGTAGCGCGGCCATCAAGATTCATTTCATGCAATGTGGATGCTGCCTCACGGGCGCGGGATGTTAACTCGCAGGTGGATGCCAAATCCTCCTCACCACACGCCTCGGGGCCTTGCCAAACTCTTCCTGAAGAACCACGCAATCGGTCGCGGATGGAACGGGCCGCGAAAACCTCCTCCTGCCAAGTTGTACACGGCTCACCACTGGCTGTTACCTTCAGTTGGCCGAGCAGAAGCCAAGCGCGCCAAGTTTCGAGGTCCGGCGCGTCAGGAGCGAGGCTGCCCAGTTGGTCTCGAAGTTCATTTCGTACGGTGACGGTAGTTTCCTTATCGGGCTCAACCCACTCACCAGCCAATAGACGAGCGCCGTGGTCGGCATCTGGTAGTTCTGGGAGTTTCAAAGGCTGGGCGAACTCTACAGCAAGATCAGTGAACCAAGCGTGAGGGTCACGATAGGTGAGGCCGACCGGCAGGATGACCGGAGGCTCATTCCCTAGTTCTCGGGCGAGTGCTGCAGCATTGAGCGCCGAACGAATTGGGCCGGTGCGGAATCTGATAATGTGCCACTCGCTGTGAGAGTGACCTTCGGGCATCATCACCGAGGCGTGACCGTGAGCAAGTTTGGAGGCGACGGTGAGCATACTAGAACTGTTGACTCGCTTGGCCGTCTCGTCGTCGACATGCCCTCTTTGCCGCTCAGCTTGGCGCAACAATGGCTGAACTCCCAATCGCCGCCCCCACCAACCGATGATGGGTCCGGTCAGAACATCCTGCCTTCCGGCGAAGACGAACGGTTTGTCGATTGTGAGCACGATGGGCAGTGGGTCGATTAATCCGGCTGTATGCCAAGCGACCGCCAAAACTCCGGGGCCATCGTTTGGGTCATCACTGTGGTAATGGAGAGTAGTTGATTTCAAAACATGGTATCTCCCATACAGTAACATCGCACGGATGAGTGGCCAAAATCCAGGAGTCGCCAGCGATTTTTCGGAAAAATCAGGTTTGTGCAATTTCAAAATCCGCTCAAGATTGACATTTCCAGACCGTTTGCTGAGGGAGGGCAACTCCTCACCGCGGTGGTCTACTTCGTCTCCCATCGCACCTTCCGAAAGCCAACCTCGGCATGAATCCGATGGCTGTGCTCAATCGGGGAGGAGGAGGAGTAAGGCAAATCGATGGTCGGCGGGGCCCATCGATGGCCGTCGATGGTGACCTTTCAATCAGATAGTTCTGCAGCAAGTGCTGCCAAAGCGGAGAAGTCTGGCTCAACGGTTCCCGGAGGCGGGGTCTTTGGAAACATCGCAAGGATGCTATTTCCGCCATCGCCTTCCTTTCGAGGAATTATGTGGATGTGAACATGAGGGATTTCCTGTCCTGCCGCTGGGCCGTCGTGAACCACAACCGTGCAGTCCTCCACCCCAAAATGAGAACATAGTCGCTCGGTCACTTCTGCCACCCCTTCCACAAGTGCCGCCCGCGATTGGGAAGATAGGTTTCTCAGGTGTTGGGCCTGTTCAACGGGTACCACTAGAGTGTGCCCCTCGGCGCGCGGGTTGATATCGAGAAAAGCAACCCAACCTTCGCCCTTTGCGACGAATGAAGCAGGAATTTCTTCATCGATAATTTTACTGAAAATACTCGACTCCATCAGTTCACCTCAAGGACAGGCCTTTCCATCCACGCCCCAGGATAACTCAACCATCCTGTGTGCGTTCCCGCCAAACCCGAGCCGGTGGCTGCCGCCGACCAAGTCGTCCTTACCGTCGCCGTCGTAATCACCAACATCCATTGTCAGCATGTAGCGCATTCCATCGGGAATATCTTGACGGGTGAAATTCTGATTTCCATCATTGATGAGGAGTACCATGTCGAGGTGTTCGCTGTTCGGCATCACCATGTCGAGTTGGAATGTGCCCACCACGATATCGAGGTCACCGTCCGAATCGTAGTCGAACGGAGCATTAGCGTACGCCCCCCAAATTCTTGTCAATTCATGTTCAGTGAAGCCGCCCGCTCCATCATTCTCAAGCCAAGCCGCACCATGCATTTCGTGTGGGTCGTAGCCTTCTGGAGTGTCCATGTCGAGGGTGTCACCATTGGTGTAGAGAATATCGAAATCGCCATCTTGGTCGATGTCGGAAATTGCTATTCCAGACATTCCATACCATGTGTTCTCGGAGGAAACCAAAACTTGTTTTATGAAATTTCCAGCACCATCATTACGGAAAATCAAAATCTCTTCGGAGAGTTGTGAAAGTGAGACTGCGATGTCCATATCACCGTCGCCATCAGCATCGAACGGGAAGGCGTGAATCGCTCCCGGCCTGTAGTCGAGTTGATGGGATTCCCAACTTCCGTTGTCGAGTTGCTCAAGCCAAACCACGCTGCCCACCTCATTCCCAAAGATGCAGACAGCCAAATCCAAGTCACCATCTCCATCCAAATCCGCCGCCTCCGCACAGGTCAGTCTTCCCACGCCATCGAGGATGACTTCGCTGCTGTAACCGCCTTCAAAATCGGGGGTTAGCACGACTACTCTGCCGACCAATTCATCGGATGGGGGAAGGATTCCAATATCTGAGACGATGATTTCGTTCGTGCCGTCGCCGTTCAAATCGGCGACATGTGTCCGAATGGGTGCGTTGAGTCCTTCTGAAATTCGCTCTTCCACACAGGTGCCTGAACTACAGTCGACACGGCTGATTTCCCCTAACATTGGATGGGTGGCGAAGATTTCCTCAGCGCCGTCGCCATCAAGGTCTGCAAATCTGATATTGGCGACGGTTATTGCATCCGGGTCTGAAACGACTTCCATGAATTCTAGGATGACTGGTCCATCTGAACAATCCCCGTCATCGTCGCCGAGGCAGCCGCTAAGTGGAGTCGAGAATAGGAGCAGAACGATGAGAACGGTGAGGATTGCGGGCGGGCGCATGATTTGAGCAAGGGGTGGTTGCTTGACTATGTTGCGGGCAGCAGTCATCAAACTCAATTCGGCGGCTATTCACACGAAGGATATTCTCATTCGTCGGAGCGCTGATGGCTACCACATGAATTATGCCTTTCTGCAGCAGCGTTGACCGACGCGGCAGCGAGGCGAATGAGTCCTTGAAGTCGAACTACTTCTACCAATTCTGTGTTCATGATGGGATTTGAATCGGAAAGAGATATCTCCGCTGCTGAGAGTTTCTCAAGTTGAGTTGCGGCGGCGGCTAGAGCCTCACCGGAGCGGCTCATCCCCATCGAATCGGACATGATGTCGGCGAGTTGCTGACTAGCAGAACCTCGAGTGATGTCACCACCGTTACCGTGTAGAAGGGCTGCGACGGTTGTTGCCGATGTTGACAGTGCTTCATCGACTGAACCACCATCTGCGAATGTTGCGGAAGATGCGTGATCCCCAGCAGATGTTCCGGCACACGAACCGCCGTCAACCGCTTCGAGTAGTCGGTCGCCACCGGTTAGGTCGGCGCCGTGAAAGCCGCTGTTTGCACAATCTCCAGCAGCGTACAGACCACCGACTGACAAAACACTACCAGAGCCGTCGCAAGGTACTCCACCAAGTGTCGTTGATACTCTTGGTGCGAGTGGAATTACCGCTTCATCCATCGGCGCACCAAGCCGTGAGTTAACTCGCTCTGCGGTATCAGAATACCAAACTTCAGTGCCGCGGTCGAGGGCCCGGGCATCGAGCACACAGGGTTCACCTGAAGTGATGGCTACGGAAGCGGCGTGGAGGCCAGCGTCAGATGCGAAGGCCACATCATCACCTGAAGCGAGGCGGACAGATGCCCCGTCATTGAGGATTGAAAGAGGAAGTGA
>Ga0209501_10002096_pt1 | contig 21300 bp, 29 predicted proteins | sample ArcticOcean_MG_C_4_FD_187434 | JGI IMG/M metagenome (GOLD analysis project Ga0209501, IMG submission 187434) | Marine microbial communities from western Arctic Ocean - ArcticOcean_MG_CB4_134 (SPAdes) (version 2) | ecosystem: Environmental > Aquatic > Marine > Oceanic | place: Arctic Ocean...
TAAGTTCGAACAGATCGTCTCCTTCGTGCGGCAGCAAGTCCCGAAGGAGGGGCATGAAGTCGTGGAGTATCACGTCTATGATGTGGTCAATGCGGGTGCAACATTTCGATCACGCACGGATATACTGCGGCGGTTGAACCTGCGAGGTCCGTTGGTGACGGTGACGACCACCGCTGTGAAATCCGTCGAGGATGTCCTGTCCGTGGATCGCGAACATCGTGAGGCTGGGTATGAAGGGACCATCGTGCGTCAAGCGGATGGCATGTATGAAGCAGGACGCTCGATGGGCCTCCAGAAGATGAAGCAGTTCGATGATGCGGAGTTTGCCGTGACCGGTGTCACCGCAGGCCGCGGCCGCATGTCAGAGTGTGCCATCTTTACCTGTCGGACAGGAGCAGGTGAGACGTTCGCCTGTAAGATGGAAGGGGCACTTGATATCCTGAAGACGTATCTCGCCGATCCGTCGTTGGTGATCGGGAAGATGCTGACGGTCCGGTATCAGGGATTAACGAATGGCAATGTCCCACGGTTTCCAATTGGAGTGAGTGTAAGAGATTATGAGTAACACCTACAAGCAGCGCCCGACTGAAAATGCCGAGAAGAACGGATGGCAATCCGATTAGGACGGACACTATATACACACGTTCAAGTGAGATGAATTCGATGTCGGGGATATCGAGGACATCTTATATAATACTTTTCGCAGGAGTGAAAGGATACTATGATAGAAGCAGCACTCGACACAGAAATGCTCAACGAAACATTCAACGTAACCGATCCCGCCCACAACACATATTGGAACCATATTACACAAGAGATGGACAAGCATATCCATCACGGCGATAACGGTCAGACCTTTCGCATCAAGCCGGGATATTCTCCAGTTCCCGGTGCCACTTTTAAGAAGCGTCTTATTGTCCCCACCGATATTGTCTTCTTTAAGAGTGACGCGCAGCCCGCCCGGGTGGCCACCTTAGATCCGGACCATGTGACCGAAATAGAACATTCGCTTGACACACTAGGATGGGATGTAAATAAAAAAGCGACAGGCATCCCGGTGATCCGCATACCCAAGGGGACATTCAGCCGAGAGGACTCTCGTCGCAATTACGAGTTCGAGGCCACAATTGGTGGGATGCACACGCAGGAAGCAATGAGGCAGAAGGCCGCCAACGAGGGCAAGGATAGTAAGTGGAACTACATCCCTGTAGACGTGTACGAATACGACAGCATATGTGCCAAGAGACTACACTCATTATATGATAACGTCGTCTTGGGTCTACCAAAGCCGTCGGGCGAGTCAGACATTCTGAACACCATAAACACAATGATAACCAATAATGAAATTGACCCAACGAATAAGAAGACGGTCGAAAGGTTTATTGAGATTGCCGGCAAACATCTCAAGCCGGTGCGTCGAAGGTATCTTGTGAAAACAATCATAAACAAAAACACGCTGTCAACTGATGGAACAAAGTTCCGTTCGCTTGGGAACGATATAACAAACTGGAAGGGCAATCCCAATGCGGTTCAGACTCATTTGGATAAAGCAAATCTGCCGTATTCAGTAGGCACTACGATGTTCCCCAATGTATGGGGGGACATTGGATATTCTGCTCATGGCGGTGGCGGTCGTGATAAAGCTACGAGTGCGGGCGTCAAGAAATGGTTGAACCGCGGCGCTTCCTTCGACCAGTTCGTGATCCTCGCCGGCTATGTAGCCCCCGACACGCTCGGCAGAAACAAAAATCTCGCAGGATTGCAAAAAGAACGAAAAAGGTTCGACAGAGAATTTAACGAGAGTGTTGACGCATACACAAGATCAATTGAGCTATACATAAAAGAACTCGCACGTCGTTGCCCGGATATGATAAGTCTGTCAGATCCTAATGATGAAATGTTTACCAAACTTCGGGAGGTTCAGAGACTTCGCCATGGCGGTCATATTTCTCAGGTAGTCGATAAGAACGCGCAAAAGGGTGGCCGTCCAACAGAGGAAATCGGTGTGGTTGACAGCGACGGCAACCCCTACGATCTCCACAAATTACTTGGACGCACATCGAAGTAAATGCTCCAACACGCAACACCGGAAGATGCCAAGACGATCTATGGCATCTTCCGGCAATACCCACACATCTTTCCACACATGCGTTTTGATAAAGTCGAACGTATGTGTGGCGCAGGGCAAGTCATCTACGACACGGGCGTCATCATCACCTACCAGCAGTATCGCAAAGCGGTGCGGTTGGGTACTCACCTCGCCCCACGGGGCACAACCTGTCTCCACCAGATCGTCAAGTCTGCTGACGCGCCACGTTATGCGGCATCTGAAATCTTTGATCTGTTCCGCGCACACTATGTCCCACAGTCGTTGGTGTTGAGTGTCCGTGCGGATAACACCGCGGCGTGTCGCTTCTACGAGCGTCACGGGTTGGTGCGCGTGTGTGATATTCTCTGGCAGGAAGCTGGACGGCCGCTGCCCGGGTATGTCTATGTTACCCTAGAACCTTCAAGTATGAGGCTGCTATGAAACCTTGGCAACGTGGATACGCACTCGATGAACTCCTCGCACTGGAGGCGCGGTATACCGACTACAACGCACACACACAGTCGCCCTTCAGCATGATGAAGAAGAATCGCATCGCGGATCGGTTGCACGACGAGACACTACAGGTGGGTGATACGTGGTCCTACGTGCAGACACTTGCGAAGGTGCGAACGTCCATGTACCTCTTCCCTGACGTGGAGTTTGCGGTGCGCCAGCGTGGTGATCGTGTCCTCACGCATCTCGCGGTTGATTGGTCCGGCATGACATGGGCGGAGGAATGGGAACGTCTCCTCTCGGATCCGATTCCACTCTGGATACAGGTCTGGGCGGATGATGCGGTGGCGAACGACGCAGTCAACGCCAGGGCGCAACGCGTCGGTACGAAAGTCACCACCTTCGGCGACGTGTTCGCATGGTACTTCCGCGGCACGCCACAAGACACAGCGGATCGTGTGCGTGAGATTGAACCGGCGAACATGTACGGGATCGGTCGAATGCTCGTTGGCCCCCCAGAGCCGTGGTTGACGAAGATAGCGTATCATGTGCCGACATTGTCCGCCGCCGTGGACGCACTGCCCCTGAGCTTTGCCGATCACTACAGCAAGTATAACGTCGGACAATCATGGAGCGCCCTATCCTTGCGTGGATACAGTCCAGACGTGACGATGATCGAGAAACCGGCCGCGATGAATGATGCGTGGCGTGAGAAACATGCCAGTGACGTGTTCGCGTTACAGGATACCGAGCTTCGACGCCAACTCCCGGCCGTGGAACCGATCATACAGATGTTCGGCGAGGACGTGATGTGGGATCGTATTCGTCTCATGCGTCTGGCGCCGGGTGGCGGCGAACTCCAGCGCCACACGGATCAAGTGGACCGAACGATGGGCGTGGGCTTGGGCAAGATCATGCGAATCCATATTCCACTCAAGACGAATCCAGATGTCCTCTTTACGGTGTGGAATGCGAACGGCGCGCCAGTGGTGAGGCATATGGCATACTTGAAAGTATGGTTGTTGGATACACGTTGGCCGCACAGGGCGGTGAACGGCGGAACGGATGAGCGCATCCATCTGGTCCTCGACGCGGTGACAACGCCGGCGCTTCAGAATATGCTTGCACCATCAAAGCAGGTATGAGATAATTGTTTTATGAGAGAAAGAAATGACACGAACACGAACGACACGAATTAGTTACCTCCTCTGTCTCTTGGTGGCGGCCGCGGTAACGCTCTTCCTGATTGCCGGTGCGGGCACCGAGTACGAGCAGCAACGCTTCGGGTGGGCGGCACTCTACATGAGCTTCGGGATCCTGAACGTCTATAATACCGTGGTGATCTATCGCGATTACCTGGCGGATAATTGGCGCTAATGACACGCGCACAATTACTTAACCTATCGGCCAGGACAGTTAAGCCAGGTATACCATGTAAAGCGGATGAACTATGGCTTGTACCTATCGAGAAAGATACGGTTATTATCGCCGTCAACCGAGCAGAGACGCCGACGCACACCATCGCGGCATTCACGCCGTCAGTGGATATGCCGATGCATGGAACGTTGCGGTTCTCTTCGGAGCAAATCAATCGCACGACCAGCGTCACGCGCATACGCCCCACCGTCAGCGGTAGTCAGGTCGTACTGTGCTTCATCGCCGAGGTGCTGACGATAGGTGTCGGTTGGCCCATCACAAATTTCCACTTCCGTTGAAAGACCTCTTACTCGACAAGTTCGTATTCAACTACATCATCATGTTTCTGTATGCGCTGAATAGTTTGCGCTTCGGGTTCTCCGGTCTGTGGGGAGACATGTTTTACTGGATGGGCGCACTGTGGATTACCGCGGCCGTGACGTTCGGGTACAACAGATAACGAGTAGTCTCTAAATATGCGTGAGCAATATTGCTTTAAGTTCAAAAGGGTATATTATGTTGTATGAAAATTTTGTCGTGATGGCAGTACTGTTTGTTCTTCCCGCATTGGGTTTTCTTTGGGGAAAGCATTTTACTGCAAAGCGTATGAGCCAGCAGTTCAAATTCGAAAATGAAGTGAGCGGCATCCACGAACGGATCGAAGCCCATCACACAGAAGTTCTCAACCTCATCTCGGATGAGGTAGCGGGTATTGGTGACCAGCTTGAAGGCAGAGACCGAGATCTAGACGACCGGTTTAATGAGCTTGATCGGGAGATCAGAGAACGCACCACAGAGGCAGAACAGCTTGGCGCTCCCGTCTAGATGCGTTCTCCTAAGTCGTTGAAAACAAAGGAGTTTAACCTCTGTGTTTTCAATAACTTACAGAAGAATTCCACAGAATCGTCTAGGTTCAACGTTCGGAACGCGGGTAATAGTCAGGTATGGGGTACCCGCTGTTAGCCGCTTAGACCGTCGCCTAGAGGGTTGCTTGGGGGTGAAAACGCACCTGAATCCGGGCATACTGCGTAAGGGGAAGTCCTCATGCGTTTCGGTTATGACACTATAAGGATTGATTATGATGAAGTTTTGGTTGACGATACGACAATGGTTCGAAACAATGCCAGCACAGGCACCCACCACGCGCATGGTTATCGATAAGGCGGTGATTACAATGTCAGACGATGAATGGCAGAACAGACAGCGCGAAACTTTCCCACGGCAGAGATTGCAAAAACGATTTCGATAGAGCGCATGGTCAGGTTCCTAAATATTCTCTGTACTGAAGAAGGAGTAAAGCTGTGCGTTTATTTACCGACCATCTGACAATTGAGACACTCGCGGAAGCCGAAAGGGAGTACCTCTTTGAATGCTTCACGCCATGGGAAATGGCTGTCGAACAATCTATTCAAGAAGGTGCCTACGATCCTGGCATTCTCAAGTGTGTGATGCTCGCCGGCGGGCCCGGAAGCGGGAAGTCATTCGTGGCGAATGAAATCTTCGGGCTCGATGCTCAGTTCCGTTCTTCCTTCAGCCATTATGGGCTTAAGGTCGTGAACAGCGATCACATGTTCGAATACCTGCTCAAGAAAATACAGGTGAATCCAAAAAACCTCGCGAATATTGAACGTGACGATCCGAAGCAGTTCAACTTTCTTGTCGCCCATCCAGAGGGCCCTCGCGTTCGGGCAAAAGCGATCACCTCGCGCCAGCAGCAGACGTACATGTCGGGCAAGCTCGGTATGATTCTCGACGGGACCGGTGACGATTACGAGAAGGTGCAAGCAAAGCGAAAAAAGATCCACGCCGAGGGCTATGATACCTCTATGATCTTCGTCAACACATCGCTTGCGGTCGCGCAAGAACGAAATGCGAAGAGATCACGCCAGCTTCCTGAACGTCTTGTCGAGCAGATTTGGCAGGCTTGTCAACAGAACCGTGATCGCTATAAGCGACTCTTTACGACGCGGAACTACACAGAAGTTTACAACACATCGGGCGGCGTAATACACGCGTCCGTCGGCAAGGCGGTTCACACCTTTATCACACGCCCAGTGCAAAACCCGAAAGGGATTGCGTGGTTGCGAAGTCAGGGACTCTAACATGCAATCTTTCATAGACCACATCATGGAGAAAAGTCGCCGAGCCCGGTTCAGAGTAGACTACATCTACGCAAAACCCGACGGCGCGAATCATCGCACACAAGTGTCATCTACTAACGTACAGTTGCCGTATCTGGCAAAGAGCGAGACGGCGGTGTTATCTTGGCTCAGAAAGCGACACAGGGGTGCTGAGATCACAATCATTGGACTAGAGTGGTCTGATATTTAAGGATTGTCTATATATAAAATTGGATTCGTGATTGCCGCGTGTCTGCTGTCTCTAGGATGTAGTAGCATGGTGATACATACTCGGATAGATTTGCCCTTCGGCCTCCCCTCTCGTTATTCAAGTTATTCACAATACGAGGAGCATGTGTGTTCACAACCACATGTGCGCGTGGCCGATGCCCTCGACACGCACGACCACTCGGCCTACTAATCGTGCAACACTATTATCAAGAGAAGCAATTAGGGGAGAACTGGTTTTCCTACGCGCCACTCTACGCCCACATGGTGCAACGCTTCCCGTCCAGCAGTCGGTTCGTGGAACTCGGCAGTTGGAAGGGTAAGTCTGCCGCCTTTATGGGTGTCGAGATTATAAATTCCAAAAAAACCATAACAATGTCCTGTGTGGATCTCTGGAGTAACACCTTGCGTGTCTATCCCAAGCAGACACTCTATGGCGATGCGCTGTATCAACTGTTCCTTGCGAACATCTCTCCCGTGGCAGAAGTCATACGTGTACTTCGGGCTGATACCGCCCGCGCGGCGGACGTGTTTCCCGACAAGTCCGTGCAGTTCGTCTTCATCGATGCCGATCATAGCTACAAAGGATGCCATCGCGACATCAGCGCCTGGCTACCGAAGGTTGCTGACGGGGGTATTTTGGCAGGGCACGACTACGCGTGGACGACTGGCATTCGCTCCGCCATGGAGGATCTCTGTGGTGATGAGAACTTTAGCGATCCGTGGTCCACGGGTTGCTTCATTGCCGAGATTCACGATGGCAGAGCAAAAAAGTTTACACTGGGTGTTGACACATCCACGAATCCATGAGACAATGTATTTACGTTGTTGATGACAACGGAAGTCGCCAGATACAAATGCCGCCCCACGTCACGCGGAATACTCTGGTGCCTGTCAAGTGAAAATAAACACTTGACAGTGTAGACAAAACATGAGACCATGTTTCTACACTCAAGGTTGCGAACGGTACTTCGGCGCGGACGCAACTTCAACTAATAAAGCCGAATGAGTAACAGTAATAATATGCCTACTTCACCCCTCTCCGTCACGCAGAAGATCCTCAACTACCTCCAGACTGGGCGCGACATTACGCCGAACCAGGCTCGGACGAAGTTCGGGATCAAGAACGTGTCGGCTCGCATGAGCGAACTTCGCTCGGCGGGATATTCCATCTACCTGAACGAGAAGTTGACCTCCAAGGGTAGCCCGATCAAGACGTATCGGCTTGGCACCCCGACGCGGCGCATGATTGCGATTGCAAACTACGTGGGGTCGAACCCAGACTTCTACGGCAAGGCATCATCGATCAACGACCTCGCCGGGCGCTTGATGCGATCCGTAGCGGTCTAGCCATCGCAATGTCTGTGGGGTGAACCTCACTCCGCTGCCGAGTTGACGGATCTCGATAAAACCGTCATTCTTTTTATTTACGACTGCCCTCGCAACGTGCGGGGGTTTGTTGTTTCTGTGGTATAATCATAATATGAAATATTTCATGAGTCGTCATGTTTTGGAATTGGCTGCTATTCAATTTCTTTCGTACTTCATTCTGACGATGAACTATCGTGCTATCGCCGAAATAAGCTACATTGGTACGGCCGTAACCGATCTCGCGCTGGGATGGTTGACGTTTTGGAGTATCAAGCGCGTGATGTCGGCGACATCGGGTAAGGAACAGGTGGCCTACATCATCGGCGGTGTCATCGGCTCGCTCTCGGCGTTGTTTCTTTCAACCTTTTTGTTTTAGAGGTGGGATGTGAATTTTACCATTAAGGGTAATCGCACGGCCCGTGAAGATGTGACGGGGTTATGTTATACATGCCGACACGCACATATTACAAATGGCACACGACCGTCTGATGAACAGGTGATATGTACTGCGGTGTTTGGACGCTCCTATCAGATCACACATAGGATCACGGACTGTAACAGTCATATGTCTAAGACAGTTCCCGCATTAGAAGACTACCAGAAGATCGCGTGGACGTTCTCTGTGGACGACCGGAGGAAGACGGCGGGATTTCTGACACCAGACAAGTATAAGGAAATGAAGAAAAACTCTGGCGACGATGACGACGACGGACTTGTAGCACCGTGGGATCGGTGATATAATTACCTATGACAGCGCGTCCGACAAACGCGGTTAACGAACGCCCACTTCATCTGGCGGGTCGAAGATCGTGTGATGCGTCCCCGCCGAGGGCAGGGCTACTGTCCCTGCCCTCACCTTTTTGTATTGATGCGTTGATTATTTAAATAATCAGATTATTTACTCTTGCTAAAGGACGTGTGATGCCAAAGATTGAGATGCCTCTTGAGGAGATTCGTAAACGTAAACTGTTTATTGGCACTCCCATGTATGGTGGGATGTGTGCCGGACCTTACACCAAAGCCTGTCTTGACTTGAATAGTCTTTGTATTAAGTACGGCGTTCAAACCCAATTTTTCTTCCTCTTCAATGAGTCGTTGATCACTCGCGCCAGAAACTATCTGGTGGACGAGTTCCTTCGCAGCGATTCCACACACCTCCTCTTCATTGACGCAGACATCGATTTTAACCCGATGGATGTTCTCGCCCTTCTCGCGCTCGACAAGCCCATCAACGGGGGACCGTATCCCAAAAAGACTCTCGCGTGGGAAAAGATCTACGACGCCGCGAAGCTCGGACTGGCGGATGATAACCCGATGAAACTTCAAGACTATTCGGGCGACTATGTGTTCAACGTGGCGCCGGGTACGACAGAAATTAAGATGGACGAACCCGTTGAGGTGCTGGAGATTGGCACCGGCTTCATGCTTGTCCAACGAGATGTCTTCATTAAGTATCGCGATGCGTATCCTGAGTTTAGCTATCTCCCTGACCACAATCGCAGCAAAAACTTTGATGGCAAACGTGAGATCCATATGTTCTTTCAGGCGCTTATTGATCCTGAGAGCAAACGATATCTTTCCGAGGATTACATGTTTTGTCAGTGGGCACGAAAGATTGGCATTCCGATCTTCATTTGTCCGTGGATGACGCTGAAGCACACCGGCACCTATGTTTTCGGTGGTTCACTCACGGCGATGGCCGAATTGTCACATAAGCAGCGCGCCGCCGAATTCAGCACGCCGGTGATGCAGGATGCGAACACGACCGTCGACCGCAGGTCGCCAGCGAAGAATGCGGCCGTTGAACAAAAATAAACCGCAGTACAACCTTGGGGTGACGCTCTATATCGATGGCGGGTGTAGCGGTAATGGCCAGCGCGACCTGAGCAAGCGTCGTATGATTTCAGTGGTAACGGATGAAGCGGGTGTGGTGCTGTCGGAAACATTGACTGCCGGTGGTTCCAATAATGTTGCGGAGTTGATTGCGGTGCGCGATGCGATTCGCTGGTGTGGCATGAAAGGGATTCGCCGAGCGCATGTGATGACCGATAGTAGGAATAATTTGTCATGGGCGTTTAGCGCAAGCACAAAGGTTGGAAAGGCGATCAATGATCGCGAGACCGTGCTGTCGCTCAAGGCGGAAATCACTGCGGCATTTGTTACGGGCTTCGACCTGACATTGACATGGGTGCCGCGAGAAGATAACCTAGCGGGACATTATATCGAACGCGTCCACGCCCTCTAGAGGATACTCATGTCATATGACATCTCGATTACACCGTTCCGCGACATTGCGGTTTTTCATCGGAATGGGGAGAATACGCCAGTGAGTTCTTCGGCCGACGATGTTACGACAAACAAGTCCACGCAACTATTCGGGTTGTGTGGGTTCATCGGGAGCGGAAAAAACACAGCGGGTGATGTTCTGTTAAACCTCACGGAGGGCATGACGCAGAGCTTCGCTGGACCGCTCAAGGATGCGGTGTCTGTCATCTTTGGATGGGATCGGGCCCGCTTGGAGGGGATCGGGGAAAAGGATCGGGAGTGGCGGGAAACTCCAGATCCGTATTGGAGCGAAGCGTTCGGGCGTGATGTCACTCCACGGCTGGTTCTTCAGGAGATGGGCACGGATGTGTGTCGTGAGTGGTTGCCGGACATCTGGGTTCGTGCGGCCGGCCGACGGCACAGTCCACCCGAAGCGAGCGTTTTCACGGACGTGCGGTTCGGCAACGAAATGGAGTGGATCGTCGATCAAGGCGGCACTATAATTTGGGTTTACCGGGCGAATAATACTGGGTTGACGCCGGAAGACGCGCATCAGGTGGCCACCAAAGTATCACACAATGTACGCCTCACGCCATTTACATTCTACTCGGCTGTTCATGCGAGTGAAACGTCGTTCCTCAGTCAAGGCGCGGATCTTATTCATGTGGTGATTAAGAATGTGGGCATTGTTGATGACCTGAAGGCCACAACTTCGCATATTCATCGCTTACTTAGTCGTAATGAACAGCGACATATGCCGTGGGGCCAGACAACCATATATGTCACACGCGAGGACGCAGGCGCCGGATGGTCATGGATCTACCGTGATCCAGGCACGGACGAACAACAAGGTCGAGCATATAATAAACATCATGAGTATGTGTCGGAAATGCGCTGATCGAAATTTGACTGGCCCAGACAACCTTGATGTTATATGCAAGGAGGCGGGTATGTAAGTGTGTACGCGGTAACCCCAGAACAGGATAATCATAAAACACGAAAGGGACAGCGAAAAATGAGAAAATTGATACTATTGACCATGATGTTCGTGATGTTTGCATCAGTCACCGTAAACGCGCAAGAAGTCTCAGCAAACGTCACGTACGGAGGTTGGATCCAGGCGGGTGCTCACTCGTACAACACCGGCATGTTCAACAACAAGGACGACAGTGTGAGCCTGCATCAGGGCTGGCTGTTCATCGACAAGGAGGCTAGCGGCGAGGACGGAGTGGGATGGGGTTTTCACATGGACTATGTCTATGGCGTAGACGGTCCAGACACCCAGGCGTTCTTCGGGCAAGATGATGCATGGGATAACTCATGGGATAATGGCGACTTCTACGGTCATGCGATTCCTCAGCTGTACGGAGTGGTCGCCATGGGAGATGCCTCGGTCAAAGTCGGACACTTTTACACCATCATGGGTTACGAAGTCGTTCAAGCTCCCGACAACTTCTTCTTCTCGCACGCTTTCACCATGTTCAACAGTGAGCCGTTCACGCACACCGGTGTGCTGGGTGAATACGCGTTGGGTAACGTGACCCTGTATGGTGGTTGGACGCTTGGCTGGGACTCAGGATTCGGTACCAGCGTCCCTGATGGCAATAACTTACTGGGAGGCATTTCCGTCGGTTTGGGTGACATTGGGGCAGTGATCTACACGACGACAGCTGGTCGTTTGGGCGCTGGTGGACTGTCCTCGGGCTACTCACACAGCATCGTGGTCGATCTGAACCTGACGGACCGTTTGAACTATGTGTTCCAGAGTGATTACGTGGACAATCCGGCAGCCAATGAGTCACACGGTGTCAACAACTATCTGCTCTTTGCGTTGAACGAAAAGGTGTCTGTCGGCACGCGAGTTGAATGGTGGAATACGAATGTTGGTCCAGTTGCGTCTGACCTCTTCTCCGTAACGTCCGGCATGAAGATTCAGGTGACTGACAACATCATTGCGCGACCCGAAATCCGTTGGGACCAAGACGACGACGGCGCAATCGTTCCAGCGGGTGCGGACGGCGTTGGCTTCGGCATGGACGTCATCTTGACGTTCTAGGCGCCTCCGGTAAGTCATTTGATCTCTAGAGGAGCCGACCACATTTATATTTGAAAATGTTGTCACATGGTGTATAATGTGTATAATGATCGTAACTTTTTGTGAGGTGAAATACTTGTATGACGACCGCAACTGAAACTGCCACGTATGCGTTGACCGATTCAACGCAGCGTATCCTGAAGAACTTTTCTAATATCGCCACGTCGATGCTACTCCGTGAGGGAATCGAGCAGAAGACGATGAACACATCCAAGAGCGTGTTGGCGATCACGCAGTTTGAGAAGCCGTGGCCGCAGGAGACGGCCGTCTATCAGCTTCCCGAATTACTCTCTAACCTATCGGCGTATGTCGATCCAGTACTGGAGTTCGATGAGAAGAATTTCATCGTTCGTGGTTCGCAAAGCCCGTCGCACGTCATCTACCCATATTCGGATCCGAGCGTGGTGGTCGCGCCACCAAGCAAGACGTTCGATATGGAGGATCCGTATGCGGAGTTCGTGCTACCGGCGTCGGCGGTTGCCGAGATCAAGAAGCTCTCGTCAATCAACAACCTCCCGACCATTGCCATCGAGGCAAATGCGACGGACGGCACCATTGTCGTGAAGCCGCACGACGAGAAGAACCCCGGTTCTCGGGTCTATTCCTACCCGGTCCATTCCAACAAGGACCACATCACGTCACTGACGAACGACGTGTCATTCCTGTTCAAGCGGGAACATTTCGATCTATTGATGGACGGCGAATATCAGATTCTTGTGGGCGCATGGGCGTATGTGTGTCTCAAGCACAAGACTGAACCAGTGTCGTACTTCATCGTGCAGAAGGCGAGTAAGTAAATCTACGGAGGGGGCTTGTCCCCCTCCTCTCTCATTCTTATCCTATTGGCGCCAATATGAAAATTTTGTACGCGTACACAAGTCCACATCATTGCTTCTCGGCTGAAGCCGAGGCGCTCATGAATTTGCAGATCGAAAACAATCTGGAATTGGGCATCCCGTCGTACGATATTTTGGTCTATACGAATTTTCCTTGGAAATATAAAATCCAGAACAAGGGGACGTACAGCAAACAGTATAATGCCGTAGTGTCACGGCCGGTTCCTGACATCTACACAGAATTTGACCCGACTTCAAACAAGATCCCGGTCATTCTACATCTGTTGCGGCATCAGCAGTTGCCATCTGAAATTTTTTGGTATCACGATCTCGACGTGTACCAGACTGAAGCGTTCCCGCCACCACCCGTCAAGCACTTCGGGATTTCGCGTTACTGCTACAAACACGACTGGCAGTGCGGAAGTTTTTTCTTTCGCCCGCATCTTCAAGCGGTGGAGTTTTTCGATACGTGGAACAACGAAATCAAAATCATCCCGACGTGGAGTGAGTATGCGAAGACGCGCACCGACGAAAAGGCACTCAAGAGTTTGGTGCTACAAAAGAAACTCACGGTTGAGGAACTGAACCACCGCTATAACCATGTGTTCAAGTATGCGGACTGGACGTATGCCAGAGCGGACAAGCCCATTCTGGCGTCACATTTTCATCCAGAGCCAGAGAGTATGGCGAGAATGGTGCATGGCAAGAACAACCACAACATTCCGTTCGTGCCGACGAGACTAAAAGAACTCTTTCGGCGACACGGGTTTGTATGATACAATAGAGACTATGATGATGAACAAACGTGATTATTATGTCTGGGTCGAGCGATATCGCCCGCAGACACTCGATGATTGTATTCTACCATCGGGCGTGAGGCAGACACTTGACGGAATCATGCAGCAGTCTGACCTTCCGAATCTATTGCTGACTGGGAAGGCGGGCACGGGCAAAACAACGGTGGCAAAGGCCATCGCACGGGATCTTGATATGGACGTAATGGTGATCAATGCGTCTGACGAGAACGGCATCGATGTCCTCCGCACGAAACTGAAAGACTTTGCATCTGGCATGTCGTTCGAAGGCAAACGAAAAATGGTTGTTTTGGATGAGGCGGATTATTTGAATCCGCAATCGACCCAGCCCGCACTTCGAGCATTCATCGAGGAGTTCGCCGGGACCACCGTTTTCGTGATGACGTGCAATCACAGTAACAGGATCATTGCGCCGTTGCATTCACGTTGCTCCATCGTCAACTTCGAAGTGCCCAAAGTGGAGCGGCCGACAGTCATGGTAGCATTCGCCAAACGGGTTTTTGAAATTCTCGACGGAGAGAATATCACCTATGACAAAAAGTTGGCCATGGAAGTTGTTCAGCAGTATTTCCCCGACTTCCGGCGAACGCTGAATGAGTTACAACGATTTTCTGCGACGGGCGAACTTCAGCCGGACATTCTGTCACAAGTGTCGGACAAAGATATTGCGGTACTCATGAAGTCGTTGTGTGACGCCAACTTCGGAGCCGTTCGCAAGTGGATGTCCGATCATGAAGATACGGACGAGTCGGCGTTCTATCGAATGTTAGCAGATAATATTCCTAACCATGTCAAGGGCAGTGATCTGCCCGGTGTGATCCTCGTCCTCGCAGATTACGGCTACCGTGCGGCCTTCGCAGCGGACAAATCCCTGAACATGCTGGCCTGTCTCACGGAAATTATGGGGAGCCTGGATGTGAAATCGTGAGGGACGCGGATGGTAGCGTGATCTGGGATTACGTCAATGCCATTACGCTCACAAAAGATCAACGTCTCGCAGACAGTCCGGTGATCGACACCGTGTACGAACCATATGTGGTGAACAGAGCGTTGTCGTATTTCCACGAATGTGTGCTTGCCGCCAATCTCATGAACGAGAAGTCTCATTTGCCCAAGCATCTTCAGTTTCTCTTTCTTCTCGGTGTGCTGCGGCCGCGGAAACGATTTAGTAAATGGTTCAAGCACAAAATCGCTGACGATTCGCGTGTTGTGGCAGAATACTATGAATGTTCGTTGAGACACGCGATCAATATCACGTCGTTACATACCACAGAACAACTGACGGCCATGCGCGGTCGACTCTATAAGGGTGGAAGATCGTAGACGCGCTGCGTTCTCTAAATAAACGTAGACAGAGATGATTAACGTGTCTGATCAATGTAACCGGTGCCTCAAAACCCTTCATTCGTCAGACCAACTTAGCCAAAGGCCGGAGTCGGTATGAGTAATGAAAGCCTACTAAAAACACTCCCGCCGCATATTGCCGCTATTATCAAAGAGTGCGTTGAAGTGACACTGCCGTCACCGGACGATTTTCTCAAGGTAAAAGAAACACTGACCAGAATTGGCATTGCGTCGAGAAAAGATAAGAAACTTTTTCAATCTTGCCACGTTTTGCATAAACAGGGGCGTTACTACATTGTCCACTTTAAGGAATTGTTCCTCTTGGACGGCAAAACGCAGCAAACCGTATTTGATGAGTCAGACAAATCGCGAAGAAACACCATTGCGAATATGTTGGCAGAATGGGGATTAGTGAAACTGGTGGACCCCGAGTACAGCGCAGCGCCGGTGATTCCGCTGGGGCAGATGACGGTGTTGCCGTATCGCGAAAAGAGTGAGTGGACACTCGTTGCAAAATATGAAATAGGCAAGAAGAGAACTTGACAAATAGCAGGGTAACAGTTATAATGTCTTTGTGACTAAGGAGAACGAAATTATGGAACCACAATTTCTCAGTGATAAAACATACCGAGAACTGTTCACCATTAAGCAACCGCATACCAACAGTGTGCCGACTGTTAGTGTCTTTCGGAAAGAGCAGCACACCAGCTTCACGAACCCGCGCTACTTGATGGGCAAAGGTATCCTTCCTGAACGCAAGACCACGGAAGCGTATTGCTATGACATCTGTGCGTACTTACCCGAACATCGATCAGTTAATCTCAAGCCACTTACGGTGACGCGTGTCTCGACGGGGTTGCACCTGGCGCTGCCTGAACATTGGTCAGCACTGATATGCAGTCGCAGTGGCCTCGCAACAAGGGGTGTGCAGGTAATCAATGCGCCGGGAGTGATTGACTCCGACTATCGCGATGAAGTCAGTGTCCTGCTGAGTTACATTGCCCCACCGGATGCCAGACCGTTTATTGTTGAACATAATATGCGAATCGCGCAGTTACTCTTTCTACCACCAACGCCGAACGTTCATCTTACTGAAGTGCCTTCCATAGATGATCTGCCGCAGCGTGACACAACACGGTTGGGTGGATTTGGATCAACGGGCGCATCTAGCTTTCTTCCATAATGAAAGTTCTTGTCACCGGCGCAGCCGGATTCATTGGCTCGACACTTGTTGATCGTCTCTTACATAGTGGATACGAGGTCATTGGTGTTGACTGTTTCACAGACTACTACTTCCTTGAGCAGAAAAGTGGGAATATCCTCGCGGCGCTGAAGAACCCCAAGTTTCGTTTCATCGGGAACCCCATCTCCGCCGTCGATTGGGAAGCCATTCTTCCTGACGTGTCGCACATCTACCATCTTGCCGGACAACCGGGCGTCCGCGCCAGTTGGGGGCAAGAATTCAAAGAGTATGTTGACCAGAACGTTCTTGCCACACAGATATTACTTGAAGCGTGTCTCCGACACGCGCCGCGGCTCCTGTCGTTTGTGTATGCGTCTACGTCATCCGTGTACGGATTGTCTAACGCTCGTCCGTATACCGAAGACACACGCCCACAACCCATCTCACCCTACGGTGTCACGAAGCTCGCCGCAGAACATCTCTGTCTGCTCTATCAACATTCGTATGGGTTGCCTATTACTGTCGTGCGATACTTCACGGTGTACGGTCCGAGGCAACGGCCGGACATGGCATTTCACATCTTTCTAAAAGCGGCAATGGAGGCGAAACCGATCAAGGTGTTTGGTGACGGGCAACAGCGCCGGGACTTCACGTACGTCACTGACGCCGTTGACGGCACTATTCGCGCCTCGACAGGTCGCCATGGCGGCGTCTACAACATCGGCGGTGGTTCGCAAGTAACGTTGAACTTTGCATTGGGTATTATTGGTTCTGTCACTGGTGCGACCTTGGAAATAAAAAATGATATATTTCAACGCGGAGATATGCGCGATACTCATGCTGATATTACCGAGGCGCGTGTTGATCTCGACTATCGCCCCAAAGTCTTACTTGTTGATGGCATTCGTGAAGAATATAAGTGGTTACTGTCCCACTATCAAGGAGACTTGGTTGTTCCTTATCATGATGTGGTATAATGTATTTAAAGGAGAAATGATATGATAGAGTTCGGTTTTGTATTCATCGGAGGTCTAGTCATAGCGGTATTTGGATACGCGTTTTCTAGGTTGATAATAAAGAATGGTGAAGAAACCCATGAAGAAGACGGTGAAGAAGACGGTGAACCTGAAGAAGGCAAGGCACGGGATGGCAAACCATACGCCGATGACTTCCGCCTCGACCGTGAATATCTGAACAACCTTCCGAAGACACCGAAGAAAACAGTGAAGAAACCCGCGAAGAAGACGGTGAAGAAACCCATGAAGAAGACGGTGAAGAAGACGGTGAAGAAGACGGTGAACCTGAAGAAGGCAAGGCATGTGAAACGACATACACTAAAGGGGGCGCGACGTGGCTGATATTCTTGTGTTGCATTTAACTTCCGGTGAGGACATCATCGGAAAAGCGCGTCTCGATGATCAGGGTGTCAACTGGCTGATCGAGGACGCGGTTCGCCCCAATGTAATGGTGGAACCCGAGTCGGGTCGAGCGCGGGTGGCGCTTATGCCAGTTATTGCCTATGGTGAGAGTGACAAACTCATAATCTCTACGTTACATGTCACGTTTGTGGTCCCTGCGGCCGAACAGATGGTGAAGGCGTATCGACAAATGCTGAGTGGGATCGTCACACCAGCCGGTGAGCCACCGGCACTGGAGTCTAGCAAGCCATCAATAAAAACGCTCTTGCATTCGTAAGCGTTTTAGCGTATGATCAGTGAATGAAGCATTCGTCGATTCGCCCGACCATACGTAAGGCTCCTGACTCTTCGCTTCAGTACACGTACTGCACAACTCTCGGCTCCCGTGTTTACATTCGGGCACGGGATGCCGAGGGTGCGCCACATGTTGTGAACTTGAAGTACACACCCACCTACTATCTCCCCACAACTGAATACACTGGCGAGGCAACGCTTGATGGTGAGCCGTTGCTTCCGCATCAGTGTAGCAATACCAGAGAGGGCCGTGGGTTCCTCAAGTCGCATCCCGAGGCGTATGGGAATATCCAGTGCGAGTACATGGCACTGGCCGATACTTACGGGGACACCGAGATCGTGCCGGATATGAATCGTCTCTATATCTGGAACCTCGACATCGAAACGGCCGCGGACAAAGCCTTCGCACCACCTGACGATCCGTTCAATGCCGTCACCGCGATCACCGTGAAGTGGCGACACAGAGGGGAATCGGGCACCGTTGTCTACAGCACAAAACCCTATACCCCAGCGGAAGGCATTACCTATCAGCAACGTGATAACGAACACGACATGCTCGTCCAGTTTCTCAAAGACTGGCGAAGCAAAGGTGACTATCCCGACATCGTCACCGGATGGAATATTCAGTTCTTTGATATGCCCTATCTGGTGAATCGAATGCGCCGCGTGATCAACGAAGAAGACGTGCTTCTCATGTCGCCATTCAAAACTATCACGCACCGTATGGTGAACATCTTCAATCGCGACCAGGCGGTTGTGGATATTCGCGGCGTCGCGATTCTCGACTATTTGGAACTCTATCGTAAGTTTACCTATTCACAGCGAGAGAGCTATCGGCTCGATCATATCGCGCATGTGGAACTCGACAAACGTAAGCTCTCGTACACGGAATATCAGTCGTTAGACCAACTGTATCGTGAGAACTTCCAAAAGTTTCTTGACTACAACATTTTAGATGTGGAACTAGTAGACGAACTCGATCAGAAGCTCAAGCTGATCGAACTTGTTTGTGCGTTAGCGTACAGTGCAAAAGCGAACTACGTGGATACCTTTAAGCAGGTACGGTTGTGGGACATCATGATCTATCACAACCTCCGCGCCAAGCACATACAAATTCCACCGCGTCGTGACGTAGAAAAGACTGCACAGTATGCCGGTGGCTATGTAAAAGCCCCGCACGTTGGACAGCATGAGTGGATTGCATCCTTCGACGTAGCGAGTATGTATCCGCACATCATTCGCCAATGGAACCTGTCACCCGAAACACTGGTGGCAAAGGTTGACACGAACTGGCCCACGGTTGATGATTTGTTACTGGAGCCCAATAGCATCAAGTCGTATCAACAGGGTGATCAGGTGCCCAACGGTTATGCACTCGCCGCCAACGGCGTACTGACACAGCGGGATCATGAAGGCTTCCTACCCGCGATGCTCAAGACATTGTATGACGAACGGATGCGGTTCAAGAAAAAGCTGGGCGCCGCCAAGAGACGACGCCAAAAGCTGAACACGACCGACCCGCAATATGCGGTGCTGACGAAGCAGATGGCCGCGTATAACAATCAACAGATGGTGCGGAAGGTAAACCTGAACAGTGCTTACGGTGCGCTTGGCTCACAATACTTTCGCTTCTATGACACGCATCTGGCAGAAGCGGTGACGCTCACGGGACAGTTGACAATTCGCTGGGTTGCCCGTGATGTGAATGCTTACCTCAACACGGCGCTCAAAACAGATGCGGACTATGTGATTGCGTCGGATACGGATTCCGTCTATGTCAACCTCGGTGCGTTGGTGAAGCACACAGATACCTTCAACGGAAAGACGAAGGATCAGATCGTCACGATGCTTGACAAATTCTGCGAGCAGCGTATTCAGACAGTCATCGACGCGTCGTTGGCCCGCTTGGCGTCATACCTCAACGTGGCAGTGCCGTGTCTGTCGATGACGCGGGAAGTCATCGCGGACAAGGGTGTTTGGACAGCGAAGAAACGTTACATGCTTAACGTGTATGATACCGAAGGCGTGCGTCACACCACACCAAGGCTGAAGATGATGGGTATTGAGGCGGTGAAGTCCTCCACGCCGTCCATGGCACGAATGGTGCTGACTCGCGCTATCGAACTTTTACTGCGCGGTACACAAGAGGAAATCTGGACACTTATTCAAGAAAAACGGGAAGAATTCATGCAGGCACCATTTCAGGATATTGCTATGCCACGTTCCGTTAATGGATTAGATAAATACAGTGACGTGGAGAAAGGCGTGCCGATTCATGTCGCTGGGACACTCGCCTTTAACAGAAAAGTAGTCGCCGATAAATTAACACACATTGAGCAGATTCGTGAAGGATCGAAGATTCGCTTTGCGTATCTACGGCAACCGAATGTATTTCGGTGTCATGTTCTGGCGGCCGCGTATGGTTGCCCAGTCGAATGGCAGGTCGAAAAATACGTGGACTATGAAAAGCAGTTTCAAATTGTTATAATTGATCCGTTGAATGCAATTCTAAATCTTGTCGGGTGGTCGGCGGAACACCAGGCCACACTTTTTGATTGAGGTGAATATAATGATCGCAGAAAAACTTACCGAAGAAGACCTTCAGTATGCTAAAAAACTTCGGGATGCTTACGACGCCTGTTCACCGGCTGTAAAGAAAAAGATCGGCCTGAGCAAGAATCATCGCGCCTCGATATCTGGCCAGTTTGACACAAAGAAAGCCATTCCCTTTATTCAAACTCTTGAGCCCGGTGTTATTAATCAGGGGAAGGGGAATTCGAAGAAACTTCAGATATACTTCCTCGATCAACGCGTACTGTACATATATGGAGTTATTGGAAATAAAAAATACTTCATACCGGATGGCTGGAGTCCCCAGTGGAATGCACACATCGAAATCAAGTATTGTGAGCAGCAGGCCGGAACCGCGCAGGAAAAAATCGATTTCGATCTAAACAAGATCCGAAATGGCGTCTACGCACAGAGAGGCGAAGGACTCATCTATATTTTGGCGGGGGGTATGGAAACACACTATAGTGGTCGTATATTCACAGAGATGGTTAGAGAGGAACAAGAGAAGCTAAATCCGTTTTTTGCTCCCGACCGTTTCAGGGTAATTCGTTACAGCGAGATCATAGGCCCCGATGGGGAGAGCTTGTGGCGGAACGTATTTACACCAACAGGCACGATACAGTTGGCGACCTCCAATATTCAAAACTACACGTCGGAGTTGAGCCTTTTCTAACTATGCGTACACGCATTCAACCCCTCTTTAAGTGGACAGGCAGTAAACAGCGAATGCTGAACCTGTATGAACCATACTTCTTTCCCAAGGTGGAACCAACGCGGTTTGTCGATTTGTTTGCGGGCGCAT
>Ga0209501_10002099_pt1 | contig 21295 bp, 16 predicted proteins | sample ArcticOcean_MG_C_4_FD_187434 | JGI IMG/M metagenome (GOLD analysis project Ga0209501, IMG submission 187434) | Marine microbial communities from western Arctic Ocean - ArcticOcean_MG_CB4_134 (SPAdes) (version 2) | ecosystem: Environmental > Aquatic > Marine > Oceanic | place: Arctic Ocean...
GCGCTGCGGCGTCACCGACCACCAGAACCGGCGGTTTGGCGCCCGCAAACGCCGCCAATGCGGGTTCCTCGACCGCGGCGGGATCGCAACCCGGGGCGCCGGCGGCATCGAACATCTGCGCGTAGATGTCGGCGCGCTTGGTTTCCAGGGCGACCAGCACGCTATTGTGTTCGCCTTCGGGCGCGCCGGCGCCGGCCAGCACTGCAGCGAACGAGCTTACCCCATAAAGCGGCGTGCCAGCGGCCAGGGCAAGGGCGCGCGCGGTGGCCAGTCCGATGCGGAGGCCGGTGAAGGCGCCCGGGCCGATGGTCACCGCGATCACCTCCAGATCGGCATAATCGGCGGCCGCCTCGGCCATGACCGCCTCGATCATCGGCACCAGGGCCTCGGCCTGGCCGCGCGCCATCGCCTCGAGGCGGTGCGCGGCAATGCCATCGCCTTGCCAGACGGCGGCGGAACAGCTTGATGCGGCGCAATCGAATGCCAGAATATTCACGGTTTTTTCATCGCTTTTGTGACTAATCGATTCCGTTATAAGGGGCGCCGACGAATAATGCACAATGTGTAATCGATCAAGGGGCGAATGAGATCATGGCATTGATTCCGATCACGCCGGACAGCCACGGCATCGAGCTGGATATCGCTTATGCCGGGCCTGATAATTTTACCGGCGCGCCGGTCTATGCCCGCGCCGCCTGCTATCTGCACGATGAGGCCGAGGTTTTGTTACGCCGCGCCGTCGAAATGGCCGGGCGTATCGGTTTCGGGGTGCGCATTTATGATGCGTTCCGCCCATCGGAAGCCCAATGGAAGCTTTGGAACCATACGCCGGATCCGGAATTTCTCGCCGATCCCCGGCGCGGCTCGCCCCATTCCCGGGGCGCGGCGGTCGATCTGACTTTGCTTGATGCGGGCGGGCGGGCGCTCGACATGGGCACCGGCTTCGATGCCTTCACGCCATTGTCGCACCACGGCAACACCGGTATCGCCGCCGAAGCGGAGCGTAACCGGGCGCTGCTGATCGGGCTGATGACATCCGCCGGCTGGGACTTTTACCGGAACGAGTGGTGGCACTATCAATTGTTCGATGCCCGCCGCTTGCCGGTATTGTCGGACACGGTGCTGGACGTGCCGATGATGGCGGAGACCGGGCCATGAAGAGCTGGGCGGCAGCGCTGATGCTGACCATCTGGATGGGGTTGCCGGATCTGGCGCTGGCCGCCGACCAGGCGGTGATCTTGATGTATCACCGCTTCGGCGAAAGCAAATTCCCGTCCACCAATATCCGCCTGAAGCAGTTCGAAGCGCATATCGCCGAATTGACAAGCGGGCCCTATCATGTGCTGCCGGTTTCCGAAATCGTCGCCAAAATTCAAGCCGGCGCGTCCTTGCCGGAGCGCACCGTCGGCATCACCGTGGACGACGGATATCTGTCGGTCTTCAAAGAGGCCTGGCCGCGCCTTAGCGCCGCCGGGCTGCCGTTTACGGTCTTTATCTCCACCGATCTCGCCGATCGCGGCGCGGCCAGCTATATGCGCTGGGAACAAATCCGCCAATTGCGCGATGCGGGCGTCGGCATCGGCGCCCACACCGCATCGCACCCGCATATGATCGCATCGGATGCGGCGCGCTTGGATGACGAAATTGAGAAATCAGGGCTGCGCTTTCAAGCCGAGCTGGGCGCGGCGCCGGACTTCTTCGCCTATCCCTATGGCGAGGCCGCCGGGCGCGAGCGGGCGCTGGCCCTGAAATCGGGCTACCGGGCCGCCTTTGGCCAGCATTCCGGCGTCTTTCACAAATCCAGCGAGGTAACCTATATCCCGCGCTTCGCCCTGAACGAAAGCTTCGGCGCCATCGGGCGCTTCCGGCTGGTAATCAACACCTTGGCGTTGCCGGTGGCCGACGTGGCGCCCATCGACGCCGGCATCGGCGCCGTCAATCCACCCAATTTCGGTTTCACCGTCACCGGCGATATCGGCAATTTAAAAAGCCTCGGATGTTTTTCTTCTTCGGAGGGGCGCGCCCGGGTGGAGATTTTGGGAGAGCGCCGCGTCGAGGTGCGCTTGAAAAAACCGCTGCCCCGTGGGCGCTCGCGCATCAACTGTACCTTGCGCGATGCATCCGGGCGCTGGCGCTGGCTGGGCACCATTTTTTACGTGCCGCCCAAATAAAATGAATTAGATCGCCGGCTCTTTAGAATTGGCGTTAGGCGTGCCGCCAAGCCGCGCCTTGTCCAACTGGCTGAGCCGGTTGGCGCGGATGATCCTTTGGATCGAGGTCACATAGGCGCGGCCACGCTCCGAATAGCTGGCCAGGCTCTGCGCCAGCTTCATGCCGTCCGGCGTGGCGCCCAATTTGCGCATGCGCGCCCGCTCGGCCCGGAAGCCGCGATAGGCCCGGTGCGTGTTCAAATTGGCCACATAGGCGCCGACCGCCTGGGTCAGGGTCTGGAACACCTTGACCTTATGCAGCTTGCCCCTCGCCCGGTCCTTGGGCACCAGCCCGCCAGCGGCGGCAAAGGTCCATTGGCCAAACAAGGCGTTGCCTTCGCGGGCAAAGCGCGATGTGCCCCAGCCGGTTTCCTCGGCCGCCTGGGCGATGGCCAGGGACGGCGGCACGGTGTCCATACGCCCCGCCAATTCCACCAGTCCGGCGCGCCGCACCCCATATTGATCCAGCTTGGCGGCCAGCCACAAACGGTCCTCGGCGGCCAGACGCTTGCCGGCGCGGCTTGCCGCCGCCAAGGGCATCAAGCGGCGGCGGTCTTCGGCAATGGCGTCATTGACCCGAAGCACCAGCGGCAGGACCATCTTGAAAAAGAAATTCTTGCGCATTTCCGGCGCCCGGATGCGCATGATGTCGCGGGGAAACGCGGTCAAAAACAACGGCGGCACGGGCGCCTTGCCGGCGCGGATGGTCGCCATGTCATATTTGTGGCGATGGAATTTGGACGCAACAACGGCCACCGTCGGGGCGCCGCCAAGCGCCAGATTATCGCTGTTGTTTTTCGCCGCCCCGCCAACCGCGCTGCCCGGCAATGCAAAGACGGCGCTCGGCGAGCGGGTGGCGCTGTCGATCGGATACAATGTCGCGGCCACGAACAACGCGCCCACGCCCACCGATACGAAACCAATCAACGCCCTCTCGAACACGCTCATTCGAGAACCCTCTGGGTAACGTCCATCTTGAAAATACCTGCCCTTAACGCCCCACAATTGCGCAATTCCATGCGTGCGGTCCGGTCCGCGATGTTTTCGCATCACCATCCCGCCTAACCCTGGCCGGTTGCGAATAATATGGAACAAGCGGCTGCCAACGCCAGCCGTTTTTTCGGCCCATAATCGGGGGTGAAATTTCCATAAATCCGGCAACGGCTTAACCCTCATGCTTCGCCCAACGCTTGAACGGTGCGCTGGCCGGGATGTGCTATTTGAGCAACAGTATTGAGCGAATCGGGCGCCATCATGTTTCGATTGCGGCTACCCGGCGGCGCCGGGTCTGAGGATGCCCATGACGGCGAACACCTCGTCCATGATCGGTGCGGCGATGGCGCCAGCGCGCGCCGCACCGTCGGCCAATACCCCATCCAGATAGGCCGGGTCCGCCTTCAGGCGCGCCATCTCTTCGCCGATGGGCGCCAATACCGATACCGCAAGCTCGGTCAGGGTTTCTTTGAACTCGGAAAACTGGCGGCCGCCCTGCTCAGTGACCACGTCGGCCAGGCTCCGATCAGACAGTGCCGCAAAAATCCCCAACAGATTGGCCGCTTCGGGACGCCCTTCGAGCCCTGCCACATCCGATGGCAAGGCGTCCGGATCGGTTTTGGCCTTGCGCAATTTGCGGGCGATGATTTCGGCATCGTCGGTCATGTTGATGCGCGAATTTTCCGACGGATCCGATTTGCTCATTTTCGCCGCGCCGTCGCGCAAGGACATGACCCGCGCCGCCGCCCCCAAAATCAAAGGTTCCGGCTGCGGAAACAGCTCGGTGCCGTAATCGTTGTTGAACTTGGCGGCGATGTCGCGGGCCAGCTCCAGATGCTGCTTCTGGTCCTCGCCGACCGGCACGTGGGTGGCTTTATATAAAAGAATGTCGGCGGCCATCAGGTTGGGATAGGCGTACAGGCCGACCGAGGCGTTTTCGCGGTTCTTGCCGGCCTTTTCCTTGAACTGGGTCATGCGGTTGAGCCAGCCGAGGCGGGCCACGCAATTGAATATCCAGGCCAGTTCCGCATGCTGGGGCACCTGGCTTTGATTGAAGATGATGTTGGCGGCCGGATCGAGCCCGGCGGCGATCAGCCCGGCGGTCACTTCGCGGGTGCTGGCGCTTAAGGTTTTGGGGTCCTGCCAGACGGTGACGGCGTGCAGATCGACGACGCAATAGAGACAGTCGTAATCATGCTGCAGCCGCACCCAATTGCGCAGCGCCCCCAGATAATTGCCGAGGTGCAGATCGCCGGACGGCTGAACGCCGGAAAAAATTCTGTCCATACTTATTCCCTACCCTTCGAAGGGCGGTGTTATGGCGGGCCGGGCTATGGAGGTCAAGCCGCGCGCCGCCGCAAAATCCGCTGCAAATCTTCGCGCCGGGCGGCGCCGCACAAAAGCGCCGCCAATCCATAAACTGCTAAGCCGCCGGCCACCAGAAGCGCCAGGGCGATGATGCGGAGGCTCAAGCCCGCCTCTAACCACGCGGCCAGCGCCGGGGCGGAAAACCACAGCCCGAGCGCCATCACCCCGGTGGCGGCGAGCATGCGCGGCCACGCCCGCATCAGGCGCGCATCGATGCGCAAATGGCCGCGCCGGATGAGAACCCAGGCCAACAGGCCAGCGTTCAGCCAGGCCGATATGGCCGACGCCATGGCCAGCCCCACATGCAGGAACGGTCCCATCAACAACAAATTGAGGATGATGTTCACGGCCATGGCCGCCAGCCCGATGAGGATCGGCGTCTTGGTGTCTTCACGCGCAAAATAGGCCGCCGCCAGGATCTTGATCATCACAAAGGCTGGAATGCCCCAGGCATAGGCGGCCAGCGCCCGGGCGGTGGCGTCAACGGCGTTTGCGTCGAACGCGCCGCGCCCGAAAAAAACCAGCACGATGGGCTGAGCTATGATCGCCAGGGCAGCCGCCGCCGGCAAGGTCAGGAACAATGAAATTTCCAGCGCCCGGTTCTGGCTGTTCATCGCCGCCGCCACATCGCCGCTACGCAATTGCCGCGATAACATAGGCAACAGCGCCGTGCCGGCGGCGACGCCGATGACGCCCAAGGGCAACTGGTTCACCCGGTCGGCGAAAAACAGATAAGAGATCGAGCCCGACGGCAGCAACGAGGCGATGATCATGTCTATGACCAGATTGATCTGATAGACGCCGGCGCCGATGGCCACCGGCGCCATGCGCAGCAGCAGCAATTTGATGTCTTCGGTGAGGCGCGGCCATTGGATCGGTAAACGAATGCCGGCCCGGCGCACATGCACCCACATCCAGACAAACTGAACAACACCGGCGGCGAACACGCCCCAGGCCAAGGCGTGCCCCGGCGACGGCAAGTGGGGCGCGGCGCCTAAAATCGCGCCGATCAGGCAGATATTTAGGAGGATCGGCGTCGCCGCCGCCTGCCAGAATTTTTCCATGGAGTTCAGAATCCCGGCATAGAGCGACACCAGGGAGATGAACATCAAATAGGGAAAGGTAATGCGCGTGAAGATCACGGCGAGCTGAAATTTTTCCGGGCTTTCGGTAAAGCCCGGCGCCAGGACGCGCATGATCCAGGGCATGCCGATCTCGGCGGCGATGACGAAGATACTCAACGACCAGAACAGAACCGCCAGGGCGCGCCCCGCGAAAGCTTCCGCGTGGCCCTGGCCATCGCCTTCCAATTTGCGCGCGAACAAAGGCACGAAGGCGGCCGAGAAGGCGCCCTCGGCTAACAGGCGGCGGAACAGGTTGGGCAGCTTGAAGGCGACGAAAAAGGCATCCGCCACCGGCCCGGCGCCGAGCATGGCGGCCACCAAAATATCGCGGACAAAGCCGAGTATCCGGCTGCCCATGGTATAGCTTCCAATGGTCGAAATCGCGCCAAGCAGGGCCATGGGAAATCTATTCCGCCGCCGCCGTGTCTTCGCTAACGCCGGCGTCCGGCGCCGGTTCGGCCAGGGCGTCCGGCGCCGTTTCGGCTAGGGCATCCAACAGCCGCGCCTGGATAATCTTTTCCTTATCCGCGTGCGCCAGTTTAAGGCCGAACACGTCTTTCACATAGAAGCTGTCAACCACCCGCTCGCCATAGGTGGTGACATGGGCGCTGGAAATCTTGAGGCCCAGCTCGTACAGCGCGGCGGTGACGTCATACAAAAAGCCGACGCGGTCGCGGCCATTGACCTCGATGACCGTGTCGGTGTTGCTGGCCTGATTGTCGATCAGCACCCTTGGCTGCACCCGGAAGGCCTGTTCCCGGGACGGGGTGCGATTGCGCCCCGCCTTGGCCAGCTCGGCATCGATATGCAGCTTGCCGGCGATCACATCTTCGATGCGCGTCCAGAGCCGCTCCAAGCGCAGCGGGCTGGCATAGGCCTTGTCGGTGGCATCCAGGAACGAGAAGCTATCGAGGGCCATGCCGTCGGAAAAGGTGACGATCTTGGCATCCATGATATTGGCGCCCGACAGAGCCATGGCGCCGGCGATCTTGGAAAACAGGCCCGGATGGTCGGGGGTGTAGACCGTCACTTCGGTATATTCAAACTCGCCGTCGTGACGGGTATCGATATAAAGGTCTTTGTTCTGGCGCTTGGCCTCGGCGACGATCTCCGCATGGCGGGCGTGGGTGCCGGTATCGTAGGCCAGCCAGTAGCCGGGATAGCCGGTGCCGATATGGGCGTCCAGCTGGTCTTCGGGCCAATCGGGCAACGCAGCGCGCAAATCATCCTTGGCGGCTTCGACGCGCGCTCCCCGGTTGTCCATGACCCGGTCGCCGGACAAAATTTCCAGGGCGCGCTGATAGAGGCCGCGCAACAGACCCGATTTCCAGTTGTTCCAGGTGTTGGGGCCGACGGCGCGGATATCGACCACGGTGAGACAGCCCAACAGGCGCAGCCGTTCCACCGATTGCACCACATTGACAAAATCCTGGATCGTCTTGCCGTCGTCGATATCGCGCTTGAAGGCGGTGTTGCTCATCATCAGATGGTGCTCGACCAGCCAGCAGACGGTCTCGGTCTCTTCCGGCGTCAGACCCAGACGCGGGCACAAATCGAGCGCCACCTGGGCGCCCAATTGGGAATGATCGCCGCCCCTTCCCTTGGCGATATCGTGGGTCAGCACCGCCACATAGAGCGCCCGGCGCGACCCGATCTCGGACACCGCCTGGGACATGGTGGGCATGTCGGCGGCCAGCTGACCGGCTTCCAGCCGGGCCAGGATGCCGATGGCGCGGATGGTATGCTCGTCCACCGTATAGGTGTGGTACATGTCGTACTGCATCTGCGCGACGATGCGCCCGAAATCGGGAATGAAGCGGCCGAAGACACCGGATTCGTTTAATCGCCTGAGGGAGATTTCCGGGTCCTTCGCCGCCGCCAGGATATCCATGAATATGGCGTTGGCTTCGGGGCTTTCGCGCAAGTCTTTGTTGATCAGGTTCAGATTCTGGCTGATCAGGCGGAGCGCGCCGGGATGAATATCGAGATCGTGTTCGTGGGCTTCTTTGAAGATGCGCAAAATCTTGATCGGATCATCGGCGAAGGCGTCATCGTTTTCGACCATGATGCGCCCGCCGTCGGTCTGGAACCCTTCGATGCGCACCCGGCGGAGATGCAATCCCGGCAGGCGGAAGATGGTGCGTTTTTTCTGCTGCTCTTCGAGCACCGCGCACAGCACCCGGGTCAGATCCCCGACATCCTTGGCGATCAGGAAATAATGCTTCATGAAGCGCTCGACGCCGGAGATGCCGGCCCGGTCTGCGGCATAGCCCATGGCCTCGCCGATGGTTGTCTGCACATCGAACGTCAGCCGTTCCTCGGGGCGCCCCGCCTGGTAATGCAGGCGGCAGCGCACCGTCCAAAGGAAATCCATTGCCTTCGAATAGCGCGAGATATCCTGCTCGGTGAACACCTCGTGCTCGGCCAGCTCGGCGATATGGGAGACCCCATAAAGATGGCGCACCAGCCAAAAAAGGGTCTGCAGATCGCGCAAGCCCCCCTTGCCTTCCTTGATATTGGGCTCGACCACATAGCGGCTGTCGCCCATGCGCTCGTGGCGCGCATCGCGCTCGGCCATCTTGGCTTCAACGAAGGCCGGGCCGCCGCGCTCGATCAGGTCGGATTTGAAGCGCGCCTGAAACTCGGCAAACAATTCCTGATCGCCCCACAGCCAGCGGGCGTCCAACAGGCTGGTGAGGATGGTGACATCGGACTTGGCAAGGCGGATGCATTCCGCCACCGAGCGCGTCGCATGGCCGACTTTAAGCCCCATGTCCCACATCATATAGAGCATGAACTCGACCACCTGCTCGATATAGGGCGTCTCCTTGTAGGGCATGAGAAACAACAGATCGACGTCGGAAAACGGCGCCAGGGTCGAGCGGCCATAACCGCCGACGGCGATAACGCTCATTTTCTCGGCCTTCGACAGGTTGGGCGCCAGATACACCCGCTGGGTCGCCATGTCGAAGAGAATGCGCACCATCTGATCGACCAGGAAGCTGTTCTCGGCGATGCACTTGCGGCCATCGCCGGAGGCTTCAAAGCGGGCGCGCACCTCATCGAAGCCGTCCTGCCAGGCGGCCTTCATGACGGCGACCAGCTCGCTCCGAATTTCCGGCTTGTAGCCGTCGGCCTCCAGGATCGCGCGCAACCGCTCGGCGACGGCCAACCGGTCGATAATCTTGCGCTGCTTGTGGATCATGTTCATGGGCAGTTACTTAACGGATTTTCCGGCGTTGTGATAGGGAGGCGGCAAAGTTGGCGCCTTCAAAGTCATTTCCTAAAGAAAAAATGCGACATATTTTGGGCAAAAATCGGGTATGGATTGGTAGGGTTTGGTATGGATTGATATGGTTTTTGGCGTGCAAAATCGTGGCGCTCCTAGGGTGCGGTCCTTAAATTTAAGTCAGAGATAGCCTTGTAGATATAGTCCAAAGACGCCCCGGATCAAGTGCCGGCGCTTTTGTTCAGTACAAGACACCGGGCAGCCAGAGGGCGACGCCGGGGACGATCATTAATATGGCGATCATCGCCGCGTGCGCCCATAAGAATGGCAGGATGCCTCGATAGACAGTGCCGAGGGCGACGTCCGGCAACTGGCCGCGAATAACGAATATATTGAGCCCGACGGGCGGCGTGATCAGCCCGACCTCGGTTACCAGCAGCACCAGAATGCCAAACCAGATGCCGTCATAGCCGGCGGCAACCGCCACCGGAAGGAAGATCGGCACGGTGATCAGGATCATCGAAATGGCGTCGAGAAAAAAGCCCAGAACAATATAAAAAGCGATGATGATCAGCATCATCACCCAGGGCGCCGCACCCATGGCCTCCATGCCGTCACGGATGGCGTTGGGAAGCTGGGTCAGGGCCATGAAATAGGCGAACAGGAACGCGCCGATGACGATGAAAAACAACGAAGCCGTGGTCCAGATGGTTTCCAACAAGGCCTCGACAAATGTGGCGAGGCTCATGGAGCGGGTGGCGAAGGCGATCAGAATGGCCACCAGGGCGGCGACGCCGGCGGCCTCGGTGGGGCTCATAAAACCGGAATAGATGCCGCCCACGGCGATGCCAAACAATATCAGGATTTTCCAGAGCCCGACCATGGCGGCGGCGCGTTCCGACCAGGCCATCGGCGCGGCCAACGGCATATCACCCGGGCGCGTGCGGCCCAGCACATAGATGACAACCAAATGCAGCATTGTGGCGATCAGCCCGGGTAACATAGCCGCGGCGAACAGTTGCGGCACGCCTTCCTCGGCGATGATGGCGTAGATGATCAGGATCAGCGACGGCGGAATTAACGAGCCCAAAGTGCCCGCCGAGGCAACGGTGCCGGTGGCTATTGCTTCGGAATATCCCAATTTCCGCATTTCCGGGATGGCCACCCTGGCCATGGTTGCCGCCGCCGCCAAAGATGATCCCGAGATGGCGCCAAAACCGGCGCAAGCGCCGACGGTGCCCATGGCCAACGCCCCCCTGGCGCCGGAAAAGATGGCGTTGGCGGCCCGATACAATTCCGCCGACATGCCCGATTTCGACGCCACCACGCCCATCAGGATAAACAGCGGCAGGACGGTGAATGAATACCTGTCCGCCAAATCATACGGCGCCCCGGAAAGCGCAATCAGCGCCCGGTGCAAATCATCAATCGCGGCATAGCCTAAGAAGCCGACGGTGCCGAGCGCGACGGCGACCGGCACGCGCAGCATAATCATGCCGAACAGGCCGATCATGGCGAAGATGCCGATAAGTTGAGAGCTCATTGGGGCGGGCCGCTTCCGGGAGCGCTAATCGGATTGGGGCGGCGGAACCGGGGCGCCGCCGCCGCGCAAGCGGTGGATTAAAAGCCAAACGGTGCCGGCAATGGCAAGATAAAAGCCGAACAGGATGGGAATCCAATAATAAAACCGGTCGATTTCCATCACCATGGTGGTTTGGTTACGATAGAATTTTCCCATCGCCGGCTCGATCATGGCGAAGGCGGCAACGCTCAAAAACACCAGGGTCATCACCAAGCCCAGAATATAAAGTCCGCGCGATACTTTTTCCGGCACGACATTGTCGATCACATCGACGACGATATTGTCATCACGAATAAAAACGCCCGGCATGGCGAAAAAGATGATGCCCATGAGCACCAAGCCCGACACTTCGACCAGGCTTAGCATGGCGTAATTCATGAGCTGGCGGCCCAAGACGGCGATCGTCGTATGCACCATCAGGAACACCAGCAATGCGGCCGCGACGAGGCCAAAGGGCCTCGCCGCGCGCTCGAATATCGTCGCTCGTCTCATCGGAGACCGTTACGCGGTTTTACTTCCAAAAACTCTTGGAGTTTTTGGCGTGCTTGGCCGCCAGAGACTGCATCAGCCCGTAAATCTTAGCTGCCGGCAATCCCTTTTTCTCCGCTTTTTCGATGGTGGCGGCGGCGACTTTTTTGGCTATTGCCTGGAACTTTGCCATTTCCGATGCGGAGAAGTTTACCGGTTGGGTGCCTTCGCCCATCATCCGCTTCTTGCCGATGGTATCGAGAAAATCGAAAACCTTGCCGGTGCCGCCGGGCGCCTTGGCGAAGGGCGCGTTCAGTGCACCGCGCGCTTTGGCCGACAGCCCATCATAGGCTTTCTGGTTCATGCAGACGCAGAAGGTGCCTACATAGAAATACAGCTCGGTCGCGTATTTCACCACCGGGCCGATGCGAAAAGCCAGGCCGGCTCCGCCGTAATCGGTGAAGACGCCGTCGATGGTGCCCTTCTGCAAGGCTTCGGCCCATTGCGTCGGCGGCATCCCGTCGGGGGTCGCGCCGAGGGCGATGGCCATGTTGCGCACCGGACCAGACGGCACCCGAAGCCGCTTGCCGCGGAAATCGGCGAGGTTGCGGATCGGCTTCTTGCCCATATAGATATTGGCCGGCTGGTGGGTGTGCAAATCAATAACCTGCATGCCTTTGTGCTCGGCCCGCAACGCGGCGCGGATTTGCGGATCGTTCATGACCTTGGTGCCGATCTCGGCGCTACCGAACAAAAGCGGCACGGTGCCCAGCTCGGAAAGCGGAAAGACGCCGGGCGTATTGCCGTGCAGGAACCAGGTGATTTCGGCCTGGCCGCTCAGGGCCATATCCAGGTATTTGGGCGGCGGGCCCAACTGGGCGCCGGGAAAATAATTTAACACGAAGGCGCCGCCGGAATTCTTGGCCGCGCCCTTCAGATTTTTTTCCAGATATTTCGAGACCGCGTGCTGTGGCGGCACGTACGTAGCGAACTTGATTTTTTTCTGCGCCGACGCCGGGCTTGCGGCCGCCAGCATGGCGCTCCCGGCCAGCAAAGACAGTGCTATGTGATGAAAACCCATGACAATCCCTCCTCTGAATAAACCCTGATCGAATTATTACTTACCCCTGTTCAGACGACAGGTATTTGAACGTTAGAGGAAATTCCGGCGGCGCGCAAATTGGCGGGGATTCTACTCCAGCGCCTTTAACTTATAGATCAGTTCCAGCGCTTGTTTGGGGCTAAGCTCGTCGGCTTGGATGTCGGCGAGGGCTTGTTCCAGGGGCGATGGCCCGCTGTCCGGCTTGGTGCCGCGGACTTGGGCGAAGAGCGGCAAATCTTCGGCCAGGCGGGTGACGGCGCCGCCCTGGTTTTCTTCCTCCAACGCCGCCAGCACCGCCTCGGCGCGCATCACCACATCATCGGGGAGACCCGCCAGGCGGCCCACATGGATGCCGTAGGAGCGGTCGGCGGCGCCGGGCGCCACCTCGTGCAAAAAGACAACATCGCCCTTCCATTCCTTGACCCGCATGGTGTGGGCGCCGAGCGCATCCAGCTTTCCGGTCAGGTTGGTCAGCTCGTGATAGTGGGTGGCGAACAGGCCCCGGCATTGGTTCGCATCGTGCAATTGTTCGACCACCGCCCAGGCGATGGAGAGGCCGTCGAAGGTGGCCGTGCCGCGCCCGATCTCGTCCAATATGACAAACGAGCGGCGCGTGGCCTGGGCCAGGATGGCGGCGGTTTCCACCATTTCAACCATGAAGGTGGAGCGCCCCCTGGCCAGATCATCGGCGGCGCCGACCCTGGAAAACAAGCGGTCGATGACGCCCATGCGGGCCGCCTCGGCGGGCACGAACGAGCCCATTTGGCCTAGGATGGCGATCAGCGCATTTTGTCTCAGGAATGTGCTTTTGCCGGCCATGTTGGGGCCGGTCAACAGCCACAACCGGTCGGCGGCGCTTAAATGGCAATCATTGGCGATGAACGGCGTATCGGTTGCCAGGCTTTCGACCACCGGATGGCGGCCGCCGGTGATGTGGAAATCGAGCCCGTCATTGATAACGGGGCGGGCGTAGCGGCCCTCCAACGCCAACTGAGCGTGCGACGCGGCCACATCAAAATGCGCCAGGGCGCGGGCGGCCAGCGCAATGGCATCGGCTTCACCGGCCACGTCGGTGCACAAGCCCTCGAACAATTCCAGCTCCAGCGCCAAGGCCTTGTCGGCGGCGCTGGCCAGCTTGCCCTCCAGCTCGCCAAGCTCGACCGTGGTGAAGCGCAGCACGTTCTTCATGGTCTGGCGGTGGATGAAGGGGCCGTCCGGGGCTTGGGCCAAGGCATCGGCGTTCCTGGCGGTGACTTCAATGAAATAGCCGAGCACGTTGTTGTGGCGGACCTTGAGCGCCGCAACGCCGGTTTCGGCGGCATATTTATCCTGCAATCCGGCGACCAGGCGGCGGCTTTCGTCGCGCAAGCCCCTGAGCTCATCGAAGGCGACCGAATAGCCGGGTGCGATGAAGCCGCCGTCGCGGGCATAGACCGGCAATTCGGCGTCCAGGGCCTTGGTCAATTCGTCGACCAGGCGGCCATGCTCACCGAGATCGTCCAGCCAGGCGGCGGCCAGTTCGGGCGGCTGGATGCCATCAAACGCGGTGCGCATATGGTGGGTGAGGGCAAGGCCGTCCCGCATAGCAGCCAGATCCCGGGGCCCGCCGCGCCCAAGGGAAAGCCGCGACAACGCCCGCTCCATATCCGGGCAGCGGGCAAGCAGCGTCTGCACCGCATCCAAAAGCGTGGTTTGGTCGTGGAAAAGCTGCACCGCATCCAGGCGCGCATCGATGTCCGCCGGCTCGGTCAATGGCGCCGCCAGATGCGTCTGCAAAAGCCGCGCGCCGGCGCCGGTGCGGGTTTTGTCGATGACGCTCAACAGGCTGCCCTGGCGCTCGCCGGTCATGGTCTGGCTTAGTTCCAGATTGCGCCTGGTGGCGGCGTCGATCTCCAATACGGCGCCGTCGGCGAGGCGCTTAGGCGTCCCGATACGCGGCATCTGGCCTTCCTGGGTTAACGCCACATAATCCATGAGGGCGCCGCCGGCGGCCAGCTCGGCGCGGCTGAAATGGCCAAAACCGTCCAGGCTTTGCACCCCATAAAGCGCCGCCAGCCGCTTCGCCCCATTGGCGCTGTCGAAGCGGCTGGCCGGCATTGGCGTCAGCACCCGGGTCCAGGGATCAAAATGATGGCGGGCGTCTTCGCGCTGGGCAATGGTATCGCTAATCAAAAGCTCGCCCGGATCGAGGCGCGCTAAGCCTGAGCCGATGCCGCTTTGCGCCAACGCCTGCATATGGAAATCGCCGGTGGACATATCCAGCCAGGCGAGCCCGAAGCCGCCGCCGGCCTCGGCGATGGCGGCCAGGTAATTGTTGCGCCTTGCATCCAGCAATGTGTCTTCGGTGAGCGTGCCGGCGGTGATGGTGCGCATCACGGCGCGGTTGACCACCGACTTGGCGCCGCCGCGTTTTTTCGCTTCGGCCGGGTCCTCGGTCTGCTCGCAAACCGCCACCTTGAAGCCCGATTTGATCAGGCGCAGCAGGTAGCTTTCATGGGAATGCACCGGCACCCCGCACATGGGGATATCGTCGCCCAGATGCTTGCCGCGCTTGGTGAGGGTGATGTCGAGGGCGGCGGAGGCGGCCACCGCATCATCGAAAAACAGCTCGTAAAAATCGCCCATGCGGTAGAACAGCAGACAATCGGGATGGTCCCGCTTGATGGCCAGATATTGGGTCATCATCGGCGTCGCCGCCTCGGGTGGCGGCGGATTTTGCGGCGGGTTTTCAGGCGCGGGCTGAACCAAGGGTTTTTATCACCTTAGGCGGTTGCAAGGATGCGCAGCCTAGCAAACTAATCAAAGCGCCGCCATGGCCGCTTGATGATGGCCGCCGGATTCGTGGCCAAAGCAACAGAAGGTGACGTCCATGTCTTTGGCGAGAAGATATTCGGCCACGGCGGCGACGGCGATAACCGCCGCCGCGCCCCCCGGATAACCATAGACGCCGGTGGAGATGGCCGGAAAAGCGATGCTGTTGATGCCGTTTTCCGATGCCAATAGAAGCGAGTTCTTATAACAGGCGGCGAGCAATTCCGCCTCGCCTTCGCCGCCGCCTTGCCAGATGGGTCCGACCGTATGGATCACGTGGCGGGCGGGCAAATCATAACCGCCGCTCAAGCGCGCTTGGCCGGTGGGGCAGCCGCCGATGCGCCGGCATTCTTCCAACAAGCCCGGCCCGGCGGCAAGGTGGATGGCGCCATCGACACCGCCGCCGCCCAGAAGCGCCGCGTTGGCCGCGTTGACGATGGCGTCCACGGCCAAGGTGGTAATGTCGGCTTCGATGATCTTCATGGGCCGGTTGCCGCCGCCAAAGCCTCAGCCGAGCGCGTCTGCGGCGGGCCGGTAATCGAGTCCGAGGTCTTCGGCAACCGCCTTATAGGTCACATGGCCCCGGCAGACATTGAGGCCGTTCATCAAGTGGGCGTCGGCTTTCATGGCGGCTTCGGCGCCCTGATCGGCCAAAGCCAAAATAAACGGCAGGGTCGCGTTATTGAGCGCCCGGGCCGAGGTGCGCGCCACGGCGCCGGGCATGTTGGTCACGCAGTAATGCACCACATCATCCACCAAATATGTGGGATCGGCGTGGGTGGTGGGGCGCGACGTCTCGAAGCAGCCGCCCTGATCGATGGCCACGTCGACCACCACGGCGCCTTTTTGCATATTGGTGATCATCTCTTTGGTGACCAGCCTGGGCGCGGCGGCGCCCGGTATCAGCACGGCGCCGACCACCAGATCGGCGCCGGTGACGAACTGCTCGACCGCGTCCATGGTGGCGAAAATGGTGTTCAGGGTCGGGCCGAACTGCATGTCCAGCTCATTAAGGCGGGCCAGGGACTTGTCGATCACCGTGACCGAGGCTTCGAGCCCCATGGCCATGCGCGCCGCGTTGGTGCCGACCACGCCGCCGCCCAATATGACCACCTTGGCCACCGGCACGCCGGGCACGCCGCCCAGCAGAATGCCGGCGCCGCCCTGCTCCTTCTCCAGACAGTGGGCGCCGACCTGCACCGACATGCGCCCGGCCACTTCGCTCATGGGCGCCAGCAATGGCAATCCGCCCCGATCATCGGTGACCGTCTCGTAAGCTATGGCGACTGAGCCGGACGCCACCAGCCCCGCCGTCTGTTCCGGCTCGGCGGCCAGATGCAGATAGGTAAACAGGACCTGGTTCTCGCGTAACATGATAATTTCAGAGCTTTGCGGCTCCTTCACCTTGACCACCATATCGGCCGCGGCGAACACGGCGGCCGCATCGCTGCCGATCTCGGCGCCTGCTGCAAAATAGGCATCATCGCCGAAGCCGACGCCGGCGCCGGCGCCGCTTTCGATGATCACCTGATGGCCGTGATGGACGGCTTCGCGAACCGAGGCCGGGATCATGCCGACCCGGTATTCGTGAACCTTAATCTCCTTGGGCACGCCGATGCGCATGTCGCTCTCCCAAATGATTTTCCTGTTCTTATATGATGGGACCAAGCGGGCATGCGCAACCGCCACTTTGCCAAGCTCAAGAAGCTGTGTTAACCGGAAGGCATGAGCGCAAGCGATCCGGTAAACACGGTGCTGGTCTATGTGGGCCTCGACCGTATCGGCGACAGCCTTTTGAAGCTGCCCTTCGTGCGCGGCCTGCGCAGCGCCTACCCCGATGCAAATATAACCTGGCTGGCGGGCAAGGGTACCAGCGTCTATGCGGGCATCATGGCGCCGGTGGTCGCCGGGCTGCTGGACGAGGTGATCGAATGCGCCGGCATCGGGCTTAGCCCGAAGGAGCTTTTGCGGCGGCCCTTACATGGGCGCGGCTTCGATCTGATCATCGATACCCAGCGGGTTGCCTTGGCATCCTTTGTGCTCTGGCGCATCCGCCACAAGCAGTTCGTGTCGCCGTTCGGCAAGTTTATCCTCTCCACCAAGAAACCGCCCGAGGGCTACCAGTTCCCGAAATCCATGCAGCGCCAGGTGCTGGACCTGCTGGAAATCGCCAGCGGCCAGACCATTCCGACGCCGAAGACTCTGGATCTGGCCCTCGATCCGGAATTGGAACGCATCGCCGAAACATTATTGCCCGATGGGACCGATTATGTGGGTTTTGCCCCCGGCGCCGGCGGCCTGCCCAAATGCTGGCCCCTGGAAAACTTTATCACCGCCGCCAATGGCATCGGAGCGCAGCCGGTATTTTTCTTAGGGCCTCAGGAGACCGATTGGATCGAGACGGTGCGCAGCCAGTGCCCGGACGCCCTATTGCCGTTGCAGGAAAATGACGTCGGCAGCGCCCATGATTTTGCGCCGCAATTGACCATCGCCATGGCAAGGCGGCTCCGCCTGGCAGTGTCCAACGATTCCGGCACCGGCCATATGTTCGCCGTTTCCGGGGCGCCGCTAATCTCGTTGTTCGGGCGCACGGTGCCGGAGAAATTCACCCCCATGGCCAGCCGCCTTACCATCATCCGCGCCCAGGATTACGGCGGCCGCGAGATGCATCTGATTCCGGTGGCTGTGGTGATCGCGGCGATCCGGGCCGAACTCGGCCGCCAGAGCGGTTCCGGACAAATATGAACCATTTGACCGGGATGATTTTGTCCCCACATTTGTCCCAAGTGCGCGAGGAGCGCAACCCATGGCGATGCATTGCATCGGCAAAGGTGTGCGACGACGTCCACGCATCAAAAGCACCCGGCCTGCGGTGGGTCAAATCGGCTCCCCGGCGGCGCCCCGGCCCTTGCCCGATGCAAAGGCATCGCGCGGCGCACCGCGCCTACCCGGAAAACCGATTTGTTCCCATCAAATTGCTTCATATTTGTCCGGAACCGCTCTAGACCGGCTCGCCCTTCAGGAGTTTGGGCAAACGCCCGGCTTCGCCCATGGCGTGGCGCATGAAGAAGCGCTTCAACGGGCCCGACCGGTTGACCATGGCGAGGCCCAAATCCCTGGCCAGACGCAGCGGTGCAATATCGTTGGAAAACAACCGGTTGATGCCGTCGGTCAATCCCAGCATGAGCATGGCATCGAAGCGCCGCCAGCGGTCATAACGTTCCAGAATGTGCGACGCACCGATATCGAGGCCGAGGCGATGCGCCTCGATCACCACCTCGGCGATGGCGGCCACGTCGCGGAGGCCGAGATTGAGCCCTTGGCCGGCGATCGGGTGCATGCCGTGGGCGGCATCGCCGACCAGCGCCAGGCGCTTGTCGATCGAGCGGTGGGCGAATTGCAGATCCAGCGGATAGGTCCATCTGGGCCCGGCCACAGACAATTCGCCTAAAAAATCACCAAAGCGCTGGCCGAGGACGTCCAGAAACTCTGGCTCGTCCAGCTGCATCAATTCCGGCACCAGGCTTTCGCGCTCGGTCCAGACAATCGACGAGCGGTTGCCGGATATGGGCAGGATGGCGAACGGCCCGGGAGCCAGGAAATGCTCGTGCGCCACATTGTTGTGGGGCTTTTCGTGGGCGATGGTGCAGACAATGGCGGTCTGCTTATAGGACCAGCTTGTGAGGGCGATATCGGTCTGGCCGCGCAAGTACGATTTGCGGCCATCGGCGCCGATCACCAGCGGCGCCGCCAGCAGCCGGCCATCTTTCAAGGTCAGGCGGGCAGCCTCCGAGCTGCGCTCCACACCGGTGATCTCCGCCGGCGCTATATACGTGACGCCGGAATGGAGCCCAATAGCCTGGAACAGGGCGCTGCGCATATGGCGGTTCTCAACCATATAGCCGAGCGGCGCCTCGCCGATCTCGGTGTAATCATAATGCAGAAACAATTTGGAGGCGCCGTCGGCCACCCTGATATCCAAGATCGGCGTCGCCTCGGCCAGATGCTCCCAGATGCCGAGGTGGTCCAGCATGCGCTTCGGCGCCTGGGCGATGGCCGAGGCGCGGCCGTCAAAGCCGGCGTCCAACTGGCCGCGCTGATCGACGCGGTCGACGACGATAACCTCCAGCCCGGCCTGGGCCAGGGCCACCACAAGCGCCGCCCCCACCAGGCCGCCGCCGACTATCAATACATCCGCCATTATTCCCAAGGAATGAACCCATCGGTGGGCAAAGTCCAGAGGGCCAAACGCCCATATATTTGTCTATATTTTAGTCATTTTTATAATATGAATAAAATTTAATCAATTCAGCGTTGTCTCTGGCCTCCTCAGAAGGCCTAAAAATACCATAAGGCATTGAAAACAAACAATTACTGGTTTTGGCACGATCCTTGAAATGTCCAGGGGACCAATGTGAGACCAATGGGGGTCGTTTGGGAGGAGCGTTTTTATGAAATTTATCGTCGCAATCATCAAACCGGCGAAGCTGGACGCGGTACGCGAAGCGCTGGTTGAGGCCGGCGTTCCCGGCCTGACATCCAGCGAAGTCTCCGGGTTCGGGCGCCAAAAGGGCCATACCGAGATTTACCGGGGCGCCGAATACGCCATCAGTTTCGTGCCCAAAACCAAAATCGAAGTGGCGGTGACCGATGCCCAGGCCGATGCGGTTGTCGAGGCGATCAAATCCGCCGCCGGCACCGGCAATATCGGTGATGGCAAAATCTTTGTTCAAGAGCTTGGCCAAGCGGTGCGCATTCGCACCGGTGAAACCGGCGAAGAAGCCTTATAGGAGTGTTCAAAATGATAAAATTTATCCCCGCAATCGCCGCCCTGGCGGCGGCGCTGGCCTTTGCCATCGATCCGGCCCTGGCCCAGGAGCCTAAGCCCAAGCTCGATACCGGCGACACCGCCTGGATGCTGACGTCGACGGCCATCGTGTTGTTGATGACCATCCCCGGCGTCGCGCTTTTTTATGCCGGCATGGTGCGCAAGAAAAATGTGCTGTCGGTGCTGATGCAAAGTTTCGCGGCGGCCTGTCTGGTTACCATAATCTGGATGGTGGCCGGCTACAGCCTGGCTTTTTCGAAAGGCACGTCCTCGCTGGTCGGAAATCTTGATCTGGCCTTTTTGGAGCATCTCACCGTCGGCGGCATCAATGGCACCATACCGGATTCGGTGTTTGTCATATTCCAGATGACATTCGCCATCATCACCGCCGCGCTGATCACCGGCGCCGTCGCCGAGCGGATGAAGTTTTCGGCGCTTCTGTGGTTCATCGGCATCTGGTCGCTGGTGGTCTATTCACCGGTCACCTATTGGGTTTGGGGCGGCGGCTTCCTTGGCGATGCCGGCGTTCTGGATTTCGCCGGCGGCACCGTTGTGCATATCAATTCCGGCGTCGCGGCGCTGGTGGCGGCGGTCATGCTCGGCAAGCGCAAGGGCTACGGCACCGAGAACCTGGCGCCGCACAATCTGGTGCTGACCGTGATCGGCGGCTCGCTCTTGTGGGTCGGCTGGTTCGGCTTTAACGCCGGCTCGGCGGTTGGCGCCAATGGCGGCGCCGGCATGGCCATGGCGGTGACCCAGATCGCGGCGGCGGCAGCGGCCCTCGCCTGGATGTTCATCGAATGGATCAACCATAAGAAGCCGACGGTGCTCGGCATTGTATCGGGCGCCGTCGCCGGTCTGGTGGCGATCACGCCGGCGTCCGGCTTCGTTGGCCCCAAGGGCGCGCTGGCCATCGGTATCATTGCCGGGCTGGTTTGTTATTGGGGCGCCACCTGGTTGAAGCCGAAGCTCGGCTACGACGATTCCCTCGATGTGTTCGCGGTGCATGGTCTTGGCGGCATCACCGGCGCCATCCTGACCGGCGTGTTCGCGGTCGAGGCGATCGGCGGCACCGCCGGCGCTCTCGAAGGCAATGTCGGGCAGATCGGCACGCAAATATTCGGTATCGCCGCCACCATTGTCTGGAGCGGCGTCGCCTCGGCGATCATCCTGTTTGTGATCGACAAGGTGATTGGCCTCAGGGTCGACGAAGAAAGCGAAGCGGAAGGCATCGACTTCTCCCAGCACGGAGAGATGGTCCGCTAACCAGCCGTGCAATTTTCTCCTTAAGTTTCGGCGGGCCGGTCGCAAGACCGGCCCGCCGATTAGCGGTTGAACAGGGGTATCCTCCGCGTTCCTCCGCTTCTTCGGACCGCTCCGCGACTGCCACGCCGCGGGGCGGTCCATTTCTTATAGGGCGCCCCGCAAGGCTTGATATTGCTTTGATATTGCGCAATTAAATAACCATCGCCGGTTCTATGGGGCGTGGCAAGGACCGGTGTCATGCATACTTTGAGGAGGACATAGGATGCATCGTCTAAGGGGAACGAAATACTATTTGCCCGTTATCGCGGGTATTT
>Ga0209501_10002101_pt1 | contig 21277 bp, 21 predicted proteins | sample ArcticOcean_MG_C_4_FD_187434 | JGI IMG/M metagenome (GOLD analysis project Ga0209501, IMG submission 187434) | Marine microbial communities from western Arctic Ocean - ArcticOcean_MG_CB4_134 (SPAdes) (version 2) | ecosystem: Environmental > Aquatic > Marine > Oceanic | place: Arctic Ocean...
AAAAAAAAGAAAAAAAAATATTTAAATTTTCATTAGTTACTCACTCTAAAAAGCATGTATTTAGAGGCTTTCATTTTCAGCTAAAAAATCAACAGGAAAAGTTGGTATATTTAGTCAAAGGGAACATTCTTGATATTATTATTAATCTCAGAAAAAAGTCAAAAAATTTTGGTAAAGTCTATAAATTTAAATTGAAAGAAAAAAATATTTTATATATTCCAAAAGGGTTCGCCCATGGATATTTGTCTCGTGCCCCAGAAAATATTGTCTTATATTATATGACGAATTATAGAGATATTAAAAATGAGGATGGAATAGTTTGGAACGACAAGACCTTAAAAATTAAATTTCCTACAAAAAAAATAATTGTATCAAATAAAGATAGACAATTACAAACTTTTGAAAATTTTATAAAAAGCAACAAAAGTCTCTAATGAAAAAAAAATTTTTAGATTTAGGAAAACAACCAATTACAAACTCATATTTGGAAAATGTAAAAAAAAAGACAATTAATAATGAATTTTTTTATAATTTAAAAATTGGTTTTGATAAAAATAATTATCTTGTCTCGCTGATGAAATTTGTTAATCCGCGGAAACAGTATACTAACAAATATGCACATAGAGCTTCACAATCACAAACTATGAACAAATCTTTTGCATTCATTGCTCGAAAACTAAAAAAGAGATTTAAGCCTTTGAAAATTTTAGAAATTGGGAGCAATGATGGTGTCTTTATAAAAAACTTTAGAAAAAATAAAATAATTGCAGTTGAGCCCTGTGCAAACCTTGCAAAAATTACTAAAGATAATAAATTTAAAACTTATAATGGTTTTTGGACTAAAAAATTAGCTAAAAAAATAATAAAAAATAATAAAAAAGTAGATTTAATTTATTCAGCTAATACCATATCGCATATACCAAATTTAAAAGAAGTATTTAGCGCTGTGTCTTTAGCGTTGTCTAATAATGGCATCTTAGTTTTTGAAGATCCTTATATTGGTTCTGTTATTAAAATAAATTCTTATGACCAATTTTACGATGAACACGTTCATTTATTTTCTTTGTTAGCCGTATCTAAAATTTTGCTAAACACTGATTTAAGAGTTTTTGATGTTGAGGTTATACCAACACATGGTGGTTCGATAAGATTTTATGTTTGTAGAAAAAAATCTAATCTTAAAGAAACAAAAAATCTTAAAAGTTTAAAATATAAAGAAATTAAACAGGGTCTCCATAAATTTTCTACCTATATTAAATTTGCTCGCAAAGTAAAAAAATCAAAAAAAGATTTGTTAAAAGTTTTAATTGATCTTAAAAAAAAGAAAAAAAAAATTGTCAGTTATGGAGCGGCTTATAAATCTACTACTGTATTTAACTATTGCAATATTGGAAGCAAACTTATTGATTATGTAGTGGATAGCACTCCTAATAAGCAGGGAAAGTTTACTCCTGGCAAACACATTCCAATAATTTCTCCAGAAAAAGGTTTTAACGATTCAGTTGATTATGCTTTTCTAGGAGCCTGGAACTTTAAAAAAGAAATTAAAAAAAAAGAAAAATCTTTTTTAAAAAGAGGAGGTAGATTTATTATTCATGTGCCTAAAGTAAAAATTATCTAATTTCTTTAAATATGAAAAATAATAAAAAAATTAATGAGTGGATTGAATCAAGAAAGAAAAAAACTTCTTTTATAGTTAAAAAAAAAGCAATTTCTACTTTAAAAAAATGGACATGTGATAGCGAAAAAGTTTATCACATAAGTAAAAAATTTTTTCAAATATTAGGTATAAGAATTAAATCAAATTTTTTCAAAAAACAAACATGGGATCAACCCATGATAACGCAAGACGAAATTGGAATATTAGGAATAGTAAGACGCGTTTATAATGGTAAAATACAATATCTGATGCAGGCGAAGGGAGAGCCTGGCAATATAAATAAATTACAGTTATCTCCAACTGTGCAGGCAACTAAAAGCAATTACAGTCAGGTTCACAAAGGAAAAAGAGTCAAATACCTGAATTACTTTATACGCCTTAAAAAAAAAATAACCCTTGTTAATTCATTGCAGTCAGAACAGGGAGGTAGATATTTATTTAAATATAATAGAAACTTAATAGTAAATACTAACGATAGTATAAAATTAGATCAAAATTACATGTGGTTGTCAAAGCAGGATATTGTTGATTCTGCAAACAAAAATAACATTTTAAACATGGATAGTATCTCGATATTTTCTTGTGCAATAAAAAAAAATATTAATGAAAAAACCGAAAATTCTTCATCTAAAATTCAAATATGGTTTAATAAATTAAAAAAAAAATATTTTATAAAACGAAAGATAATACCGCTATCTAAAATGGTAGGTTGGAATTATAATAAAAAAAATATAATTCATAAAAATAAGAAATACTTTTCAATAATTGGCCTTAATATAAAAACTAATTCGAGAGAAGTTTCAGAATGGGAACAGCCAATTGTTAATGAAATAAGCATGGGACTATCAGGATTCATAATTAAAAAAATTAACACAACGGTACACTATTTAGTAAGATTTTCCTTAAAACCAGGTTTAAGAAAACCATCATTTACATGCACAGTCCGTACTTCTGATGAAAAAAGTTGTTTAGATGAAAAGAACTACACATCTTTAAAAGACAATGATTTAATGAAATTTCTTTTAAAAAAATATTTCGTTGAAAATAAAAAAGGAAAAATTATATATAAAAAAATTCAATCAGACGAAGGAGGACGCTTCTTTCATTCGCAAAGCAAAAATATTATTGTTCAAATACCAGAAAAAGAAAGTATCATGTTTAATGATAACTATACATGGATGTCCCACAACCAAGTTTTACATTTTATTAAAAAAGGTATATTTAATATTGAAGCACGAATATTGTTTGCTTGTTTTAATATTAAAAATATTTTGTGATAATTTTAAATGATTGAGATAAAAAATTGAATATATTAATTTTAGGATACTCCAACATATTTAAAAAAAGAATACGCAATGTTTTAATTAAAAATAAAATAAAATTTTGTATTGCATCAAAGTCATCTCCTCAATTAGAAAAAGAAGCATACATGTGGTTTAGGAGTTACACTCATGCTCTTAGTAACTCAAAAGCAGATTTAGTTTATATATCTTTACCAAATTCACACCATTACTATTGGGCTAAAAAGGCATTGCAAAAAGGATTCCATGTTATTGTTGATAAACCAATCTGCAAAAATTTTTCACAAGCAAAAAGTTTAGTATCTTTAGCTAGAAAGAAAAATAAATTAATTGCAGAAGCAACTTTCTTTAATTACCATAAACAATTTACTGAAGCTTTAAAGATATTGAAAGAATCAAAAAATATTCAACATATAAGTGCCAACTTCATCATCCCTCAGCCTGAAAAGAAATCAATCCTTATGTCAAAAAAACTTTCAGGTGGATGTTTTATGGACATGGCACCCTATGCTGCAGCTGTGCCACGAGTATTTTGTTATGGGAAGGTCTTAAGTATTAAAAAAAATATATCTAAAAATAGAAAAGGTTTGATTATTTCTTTTAATATTTTGTGTAAATTTCAAAATACCTCGTATCATGGCTATTTTTCCTTTGGTGGAGAATATAAAAGTAGTATTACCTTTTTTTCTAAAGACAGTCGTTTAGAAATTAACAGAGTTTTTTCACCACCTCCAAATAAAGTTTTAGAAATTATAATAAACAAAAAAAATAAAATTTATAAAAAGAAATTAAAAAAAGAAGATGTATTTGAGAATTTTTTAAAAAAAATTAGATCTTCATTAAGTAAAAAAAATTATAAAACATTTTATGATATGATTTTAGAAGATGCCAAATTTAAAGATAAAATCATGTTAGCAAAATAATTTTTTACATATTTTCCATAGCTTTTTTTGCCATTACCTCTATCATATGAGCTCTATATTCTGCTGATGCATGAATATCACTGTTAAGATCTTTGCTTGAAATATTCAAATTGTCGATAGAAGATGATGAAAAGTTATTTGATAATGCTGTTTCTAACTCTTTCGATCTAAATACACAATTACCTGCTCCCGTAATTGCCACTCTTACTTCTGTTTTAAATTTCGCAATATAAACACCAACTATAGCATATCTAGAAGCTGGATTTGGGTATTTTGCGTAAGCTGATTTTTCAGGAATTTGAAATTCAATAGCTTCAATTAATTCTCCTTTTTTTAAATTTGTTTCAAACATGCCTTTAAAAAATTTATCTGCTGTTACCTTTTTTATATTAGTATGAATTGTTGCGTTTAAGGCCATGCAGGCAGAAGGGTAGTCGGCCGCAGGATCGTTATTAGCTATTGAACCTCCAATGGTGCCTCGATTTCGCACTTGAGGGTCTCCAATTCCTTCAGCTAGCACTGCTAACGATGGAATTGATTTTTTAACTTCTTTAGAATTTGAAACTTCTACATGTTTTGTGATTGACCCAATTTTTACAGATTTACTAGAAGCTTTAATTCCAGATAATTTTTTAATCCCCTTAATGTTTATTACTTCTGAGTAAGCAGCTAGCCTTAATTTTAAAGCAGGAATAAGTGTCATTCCACCTGCTAAAAACGTTGAACGGCTTGATGACAATTTAGAAGCTTCTTTTATATTATTTGCAGATTTAAAATTAAAAGTTTTCATATATATTTATGCCGCCTCTTTCTTTGAATGTTTTTCTTTAATTTTTTTCCAAACTTTTTCTGCTGTAGCGGGCATTGAAACTTCAGTTTCAATAGCATCTATTACCGCATTCATTACTGCGGGTGGAGCGGCGATAGCTCCAGCTTCCCCACATCCTTTAGATCCTAACGGATTTGAAGTTGCTGGTGTTGTTGTGTAGTCAATTTTAAAGTGAGGAAAATTGTCAGCTCTTGGCATTGTATAATCCATATATGAAGCTGTAGTTAGTTGTCCCGATTTATCATAGTGACTGTTTTCATAAAGAGCTTGTCCAATACCTTGTGCCAAACCTCCATGAACTTGCCCTTCAACAATCATCGGATTAATTATTGTACCAAAGTCATCCACAGCTGTATATTTTACTACTTTTGTTTCGCCGCTATCTTGATCTACCTCTACCTCACAAATATGTGTTCCAGCTGGAAAAGAAAAATTAACAGGATCGTAAAAAGAAGTTTCTTTTAATCCTGGTTCAATTCCTTCTGGGAGAGGAGATTTTACTTCTCCATATTGACCAGGCAAATAACAAGCAAAAGCAATCTCGCCAATAGTTTTCTTTTTGTTTGAATTTTTTAAAATGAAATCTCCTTCTTTAAAATCAACATCTTCTGCTTTGCCTTCGAGCATGTGCGCAGCAACCTTTTTTCCTTTTTCTATAATTTTATCACAAGCCTTTGCTATAGCCGATCCTCCAACAGCTAAAGATCTGGATCCATAAGTTCCCATTCCAAAAGGACCTTTATCTGTATCGCCGTGAATTACATCAATATTTTCAATTGCTACACCTAATTTGTCACCTACAATTTGGGCAAAAGTGGTAGCGTGTCCTTGTCCATGACTATGTGCGCCAGTAAAAACCGAAACGTTTCCAGTAGCATTAAATCTTACTTCTGCGGATTCCCATAAACCAACGCCTGCTCCAATTGACATTACAACAGCTGACGGTGCAATGCCACATGCTTCCAGGTAAGTTGAAAAACCTATACCTCTTAACTTACCTTTTGTAGCAGATTCAGATTTTCTATTTTTAAAATTTTTATAATCTGAGATTTCTAAAGCCTTATCTAAGTGTGCTCTATAATCACCAGAATCTATATTGTGCACCAAACATTGTTGGTGAGGAAATTTATTTATAAAATTATTTTTTCTAAATTCTGCTTGATCCATACCAACTTCTTTTGCTGCCTTACTTATAATTCTTTCAATTAGATACGTTGCTTCAGGTCTACCAGCTCCTCTGTAAGCATCAACTGGAGCAGTATTTGTGAAAACAGCTTTAACATTACAAAAAGCAGTAGGAATGTCGTAAACACCTAGTATTAAGGGAGCGTAAAGATAAGTAGGTGTAACTGTTGAAAAAAGAGATGCATAAGCTCCAATATTAGCAATGGTATTAACCTTTAACCCCGTGATTTTATTATCTTTGTCTAAAGCTAATTTAACATTAGTAATATGATCTCTTCCATGACAGTCGGACAAAAAAGATTCACTTCTCTCCGCTACCCATTTAATTGGTCTTTCTATCTTTTTAGAAGCCCAAGCTACAACTGCATCTTCTGCATAAGCGTAAATTTTTGATCCAAATCCTCCACCTACATCTGGAGCTACCACTCTAAATTTGTGTTCTGGATGAATTCCTCCAAAAGCTGAAAGAACTAATCTTGATAAATGTGGATTTTGACTTGTTGTATATAAAGTTAAATCATCAGTAGATGAGTTGTAATCACCGATACAAGCTCGCGGCTCCATAGCATTAGGTATTAATCTATTATTTCTTAAATCAAGTTCAATCACTTTGTCAGCGCTAGAAAAAGCGTCATCAGTTTTTCCTTTATCACCTAAAACAAAATCAAAACATAAATTTTGTTCAATACCTTCATAAATTTCATCTGAATCCATTGATTCACCTGGATCTACTATAGCTTTCATAGCCTTATAACTTACGTTAACTAGATCGGCTGCATTTTTTGCATTTTCAAGTGTTTCAGCTATTACAACAGCAACATGATCTCCAACATAATTTACAGAGCTTTTTGCTAATGGCGGATGATCGGGCACTTTCATGTCTTTCCCGTCTTGACTTACTATTTTCCATCCAGCGATTAACCCACCAATTTTTTCTTTAGCGATATCATCTCCAGTAAAAACCTTTACTACACCTGGCGCTTTTAATGCTTTTTCAATATCTATTTTGACTATTTTAGCTCTTGCATGAGGAGATCGAACAAAGCAGGCGTACGTTTGATGAACTAAATTAATATCAGATGTATATCTACCTTTTCCGGTAAGAAATTTTTTATCCTCTTTTCTTTCAACTCTTGATCCAACTAAACTTGTCATAATTTAAACCACCTACATCTTTGTTGAAGCATCTTTAACTGCTGCAACTATATTTTGATAGCCGGTGCAACGGCAAATATTCCCCTCAAGCCAATCTCTTATTTCTTTTTCATTTGGATTTTTATTTTTTTGCAATAAATCAACAGCACTCATAACCATTCCTGGTGTGCAAAAACCACATTGAAGTCCATGATTTTTTTTAAATGCTTCCTGCATAGGATGCATTTTTCCATTAGTAGCCAATCCTTCAATAGTAGTTATTTCTGAGCCATCGCAATCAGCCACAAGTATTGTACAGCTTTTTATAGAATTTCCATTTAAATGAACAGTACATGCTCCGCATTGAGAAGTATCACAACCAACATGCGTACCAGTTAATGCTAAAGTGTCTCTTAAAAAATCAGACAATAAAGTGTTATCTGATATTTCTTTGCTTATCTTTTTTCCGTTTACTTTAATATTTGTTGTGACCATTATTATCCCCCTAAAAATAATATCGATCTCTTTATTTATTAGAACTTAATAAAGCAAATACTGCAACCTGAATTTAAATTTAAATAAAGTAAAAAATTGCAACTAATAGTAGAAATATAAATGCAACCAATAAGTAAATGTATTTGTTTAAAAAATTAGATTTAATTTCTTTTACTCTTACAACTTTTATATCTTTACTTCTACCTTGATTTTTTTTTGTAATAGGGGAAACTATGTCTGCAAATCTACCAAAAAAATAGTCTGCCATTTTTTTTGCTACTCCATCAATTAATCTAGATCCTAGTTGAGCTATTTTTCCACCAACGTCTATATTTACTTGATAATTTAAAGAAGTAATTCCGTTTGATTCTGTAAGTTCAATATCTGCTTTACCATTAGCAAAACCAACAGAAGACTGACCATCTCCAGATAATGTGTAACTTTCGTTTTTTTTAATATTAGACAGAACAACAGTCCCAGAAAATGTTGCATTCATTGGTCCAATTTGATTTGTTGCAGTTACATTAAAAGTTTCATTATTTTCTTTTTCAAAGGAATTGCACCCTGGAATACATTGTTTTAAAATATTAGAATCATTTAAACTTTTCCAAACAATTTCTTTTTTCACATGCAATTTATAAGAACCTGAAAGTTTCATCTTTTAAAAGATATAGTATATAGTAAATTTTAATATGGATGACAGTACTAAAAAAGAACTACAATCTGCTGCTTTTGAGCGACTAATTCAACATTTACGAGAAAGAAAAGATGTTCAAAATATAGACCTAATGGAGCTTGCGGGATTTTGCAGAAATTGTTTATCTAAATGGTTCCGAGAAGAAGCTGAAAAAAAAAATATCAATATTTCTGATATTGATGCGAGAAAACATATTTATGGGATGCCTTATGAAGAATGGAAAAACAAATTTCAAAAGTAAAGTTGGTTGGCATTTTGATAATACTTATTCACGATTACCTGATGCGATGTTATCACGCCTGCTTCCGGTACCAGTTAAATCACCAAAATTAGTTATATTAAACTATTCATTAGCGAAAGAGCTTGAATTAGATTTTTCTAAAATTAATAATAAAGAATTATCTTTTATGCTTTCAGGGAACTCAATGCCACAAGGATCTGAAGCAATAGCACAAGCTTATGCTGGACATCAATTTGGCCATTTTACAATGCTCGGTGACGGAAGAGCAATTACTATAGGAGAACATCTCACACAAAATAAAAAGCGTTTTGATATTCAGTTTAAAGGATCTGGTGAGACGCCGTACTCAAGAAATGGTGATGGAAGGGCAGCATTAGGCCCAATGTTACGTGAATATATTATTAGTGAGGCTATGCATTCACTAAATATTCCAACAACCAGAAGTTTAGCTGTAGTCACAACAGGTGAAAATGTGATACGTGAAACTCCTTTAGCTGGAGCAATACTAACTCGTGTTGCTGAAAGTCATATTCGAGTTGGAACATTTCAATACGCTGCTATGCATAATGATATAAAGCTTTTGAAAACTTTAGTAGATTATACAATTGAACGTCACTATCCATATCTCAAAGATAAAAATAATTCTGCTCTAAGTTTGCTGGAAATAGTAATACAGAAACAAGCAGAGTTGGTAACAAATTGGATGAGAGTGGGTTTCATTCATGGAGTAATGAACACCGATAACATGACAGTTTCTGGTGATAGTATAGATTATGGTCCTTGTGCCTTTATGGATACTTACGATCCAGAAACAGTTTTTAGTTCAATCGACTTACAAGGAAGATATGCTTATTTTAACCAACCGGGTATAACTAAATGGAATTTAGCAAGATTTGCTGAAACATTATTACCGCTAATAGATGAGAAAAAAGAAAAAGCAATTGAAATTGCAAAAGAAAGAATTGATAATTTTTCGAGCACTTATAAAAAATTTTGGTGTGAAATGATGTGCAAAAAAATAGGGTTATTTAATGAAGAAATCGATGATGAGATATTGATAAACGATTTATTATCATGGATGAAAAAAAATAAGGCTGACTACACCAACACTTTTTGTACATTGATGAATAAAAATATAAGAAAAGATATTATTTTTAAAAATGATGATTTTGTTCACTGGTATAATAGATGGACAGTTCGTTTATCAAAAAATAAAAAAAATTTTGATTTAGCTTTAGATTTAATGAGCAAAAATAATCCATTGGTTATTCCAAGAAATCATAAAGTGGAAGAGTCGCTAGAGGCAGCATGTAATAATGGAGATTTAAAATTGTTAGAAAATTTGCTTAAATATTTAAAAAATCCTTATAAAATCCAAACGGGAATCTCCACTTATCAAATAGTTCCAGAGCCAAACAAAAATGAATATAAAACATTTTGCGGAACATAATGTTTAAATTCTTATTAATTTAAGAAGACAGTATTATTGGTAAAAATAATCCAAGTACATATAAAAGAATAATTCCTAAAGAAACTAATATCATTGCTCTAACTGGTGTTATTTTCATAAAATTATTTTTCTTTCAATCTTGGAAATAGTTCCACAAAATTGCACGGTTTATGATTTATGTCTAATTGATATTTCAAAATACCATCCCACGCATCAGTAACACCGCCTGAAGACCCTGGTAAAGAAAATACATATTTTCCATTTATTAAAACTGCAAAAGCTCTTGATTGTATTGCGGATGTTCCTATCGTTTTATAGCTTAGTTCTCTAAAAAGCTCTCCGAACCCTGGGATTTCTTTATGTGGAATTTCCTTTATCGCTTCTGGAGTTATATCTCTACCAGTTAATCCAGTTCCACCAGTTGTGATAATTACATCTATGTTATCTTTTTTTGCCCATTCAGAAATAACTTCTTTTATTTTTATTTTTTCATCCTTTACTAGCTTTCTATCAATCAACTTATGATTATGTTCACTTATCTTTTTTATCAAAATTGCACCCGATTTATCAGTTTCAATTGTTCTTGTATCTGTAACAGTTAATAAGGCTATATTTACTTGCATATTTAATTTATAGATTAATTAAATATGACGTTAGTATCAATATTGTTTTTGGTCACGGCCATATTATATTCCAGTGTAGGGTTTGGTGGAGGATCGACATACCTAGCTTTACTGCTAATTACAGGAATTCCTTATTTTATAATACCAGTTATAGCATTGTGCTGTAACATTATTGTTGTTTTAGGAAATTGCACAAATTATATCAGAGCTGGAAATTTAAATCTAAAAAATTTAACCCCTTATTTAATTGGATCTGTGCCCTTGGCATTTATTGGAGGCTCATTACCTGTTGAAAAAAAGATATTTGAAATAATATTATTTTTAGTACTCGCTGCATCAGGAGGTTTGTTATTATTAAACTTTAAATCTTTTGATGATAAAGAAAAAAATTATAGAAAAATTCCAAAAGTTATTTCGATATTTATTGGCGCAGTACTCGGATTTATATCAGGAGTTGTTGGTATTGGAGGTGGCATTTTTTTAAGCCCAATACTTTTTTTACTAAGAGCTGCAAAACCCAAACATATAGCAGCGTCTGCATCGTTATTTATTTTGATTAACTCCCTATCGGGAATTATTGGACAGCTAACAAAGAACGATGTGTTGAATAGGATTTCTGAATACTGGTATCTTTTATTGGTTGTTCTCATTGGAGGCCAGGTTGGAAATTTTTTAAATTTAAAAATTTTTTCAAATAGAACATTGGTTTTAATTACAGCTATTTTAGTGATAATTGTTTCAATAAGAATGGGATCTAAACTATACACTGAGTTTTAAAACAAAACTTACAAGATAAAGCAACAAATAAAGAAATTTTATATTTACATAAACTTAATAATTTGTTTTAATCAAAATATATTTAGAGAAAAAGAGGAGAAAAAAAGTGGCTTCACAGAGATATTTAGTAAATAGAACGGATGCTGAAAATAATTTAAATGTTATTAATTTGTTAAAGCAAACTAGGCTCGAAAGAAAAAAAGAAAAAAGAAGAAATATTTTACTTGCAGTCGTAACAACATCTGCTTTAATAATCTCAGGCTTAATAATTTCTTTATAAAATTAAATTATAAAAAACTATATAGAGATAGGAATGTAGTATTTTTATATACTTATGAATAATCAAAATTCTAAAAAACTACTACTTTTTTTTTTAATAATATGTTTTCTCCAAACTGTATACATATTTCATTTTAGAAGTGGATTTCAATACGAAATAATAAAAAACCCATTCAAAAAAAACAGTGGAGTACACTTTGCCTTACCAGATCCTGTCATTGAAGCAAAAAATATTATTAAAAAAAATAAAGTAGAAAGTTTTAATTTAAGCGCATCAATAAAAGATAATAAGGCTTTATATCAGAGGATTATTGAATTTAACTATCCAATAAGACTAAAAAGCAGTTCAGATATATTTTTTTTCTTAAAAGAAGAAATTATCCCAAAAGAGTGCAAAATTATTGACACAGGAGAGCATTTGTTTTTGACAAAGTGTTAACATGATTAAATATAATTTTAACGAAATAATTGCTTTGTTGCTGTCTTTATTAATTCTAAATAATTTATTACTAATAGGACTTAATTTTTCTGATTTATTTTTAAAAATAAATTTAATATTATTTTTTATAGTCCTATTGGGGTTCTATTTTTTCAAGCCTTTTGAAAATTGGTATTTAAAAATATTTTTTATACTAATTATTTTAATCTCATTAGGAACTCCTACTTATGAATGGGATCCACGGAGCATTTGGCTTTTTCATGCTAAAAGAATATTTTTTGATAGTTCAATTTTTTCAGTATCTGACAATTATGCATCATTTAGTCATAATGCTTACCCTAATTTAGTTCCTGCTTTTGCATCTTCTTTAGCTACTTTTGTAGGACACTGGAATGAAATTTTTCCAAAAACTGCTTTTACTTTTATGTTTCTTCCGCCGTTAATCGTTTCTTATGTCTTTTTTAAAAATGTGAAGTATTTAATTTTTATTTCTCTCGTTCTTTTTATTATAGGTAAATATTTATTTACTGGATGGGCGGATGGTCTAGTCGCTATCTATTTTAGTTTGAGTGCGCTCCTGGCATATCTTCTGCTCATAAATGAAACTAATTCTTATAGAAATGAAAAAATTTTATATTTTATTGCTTTCACTTTTTTTACATCTCTTACGTTAATTAAAAATGAAGGTTTTGCATTATTAAGTATATTATTTTTATCAATCCTCATAATGACAATTTATAAAAAAAATTTTAAAAAAAATCTTAAAAAAATATTATATTTATCCTTTGCATTTTTACCTATAATTTTATGGAAAATGTTTTGTTATTATAATGGAATTGGGAATGATTATGTAAACTTAAGTTTTGTTTCAAATATTTTGCCAAGAATTTTTGATTTTGAAAACTATCTACTTATTTCTTATTATTTATTATTAAATGAAAAGTTTTTATTTTCTTTAGCATTCTTTGCGGTGATTTTTTGGATTAACTGGAATAAAGAACTATTTATTTTTGTATTTGTAAATGCGATTCTGTACCTATTGGTTTTATTTTTAGTTTTTTTATCAACGCCACTAGATTTTCATTTTCAGCTAGATTCAACAGCGGCCAGGGTAATAAAAACTCTTAGTTTTCTATTGTCTTTTTTTGGATTATATAACCTAAACTCAGGTAAAGATAAAATTGTTATTTAATGAAACCTTGTAATTTCTTAGTCAGAACAGTATTAATCATAATAATATCTAAAGATATTTTGCATCAATGAAATTATCAATAATAATACCCTGCTATAATGAAATAAATTATATAGAAAAAGTGGTAGATTCTGTCCATTTCCAAAAGATAGAAAGTAAGGAAATAATCGTTGTTGATGATGCATCTAATGACGGGACCAAAGAAAAATTAATAGAATTAAAAGAAAAAAATAAAATTGATATTTTAATTCTTCATGAAATAAACCTTGGAAAGGGAGGGGCGTTGAGATCAGCTTTTAAAAAGACATCTGGAGAAATTATATTAATTCAAGATGCAGATTTAGAATATAATCCTAAAGATTATCCTAAATTACTGAAACCAATTCTTGAAGGAAATGCAGATGTTGTTTATGGATCACGTTTTTTAGGTGGTGATGATGCTCATAGAGTTTTATATTTTTGGAATCGTGTTGCAAATGCTCTACTTACAACTTTTGCAAACATTTTAGTTGATATGAATCTTACAGATATGGAGACAGGTTTTAAGGCGTTTAAAAAAACAGCGTTAGACGGAATCATAATTGAAGAAAACCGTTTTGGATTTGAACCAGAAATAACCGTTAAGTTAGCTAAAAAAAAATTAAAATTTTTTGAAGTTGGCGTTTCTTATTATGGAAGAACGTATGAAGAAGGAAAAAAAATTGGCCTAAAAGATGGATTTAGGGCAATTTACTGCCTTATAAAGTATAGATTCTTTTAATAAAAAATATCCTATAATAAAAAAATGAAAAAAAAAGTTTTGATTATTTTTAAATATCCACGTGGGAATTGGAATCCAACAGTAATAAAAAAATTTTCAAACTACTATGACACAGACCACTTATACATAAGTGACTTCAAAGATAAAAATTTTACTGAAGTAGTTACGAGTGTTAACAGCTTAATAAAATCTAAGAATATTGATATAGTTGTATTTGATGTAGATTACTTTAAATTTATAAATTATTTTTTTATCAAAAGCATAAATAGCACGAAAAAAATACTTGTCACAGGTGACGACTTTGAACTTCACGACATCAATGCAATAACAGCAAGTGCGTGTGATTTTGTGTTAAGTCATTGTCCATTATCCGTTTTAAAATATAAAGAAAAAGGATTTAATTCATATTGTATGGATTTTGAAAAAGGTCAAATTGGTGAAAAAAATAATACTAAAAAAGAAATAGACGTTCTTTTTTTTGGAGCTCTCACACAAGATAGAATAGAGATCATAAATCATATTAAAAACGAAGGTATAAATTTGAAAAATGTAGGACATGTTGAGGGAGAATCTGGGCTCTCTGAAGAGGATTTAGCTGAGCTCATCTCTAAATCTAAAGTAGTTTTAAATCTCTCAAAATCAAGAACAACTTCAGTGAAACAACATAATTCAGAAAATATTTATAAATTTTATTACCAATTCAAGGGTAGAATTATAATGGCTGGCTTAAACGGAGCTGCATGCGTTTCAGAGTATTCACCAGGTCAAGAGTTGCTTTTTAATAACGATGAAATTCCAACATTTTTTAGAAAAGAAGAGTGCGTCAGTTTGTTAAAAAATCTTTTAAAAGATAGTAAATTGCTCGATGAATTGACTAATAGATTTACCACAAAAGTCTGTAAACATCATGAAGATAAAAAAAATTTTGAGCCAATTTATAAGGCATTGGAAGAAAATAGAAATAGAAAAGTGGAATTAATAAAAATTCCTTATTGGTACTTAAGGGTTGCGGCAAAACATATTATTATTAGAAATATTAAATTATCTAATTTAATTAAATCAATATTTCAATTTAAGGCAATATTTTTAATACTAAAAGGAACGCGAATAGAAGAAAAGATTTTAATAATACTTGAGACAATTTTAAATGTAATATGGTATTCAGTAATTTTAACTTTGAAGCCAAAAAAATGACCAACAAAAATAAAAAAGATTATTTATCTGACGTATGTTTTTTAGTTTCTTCTAGCGTTAAAAAGTCCTACCAAAACCTTGCTAAAAAATATGCTGCCATTGAACCTCCTACATGGGCGCTTCTTCTCGCTGAATCATGTAGATCTGTTGGTTTTAAAGTAAGTATAATCGATGCTAATGCTGAAGGCTTATCTAACGAGCAGATTTTAAAAAGAATAACTGATTTAAATCCTAAAATAGTTTGTTTTGTTGTATACGGTCAAAATGTAAATGCCGGTACAGCAAATATGAGTGGAGCCGTAGATACCAATCATTTTTTGAAAAATTCTAAAAATTATTTTACTACAGCTTTCATTGGATCGCACGCTCAAGCTCTACCAGTAGAAACTTTAAAAAAAGAAAAAGAAATCGATATTGTATTTACAAATGAAGGCGTGTATGCACTTAGAAATTTATTAAAATTAGATAATTTTTCAGCAGAAAATTTAAAAAATATAAAAGGCATAGCATTTAGATTGGAAAATGATGTTAAAATAAATCCACCTGAAAAGGTCGTTCCTACTGAAAGAATGGATTTTGACCTTCCTGGCTATGCTTGGGATTTATTACCATTTAAAAACAAACCTTTAGATTTATATAGATCTCCGATGTGGCATGCCGAATATGATTTTGAAAAAAGATCTCCGTACGCAAGTCTACAAACTAGTCTAGGGTGTGTTTTTAAATGCGACTTCTGCATGATTAATTTAATTAACCGTAATGATACTGAGGAAATAGGAGTTGCTAGTAAATATAGCAATATGAGATTTTGGTCTCCTGACTTTATTATAAAAGAGTTTGATAAATTAATATCAATGGGCGTTCAAACAATCAGAATAGTTGATGAAATGTTTTTACTTAATCCAAAATATTATATTCCTCTGTGTGAAAAATTAGCCGAAAGAAATAAGGATGACAAATTAAGAATATGGGCTTACAGCAGGATAGATACAATTAAGAAGCAAGAGGTTCTTAAACTAGTTAGAAAAGCTGGAATAAAATGGTTGTGCTTGGGAATTGAAAGTGGAGACAAATCTGTTCGATTGGAAGTTACAAAAGGAAAATTTGAGGATGTTGACGTTAAAGATGTTATACAAAAAGTACATGAAGCAGATATTGATATTATAGCAAATTATATTTTTGGTTTACCTGGAGATGATAAAGAAAAAATGAAAAAAACTTTTGATTTAAGCTTAGATTTATGCACAGCAGGGTGGAATACTTATGCCGCTATGGCATTACCAGGAAGTCAATTATATAAAAATGCTGTAGAAAATAAATATAAACTTCCTGATAGTTATGAAGGTTATTCTTTTCATTCTTTTGAAACGCAACCACTACCTACAAAATCACTAAAACCTGAGGAAATATTAAAATATAGAGATAAATCCTTTAAAAATTATCATACAAATGAAAAGTTTTTAGAAAAAATTGAAAAAAAATTTGGAAAAAAAGCTGTAGACAATATAAAAGATATGACAAAAGTAACGCTTAAAAGGAAAATTTTTGGTGACACCTTATGATAAAAGTTAATGATTTAGAAAATTTAGCAAAAAAATATAGAAGGGATTTATTTGAGAAATTTCTCTTAATCAAACAAGGGCACCCTGGATCTATTTTCTCAATGATGGAAATAGTGGTCACTCTATATCATTGTGGGTTTGTTAGATTTGACGAAAAGAAAAAATTATTTTTGGACAGGGTATTAATTAGCAAAGGACATGCTACTGCAGCACTTTACCCAATACTAAAAGACTTTGGCGTTTTGCCAACAAAAGAATGGGATAACTGGGGAAAAACTAATTCCTTACTAAGGGTATTTGGCAACACATCAATTCCAGGAATTGACATCACATCTGGTTCATTGGGGCATTGTGTTGGTGCTGGTGCTGGCATGGCTTTAAGTTATAAAAAATCAGGTTTAGATAAAAAAGTTTATGTTGTTATAAGTGAAGGAGAATTATACGAAGGCTCAACTTGGGAGGGGCTATTGTTTGCTAAACATTATGGTTTAGATAATTTAAAAATAATAATAGATATTAATTCACTTATAATCCTTGGTAAAACAAGTGAATGTCTGAACCTAGATCCTATTAAAGATAAAATCTCAGGACTTGGGATAGATACCTTTGAAAGTAACGGACATGATTTTAAAGATCTCATATCAATTTTTCAAAAATGTGAAAAAACTAATAAAATTAATTGCATTTTAGCAAATACAATTAAAGGAAAAGGATCTTCAGTAATGGAAAATAAAAAGAATTGGCACTATTGGAATGAAATGAATGACGATGAAATTAAAATAACAAGAAATGAGTTGACCTAAATGTTGCAAAGAGATGCATTTATTGCCGAAATAACAAAAAGAATTAGTAAAGATAAAAATATCTTCTTTTTAAGTGCAGACTTTGGTGCAGCTGCTCTAGATGAACTAAGAGAAAAATTTCCAGACAATTTTATTCACTGTGGTATATCCGAGCAAGCAATGTTAGACGTTGCATCTGGACTAGCCCTCGAAGGAAAGAAAGTTTTTGTATATGCAATGGCACCCTTCCTTTCTTTAAGAGCTATAGAGCAGACAAAATGTGGTGCAGGATTAATGAATCTGCCAATATGTCTAATATCTGTAGGTATTGGGCTTGGTTATGCTGATGCTGGACCCACACATTACTCGACTGAAGATTTTGCGTGTTTTAGAGCAATTGTAGGATCATCCATATATACACCTGCTGATGTTGCTACAACGAAGCTAATAGTAAATGATATGCTTGATCATCCAAAGTTTAGTTACATCAGACTAGACAGAAATGTTTTGCCAGATATATCTCCTCAAATAAATTCCAATGATTACCAAAAAGGATTTAAAGTATATGGAAAAGAAGATAAAAAAAAAATAGCACTTATATCCCATGGAAAAATGCTACATTCTTGTTTAGAATTGTACAACAAGGACAAAGAAAATTTTATTTGTGTAGATATTTTTAGATCTAAACCTTTCCCAACCGAGCTACCAAAAGAAATTTCTCTATGCAAAGGTATGGTAGTTGTAGATGAGCAATCACCTTCAGGCAATCTTTCATCATGTATTTTTGAAGGTTTTAGTGCTCAAAATTATTTTCCAAAAATTGTTTCAAAATCTTTACCAGAAAAATATATTTTTGAAAATGGAGGAAGAAGTTATCTTTTGAAAAGATTTGGCCTGTCAAACGAAGACATTATATCAGCAACTAAACAAATCATTGATTAAAAAAAATTTTAAAGTATTATCAAATTTCAATAATATCTTTGGCGGGGTAGCTCAGTTGGTTAGAGCGCAGGACTCATAAGCCTGAGGTCAGTGGTTCGATCCCACTTCCCGCTACCAATAAAATAAGTCTTTGAGGTTTTGTTATTTAAAATTATTTATAAATTTTGCTCTTGTCAAAAAAGAAAATAGGCCAACTAAGTGGTTTTGAATATTTATTAAACCAATACGACATATACCTTTCTGCTAAAAATCCATAAATTCTTGTATTGCCGTATCCATGTAAGTCAAAACCATAAACTTTTTCACACCTTTCTAGCCATGAAAAAACAGATTGAAAATACGCATTCATTAATTTTTTTGATCTGCAAATAAACATATTCTGCCTATTGTAGAATCCCTTAGATGAAGTAAAATTTCTAAAATCTTCTTTCTCAGTATCGTCTAGTAAATTTATTGCTTTATCTAAATTTCCAATGCCATGAAAAACTTCAAAATTTAATCTAATATTCTGATTCCTTTTTAAAAAAGCTAAAGGATTTCGTAACAATACTTTATAGCCACGCTTAATGATTTTACTTAACTTCCATTTATTTATATAGATATTTTCTCCTAGAATGATGTCGTAGTTTTTCCATTTATCATGTGTATTTTTTAAAATAAATGAATTAAAATTATTTTTATTAACAATTTTAGTTATATCATCAGATTTAAATTGATTGGTATTGCTCCAATGATGTCTATAACCGCAAAATCCAACCCATGTATTATCTATCATTTTAGGTAACATATTTTTCCAAAACCAATAATAAAAAGTATGCTCACCATAGTATCTATTTTTACTTGAAATATTATCACCAGATTTATCAGTTACCCATTCAGAAGAAAAAGCACTACTTCCCAAGCCTACAGGTGTATAATTAAGTTGCTTAATATCTTCTAATAAAAAATCATTTAAACACATACAGTACATTTTTATTGTCATGGTTATTTTCTTATAAATTAATATGAATTTACTTTTTTTTATTTAGAAAGCTTCTTAAATAACTGGAATAATTACAATTCCCATAAAACTTTATTGCTTTTCTTATGCTGTTATTATTGATCCATTTATAATTATAAGCAATCTCTTCTAAACATGCTATTTTAAAACCTTGTCTATTCTCTAAGTTAGAAACAAAATCAGAAGTTTTGTAAAAATCTTCAATAGAACCTGTGTCTAACCATGCTCCACCTCGTCCTAAAAATTCAGCATTTAATTTATTTTTTTTTCTATACTTGTTTAAAAGATCAACAATTTCTAATTCTTTTCTTTTTGATGGCTTCAAATTTTTACAGTATTCAACAACTTTATTGTCAAAAAAGTACAATCCTGTTACAACATCTTTAGAAAAGGGTTTCTTTGGTTTTTCAACAATTTTAATTATTTTATTTTTTTTATTTACTTTAGCAACGGCATAAGCAGATGGATCTCTTACAGTATGTAAAAAAACAGTAGCACCACTTTTTAATTTAATACATTTTTTTAATATTGGCGTTAAAGCTTGACCATAAAAAAAATTATCACCTAAAATTAGAGAAACACTACCTTTCCCTATAAATTTTTCTCCAATGTTAAATGCATCCGGCAGACCTTTTGGATATGCTTGCTCAGCATATGTAATCTTAACACCGAAGTTATTTTTCCTAGGTAAGATCTTTTCAAATTGTGAAACTTTCCCTTTATTTACTATAATAAGAATATCTCTTATTCCAGCCAACATAAGTATTGATAAAGGATAAAAAATTAACGGCTTATCATATACGGGTAGCAACTGTTTATTTACCGCTTTCGTTAAAGGGCTCATTCTTTTTCCAAGACCACCAGCTAAAATAATGCCTTTTTTAATCATTTATTTTTCTAAACCTAATCTTTTATCATAAAGTTTTTTTGATACGCTCATAAAAAATTTTTTATTACTTAAATACCAACTAAAAGTATCATTCAAACCCTCATTTAATTCAATTTTTGATTTCCATTTTAAGTTTTTGTTTATCTTTTCAGAATCAAGTGCATATCTTAAATCGTGGCCCGGTCTATCTTTTACAAATTTAATTTTTACATTTCCACCAACTCGAAATGATTTTTTTTTAGAAATATTTATTAACTTTTTAGCTATATCAATATTTTTAATATTTTTATTTGTACCGACATTATAGCTTTCACCAAACTTCCCTTTGAAAAAAATCTTTAGTAATGCATCACAGTGGTCATTAACATGTATCCATTCTCTAGAATTAATGCCTTTTCCATAGATTGGAAGAGATTTGTTATTTAAAATATTATAAATAAGTTTTGGAATAAGTTTTTCTGGAAATTGATTTGGTCCATAATTGTTGCAACAATTGGATATCACGGCTGGTACTTTGTAGGTTCTTACGTAAGATTTAATTAAATGATCAGCGCTAGCCTTAGAAGCTGAATATGGAGAGCTTGGTGAATAAGGGTATTTTTCGTTAGATCTTAATTTGCTATTAATGTCTCCATAAACTTCATCGGTGGACACATGAACCAACTTTATTTTTTTGCTAGAAACTTTTAAATATTTCCTAATTACATTTAATAAATTATAAACACCAAGAATATTAGATTTGATAAAATTTTCAGGATTATCAATCGATCTATCTACATGCGTTTCTGCCGCAAGATTAAATATTCCATCTGGTTTATGGCGATTCATTATTTTAAATAATTTTTTTTCACTATTAATGTCTAGTTTGTAAAATTTATAATTTCTTTTTTTTTGAATGTTTTTCAAATTATATGGATTGGCCG
>Ga0209501_10002106_pt1 | contig 21269 bp, 22 predicted proteins | sample ArcticOcean_MG_C_4_FD_187434 | JGI IMG/M metagenome (GOLD analysis project Ga0209501, IMG submission 187434) | Marine microbial communities from western Arctic Ocean - ArcticOcean_MG_CB4_134 (SPAdes) (version 2) | ecosystem: Environmental > Aquatic > Marine > Oceanic | place: Arctic Ocean...
GCTCATAAAGGAAAATGGGTGCGGCGGCACATCGCCTTTTTGCACCTGCAGATCGGTCCAATGGATCGTGCGGCCGTCCAGGCGCGGCGGCGTCCCGGTTTTCAGGCGGCCCATGGCCAAGCCTAAGCCCTGCAAGGTCTCGGCCAGACCAATTGCGGGTTTTTCGGACACCCGGCCGGCGGCGATCTGCTTGGCACCCAAATGAATCATGCCGCGCAGGAAGGTGCCCGTGGTCACCACCACCTGGCCGGTCCGGATAACCGCACCATCGGCCAGCACCACGGCGGTGACATGGCCAGCGTCGTCCAACTGCAAATCCTCGACGGAACCGGCCAGAATATCCAGGCCCGCCTGGGCGGCCAGCAATTCCTGCATATGTGTGCGGTACAAATGGCGGTCAGCCTGGGCACGGGGGCCACGGACCGCTGGACCCTTGCTTTTGTTCAGCATACGAAACTGAATACCGGCCTGATCGATTACTCGGCCCATAAGGCCGTCGAGGGCATCGATCTCGCGCACCAGCTGCCCCTTGGCCAGGCCGCCGATGGCCGGGTTGCAAGACATCTCGCCGATGGTGTCCAGATTATGGGTTACCAGCAGGGTGCAGGCGCCGAAGCGGGCCGATGCGGCGGCCGCCTCGCACCCCGCATGGCCGCCGCCGACCACCACCACATCGTAGCTAAGTTTGGGCTGCAAGTTCATGGGGCGGAATGTAAGCGGGCGGGCCTTAAAGGTCAATTCCCGAGGTAGGCGGTATTTCAAATCGATATCGCAACAATATCAATATCTTGTATTAATTTAATCGTATTATACCATACCTTGAGAAATCACTTTCCGATGCAAAATTCCGAGAAGATGCGGTCCAGAATATCCTCCACATCCACGCGGCCGGTGATGCGGCCCATGGCGCGTGCCGCCAGGCGCAAATCCTCGGCCGCCAGCTCGACCATATGGGCATCTTGAAACCGCCCGAGGGCATCCCGGCATTCCTGCAAAGCCAGGCGATGGCGCATGCGGCTGAGGGCAGGACTGCCGTCGCCGGCGCATTGATCGGTAACTTTATCCGCGAGTATTGCCAGCAAATCGTCAATGCCGGCGCCGGTTTTCGCCGACAAGCCGATAGGTTTTGCGGCCCCGGGCAGGGGAGATTCCAGCTTCAAATCGGGCCCAAGATCAATTTTGTTGACCACCACGACGGTATTTTCGTCCCACTGGTCCAAGGTATGGCGGTCCAGCTGCGGCCAAAGCGCGCCATCGAACACCAGAATTTTTATATGGGCGCCGTCAGCCCGGGCCAGGGCGCGGCGCACGCCTTCGTCCTCCAATTCGTCCTCGGCATCGCGGAGGCCGGCGGTGTCGGCGAGGACAACCGGATAACCGGCCAGATCCAGATGGGCCTCGATGACATCGCGGGTGGTGCCGGCGCGCGCCGAGACAATGGCCAGATCGCGATTGGCCAATTGGTTCAAGAGGCTCGATTTGCCGGCGTTCGGCGGCCCAAGGATGGCGATCGAGACGCCGTCCCGCAGCCGCTGGCCCCGGTGGTCATCCAGGTGCCGCGCCAGCTCGGCGTCCAGGCTGGCCACCGCTTGCGATACCTCGGCGCGAAGCCCGGAGGGCAAATCCTCATCGGAAAAATCGATCTCAGCCTCGAACCTGGCGATGGCCGCCAACGTTACGTTGCGCCAGCGGTCATAGAGCTGGCTCAGCCCGCCATCCATCTGGCGCAGCGCTTGGGCACGCTGGGCCGCCGTCTCCGCCTCGACCAGATCGGCCAGGCCTTCGGCCTGGGTCAGATCCATCTTGCCGTTCTCGAAGGCGCGGCGGGTAAATTCGCCGGGCGCGGCGGGGCGCAAATCGGGCAGCGCGGCGAGCGCCTCCAGCATGGCCCCGTGCACGGCGCGGCCGCCATGGAGATGAAACTCGGCCACGTCTTCGCCGGTAAAACTGCCCGGCGCCGGAAACCACAATGCCAAGCCATCGTCGATAAGCCCATCACTGGGGCTGGCAATGCGCACGCGCTGGGCGCGCCGGGGCGCCGGCAGTTTTTCTCCGGTGAGCGCCCCATAGGCGTCTTTGGCGCCTTCGCCGGACACCCGCCAGACGGCGACGCCGGCCTTGCCGCCGCCGCTGGCCAAGGCAAAAATGGTTTGGCTGTTCATATCCATTTTTCTAATTCATATTCATTTTCAATTACTTATGCTGATTTTTTCCATCAATCAACGAGAATTGTTTTTTTATTTATTCTAATTCGCAACAAACATCTTTCAATTTTTTGGCCAGGGTTTATTCTGGCGGAAGGGCGGCAATCATCGAAACGCCCGTTCTCAGTGGAGGCGCGGCGGTGCCGGAAAACCTGCTTGGGCGCGAGACCAGCCCCTATCTGCTACAGCATAAAGACAATCCGGTTCATTGGCATCCCTGGGGTGAAGACGCTTTCCGGCGCGCCGCCGACGAAGACAAGCCGGTGCTGCTTTCGATCGGCTATGCGGCCTGCCACTGGTGCCACGTGATGGCCCACGAAAGCTTTGAATCCGAAGACATTGCGGCACTGATGAACGCCAAGTTCGTCAACATCAAGCTCGACCGGGAAGAGCGCCCGGATATCGACACCATCTACATGTCGGCGCTCGCCATGATGGGCCAGCAGGGCGGCTGGCCGCTGACCATGTTTCTGACCCCGGACAAACTGCCATTTTACGGCGGCACGTATTTTCCACCCGAACCGCGCTTCGGCCATCCGGCGTTTCCCGACGTCCTCAACGGGGTTGCCGATCTTTATGCCAAAGAGAAAGATAAGATCCAGCAAAACGTCGCCGCCATCATAGACGGTCTGGAGCGTCAATCGGAGGCGCCGCCGAAACGTCACGCGGGCATTTACGGGCCCGGCCAGATCGACGCCACCGCCGAGCACGCCCTCAGCCTGATCGACGATGTCCACGGCGGCACTGGAGGCGCGCCCAAGTTTCCCCAGCCGGTGTTCCTCGGCCTTCTGTGGCGCGCCTATAAACGCAGCGGCGATGACCGCTTCCGCATCGCCGTCACCAACAGCCTCACCCATATGTCCCAGGGCGGCATCTATGATCATCTGGGCGGCGGCTATGCCCGCTATTCCACCGACGAGATTTGGCTGGCGCCGCACTTCGAAAAAATGCTCTACGACAACGCCCAATTGATCGCGCTGCTGGCCCAGGTGCATGGCGACAGAGGGGCGCCCCTGTTCGAACAAAGGCTGCGCGAAACCATTGATTGGAGCCTGGCCGAATTGCGCCTGGAGGGCGGCGCTTTTGCCGGCACCCTAGACGCCGATTCAGAAGGCGCCGAGGGAACCTTTTACGTCTGGACCGAACCCGAGATCGATGCGGCGCTGGGCTCGGGCGCGGCCGCCTTCAAGGAAATCTACGACGCCCGGCCCGGTGGCAATTGGGAGGGCAAGACTATCTTAAACCGGCTGCGCCATTTGGAGCTGGGCGACGCAGGCGCCGAGGCGGCGCGGGCGGCATCGCGGGCGCGGTTGCTATCGGTGCGGGCGGAGCGGGTGCGGCCGGGCCTCGACGACAAAATCCTTACCGACTGGAACGGTCTGATGATCGCCGCCTTAGGCACCGCCGGCGCCATGTTCGGCGAGGCCGCCTGGATCGACGCCGCCAAACAGGCCTTCGCCTTTATCGCCGGGCTGGAAACCAAGGCCGGGCGGCTCCGCCATTCCAGCCGCCTCGGCGTGCATCTTGAAAGCGACGTGATCGATGATTACGCACAAATGATCCGCGCCGCCCTGGCCCTATACCAGGCCACCCAAGCGCCCGAATATTTGGCGGCGGCGCAGCGCTGGACCGCTACCGCCAACGACCATTTCTGGGACGTAAATGACGGCGGCTATTATTTTTCGCCGGGCGACGCCGCCGATGTAATCGTCCGCACGCGCACCGCCTTCGATAACGCAACGCCCGCCGGCAACGGCACCATGGTGGAAAATTTAGGCAGGCTTTATTTCCTCACCGGCGACGACGATTACCGGAAGCGCGCCGAGGCCATCATCGATTTGTTCGGACGCCAGCCGCAGGAACAATATCTGGGCATGCCCGGCATCCTCAACGGTTGTGATTTCCTAAACGCCGCCGTGCAGGTGGTGGTGGTCGGGCATGGCGGCGAGGCGTTGTGCGCCGCCGCGCACGCATCCGGGCACCCCAATCTGGTCCTCATTGCGTTGGATGATGGCGCGTCGCTGCCGCCCGGCCACCCGGCCGCCGGCAAGACCAGCAATGGTGGCCGCGCCGCCGCTTATGTCTGCGTCGGCACCGTTTGCGGCTTGCCGGTGAGCGAAGCGGAAGACTTGAAAAAGGCGCTTCGAGAGATTTAATATCCCTCCATGGCGCATCTTTCCATGCTGAGCCCGCAGGGGCCGCTGACCATATTCGAAGAAGAAGGCACAATCGTTGCCCTGGATTTCGGGCGCGCCGTGGACGCCTCGGAAACACCCCTATTGTTGCAGGCGCGGGATCAGCTCGACGCCTATTTCGGACGGAAACGCACCGATTTCCAGTTGCCGCTGGCGCCCCTTGGATCCGCGTTTCAGCGCGCCGTTTGGGATCAAATGTGCGCCATTCCCTATGGCGCCGCCGCCACCTATGGCGATATTGCGCACACCCTTGGCAGCGCGGCGCGCGCCGTCGGCGGCGCTTGCGGTGCCAATCCGATTCCGATCATCATTCCCTGCCACCGGGTGATCGGCGCGGGCGGGCGCATGACCGGCTATTCCGGCGGCGAGGGCATCGAAACCAAGCTGGCCTTGCTCCGACTGGAAGGCTATAGGTTGCTGTAAATCAGGCCACATTTAAAAATTCAGAGAGGACAATCATGACCAAGGCGATACGCATCCACGAGCATGGCGGACCCGAAATTCTCAAATGGGAAGACATGGATATCGGCGATCCCGGCGACGGCGAGGTGCGCATTCGCCATACCGCGGTGGGCTTGAACTTCATCGATTGTTATCAGCGCTCCGGGCTTTACCCCATGGATCTGCCGCTCACCCTCGGCACCGAGGCGGCGGGCGTTATCGAGGCGGTGGGGCCCGGCGTCGAAGGCTTGGCGGTCGGCCAGCGGGTTGCCTATGCGGGCGGACAGATGGGCTCCTACGCCGAAGAGCGGATCATGAATGCGGGTGTGCTGGTGCCGATGCCGGACGGCATCGACGATGAGACCGCGGCGGCGATGATGCTTAAGGGCATGACCGCCCACATGCTGTTGGTCAAATGCTATCCGGTCAGCGCTGGTGATACGATTTTGGTCCACGCCGCCGCCGGCGGCGTCGGCACGATCTTGTGCCAATGGGCCAAGCATCTGGGCGCCACGGTGATCGGCACCGTCGGCTCCGACGCCAAGGCGGAGATCGCCAAGGCCCATGGCTGTGATCATGCGATCAATTATTCGGCCGAGAATTTCGCCGAACGGGTAGCTGAGATCACCGATGGCGCCGGCGTGCCGGTGGTTTATGACTCGGTCGGCAAAGACACCTTCGAAGCGTCCTTGGATTGCGCATCAAACTTTGGCTATGTGATCAGCTTCGGCAATGCGTCGGGACCAGCGCCGGCGGTGGAGCCTTTGACCCTGATGGCCAAAGGCTCGCTATTTTTGGGCCGGCCCACATTGATGAACTATACCGCCGATCATGCGCTGCGCCTGGAAGCGGCGCGCGCTCTGTTCGAGGCGGTGGAGGGCGGCGCCGTCAAGATCGAGATAGGCCAAACCTTCCCGCTGGCCGAAACCGCCAAGGCACACGCGGCCCTGGAAGGCCGCGCGACAACCGGCTCGACGGTGTTGTTGCCGTAGCGAAATATATTTGGGGACAGGCGCCTGGTGAGACGCCCAGCTGGGCCGCGCCGTTAGGTGTTCATAGAATCAAAGAATTCGCTGTTGTTCTTTGAATCCTTCAGCTTCTCTAGCAGGAACTCCATGGAATCGACGACGCCCATGGGGTTGAGGATGCGCCTGAGGACCCACATTTTGGACAGCATGCCCTTGTCCACCAGCAGCTCTTCTTTTCGGGTGCCGGAACGGGTGATGTCCATGGACGGCCAGGTGCGTTTGTCGGTCAGCTTGCGATCCAGAATAATCTCCGAATTGCCGGTGCCCTTAAACTCCTCGAAAATCACTTCGTCCATGCGCGATCCGGTATCCACCAGGGCGGTCGCGATAATGGTCAGCGAGCCGCCTTCTTCGATATTGCGGGCGGCGCCGAAGAAGCGTTTCGGCCGTTGCAGGGCGTTGGCATCGACGCCGCCGGTCAAAACCTTGCCCGACGACGGCACCACCGTGTTATAGGCGCGCGCCAAACGGGTGATGGAATCCAGCAAGATGACCACGTCACGCTTGTGTTCGACCAGCCGCTTGGCTTTTTCGATCACCATTTCGGCCACCTGTACGTGGCGGACGGCGGGCTCATCAAAGGTGGAGGAAACCACCTCGCCCTTCACCGAACGCGCCATGTCGGTCACTTCTTCCGGGCGCTCATCGATGAGCAGCACGATCAGATAACATTCCGGATGGTTGTGGGAGATCGCCTGCGCCATGTTTTGCAGCATCACCGTCTTGCCGGTGCGCGGCGGCGCCACGATCAGCGCCCGCTGGCCCTTGCCGACCGGCGAGATCAGATCGATAACGCGTAACGTGGGATCCTTGAATTCGGGATCATCGATTTCCATATTGATGCGCTGATCCGGATAAAGCGGCGTCAGATTGTCGAAATTGATGCGGTGGCGGATATCCTGGGGATCGGAGAAATTGATATCCTTGACTTTTAGGAGGGCGAAATAGCGCTCACCGTCTTTGGGTGAGCGGATCTGGCCCTCGACCGTGTCGCCGGTCCGCAGGCCGAAGCGGCGCACCTGACTGGGCGAGACATAGATATCGTCCGGTCCGGGCAGGTAATTGGCCTCCGGCGAGCGCAGGAAGCCGAAACCGTCCTGCAGCACTTCCAAAACGCCGTCGCCGAATATGGCGATATCGTTTTCGGCCAATTGTTTAAGGATCGCGAACAGCATGTCCTGTTTGCGCAGGCTGCTGGCGTTCTCGATCTCAAGATCCTCGGCGAAGCTCAAAAGATCGGGAGGGTTTTTGTCTTTAAGTTCTTGAAGGTTCATGTGTGTAATCTTGCATATAGGGGGAAATGAAAAAACGGGCCGCAGGTGCGGAAAAGCGTGTAATTCGGGCAGGGTGCCCAATCGCTTGATGATATAGTTTGAAGTCCGATATCTCGGTCGAGTTCGGATCAGATTGGCCCCACATGTAACCGAAACCGGTAATCAAGTCAAATATAGATTGCCCAAGCAACCGGCGAAGCCGTAACGGTACACGCTATCGATAAGTAAATCCGAGGCGTTAAAACGGTTTTACCACCACAAATATGACAATGCCGATCATCAGGACCGTCGGCACTTCGTTCATGATCCGGTAAAACTTGGCCGGACGCTGGTTGTTATCGGCCTCGAAGTCCCGGCGCCAGCGGCTTAATGCGCCGTGCATGCCGGCCAACAGCACCACGAAAGTCAGCTTGGCATGCAGCCAGCCTTCGCTCCAAACGCCGGCCTCGAAATTGGCCAGCATCAGCCCGCCAAACACAAACGTGGCGATCATCGCCGGATTGATGATGGCGCGCATCAGCCGGCGCTCCATAACTTTAAAGGTTTCCGATTGTTGGCTGCCGGGCTCGGCGTCGCAGTGATAGATAAACAGGCGCGGCAGATAGAGCATGCCGGCCATCCAGGCGATCGCCGAGATGATATGCAACGCCTTGATCCAAAGAAATGCGGTGGCCGATAAATCGATCATGGCGTTTCTTATCTAGCCCGGCCGGTAAGGGCAAGCGGTGGCGCTTAAGGAGCAAATGCGTTCGCCGCCGCTGGGACATAAGGGCCGCCGGGCGGCAAATCCGGCGCGCACCAGATTGGCAAGGCCGGCGATGAATTCGGGCTGGGTGCCGACAGCGGGCACCCGCATATAGGCCTCAATCCCCAGGCTTTCGGCCATCTTGCGGTATTCGATATCCAGCTCCACCAGGGTTTCCGAATGCTCGGACACGAACGCGATGGGCAGGACCGTGACGCCGGCGCCATCATCGGCAGCTTTTTGCAATGCCTCATCCAGGGACGGCCCGATCCATTTGAGGCGCCCGACCCGGCTTTGATAACAGATCATCCAATCCGCATCGGCCAGACCCGCCGCCTGGGCGATGGCGGCGGCGGTCATTGCGATTTGTTCGGGGTAGGGATCACCCCTGGCGACGATCTTTTCCGGCAAGCCATGGGCGGAAAATAAAATGCGCATAGGTTTGTCATCGGTGCGCGCCGCCATCTGAGATCGTAGCAGGCGGGCCTGGGCGGCGATCAAGCCGGGCTCGGCGGGATAGCAGCATATTCCATAGGAGGGTGCGGTCAGGCCAGCCGCCTGGGCACATTTGTGCCATTCATCCAGGGATGATTGCGTGGTGGTGGTGGAGAATTGCGGATAGAGCGGCAATAACAAAATCTCATCGGGGGCGAATGCTTGAACCGCTTGCAGCGCTGCCCCGGTCATGGGATGCCAGTAGCGCATGGCGACAAAGACCCGGGTCTCGCCGTCATCGGCGGCCAGGGCGCCTTGCAAGGCTTCCGCTTGCGCCTCGGTTAACGCCCGTAAGGGGGATTTGCCGCCGATATGGTCATAAATGGCGCGCGCCGTCTTGGCGCGGCGGCCCGAAATCAGCCGCGCCAGCAGCCAGCGGACCGGTCCCGGCAGATCGATGATCGCCGCATCGTTGAAAAGATTGAACAGAAACGGGCGCACCGCACCCGGACCATCGGGACCGCCGAGGTTAAACAGGACAACTGCGCGCTTCATAATCTCATTACCCGCACCGCATTGTTAGCCGCGCACCACGGCCAGCAATCGTTCCACATGCGCCACCGGCGTTTCCGGCAGGATGCCGTGGCCCAGATTGAATATGTGCGGCCTGTCGGCAAAGGCATTGATAATATCGCGCGCCGTCCGGTCCATGACATCACCGCCGGACAGCAACAAAAGATTATCCAGATTGCCTTGCACGGCCATGCCCGCGGGTAAATTTTTGGCCGCCCAATCCAGGGGCAGGGTGGAATCCAGTGAGATACAATCAACGCCGGAGCGCTCCGCAAATGCCGGATATTGGGCGCCGGCGCCGCGCGGAAAACCGATAATCGGCACATCGTCGTGGCTGGCGCGCAGGCGCTTGACGATTTCGGCGGTCGGTTGGATCACCCAGCGGTCGAATTCATCGGGAGGCAGAATGCCGGCCCAACTGTCAAACAATTGCACGGTCTCGGCGCCATTGCTGATCTGGCGGTCCAGGTAAGACGCCGTCGCATCGACCAAAAGATCGATCAATTTCTGAAAACCGTCCGGGTTTTGATAGGCCCAGCTTCGGGTTTTTGCATAATCCCGGCTGGAGCCGCCCTCGACCATATAGGTAGCAACCGTCCAGGGCGCGCCAGCAAATCCGATCAAGGTAACATTGTCATCAAGGGTTTGGGCAAGCCTGGACACCGTCTCGTAGACCGGCGCCAGATGATCATGCAGCTTAGCCTCGTTGAATACGGGCAATGTTTCGCCATTGGATATGGCATCCAGTTTCGGCCCCTCGCCGGCGACGAACGACACCGCCTGGCCAAGGGCATCGGGGATCACCAGAATGTCGCAGAACAAAATGGCCGCATCCATGCCATAGCGGCGCACAGGCTGTAAGGTGGCTTCTACTGCCAGATCGGGGCTATAGCAGAAGTTCAGAAAATTCTTGGCTTTTTCACGCAGCTCCAGATATTCAGCCAGATGGCGCCCGGCCTGGCGCATCATCCAGACCGGCGGCGACGCCTGGCGGGCGCCGTTCAATGTGTTGAGAAGCGGCTTCGAAGAATGGCTCATTGCAGGTCCTGGCGGTTAAAATCAAAGAGTTTCGGGATAACTCACTTAAAACAAAAAAGATATATTATATTGGATGTAGTTGTTGTTGGTGCCGGTATAAAGGGGATTATTATTTCCTAACAGCTTTTCCCGGCATTTTTCCAAGGGTGGTTGCCCCGCCAAAATACGCAATGGCAGAAGGTGCGCAACTGGACGGTGCGCCTATCCGAAGCCACGAAATGATACCGCCTGGCGGGCATGAAATTGTGCATGAAATTTTATAAGACTTTATAAGTTGGGAGCGCATCGCCGCCGGGGACAACCGGAATTCCTTGTATAAGAATGTGGCCTTGGATATGTGATGGTGGCACACAAATTGGCTGTTTGGGAAAAGCGTAGGCTTATCCCCTGTTTATCCCAAGTTATCCCGGATCGATCGCATGGAAGAATTTCATCTGCATATGGTTTCCGATGCCACCGGCGAAACCGTCCAGTCGGTGGCGCGCGCCTGTCTGGTGCAGTTTGAAAATATCAAACCGTCGGAAAATCTCTGGACCCTGGTGCGCACCGAAGGTCAGGTTGACAAGGTGATCACCGGGATCGAGGAAAATCCCGGCTTCGTTCTTTATACGCTGGTTGATCCGAAAGTCCGAACCAAGCTGCAGGACGCCTGCCGGCGCATCCAGGTGCCGTGCATTTCGGTGTTGCAGCCGATCATGGCGGCCTTCGGCGGCTTTTTGAATATCGAACAACAGGCCCGGCCCGGCCTTCAGCATGTGCTCGACAATGAATATTTCGCACGCATATCGGCCATGGACTTCGCCATGAGCCACGACGACGGCCAGTCCGCCTGGAACCTGGAAGAATCCGACGTGGTTCTGGTGGGCGTGTCGCGCACTTCGAAAACACCGACCTGCATTTACCTGGCCAACCGGGGCATCAAGGCGGCCAACATTCCGATCATCCTCGGCATGGAGGTTTCCGAAGAGCTGTTCAACCTGAGCCACCCGCTGGTGGTCGGGCTGATCAAGGAAACCGGCAGCCTGGTGCAGATCCGGCGCAACCGGCTGCGCATGTTGAACGAAGGCGACAGCTCCGAATATGCGGACCCCGACGCGGTTGCCGAGGAAGTGAAATTCGCCAACCGCATTATCGCCGGGCCGGGCTGGCCGGTGATTGATGTCACGCGCCGCTCGATCGAGGAAACGGCGGCCTCAATCATGCAGTTATTGTCCGAGGCCCGCCAGCTCGAGCCGGAGCCGGGGCAATGATCAATGTGCCGCAGGCGGTGATCCTTGCCTCCGCCAGCCAGGTGCGCGCGCGTCTGTTACAAGGTGCCCGCGTGCCGTTCACGGTCCAAGCTTCCCATGTGGACGAGGACCAGATCAAAGCCGAACTTGCCGGCGCGGGCGCCGATGCCATCGCCGCCCGCCTGGCGGAAGCGAAGGCGCGCGCCATCGCCGCTGGTCATAAGAATGCTCTGATCATCGGCGCCGATCAGATTTTGGAATGCGAGGGGCGTTTGTTTGACAAACCCAAGGACCGCGCCGCAGCCGCAACCCACCTTCGGGATTTGCGCGGCCGCAGCCACCGGCTGGTCACCGCCGCCGCCGTGGTTTTGGGCTCCGATCTATTGTGGCAGACGGTGGCCGAAACCCGCCTCGCCATGCGCAATGTCTCCGACCAATTCATCGATGCCTACCTGGACAGCGTCGGCGATGATGCGCTGGCATCGGTAGGCGCCTACCGTCTGGAAGACATGGGCGCGCAATTGTTTTCCAAGATCGACGGTGATTATTTCACCATTCTTGGCCTGCCGTTGCTGGAATTGCTGGAATTCCTGCGCGGCCAAGGCATATTGGTGCGATGAACATCTCCGGAAACGCCCGTCTGGCCGGCGTCATGGGCTGGCCCATCGCCCATTCCCTGTCACCCCGCATCCATAACTATTGGCTGCGGGAATTGGGTATCGACGGCGCTTACGTTCCGTTGGCGGTGGCGCCGGAAAACCTGGCCGATGCCTTGAGCGCCCTGCCCAAGCTCGGCTTCACCGGCGTCAATATCACCATCCCGCACAAGCAAGCGGCGCTGGCGGCAATGGATCACGTGGATGATCTGGCGCGCCGCATCGGCGCCGTTAACACGGTGACCGTGGGCGATGATGGCGCGCTCAACGGCGCCAACACGGACGGCTTTGGCTTTATGGAAAACCTGCGCGATCATGCGCCGGACCTGGATTTGGGCGGCGACGCGGTGGTGGTGCTCGGCGCCGGCGGCGCGGCGCGCGGCATTGTCGCCGCGCTGATGGATGCCGGTGCCGGCGATATCCGCCTGCTCAACCGCACCCGCGCCCGCGCCGATGTCTTGGCGGCGGACTTGGGCCCAACCATCCAGACATTGGATTGGCAAGACCGCGCCGCCGCACTCGAAGGCGCCGCGTTTTTGGTCAACTGCACCAGCCTCGGCATGACCGGCGCCGGCGCGCTGGATCTGTCTCTGGACGCCTTGCCCACATCGGCGGTCGTGGCAGACGCGGTTTATACACCCCAGGAAACGCCCTTGCTGGCGGAGGCGCGTGGGCGCGGCAATATTACCGCCGGCGGATTGGGCATGCTGCTGCATCAGGCGCGGCCTGGTTTTGCCGCCTGGTTCGGGACCGAGCCCGAGGTGACGCCGGCGCTCATTGCTCATATATTGGGCGACTAAGATGGTCATTATCGGCCTCACCGGTTCCATGGCCATGGGCAAGACCACCGTCGCCGGTATGTTCCGCTATCTCCGCATTCCGGTCTATGACGCCGACGCCACCGTCCATGCCATGCTCGCCAAGGGCGGCGAGGCGGTGGCCGATGTCGCCAAGCTGTTTCCGGGGACGGTCGAGGACGGCGCCGTCATGCGCGCCAAACTGGGCGCCGAAGTGTTTGGCAAGGACGATGCGTTGGCGCGCCTGGAAGCCATTCTGCATCCCCTGGTGCGCCGCCAGCAAAGCCGCTTTCTTAAAATCACCAGCGGCCGCCGCGCGCCGCTGGCGGTCCTCGATATCCCGCTTCTGTTTGAAACCAAGGGCGAAGATCATTGCGATCTGGTGGCGGTGGTTAGCGTATCACCGTTTTTGCAGCGCGCCCGCATCCTGTCGCGGCCCGGCATGGATGCAAAAAAAATGCGCGCTATCCTGGCCCGCCAGGTGCCCGATGGGGAAAAACGCCGGCGCGCCGATTGCATCATCAATACCGGCCTTGATCGCCAGCAAAGCTTGCGGCAGGTGCGAAACATCGTCACTGTGGCGGGCAACATGACCGGCACCCACTGGCCGCCGGTCAAGCCTCGCTAGCGGCCCCATTGCAGCAGTTTATGGACGCCAAATGAGAGAAATTGTCCTCGATACGGAAACCACCGGCCTCAATCCGGCCACCGGCGACAGGATCGTCGAGATCGGCTGCGTCGAGCTGATCAATCATCTGCCCAGCGGCGAAACCTACCATCAATATATCAATCCCGAGCGGCCGATGCCGGAGGAGGCCTTCAATATCCACGGGCTTTCCGATGAATTTCTGGCCGACCAGCTGCCGATGAGCGATGTGGCCGAGGCGTTTCTCGAATTTATCGGCGATGCGCCTTTGGTCATCCACAATGCGGATTTTGATATGCGCTTTATCAACGCTGAATTGACGGCCTTGGACCGGCCACCCCTTTCAAAGGCGCGCGCCATCGATACGGTGAGCATGGCGCGCAGCGCCTTTCCCGGCGCGGCGGCCAGCCTGGACGCCCTTTGCAAACGGTTCGGCATCGATAATTCCTCGCGCAGTCTGCACGGCGCGCTTCTCGATGCGCAGCTTCTGGCCGAGGTGTATTTGGAGCTGATCGGCGGGCGCCAAGCGGATATGGGTTTGAAAGACGATGCGTCCGGGCCAAGCGAAGTCCGGCCGGAAGCGGCCGGCGATGCTGCCCGGCGCGCGCCAAGACCGCACGCGGCGACGGACGCCGAACAGACGGCCCACGACGCATTCCTGGAAAAAATCGAAAAGCCTATCTGGCGCGAATAACGATCAGGTCTCTTCGGTTGCCTCGCCGCCGGACGCTTCTTCGGCTTCTTCGGCGGCTTGCATCATGCGCTGTTGATAGAGCGCCGCGAAATCGATCGGCGATAGCATCAGCGGTGCAAATCCGCCATCACCGGTCAAATCGCTGATGATGCGGCGCATGAACGGGAACAGGATCAGTGGACATTCGATCAGCAGGACCGGGCCGAGGGCTTCGGGCTCCACATTGATGGTGAACAGACCCGCATATTCGATCTCGGCCAAATAGACCAGCTTGTCCTCGATGCGGGCTTCAGCGCGGCACTTGATCATGACCTCGAACAGGTTTTCCGCCTTGGCTTCGGCGCCGACATCGATATCGACCTTGATCTCCGGCATCTCGGTCTGAAGATCGTTGTAGATTTCCGGCGTATGCGGCGCTTCGAAGGACAGATCCTTGATATATTGGCCGTTGATGGCCAGGGCGACGTCTTCTTCAAGCCCGCCATTGCCCGGCGTGCCCTCGGGCGCTGCGCTCGCGTCCGGCTCCGGGGTGAAGCGTTCCTCGGGGATCGGGCTATCGTCTTCTTCGGCCATGTCGGCTCCTTTTTATGAATTGCGCGCCATTGGGTATCATCATTCAATCCGGCGTTCAACGCCGCCGGTGCCCTTATTCGCAGCGTCTTTATCATCCGTGACATCTTCGAAGTCGCCGTCGATCACCGAGGTGCCGCCGGATTTGGGCGCCGCTTCGGAGCCGTTTGCGCCTTGGCTCCAGGTATGGACGCCGCCGCGCTTGGCAACGAAGCCTGCAATGCCGCGCCCAAGAAGGACGCGCAGCGGCGGTATAAACAGCAAAAAGCCAACCGCATCGGTCACGAACCCAGGCGTCAACAACAGGGCGCCCGCAAACAATAGGCAGAGCCCGTCGAACACTTGCACCAGGGGCATTTCGCCCCGGCGCATGGCTTCCTGCGCCCGGTACATGACCGCCAGGCCTTGCGTCCGCATCAGACCGGCGCCGATGGCGGCAGTGATAAAAATGACCGCGATGGTGGGCCAAAGGCCAATCAGGCCGCCCACTTCTATGAAGACGCCGATCTCGACCATGGGAACGCCGAGCAGTAAAATAAAAATGATATAGCCCAATTTATGTGCCTTAATAAATTTGCGGGCGCGGCAATTGTTGTTTGCCGCCGCCATATTACCTATTTAGTACGATAGGGTCCCGATTGCACGTATTCGTGTGCAGACTGGACCGGAAGGCGGCGAAGGTCTAAGTTAATATGGCTAAGCCTTCAATTCCTTGGAATTCAGGCTTGGCCGCACTTCTTATTTGACCAGGGACAGTATAATCGGGAACGGTGAAGATAATGGGTGAAGGTTTTCAGTTTATCGATATCGTCCTGTTCGCGATGATCGCGGCGTTTTTGATTCTCAGATTGCGCAAGGTACTTGGCCGCCACAAAGACCATGGCCGCCCGCAAAATGATCCGTTCTCGCCGGACCCCCAAGGCCAGGATACAAACGCCCCCGATCCCCGCACCCCGGGCGACGAGAACGTCGTGCAATTGTCCGACCAGACCCAGGAGCCGCAAGCGTTCGAAGAGCCGGTAGCGGCGTCGCCCCTGGATGCCGGCTTTGACCAGATCAAAGCCATCGATGGCTCGTTCGATGCGCCGGAATTCATTGCCGGCGCCAGAGGCGCCTTTGAAATGATCGTCGAAGCCTTCGCCAAGGGCGACCGTGATTCCTTGCAGGCGCTCCTTAACGAAGAGGTGTATGGCAATTTTATATCCGCCATCGACGCCCGCGAAGGCAACAACGAAACCCTTGAAAACACCCTGATCCGGCTGGTTTCCAACGAAGCGATCGAGGCTTATGTGGAAAATTCCACCGGCTTCGTGACGGTGAAGATCATCTCTGAACAGGTCAATGTGACGCGCAGCGCGGACGGCGAGGTTGTTGATGGAAATGCCAACCAAATTTCCGAAATTACGGATATCTGGACTTTTGCCCGCGATCTTTCCTCGCGCAATCCCAACTGGGGACTGGTTGCCACCCGCAGCCTCGACTAGGCCGACCAGCCGATCTAAGACCAAAATATTTTTAACCCTGGGTTTGGCCGGCTTCCTGGCCGGCTGCGCCGCCGAGCCCGAACAAAAATCGCTGAGCTTCGGTGCGCTGTCCTTGTCAGCCGCCAGCTTCAGCCAAATGCCGGGCTGGCAACTGGATGATCACCGGGCCGCGCTGGCTGCCTTTATTACCACCTGCCGCCGCTTTGACCGGCTGCAACCGGCGCAGCCCCTGCCGCCGGCTATCTATGCGGGGCTGGCCTCCGACTGGCAGTCGGTCTGCGCCGTCGCCCGCGGCACCAGGCAATCGGGCACATCGGCGAAACAATTTTTCGAAGACTGGTTTCAGCCCTTCGCCGCCAACCATAAAAATCAGGCCCCAGGTCCGGCCAGCGGCCTGTTCACCGGCTATTTCGAGCCGCAATTGAATGGCTCCAAAAAACGCAGCCAGCGCTTCAACGTGCCCTTGTACCGGCGGCCCAATGATCTGATCAATATTGATCTCGGCAAGTTTGACAAAGCCCTGGCCGGGCGGCGCATATCGGGCCATGTGCGCGGCAACCGGTTTTTGCCCTACGCCGAGCGGTCCGAGATCGAGAGCGGTATTCTGGCCGGGCGCGGGCTGGAGGTGGTCTGGGTTGATAGCGCCATCGATGCCTTTTTCCTGCATATCCAGGGATCGGGCCGCGTTTTGCTGGATAACGGCGAAACCATGCGGGTCGGCTTCGACGGCAAGAACGGGCGCCCCTACCGGGCCATCGGCCGCGACCTGGTGGCCATGGGGGCGATCCCCAGAAAAGACATTTCGCTGCAGTCGATCCGCAAATGGCTGGCCGATAATCCGGGCCAGGCACGGGCGTTGATGCAGCGCAATCGGTCCTACGTGTTTTTCAAGACCATCGTCGGGCCGGGACCGATCGGCGCTGCCGGCATGCCGCTGACGCCCGGGCGCAGCCTAGCGGTGGATCTGAAATATGTGCCCATGGGCGCGCCGGTCTGGATGGAAACCAGCAATCCTCTGAACCCATTATTGCCCTTGGCACGGCTGGTGATTGCCCAGGATACCGGTTCCGCCATCAACGGGCCGGTGCGCGGTGATTTGTTCTGGGGCTTCGGGCGCTACGCCAGGGAGGCCGCCGGGCGCATGAAAAGTCCGGGCCGCATGTTCCTGCTGTTGCCGAAATCGGCGGCACGGCGGACTTTACTTCATTCCGGTTAATCGGCACTCTCGGCAGATGGCCGAAAGCATGCAAAACAACGCAGGCGACGCGCCCGTCCGGGTGGCCCTGTTCGTCACCTGCAGCGTCGATCTGATCCGCCCTAGCGTCGGTTTTGCCACCGTAAAACTGCTCGAAGATGCCGGCTGCGAGGTGTCGGTGCCGGCGGCGCAAACCTGTTGCGGCCAACCCGCCTATAATGGCGGGCTGCGCGAAAACGCCGCCGCCATCGCCGAACAGGTGATCGAAACCTTCGCCGGTTTCGATTATGTGGTGGCGCCGTCGGGCTCCTGCGCGGCCATGATCAAAGTGCATTATCCGCAGTTGCTGGAAAGCGATGCGGCCAGGGAATTGGCGTCGCGAACCTATGAGCTGATGCAGTTTCTGGTCGACGTGCGCGGCGTGGAAACGATCAAGGCGCAGCTGGACGGGACGGTGGCCTATCACGATTCCTGTTCCGGCCTTCGCGAGCTGGGTATTAAGGAACAACCGCGCGCCTTGCTGGCGTCGGTGGATGGGCTCCGCCAAAGCGATTACCAGGGCAGCGAAGCCTGCTGCGGCTTCGGCGGTCTTTTCTGCGTCAAATATCCCGACATCGCCGATAAAATGGCCGCCGACCGGGTGCAGGCCATCGCGGCATCCGGCGCCGATATGCTCCTCGGCGGCGATCTTGGCTGCCTTTGCCATCTTGCCGGCAAGCTCAGCCGTGATGGCTCCAGGGTGCAAGTTCGTCACGTGGCCGAAGTGCTGGCCGGCATGACCGATTGCCCGGCCCTCTGCCAGGGCGAAGCGGAGGAGACGTGAGCTTAGCCGCCAAAAACTTCCCCGCCAACGCCCGCGCCGCCCTCGGCGATACCCAGTTGCAGGAAGCGCTGGAACGGTTGCGCGGCGGCTTTGTCGAAGGCCGCCGCCAGGTGGTGGCCAAGCTGCCCGAGTTTGATGCGCTCAGGGACCGGGCCGCCGAAATCCGCCGCCATACGATTGCCCATCTGGATCAATACTTGGTCCAGTTTGAAGAGCGGGCAACGGCGGCCGGCGGCATCGTGCATTGGTGCCGGGATGCCGCCGAAGCCCGCGCCCAGATCCTCGAGATTTGCCAGGCCGCGGACGCGCGCCTGGTCACCAAGGGCAAATCCATGATCGGCGAGGAGATCGAGATTAACGACTATCTGGAGGCCCATAATATTGAGCCGGTGGAAACCGATCTCGGCGAATATATCATCCAACTGCGCCGGGAGCTGCCCAGCCACATCATTGCCCCGGCAACGCATCTGTCGAAAGAACAGGTGGCGGAAAGCTTTCAAGAGCATCACACGGGCCTGGATGCGGCGCGCCCGTTGGCGGAGCCCGAAGCGCTGCTGGCCGAGGCGCGGACACGCTTGCGGCAGAAATTCCTGGCCGCCGATGTGGGCATCACCGGCGCCAATTTCCTGATCGCCGAGACCGGCACCAGCGTCATCGTCACCAACGAAGGCAATGGCGACCTCACGCAAACACTGCCGCGCGTGCATATTGTTATCGCCAGCCTGGAAAAAGTGGTGCCGAGCCTGGATGACGCGGCGACTTTGTTGCGCGTGTTGGCCCGCAGCGCCACCGGCCAGGAGATTTCCGCCTACACCACCTTTTCCACCGGACCCAAGCGTGGGCCCGATTTGGACGGACCGGACGCCTATCACGTGATCCTGCTGGACAATGGCCGCACCGATATTTTGGCCGGCGACAACGCCGAAATTCTCGGCTGTATTCGCTGCGGCGCCTGCCTCAACCATTGCCCGGTCTATGGCGCCATCGGCGGCCATGCCTACGGCAGCGTTTATCCGGGCCCCATGGGATCGGTGCTGACGCCGGCCCTGAACGGATTGCCGGGCGCCCACCATCTGCCGCAAGCATCGAGCCTTTGCGGGCGCTGCGAAGAGGTCTGCCCGGTGCGCCTGCCGCTGCCCAAAATGCTGCGCAATCTCCGCTTCCAGGCGGCCGAAACCGGCGCTCCCGGCGGTTTTGCGCGGCTGTTGGTGAAGCTCTGGGCGTTCGCTGCCCGGCGCCCCTGGCTGTATCGTTTCGGCGCCGGAATAAGCCTGGCCTGGCTGTCGGCGCGGGGCCGCAAAGACGGCTATTTGCGCTCCATACCGGGTTTGCGCGCCTGGACTAGCCGCCGGGATTTCCCGGCGCCCGAGGGACGCACATTCATGCACCAATGGAAATCGGGGCGCCGGTCATGAGCCGCGATCACATCCTGGCGCGCATGGTTGCCGCATTGGACGCCACCGGCTCCAGCATCGCAGAGCGCCAAGCGGGCGTCGCCAAGCGCCGGGGCGCGCCGCCAACCCCGATCATTCCGGTGCGGGCGCCCGCCGATAAGCACGGCCGCGCCGATTATTTTTGCGCCCGCGCCGGGGAAACCTCGGCGACCACGGATCGCATCGCCGGCTTTGCCGATTTGCCTGGGGCCATTGCCGCCTATCTCGGTAAATACGATCGCGGCGGCGCCATCAAGGCACAGCCGCGCGCAGCGTTCACCGATCTGGATTGGGCGCCCTTGCGGATTGCCTTCGGGCCCGCCGATGATACCGATGGCATCGGCCTGGTGCTGGCCGACGGCGCTGCCGCCGAGACCGGAACTTTGCTAATGATGTCCGGGGCAGAGGCGCCGACGGCGCTCAATTTCCTGCCCGAAACCCTGATCGCCGTGCTGCCCCTCGCCCGGCTGGCCGGCGATTACGAAGGCGCGTGGTCGATTTTGCGCGGCGCCGGCGGCAATGAATTTCCATCCCGCACGGTCAACTGGATATCGGGGCCGTCGCGCAGCGCCGATATCGAACAACGGGTGCTGATGGGCGTCCATGGGCCGCGCAACCTGCACATAATCTTGGTGGACGGCGATGGCGTCTAAAAAGAAAACCGATCTGGATGACGCGGCGCTCCTGGAGATGGCCTTTCAAGATGTGGAGCCATTGGACGGCAAGAAAATCGGCAAGGCTGCGAAAGCGCCGCCCCAGCCGAAGGCCAAAACCGCCAAACGGGCGCGACGAACGCCGCCGCCGCCGCCGCCGGTACGAGCCGAAAAGCCAAAGCCGAAACCGAAACCCTTGCCCGAGTTGGATCACGGCACGGCGCCCGGCGTCGATAAACGGACCGCGCAGCGCCTGAAGCGCGGCCGCCATGTGGAAGCGCGCCTTGATCTGCACGGCCATACCCAGGCCGAAGCGCATCCGGCCCTGGATGCATTCCTGGCTGCTGCGCAAAGTTCGGGCAAGCGCTGCGTGCTGATCGTCACCGGCAAGGGCGGCGCCCGCCAGACCGACCATGAAACCGGCCTTGAGCGTCCCACCGGCGTGCTGAAAGATATGGTGCCGCGCTGGCTCAACCAGACGCCCAACCGGGCCCGCATTCTTTCCTTCACCCATGCCCGCCAGGCCGACGGCGGCGGCGGCGCGCTTTATGTATTGCTCAAAAGGGGCGCCGCGCGATGACCCCGTTCGGTGCCAAGGTGCGCCAATTGCGCGCCGAAAAAAATATCCAGCTCAAGGAAATGGCGGCCGAACTTAAGGTTTCGTCGGCGTACTTGTCGGCGCTGGAGCACGGCAAGCGCGGCCGCCCGGGCCCTGGCCTTGTCATGCAGATCTCCGATTATTTCGGCCTCATCTGGGAAAGCGTTGATGATCTCAAAGCCCTGGCGCAACTCTCGCACCCGCGCGTGCCGGTCGACACCGCCGGCCTCAGCCCCAAAGCCACGCTCCTGGCCAACCGTCTCGCCGCCCACATTCACGAACTGGACGACGCCGCGCTCACAGCCATGCTGGCGGAAATGGGGTTTGATGAGGAGGAGTGAAGACGTAATTGGCCAGATTAAACGCTGGTCGTATATTATAGCTTTTGCCAATTGCCGACATATAGGAAAAAAACAGAATTGATTGAAAAATATAATTTCCGCGAAAACCTGCCTTAATTCATTTTTTGCACCGATGCCACCACCATATATTGTTAATAAAAACCATTATTCTATTTATGTTCTCCTATATTTTGTATGATAAGACCCACAGTACCCG
>Ga0209501_10002107_pt1 | contig 21265 bp, 18 predicted proteins | sample ArcticOcean_MG_C_4_FD_187434 | JGI IMG/M metagenome (GOLD analysis project Ga0209501, IMG submission 187434) | Marine microbial communities from western Arctic Ocean - ArcticOcean_MG_CB4_134 (SPAdes) (version 2) | ecosystem: Environmental > Aquatic > Marine > Oceanic | place: Arctic Ocean...
GCCCCCGACCGGCTCAATGCTGGATGCCGTGCTGCCCTTGCCCGACATCGCATAGCGGACTCCGACGAAGTCGCGTGGCCACCGAATCCTTCGGTCCGCTCAATTCGCTCGCACGCCAACCCGCGAAAACAACCGTCGAGCCGCTTCACGCTGCGCATACGAATCGTCAAAATGGACATCCACGCCACACGCGGTAATCGCTGTGGCGGAATCAGCTGACGAAGCGAACTCATTCGATCCTGTGCCGCATCGGATATGTGCAGCGACGGTGGACTTGTGCCTTCGCAACCTGGGTGACAGAATAAGCGATTCATCGGCAACCTTCAGGCACGGTGGTGTCGGTTGGGAACCGGCATTTCCAAGTCGAAACTTTAGAGGAAACACCGCACCCCATGCTCGCACACATTGTCTTTTTTACTTTGAAGAACCCATCCGATGCGTCAATTCAGTCTTTGGTTGATGCTTGCCATGAAGACTTGGACGGCCATCCGGGAACTCAGTATTTCAGCGTCGGCACACTCGTCGAAGACCTTGCCCGCCCTGTCAACGACCGTGACTTTCACGTCGCACTGCATGTCGTCTTCGACGGTCGCCAAGCGCACGATGACTATCAGACGTCGCCGCGGCATTTGAAGTTCATCGCCGAACAGAAAGAGACTTGGCAGCAGGTCCGGATATTCGACTCGTCGGACGCGTCGTAATAACGGCATTGGCTGCGGTGGGATCTCCGTAAAGTGAAGCCTGAAGCGTAAGCGAAGGAGCTTTCTGGCACGTCCTTCGTTGTCGATTCAGGCTTCAATTGAACCGGCTGCTATAGCGGCAGGAATAGCACCGGTGTCTGCTTCGCGCCGCCTTCGATTCGTGCACCGGCCATGCTTTTCTTCAGATAATCGAACGACTCTTGCGCTGTAATCCGCAGGTCGCGATTGGCATCGGCTGCGCCACCAAATCCTTTGGCGACGTACGACGCGAACAGGCTCAGCTGCTTTTCCTTCGAGTCGATTCCCCGCTGCCCGTCGTCACAACTGGCAATAATCGAGGTTGTCTTTCGGGGCGTCTTGATCTTCCGTACCATCGTCGCCGTCGAAGGCTGACTTTGCAGATCCTTTTGATTTCCAAGATGGCTGCAGTCGAGAAGTAATATCTTGTCCCCGGCAGCGCACTCTTCGATTCGCTTTACGAGCCAGTTCAATGGAACGCCGGTCTTGGCCATCTGGTCGAACTGAAAGTCGCGGCCGGCCAGGTAGACGGAGCTATCGGAGTCAACATACGCATGCCCGGAGAAATAAACCAGAACCTGCGTCTGTGCTGAGGCTCCTTCCAACAGCGAATCGATCTCCTTTCGCATCTCGTCCGCTCCGACATCGGTCAGCATCAGAATTCGATCGTCTTTGAAGGCGTATCGCTCGATCAGCATCTGCTTCAAATGGTTAGCGTTTCGAATGGAATACCGCAGCGGCGAAAGGAATGGATCCTTGTACGATTCGACACCGACAATAATTGCCCAGCGATCAGCCTTCGGCGGACGACCGGCATCGATTGTTGTCGCTTTCAACAGGTTGCCGGCCAGTTCGCTGTAACCGACATCGACCGTATCGTATGTGCGCAGGTCGGACAGACCGACGTCCTGCATCGAGAGCCTGACATCTGTCGTCTTTCCAACGGCAAACGTTAGCGGATCACCTGTCTTCGAATCGGTAACGATTAATTCTCCCGCTGCCGCACGGATGTCGCGTACAACACCCTGTGCTTTCAATTCGTCGCGGGTGACTTCAATCTCGTGGACCCGTGTGTCGAACAGAACGCGCACGCGGTCTCCCCGCCGCAAATCGGCCGGCGTCAGCTTGCCGGAGTCGGCAGTCGTTTGTCCCTGCAGCGTAATCTTGCAGTCATCGGCAATGGTCGGGAGAGTTTGCGACTGCGAGCTGGATCCCTGGCCGAACCGAATGACCAGCTGGCGATTGGCTCCGTCGTACGCTGTAACATACCCGACGGTCTCCCGTCTGCGGGCCGCGTCCAGCTGAATCAGTGTGCGGCCTCCCTTTGTCCCCAAGCCCGCGATGTGTTCGAAAGTGACGAGGTCACCTTCCTGAAAGTGTGATAACTCAACCGTTTCACCGTTCAGTCGGAAATTGGCCACATCGGGAACGCGGAGCGTAAGAGTTTCGCGGCGATTTCCCTCTTCAATGGAAAGCACCACTTCCCTCTCGGCCAGCCGGACTTCGCGCAAGGTCCCGCTGTTTTCAATGGGACGGGCAACGGTCAGTTCGAGTCGCTGTTGTCCTTTGCTATCTTCCTTGTTGCTAAACTGAATGTAGTCGCCCGGCTTCAGTTCACGCAGCAGAATGTGCTCTTTTGTATTGAGCAAGTAGATTCGTGGCTTCTTGCCGAGTTTTACTTCTTCGGGTGTCTCGTCTTCGATTCCCCGGATGACGATCGTCTGCCTGTCGGCCTCGACGTTTCTGACAATTCCAACCTTCAGCTTGGGTTGGTTGGCATCTTGTTGATCGCCATCACCTGGGCCAAACAGAATGAAGAGTGAAAGAATGACCGAGAATGCCATGGCGGCGGAAATAATCCACAACCGTTTCTTGTCGGCGTTATTGCCACTGGTCTCTTGCAGCTGTTCTTCCTGTGTGCCGCCCTGTTTGATCAGTTTAAGATCGACTTTGAGGTCGGAAAGTGCTTCGTCCGCGGTTTCGTAACGCTCCGATTGTTTCTTCGCACACAGTTTTTGAATGACGTGGGCCAGATCGTCCGGCACGCCTTCGAGTACTTTATTGATTTCGGGCAGACGACGATCGGGTGCGGCGTGCCACATCATCCAGGCGGCCTGCATGTTGCGAGCGTGCGCGTCGAGGCCGGGAAAGAGACTCTCGAAATTCGGACCGCACATCAACTCGTAGGCGCCAAAACCGAGCGAATACAAATCGCTGGCAGGACCGACATCGCCGAATTCATCGGAGACAACTTCGGGGGCCATGTACTTCGTGGTCCCCTTAATCATGCTCCCCTCTTGGTTGCTGACGCGGCGCGCGAGGCCAAAATCGCCGAGTTTGATTCTTCGCCGCGCATCGATCATCAGGTTGCTCGGCTTGATGTCGCCATGCACGATCCCCTGGCTGTGCAGGTATTTCAAAGCCCGCAGCACATGTGCGATGGTGGTTCGCAGCGACGTCAGGTTCATCTGTCGTCCGGTCATGCGGTCGGCCAGATTTGCCTGCATCAATTCCATAATCAACCAGCCGCGGTCGCGGTAGATGTCGAAAATGGTGACGATGTTCGGATGATGCAGCGACGCCAGCAGCTGTGCCTCCTGCCAGTATCGTTCGAGCTGCTGCGGATCCTCCATGTACTGGTCGTGAATTTGCTTCACGGCCACTTCTCGGCCAAGCTCGTTGTCGCGCGCCCGATATACGGTCGCGAAACTGCCACTGCCGATTTTATCCAGAAACTCGTAGCGGGATTCCACTTCCACTGTCAATCACCTCAAAGTTTGAGAGGCCGATAGAAATCTCAACAGCCTCTAAGCACTTCAGAATGCCAGGAAAAACGCGCCGCCTCGGGCGTTGACTTTTCTGGCTCTTGACTCTTGACCACAGACTCTCGACTCTTCTATCAACGACGCATCAGGATTGAAATGAGTTGCCGAAGCACTTGATCGCTTTTCGGCAGGTTGTCTCGTTCAAACTCCCGTAAGAACCCATCGTCGTCGTCCGGCAGTATTTCGGGATCACCCCGATCACCGGTCAATCCGGAAAACGACTGCGCAATATCTTCGGCGTTCAACTGTTTCAGCACTAGCCCGTATGTGCGGCGTTCGGTCGCAAAATCACCCCGCGAACGTGCCAGGCGTGCTTCGCGCAGCAATGCCTGATGTGGCTGTAAATCGTCCTTGTTGATCCCGTAGAAACGCACAATAAGCTGACGCGCTTGGTCTCGCTGCTCCTGCGTTGCGGCGGCCGGCTCGAAATCGACGACCACCATCAGCAACGATGCGCACATGCTGATTGCCAACACCGCGTAGATGATAAATGGATTCGACTGCTTCTTCGATGCTTCAACAGTTTTTCGGGTTTCGCCTTCGGCCAGTTGCAATTCCGGCAGGTGTCCGTCTTCGCCCAGTTTGACTAACGTGTCGCCTTGTTTGTCGGTGATGAACCGGGCCACTGGTTGATCGGACGATTTGCGGCGTTTACCGCCCGGGCGTTTGCCTTTGCCCCCTCGCTTTGTTGCTGGTTGGGGGGTGCTGTTTTCGTCAACTCCCGTTGTTCCGGCGGGCGACGACTGCGCATCAGCCTGCATCTCGTCGAACTTCAGCGAGGTGCGCTGGCTGACGGCAATTTGGGCCGATGTTGGCAGCCAGACCCAGCGTTCGGGGGGAATGACATTGCCATCGACTTCTACCGAATTTTCCAGGGGCGTGTAAATGGCATAGCGACCGTCACGGCTGACGATGCTCGCTTGATGTTCGGCTACCGCCTCATCGGTCAGCGCAATCTGATTCTCACTCCCGCTCCCCACGTGCACAAGTTCTTCATTGAGTTGAAAAACCTTGCCGCGGTCGGGACCGCTCGTCACAGTAATGCGTGCCGTCTTGCCCATGCGTTTGTTTCAGGTATCCGCTAAATAATCGGCATCAGTCGGCAGAATCAGATTCCACCCAATGGCCGTTAACAACAAAAAAGTCACCACTACGGGACATCCGACACTACTTTAATCGCTTTATGCTTAAGTTAAGGTCGGCCCGCCTATCTTACGACATGACATCGAAATTGACAAAGTTGAGAACGAACGGTCCAAGGATAATTAGCACAGTTGCTGCCATGACCAGAATGGCTGGTAACAGCATTTTTACTCCTGCTTCGCCGGCAATGGTCTCGGCCCGCTGTGTCCGTTTGATGCGGAGGACATCGGCCTGTGTGCGAAACAGTGTTGCCAGCGGCGTTCCCAGTTCCTCACCTTGAATAATCGACCCGACAATGCTGGTGATTTCATCGTCCGACAGACGTTCGCGAAGCGATTCCAGCGCAGCCGTGCGGTTCTTGCCCATGCTCATCTCGCCCAGCACGCGACCAAATTCCACGCCGACCGGATGATCGCGAAACTCGGCGACGGCCTCCGTCATCGACTGCAGGAATGTTGAACCGGCCTCCATCAGCAGCGTCAACAAGTCGAGCAGGAACGGTAACCGCCGTTTGATGACAAACAGACGGTACTCGGCGCGAGCCGTCAGTCGCCGTCTCAGTATCCAACCGGCCAGCACAACCATTGCCAATGCAATGATGATTCCGCTTGGCCCCATGATGTTAATTCCGAAGTAAAGAAACAGCGGCATCAGGAACGACGCCTGCAGTTCCAACAGGCCCAGGTACTCTGGAGCCGTCCAGTAACGCGGCAGACCGGCGGCATGGATCTCGCGGCGAATTTCCGGGAGGGTGTCTGGAAAAGCGCGTTGATTGAGCCGGGCCAGTCCGTGAATGATTGGCTGAAAGACACGGTACATCAGGCTCACGCGACGCAGCTCGTTGATACGGCTGACGTCGTATCGCCACTCGTCATCTTGTTGCAGGTTCTCGGAATAAAGCGTGTTGATGACGGTGCGCACCAAGACGAATACGGCGCTGCCGAAGACCATGCTCGCCAAGCCGGACATCAGCAGGCCGGACGCCGGACTGGCCGCCAGGAGCGTCGAGAAATCAAAATTACCAGGCAGTGTTGTCATCTGCAGTTATCTTAAACAGAGTGAATCATCATAGACAGAATCAAGTCGCCCGCCGTGATTGAATGGGATGAGTTAGTGTCCGCTTAAATGTCAGGACTGAGGATCTGCCGAGCCCAAAGGTATGCGACGATGTTTAACACCAACGCTGCCGAGAGGATTATCTGACCGGCGAAGCTGGTGAATAACTGCTCCGTCGCTACCGGATCGACAACAAAGTAATACAGCAGCAGGATGACTCCGGGGGCCAATGCCATATAAAAGGCTGAAGCCCGCGCCTGGGCCGTTTCAGATAAAATCTTTCGCTCCAGGCGTTGCAGTTCTCGAACGGAATTTGCGATGCGATCGACCGTTTCATTCAGCCGCCCGCCGCTTTGACGGCTGGCCTCCATTGCTGCGGCAAAGAGAGCGAAGTTCTCGCTTCGCAACCGCTCCTTTGCTTCGCTGAGGCATTGCTCCAGCGGCTTTCCTAACTGGTATTCGCCGACGATCTGCTGAAACTCCTGGCAGATGGGTAGCGGCGCCTGCTCTGCGAGAATGTCGAGCGCCTGCGCGAGTGACAGCCCCGCCTTGATCGCGCTGGCCAGCGAAACCATCGCATCGGCCATCTGGTCTTCAATTTTGATTTGTCGCTTTTCCGCCATTCGCCGCACCATGTACCAGGGCAGGCAAACCAACAGGACGCAAACCGCCACCGCAATCACCGGGATTCCGAGGAAGACCGTCATGCAGGCGAAAACAGCCAGCACAAACCAGGCCCAGGCGAGCAGGTAGGTTCGCAAACGCTTGGAGTGAATCCGCAGTCGCTTCAACTTGTCGCGAAAGTCGGCTTCGATGTAATCCACCCCGCCGACGAAATAGCCACTGCCGAAAAACGCAAGCGAAAAAATCGCCAGCCCGATCGAAATGGATCCGAGAATGGTTAATAACATTTCAGCAACGTTGGTCTATCAAAGATTGTGTGTTGACTGTTTGCGAGACGCCGAGCATCCGCTTGCGTTTCAGCGTTCCCTCAATCGGCTGGCGTCGCCATGTCGCCGTACAAAAATTCCAACTTCAGCAAGTCTTTTTCGATCAGCGAATCGACAAACGTCGGCATGTATCCAGTGGGACGTAGATGCTGGCCGTCACGAAAACTGTAAATGTCGGTGACAATCAGACCATTGCGGTCCGGGTCGTATCCGGCGACTTCGGTGATTTGCGTCACGCAACGTTTGCCGCCCGGCATTCGCGTAATTTGCACGACGATATCGATGGCGGATGCGATTTGCCGTTGAATGGAGATCACCGGCAGTTCGACCGCCATCAGCACCAGCACTTCGAGTCGACGCAGCACGTCGTCGGTGTTGTTTGCGTGAATGGTCGTCATCGAACCATCGTGGCCGGTGTTCATGGCCTGCAACATGTCGAGCGCTTCGCCGCTCCGGCATTCACCCACGACAATTCGATCGGGCCGCATTCTCAATGCGTTCTTCACCAAGTCGCGGATCGTATATTCTCCGGTACCTTCGACGTTGGCCGGTTTGCTCTCCAGGGTAACGACGTGGTCCTGATGCAGTTGCAGTTCCGTTGTATCCTCGATGGTAACGATTCGGTCTTTGTGCGGAATGAACGACGAGAGAACGTTAAGCATTGTCGTTTTGCCGGTGCCGGTACCCCCGCTGACCAGAATGTTGCGGCGATCGATAACGCATGCCCGCAGGAACATCGCAGCCGATGACGTGATGCTGCCCAGATCGATTAGATCGTCCATCGCAAAACGGTGCGCGGGGAACTTGCGGATAGTGAGGCAGGGACCGCGAACCGCGAGCGGCGGAATGATCGCGTTGACGCGCGAACCGTCGGGCAGCCGCGCATCGACTAATGGCTGACTTTTGTCGATACGTCGTCCCACCTTCGATACGATCCGTTCGATGATCGATTCGGTGACCTTGTCGGAGATGAATCGACGCCCCGAAAGTTCCACGGTGCCGTCGCGCTCGACGTAAATCTGGTCGCTCTTGACGACCATGATTTCGGTGATTGTTGGCGCCCGTAACAGATCCTGCAACGGGCCAAACCCGAACACGGTGTCCTTCAAGTCTTTTTTCATCGACCGCAGGATCACGTAGCGCTTCAGCTCTTGATGCAAATGTGGACGGACGAGCGGGAAAACTTCGCTGAAACTGGTTTCCACGCGGCTGATCTTGGTACTGAGGTCGGTGCTGTCTTCGATGCCCAGCCGTTCGCGTGCGAAACGGATGAGGTTTTGCAGTTCCGTCTCTCGCTCGGGAACCAGAGTGGCGGGTACGTCGAACTCGTTCTTCGTCAGCCGGCTCAGACCATCCGTTTCCTCGCGGTCGGTTTCAAGAATGAGCTGGTTGATGATCAAATCGCGGAGCGTCAGGCCGATCACCTCATCCAGCAACGCCTCGTTACCACCGTCGAACAACTGCAACTCGCGGCAAACGTCTTCAATGTTCTTCTCCAGAACCAACACGCTTTCCGTATCGCCGATGCGGTTGGTTTGCAGTTCGTAGAGATCGAATCGTTCCAGCAGCTTGCGGTGAATTCGCAACTCCAAATCGGCCATGATCGTCCGCAGGTGGGATTCCATCTCGCCGCGACCGATGGGGGCGGCTTCCTCGCTTTCGAACGTGAGCGTGAACGGCCAGATGCGAACGGTTTCGCCAGGCGCAAAGTCGATGGCTTCGCCACCAATCACCTCGGCGTCGCCCACCATGCAACTGTTTATGCCCACGTTCTCCAGATGCAGGCGGCCGTTATTGGCCGACACGACCGCTTGATGTTTCGACACCAGCGGGCTTTTCAACACAATTGTGTTATCTGCGTCGCGGCCGACCTGGATGGTGTCTTGATCGCAATCGACCAAGGTGCGGCGGCTGTCGTGAATTTTGTTGTACCAGACTCTCATAGTTCGATATGACTTATTTCAGTTCGATTCTGATTTCAGTTTCGGTTTCAATCGTCCATTGTTCGCTTGCGGTTTAGCGGTCCGTATCATTTCAGTGGTGCGAAACCGCAAACGGCGTTCATCGTTCTACTTCCCCGCCTCGGCGGGCTTGTGCTTGATCATGCGCACGCCGCGACCTCCACCGACAGCGATAAGCTGAAACAGTTGTTCGGCCTGGGCGTCGAACGGGAACTTCAACGCGATAGTGACGATGTTTTCGCGTACAGGCCGCTGGTTGTAGGCTTTTGCCGTATCACGTTTTCCCTTTCGTCCGCCCAATGCGAGAATGCGAAATTTGCCGACCGTTTTTGTGGAGCTGGTTGCCTCTGGCGGCGGGGTGCCGGTGGGTGACGTTGCCAACTCCAGAATCTGCGGAATGAAAAATTCGACTTCGTCGCCCGGATCATAATGTTCGGGAATGAACGTGCTGGAATCGACAACGACCGGAAAAAGCACTTCGCCTTTGCCCAGCCGCTCGGTCAAATCCTGCTGCGCCACTCCAGTCAAGTCGTGTTCGAACAGCACTTCGTCGCCACGATAACTTTTCGTCGCGCGGTACACGGTTGCCAACTGGCGGTCCTTCCAATGAACGGCCGTTTTGTCCAGTTCGCCGACAAACTTCTTCGGGACATCCACGCGAACGAAATGCTCTTCGCGAAATTGGTCGCCAGCTTTAATGGCCGCATCCTCGCTGACGGCGACAAACGCCACGCTTTCGTAGTTTCTGGCCTGGTTTTCAATGTAAAACCAGTTGCAGAACGCGCCGAGGATACCCAGTCCGGCAGCGATCACAATTCCCGGCAGACCCTTCATCGATGAAACCCTTCTTGCAAAACCTCTTTTGTTACAACACCGACAGGTGCCGCGACGCTGATCATGCCACTTAGCCGGTTCACGCCCGCTGGGCTGAAAGAGACGTCAATTCTCCCCGAAACATTGTCCCCTGCGGGAACAAACACCGCGCTCCAACCGACCGGAGACTCGACCCAGGGCAGCGAAGTTTTCCAGCCACGTTGGGTGAACCAGTCGTTGAACCACAATTTCCAATCTTCCGCGACGGCTTCTCCTTCAAATGCCGTCAGCGCACCGCCCGATGCGTCGCGCAGGCTCAGTATTTTCCTCGCGCCATCGGGCAACGCAACCGTTCCCCATGCGGGTCGAGATTCCGCAGAGGGAACAGTCGGTCGCATTGTGAACAACACCCACGCACCCGCGCCGCTCGGCTGAGCCATTCCCCAGCATACCACACGCCGATTCGATTGGTCAGGCTGCGGCTTTGAAACTGAGCGATCATTCGCAATTCCGGCTGAAGCGACGAGTCTATTGAACGTCCGCGTGGCAATCACCAACGTCATCGGCCGTTCGATACGATAGACACGCCATACATCCTGCTGCTCCCGCACGGGTGATTGAGACTTAAGCAATTCGAGCAAGTTTCGCTCGGCGGGCTGAACGCTGGTGGCCGGACGTGTTGAATTCTCGGCAACTTTGGCACCAATCTCGACGAGCTTCGCAAGCGCCAAATTGCGATCTCCACGAATTGTCTGCCGCTGCAATTGAATTGGGTGATTGCCGAATTCGAGCGTAACCGGGGTGTCGTCATTTCCCCAGGAAACATACGATTCGGCAGTCGGCGGGGGAATGGGTACGCTGTCGTCGTTGGCCCACCACTGAGAAAACTGGGTGCCGATACCGACCCCGCCAACAATCACAATCGCCACGGTCAGTAGGTCGGTCGTGCGGCTGCGAATTTTGTGCGAGAGCGCGGCGAACCCGGTGGGGTTGTCGTTCGATGTGGTTGTTTTCTTTTCAACAGAGACTGGGGTCGAGGTTTCTGGTGTGTCGTTTTCTTTCATATGAGATTCTAACACCACTCAAAAACCATGTGACGCGACGTGCGTATCGAACGCTTCCTGCATGGATTGAACAACTGGGTGCAATAGGGGGCGCGGTGCTTGGATTCGTCCTGACCTGATGTGTGGCTAACGATTTTGCGGTGGCAATGCACCGAGAAACGCATCCAGCAAATCGATTTCGCTTTGTAACTGCTGGATTTCCTGGGCGCTGCCCGCAATCGGCGGATCCTGCTGCTCCAGGTAGTTTTTGCGGGCCGTGTAATAACTCCGAAAAGTTCTGGCCGTTGTGCCGGGTAGGCGTTTGATCTGCTCAATGTAACCGGTATATCGTCGACTGGTTCTCAACAACGATGGATCTGCCAGGCAGGCTGCAATGACGCGCCGACCGGGATACAAGTCCGGTGGATTACCGGTTGGCTGGTAGATTCCGCCATTGGGATTGGGGGGCCGAGCTGGTTCGCTTTTGGGGGGAAGTTGGCTGAGTCGAGAAAGATCCGCATCCGCGTCCAACGGGGACAGGTCAAACCAACTGGCCTCGCCGGTGTAGTTCGCAGGATTCTGAATCTCAGCGAGGCTTCTACGTGCCTGGGTTTGCAACTGCGCCGAACTGGGGAAATCCGATGGCTCAATGTCGTAGAGGATCTTCGCCCTTCGATCGAGGTTACGGCCATAACCCTGGCCGCGAAACTTGATGTTATGATACTCCCAATTGCCGTCCAGAATGTTTTGGCGAACATTGAGGTTGTAAACTCCTTCGTTGGGAATGACGCCACGGAGCATGGGGATCTGGCGCTCTAATGGGGCGTGGCCATCGTGGACGCCGCGCCCCATTTCCAGCATGCGATTCACCCGAATCGACATGCCCTGTGTCGGCTCGTTGACGATGTCGCCACGAACGGATGTGGTGGTGAGGTCCTGGTCTTGATCCCAGATGAATCCGGGCTGCGTCATGTCGGACCCGCCGCTGCCGTTGACCTGCGCATTGGACGGCCACATGGGCGGGTTGGGATTGGAATCGCCGGTGCGCAAATGCAGCGTTCTCCACGAGGCATTACGAACGTTGGCCTGTTCGCGGACTTTCCAGGCACCAACCGTTCCAATGTTGACCATCAGCGCCATCACGAACAGCATCATCGGCAATGCCAGCACGAGTTCCAACGGGGCGAGACCACGCCGCCGATTGTCTTGGGTTGCCGGATTGTGATGCGTTCTCTTCATAGGTTTGTTCTTCAAACGATTTGCCAAGTCTCGTTTTGAAACTTGCGGAAAAGTACTGTCGTAGTGGTGGCTTCCAGCCGCCAAGTCGCATCAATATTTGTGACGGCTGGAAGCCACCACTACGGGACAACCGACACCTGTTTATCGCCCGAGTTCTAGCGACCTGCTACGGACTCGCGAGTTTTAGTGTGTGTTGATCGCCCGAATTTCCTCCATTGTGATGCCGTTTAACTGTGGCGGTTGAAAAGTTCCGCTGCTGCCGCTTCCGGGGCTTTGCTGGATAATGAACACGATACTATCGGATGTTGCCGGCTGGATGCGGGCCATCCAATTTTGATTGAACATGTCCCATGCTGCGGGCCAGTTGTCGCGGTAAGGACGGGGAGTATAAATGGTGCCGTTCCAGACCCAACGCACCCACGAACCCCCTCGTTTGGTGAGTCGAGCGCGGGGGATGTAGAGGCTCGTCTGTGTAAATGCGACGGTGTCGGCCTGGCGTTGTCCGGATTCCTGTAGTGGATTTGTGAAGACTCCCGGTGCCATTTCTGTCAGATGAGTCCAATAGGCGACACCCACAAAGGAGTATTCCCGTTCAATTGTCTGACGACCGCCGTCGCCTTGCGGCTGGCTGCGAATCACGTGTGGGACGTTGGTAAATGGATACTCGTCGTTCAATAGCCCATCCAAATGCTGGCAGGTGGCAGCGCGCCATAAATTGAGCAGGTTGGACATTTTGGCCGTCGTCATTCCCTCCGCAAAATCGTCGCGTCCATGCAGCACAAAATCATCGTTGTCGTCGCCGAAGTCGAAGTACTCCTTCATCCAGTCGCTGATCCACAGTTTCAGATAGTGCCTGGCAATGTCGCGTCGTTGACGAAGTGCCAGCTCGAAATACGTCCGCCCGCCGGAATCGTACGGCGCGGGAATGAGCGCAACGGAATTGTCCGGACCGGCGGGCGATGGATCGATGACGGGCAGCGTGCGGGTGAAGGGATCAAACTCGTCAATTTGGCCCAGCCCCAACATTTGCACGTCGGTTCGCCATAGCCGGCTCTCGAGTGCGCGGTCGTCGTGCTGCCGCTCTGTTTGTCGGCCGTGCCGCTCGGCGATTTCCATCGCCGCGAAATGTGCAACCAACGGGGCGTTTCGCACGACGGCCCGCTGAAATCGCGGAATGAATCCACCCAGCGGATCGGGGGGTGGGGCATTGCCGCTTCCACCAGATGATCCATTCCAATCGGGGCCGCCAAGAATGTACTCAAACACCGGCAACGTCAGCCGTGAATGCTCGGTGGACATCAACACGAAGTCGTCAACAACCTGTTGCTCCAGCGGAACCTTCTGTTGCAAAGCGGCTCCGAGACGCTGGAATTTGGAATGACCGGACGATTGTCCTGCCTGCTCAAACACGCGTGCCGTCCGATCCCACTCGGCAAGAATCTCGGGAACGAGCGACGCCGTTCCTTGATCTCCCGCTTTGGCTTCGCGCATGTATGCGGTTAAAGCAAAAACCTCGCACAAGAGGTGATTGGTAAAGGCGATGCTGTTCATTCCCCGCGCGACGGCAACGGTTCCCGTTTGCGACGCCGCATCGGCAGCGTTCTGTAAACGGATCTTGTCGTCGGCATGTCGGGCGACATTCGTCACCATCACCAGCAGCATGGTAAACATCAGCATCGAAAAGACTGCCATGATGCTGATCGTTCCGCGCTCGTCGCCGTGCAGCCCTCTCAGGCGTGCAACGCGATCGCGCAGGTAAGCAAGTTGTCGCCGACGGATCGGCTTAGTACGGGTAATGGACATAGGGGCGTCTTGATTTGATGCCTTCGGCGGGCAGCGTTGCCGCTGCCGGAATCAGCACGGAGTAGATGTCACTTTCTGCCACATACGATGTTTGCCACTCGGCAGGAATCATTTGGCGAATTCGGGCAGGCACGCCGACCGGTCGAACTAACAGGCTAGCAAGCAAACGGCCCGGTCCCGGAAACAGGGCATAGCGATGAACGACGTAGACCGAAACTGGATCCTGCCAACCGATTTCGTACGGCTTGTAAACGTATTCTTCATCGTCGCTGAAACCCTGACTGGGGTGATTGACAGGGTTGTAGGTGGGACCATTCAGCGAATTCGGCCTCGGCAGCGCATCGCTCCATTCAATCAACACCAGCGTGTTTCGATCAGCATACTGAATCTTGTTTTCGAGTCGTCGGTTTGTACGCTGGTTTGTGACGGATTCCGGCACCATGCTGCGGTAAATCGACTTCGTGGCCTCCAGCGCTGTTCTACTCGCCTGGGTCATTTCCTGAGTCGTAAAGTTGACGTCGCGCGACGGTGCGATCGGAGCGCATCCCAAAACCGCCGCCGTGCGAATTCGGCTGTACTTGTAGCTGATTGACGAAGCGGCCACCTGCTCAGACATTGTGCCCTGCTCGGGAATAATGCGTGGTGACTCATACGCGGCCCCAAACGGTGCGGCGAAAAGGTTGGTGTTGAATTGGTTTTGTGGCTCCAAACCGTAACCGTTGGACGTGACCTCTGCAGGAATCCAGACACTGGCCGAACGGGCTGCGGCAAAGGCGGCGTAGTTCACCGTCACCATGCCAATCATCAACTGGCTAACCTGGACGATGAACATCACGAACATGAGAAACAACGGCAGCGTCAACACAAATGACAGACTCTGAACACCGCCGTCCTGACATCGATGCAATTCGCCAAGTCGTCGCCAATTGAGTTTTGCGCCGTTGAACTTGACGAGCAATACCAGCACCGCAAACGAGATCGCCAACACGATCAACGCCGGTAAGCATTGGATGAGGATTGCTCGATGCATTTGCGAAACTCCCGCGATGCGTAACACGCCAGCTGCGATGAAACTCATCGCAGACTGCGGCGTGTTTCGCCGCAGCTACTTGAACAGGCCAGTGGTGACAATGGCGATGGCCGCCAGAGCCGATGGTGCGAGAAACAACCACCGCTTGAGCGGCTGTCGCTCTTCATTCGTCAAAGGAACCCAACTTCTGGCCCGCAGTATTAGCAGAATGTGCTGAAACGATTTCGAGACGAGTCGCAGGGCACCGGTTTGCCATATGATGATGACAGCTCCAACAATGCTGCCAAGCACAAAGGTCCACAGCATTGCTTCAACGCCTTGTTGAACGCCGAGAAAGGCACCCATCATGGCAATCAGCTTGACGTCGCCACCCCCCATGTCAAAAAAAACGAAACAAACAAGCATGATCAGCCCACAGGCCAAAAATCCCTCCAGGCTGAATATCAGTCCTTCCCAGACAGAACCGCCTTTCGCTATCGTCGCCGTCCTCCAACCATTGGCGACAAATCCCAGTATGATTCCCGGGTACACGTTCCAGTTGTAAATCTTGTGACGCGCGACATCGGTAATGGTCGCGACAGTCACCAGCAGAAACAGCAGGATGTACAACATCGTCGAAGTCACGCAGCATCGGTCCTAGCTGTCAATTCACGGCGTTTTCGCTGCCTTCTTCCAGGTCGTCCATTCCCTGATTGAAGTAACTCTTAACCCGCGGCCAGCCAACTTTGATCAGGAAAATCAGGATCGGCAGCGCAATGGCACCGATGATCAAGATCGTTTCGAGGCTGACCGCCCCTTTTTCGTCTTGGTGCACGCGTTTCAGCAGTGTACGTAAGGAAGTCGATTGTTTCATGTGACTACTTTCTCTCATCCTCGTTCGCAATACCGTGTGCGTTTTGGTTCCGATTACATAAAAGGCCAGGAGATGAGTACTGTTGTCATCTCATAGACTAGCTGAATCATTCGTTTGCCGTTGGGGATAACGAACGCCGCCAACGGCAGGATGATCCCGAGTACCAACATATAATCGAGCGAAGACACACCGCTGCGCCGATGTTCGACCACTTGCCTGGATTGCCGAGTCAATGTTTTCATAGCGGGGGCCAACGAATTCCGACTGCCTCTGTTCATATCTCCATCGTAACTGACATCGGCGTTTTGTCCATAGATTTTCAGCAAAACGAGGGTGTCAGAAAGCTCGCACGCTGAACAGTTCACCGCCGCGAAACCGCAAGCGGTGCTTGTGTCTTTCTCCTCCTCTCCTTATCTCCCCGTCTCCCTCACTGTTTTTTCAGGCTTCCCAGAGATTGCTGCTGAGCGTGATACTGCCTTCCATTCCGTGTTCGTAAGGTTCGCTGCGAAATGTTGGTTTTTCGCCCGTCGCCTGCAGATTGGCAATCAACGTGCCGTCGGCCGTGCGTCCGCTTAATCGCGAGACAAACAGGTCCCGAAATTGATAATTGTTGTCGCTGTCGAGGCCGTAGGCTTCGGTGATTCGAGTGACCTTTCGCGAGCCATCTTCGATGAACCGCGTGAGTTGTATGATGAGGTGAATGGCCGAAGCGACTTGCGCTCTCGCCACGTAAACCGGCAGATCGACTTCCGACATCAGCGACAGCGTTTCCAGCCTTACCAAGGCATCGCGGGCCGAGTTGGCATGGACTGTTGTCAGGCTGCCCGAGTGTCCGCTGATCATCGATTGCACCATGTCGAGCGCTTCGCCGGAACGAACTTCGCCGACAATGATCCGGTCGGGACGCATTCGCAAACTCGCTTTGAACAGGTCGCGAATTGTGAGTTGCCCATGTCCGTAGGCGTCGGCCTGCTGCGCTTCGAGATACAGGCAATGTCGCTGCGCGAGCCGCAGTTCAGAACTGTCTTCGATGACGACGATGCGCTCTTCTTCCGGAATAGCCGTAGAAACGGCATTCAGCATTGTTGTCTTGCCCGTTCCGGTCCCGCCGGAGATGATGATGTTCTTTCGCAGTTTGACGCAAATTTCAAGAAACTCTTTCGCCTCATCGGAAATGCTGTCGAGACGAACGAAATCGCCCAACCCGAGAATGTCGCGTTTGAATTTGCGGATGGTGAGATAGGTACCCCTGCGCGCACTGGGTGGAATGACGACATGCACTCGTGAGCCATCGGGAAGCCGGGCATCGAGCACCGGTCGATCACGATCGATTTCTCGGCCGACGTATTGTGCCACGTTATGCACCGCCGAAAGCAGCGCGTCTTCGCTGGGGAAGGCGGCGTCGGTCTCGTACAGTCGTCCGCTCCGTTCGACGTAGATCTCGTCGTAGCCGTTCACCATGATTTCGGTGACGCTGTCGTCGTGCAGAAACTCGCCGATGGGGCTGAGAAAATACTCAATGCTGGCTTCGAAAATTGTTTCGCGAGACATGAACAATGACCGTTGGTTGTGACTGAGAACTCGTGGAGTATCGAAACGTAACCAATGAACAAACACCGCAAGCGACGTTTTCTGACCTGCCAGTCTTGATTTCAACACATTGTCTGTTGCGAAACGAGTCTACGCGAGCGCACTAAGATTATAAACGCAAAACGATGGCCCGTTTCAACAACAAATCGACGGACCAATCACTGTTGGTCGCCGGTAATCAGCGCTGTCACGGCCGCGCCAACCTCTTCGGTCGTCGCTTCGCCCCCCAAATCGGGAGTCCGTGGCCCATCGCTGGCCAGCAGATTCCCGACGGCTCGGTGGACTGCGGCCGCCGATTCGGGCAGTTCCAGGTGTTCGAGCATCATGGCTGCCGAGAGAATCGCGGCCAGCGGATTGGCAATTCCTTGTCCGGTAATGTCTGGCGCCGAACCGTGAACCGGCTCGAACATACTGAGGTTCTTGCGCGCCGGATCGATGTTTGCGCTGGGGGCCAATCCCATGCTGCCGATAATGATGGCTCCCAGATCGGTGAGGATGTCGCCGAACAAATTGCTGGCAACAACGACGTCGAACGATTCGGGCCGGCGGACGAATTCCATGACCGCCGCATCAATCAACAGCGAATCGGTTGCGATGTCGGGGAAGTCGGCCGCCACTGCTGTAAACACTTCATCCCACAACACCATGCCGTAACCTTGCGCGTTCGATTTGGTGATTGACGTGACATGTTGTTTCGGCCGCGTGCCGGCCTTCTCAAATGCTGCGCGAATGATTCTCTCGCATCCGCGGCGGGTAAAGACGGAAGTTTGAACGGCGACTTCGTCGCTTTGCTGTTGATACAACCTTCCGCCGATGTTGGCGTATTCTCCCTCGACGTTTTCGCGAAACACGAGAATGTCGATCGAGCCGGGTTGTTTGTCGCGCAGCGGACTTTCGACACCGGGATACAGATAGGCCGGCCGCAAACAGACGCACTGATCGAACCGCCGACGGATCGGCAGCAACAGTCCGTTCAGCGTAATATGATCCTGCACATCGGGATGCCCCACCGCACCGAGCAGAATGGCATCGTGGTCGGCAAGTTGATCGAGAAAATTATCCGCCGCCATCTTCCCGTGTTTGAGGTAATAGTCGGTACCCCAATCGAAGTGTTTCCATTCAAATCGCGAATCGGAAATCGCAGCGGCCGCCTCGGTTGCACGGATGGCTTCGCGAGTGACTTCGGGGCCGATTCCATCGCCTTCGATGACAGCAATCGAGAAGGTGCGGAGCATGCGGCATGAACCTGATATATTCGAGGAAAACGGAACAAGTTTTTGGTGGACGTGTGGAGATTGTAACACCTGAGATGTCGCAGCACGAGATACGCAGAACCAGCCCGCAGCGCAAGCAAGGGTTTAACTCCCCTTCGTTAGTGCCAACCTGCGGCTTACGCCACGCAAGAATCGCAAATCTTTGTGGTTTCGGTTTCGCATTGTGAGCCGTGTTGGGATATGCTGTGTGAATTACCTCAGCCGTTTCGTCGGCTGACTGGCCGGGTTGAAGGTCAGTTTTCAGAACGACCATTTGCATCAGCGGAATCACTGGCATGGCCTCTTTGCCGAAGCTCTTCGAAGTCTCGCAGAAGGACGACATTGCGATCGTTACCGCGATGAGAGACCTTTCCGAATTCGTGTACGAAGCACTCGAATCGGAAGCAGCCGACGTGTTAGCGCTTTTGAAGAATGAGCATTGCCGTTCGGTCGTTGTCGATCTCAGCCCGACTGAATACTGCGGCTCGACCGCGTTGGGACTTTTCCTGAAGATCTGGAAACAGACCCGCGCCAACAACGGCAAGATGTCTTTCTGTGGATTGTCGGAGAACGAGCAGGAAGTCTTCGCGACGATGAAGCTCGATTCCCTCTGGCCACTTTGCGATACACTGGATGAAGCGCTGGCCGCCGTCCGCGGCTGAAAAATCAGCCCGACGAGGGCGAATGGATCGATCGCCCTCGTTAATCCACCGTTGCCCGCGTGCAAGCGAACACATCAATGCGATCGCGGCATGCCCTATCCCTGCGCAGTCTGGTGCGCCTCTTCGTGCAGGGCAACGGGGACTTTTTCCAGCAGCATGTTGATCACGTCGTCGGTGGTGACGTGATCGCTGTCGGCGTGGAAAGTGGTGACGATGCGATGCCGCAGCACGGGGTGCGCCACCGATTTTACGTCGTCGGTGGTGACGTGGAAACGGCCCTCGAGGATCGATCGCGCCTTCGCCCCCAGAATGAGATATTGCCCCGCCCGTGGACCGGCTCCCCAGGAAAGGTACTCGCGGATGAAACCCGGCGCATCGTCTTCGTTGGGACGCGTCGCACGCACCAGATCGCGTGCGTAGACAAAAACGTGTTCTGCCACCGGCACGCGGCGGACGACCTCTTGTAACGCCAGAATCTGCTTGCCGGTTAATGCCGTCGTCAGTTCCGGTTCGTCGCCGCTGGTTGTCTGCTTCAGAATTCTCAACTCTTCGGCAGCCGTCGGATAATTGATCACAATATTGAACATAAACCGGTCGAGCTGCGCTTCGGGCAGAGGGTAGGTTCCTTCCTGCTCGATGGGGTTCTGGGTGGCAAGTACGAAAAACGGCTGCGGCAGACGGTACGTACTCGTGCCGACCGTCACGTGCCGTTCCTGCATCGCTTCCAATAGTGCAGCTTGCGTTTTGGGCGGGGTGCGGTTGATTTCGTCGGCCAGCAGTACGTTGGTGAATAACGGCCCCTGCATGAACTGGAAATTGCGGCGCCCCGTTTCGGGGTCATCCTGCAAAATGTCGGTGCCGGTAATATCCGACGGCATTAGGTCGGGCGTAAACTGAATACGGCGAAACGACAACTGCAGGATGCGGGCGACGGTACTTACCAGCAATGTCTTCGCAAGTCCCGGCACACCAACCAACAAACAATGGCCGCGGCTGAACATCGAAATCAGCAGTTCGTCCACAACCTCGTGCTGCCCGATGATGACCTTGCCGATTTCCTCCCGCATTCTGGAATAGGCAGTCGAAAGTCCACGAATCGCTTCGCGCTCACGCTGCTTGGAATCCATGTCGTCGTCGTTGGTGTCTTCAACTGTTTCGTTCATCAGCAATCGGTCCGGTCGTTGTTTGAGGGACAAATCGAGAAACGTTGATGATACCGTCTTAGAGATCGAATTGTCATCCGGCGGCGAAAATTTGTTGGCGATGGAAAGCGAGAAACCCGGCTTTTTGAAAAAGCCGGGTTTCTGGAGCGCGACAAGCGCATCCATTGATGTCTGCCGACCGAATGCGGAGAATTGGAATTCGATGAAGAATCGTATGAAGTAACTCGCCTTGAACTGGTACCCCAGCATGGCCGATCGTCCGCCCAAAGTGTCCCACCTCATCTTCGACGTCGAAACGGTTGCCGACGGCGATCTCATTCGCCGCGTCCGCTATTCCGACACCGAACTGTCGGCCGCCGAAGCGATTGCACGCTATCGCGCGGAGCTGATGGAGCAAAAGGGCAAGGATGTCATTCCGGTGACGTTCATGCTGCCCATTTCCGTTGCCGTTGCGAAAGTCAGATCCGACTTCCGGCTGGACGATCTCACGGTACTCGATGCACCGGAATATCGACCGGCGGAAATCGCTCGCCGCTTCTGGCAGGGATGGCGGCATTACGGCCAGCCGGCGTTCGTCACATTCAATGGCCGCGGGTATGATCTGCCGGTACTCGAATTGGCCGCGTATCGATACGGGCTGGCATTACCCGAATGGTTTAACGTCGAGGCCCGCAGCTTCGAGCAATCACGCAATCGCTACAACACAACCGCCCACATTGACCTGATGGATTTGATTTCCAACTTCAGCGCCGTTCGCGTTGTCGGCGGCCTCAATCTGCTGGCGAACTTAATTGGCAAACCGGGCAAAACCGGGATTGACGGCTCGATGATCCAGGACATGTACAACGCCGGAGAAGTTGAAGCGATCAACGACTATTGCCGCTGCGACGTTCTCGATACGTACTTCGTCTTCCTGCGCACGCGCGTGCTGCTGGGACAGTTGCCGCTCGACGAGGAGCAACGAATCGTCGATGAAACCAAAGCCTGGCTGGAAGAACAATGCGAAGACAGCCCCGCCTACACACATTACCTGGAACACTGGGGCGATTGGCAGGGCGATTGCACCAAAAGTCATGGTGCGCATAGGACTTTATTGAGATAAGTCTCGTCCCATCCGGCGGTGAGTCGTTTGTTCTTGATGCCTACCTTCAGTGTGGACTCG
>Ga0209501_10002110_pt1 | contig 21249 bp, 20 predicted proteins | sample ArcticOcean_MG_C_4_FD_187434 | JGI IMG/M metagenome (GOLD analysis project Ga0209501, IMG submission 187434) | Marine microbial communities from western Arctic Ocean - ArcticOcean_MG_CB4_134 (SPAdes) (version 2) | ecosystem: Environmental > Aquatic > Marine > Oceanic | place: Arctic Ocean...
ACGTCGTAATCGGCGTTGTTTGGAATTGCGCCGCCGCTGGTCATGGCCGCGATAGGCGCGCCGCGTCTTCCTTTGACCTTCAGATTGATACCGTCGCGGTGGAGAAACGCCCCGCGACGTCCCTGCCGCAGCGTGAACCCCTCGGAGAGGACCTCCACTACATGGTCAAACTTCTCTCGCGGCAGTTCGCGGTACGGGTAGGCGCTGCGACTCAGGGCGAACAGGTCATTCTCGGTCCATTCTTCTTGAGCGCAGGATGCCACAATCTGCTGGGCTAGTACATCTACCGGCCAAGGCGGTATTCCTAGAGTGTCTAGGTTGCCTCGTTTGATCGCCCTGGCCAAGGCAATACATTCAGAAAGTTCGTCTCGGGTCAACGGAAACAGTCTTCCCTTCGGTGTGCCTCCAACTTGGTGACCAGAACGGCCTACACGCTGGAGCAACACGCCAATTGACCTGGGAGAACCAATCTGGCAGACGAGGTCTACAACTCCGATATCGATTCCCAGCTCAAGTGAGGCCGTGGCAACACAGACCTTGACCAGTCCTCCCTTGAGTTTCTGTTCGGCGGCCAAGCGGGTGGTGCGAGAAAGGCTGCCGTGATGGGCTACGACAGCGTCCTCACCCAGTCGCTCGGAAAGTTGATGGGACAGCCGTTCCACCAACCTACGGGTATTAACGAAAACCAACGTGGTTCCATGTGCGCGTACTAGGCCGGCCACCGAGTCCAATGCCTCGCCCCACATCTCATGGGAGGCAATGGGGCCCAACTCTCGTTGCGGCAATTCGATTGCCAGATCTATTGTCCTGGCGTGACCGGTGTTCACGATCAAGCAATCAGGTTTGTTGTCGGCAGATATGGAATTACTACCCACCAAGAGCCGACCAATTTCTTCTATAGGCCGCTGGGTGGCCGAAAGACCGATGCGGACGATTGGGTTATCTGCCAAGGCGCAAAGTCGCTCAACTGACAGCGAAAGATGGGAGCCACGTTTGTCTTCTGCCACCGCGTGTATCTCATCAAGAATCAACGTTCGGACACCGGTCAGACCTTGGCGTCCACTTCTGGAAGTAAGCAGTATGTAGAGCGACTCTGGGGTGGTGATCAGGATATGGGGCGGGCGTTTTGCCATCTTGGCGCGGTCGTAGGCCTTGGTGTCTCCGGTGCGCACGACCGCTCGAATCTCCGGCAATGGTGTTCCAGCAGCTTCTGCCAGTACAGAAATTGCTTCCAGTGGTGTGGCCAGGTTTTTCTGGATGTCGTTGGAGAGGGCTTTCAGGGGTGATACGTAAACCACCTGGGTGGTATCTGGTATCTCGCCGGCCAGCCCCTGCCGGACAAGACTGTCGATGCAGGTCATGAATGCGGCCAGGGTCTTGCCCGATCCAGTGGGAGCCGCAATCAGCGTGTGGCGACCCTCCGCAATGGCTGGCCAGCCGGCAACCTGGGCGTCGGTTGGCTCTGAAAACCTGCTATTGAACCACTCTTGGACCAGTGGATGAAACTGTGAGAGAGGCATGGAGAAATCTTAGCACAGGGCGGAATTCCGAATTGTTTACATAATGGCCAGTTTGTAGTCATAAAGCCACGCTAAAGTGTCAGTTTTACACGGTTGCAGTGACTGTTTTCCGGTTATGAATTTGGGGTATGCTATGCATCCGTCCCCTGACTGCATGGGACGTCAAACCAGCCGGTTACCGGCGTATCTAACCATAAATAAACGAGGCACAAATGGCAGAGATTCTAGAGTGCAAACCCAACCCTTTCAACGGGATGGTAATCGTTCCCTCCGGATTGCCCGCCGACCCAGAAGAATTTGATGCCAGGCTTGCCATATCAATGGAGCAATGGACCGCCGATGGCTACCTGACCATTTGGCTGGAGATACCCAAGGTTCAATCGGCGTTGCTTCCCAAGGCCATTGACCGGGGATTTGATTTTCACCATACGGGCGACGACTATATCCTGCTCACGTGCCTTTTGGTTGCGGGCTCTCACATCCCACCATTTGCCACCCATTACATCGGAATTGGCGGGGTAGTGCTGACTCCAGAGAATGACCTGTTGGTAGTGCGAGAGAAATACGGTGTTGGGGGACGGGAACCAACTCTAAAACTGCCTGGTGGAGCGCTGCTGGCCGGTGAACACCTTGGACAGGCTGTAGAACGAGAGGTCCTTGAGGAGACCGGAGTCAAAGCAGTGTTTGAGTCCATTGCCTGTTTCCGGCAATGGCACGGCTACCGTTACGGAAAATCAGATATCTACTTTGTTGGTAAACTTCGCCCATTGAGCAAAGAGATCACCATGCAGACCGCCGAGATTCAAGAATGTCTCTGGATGCCGGTTGATGAGTTCATCGGATCTGAAAGCATCAGTAACTTTAACAAGCAAATTGTCCGCGCAGCGCTGGAGTCTGATGGAATCGTGCAATCTTTCATTGAAGGGTTCGGTGGCCCGGAAAGTCGCGAATACTTCATGCCCAAACACTTGATTGACGGCACCGGGGTGGTCCCGTTCCCCACTGACCTAGCAGTCTGAATTCAGACTGCTATACCCTGGTTTAATCTAAGTTCGAATGCACAATCGGTCTGATTTAATGGCCAATAAAGGTCATTCTGATGGCCCCAGACGTACTGCACCAAGTTGTTTCAGTCTGAGAGCATGGATTCATGGCAACTTTGATGAATCCCCTCAAAGCAGAAAAATCCTCTTGGGCCTATTTCGCGATTCTTGGAACCATCCTGGGAATGGTCCCAGTTCTGGCAGTCCTGATCACCAACCAACTGCAGGTCTAACCCTAGGCCCAACTTTCCGTCCCCTCTGAATTCTTGCCCCGTTTCCAAAACGAGTTCTTCGCAACGCCTTTGGCTTTCCCCCGACTAAATTGCCAATATGGTGCTGCCCTTGATCAATTCGTAGCAGTGGCAAATGCTACGCTGCCAGGCGCCGGGAACGAGAACGGACTGAGGCATCAGAAAAGAATGAGGGGAGTGACGGTCCCTTAAAACCACCCAAAAACCTGGCGATCCTGTGTTAATGGAACCAACAACTGACACACAAAAATAAAAGTTGCACAGAATCTGCACAGATAGCCCAAAGAAGAAGCCCCCTGACATGCAGTCAGAGGGCTTCTTGTGCCTAGCAAGTGGTGCGCCCGGCGAGATTCGAACTCACAACCCCTGGGTTCGAAGCCCAGTACTCTATCCGTTGAGCTACGGGCGCATGTTAGGAATGAATCGAGTAAAATTGATGGTGGGGCGAGCGACGGGATTCGAACCCGTGATCTCCTGTGCCACAGACAGGCGCCTTAGGCCTCTTGGCTACGCTCGCCGCGATGAAGTTTTGATACTACGTCTTGGTTGGAAATATCCCAGGGACACGGCCAACCGGACACAGTTTCAAGTAGGCTCAAATATGTTAGCAAATGAGCGTGGCTCTTACAAGGAGTATCAGCGATTGGCCACAGGCTCAAAACGCTGAATTACGGAAACGGCCCAATCGTTCCATTGTAATAAAGCGGCTTGGCTACCTAAAATAGGCTTAGACCAATACGCTAAAATCCCGCTCTCAAATTCCCAATATTAAAGATTAGATCGCAATATTTCATTTATTAAGGATCAAGACTATGGGTTGGAAAACACTCTCGTTGGCCTTTGGATTGCTGGTTCTGCTGGCCGGATGTTCCGGTTCATCGAGTAGCGACAGTTCTGAAACAACTAAAAAAACACCCGAAGCTACCGCCTCATCCAGCGCTGCTGAGACCAGCGGTACAGAAGACAGCGGCGAACCTCTGGAAGGCGGACGCTTTGTGCGCCTGTTCGTTGACCCGCCCACGCTTGATCCTCACCTTACAACGGACGCTACTTCCGCGCAGATCATAGTTGAAGTGTTTGGCGGGTTGGTAACGATCGACGCTGATTTGAACGTGGTAGCCGACTTGGCCGAGAGTTGGGACATCTCAACCGATGGCCTAGTCTATACGTTTAGGATCCGCCCAGACGCCACGTTCCACAATGGTAAACCGGTAACAGCTGAGGACGTTCGTTGGTCACTGGAAAGGGCTACCAACCCGCTGACCGAAGCCCCCAATGTTGACCAGTATCTGGGAGACATCGTCGGTGTAGACGCCAAGTTGACCGGCGATGCACTGGAAATTTCCGGCGTCCGCGTCATCAACGAGCGCACCATTGAAATCACAATCGACGAATCCAAGTCGTTCTTCTTGGCCAAGCTCACTTACCCAACGGCCTTTGTTCTAGACCAAGAAAACGTTGATGCCAACCCAAAGACCTGGTTCCGGGAGCCCAACGGGACTGGACCGTTCAAGATGACCGATTACAAAGTGGGTGAAACGCTGGTACTAAGCCGCCACGATGGCTACCACTTGGGCGCAGCAAAACTGGCTGAAGTCGAAATGATTCTCAGCGGCGGCACGTCAATGCTGATGTACGAGAACGATGAAATCGACATCGCTGGCGTCGGTTTAGCCGACTTGGACCGGCTACTTGATCCCACCCATAGCTTAAATGCTGAGCTTTTACGGGCCGCTCCGTCTTTCAGCATCCAGTACATTGGCCTGAATGTGAACGAACCACCCTTGGACGACATCAATGTCCGCAAGGCCTTGAACCTGGCCATCGACAAAAACGAGATTGCGACCATCGTCCTGGGCGACCAGGTTGTGCCGGCCACCGGCATCTTGCCGCCCGGTTTCCCTGGCTTCAACCCATCGATTTCCGGCTATGAGTTTGACCCGGAAAAGGCTAAACAACTGCTGCTTGAATCCAAGTATGGCGACAACCTGGACGACATGCCTCCCATCACCATCACCACGCCAGGCAGCTTCGGCGCCAACGTGAGCCTGGATATGGAAGTTATCTTGGCGATGTGGGAGAAAAACCTCGGGATTAAGACCGAGTTCCAACAGACTGAATTTGCCACGTTCTTGAAGGACTTGAACAAACGGCGTTTCCAGATGTTTGATATTGGTTGGATTGCGGACTATCCAGACCCCGAGAACTTCCTAGACATTCTGTTCCATAGCGATTCCAGCAACAACCACACGAATTACGGGAGCCCGAAAGTGGATTCACTTCTGGAACAAGCTCGGACCGAGGGCGACGAAACGCTGCGCTTCAGCATATACAGCGAAGTTGAACAAACCATCTTGGATGACGCGCCTTGGATCCCCCTCTGGTACAGCGGAGAGCGATATCTGTTGGTGAAACCCAATGTGCACGACTACCTGCAGACGCCGCTGATTATCCCCAAACTCAGGCATGTTTATCTGACAGACAAGTAGGGTAGGACTACAGATTGGGGACTTATATAGCTAAGCGATTGTTATGGCTGCCAATCATCCTATTGATTGTGTCGTTCATTACCTTCGCTCTGGGTAGGTTTGGTCCGGGAGACCCGGTTGAAGTGCTGATGGGTCAATACGCCGACGAAAAAGTGGTTGAGCGTATCCGAGAGCAACGCGGCTTCAACGACCCTATTTTCATCCAATACGGTCGCTATCTGGGTAACGTAGTCCGTGGCGATTTTGGCGAAAGCTTCAAATACCGTGGCCGCACCGTTAGCGAACTCCTGAAAAAGAAAATGTGGGTATCCGCTCAGTTGAATCTTGCGGCGCTCTTCCTATCTGTGTCTATTGGCATACCCTTGGGTCTCTTTGCCGCCCTGCGTCAAGGGACATTCTGGGACACGGGAACCGTTGCCATGACGCTGCTTGGCCAATCCATACCCGTTTTTCTCACTGCGCCGGTCGTGCTACTGGTGTTTGCCTTAAAGCTGGATATTCTGCCCACCCACGGATGGGGAGGATTTTTTGACACGAGAATAATCTTGCCCGCAATGGTCATGGGCGTGCCGGGCATCGCCATCATCACCAGGTTGACCCGCGCCAGCACTCTGGAAGTGATCGGGCAGGACTATATCCGCACGGCCCGCGCCAAGGGGTTGTCCGAATTTGTGGTGCAGCGTCGACACGTCCTGAGAAACGCCATGGTCCCGGTGATTACCATGCTGGGATTCTCGCTGGCTGGAATAGCATTTACCTCGTTCATCGTGGAGCGGTTCTTCGGCATTCCTGGCATTGGAAACCTGTTCATCGAGTCCATATTTTCTAGGGACTTCCCGATCATCAACGCCGTGATAATCATTGGCACCACGATGTTTGTGATTGCCAACCTGCTAGTTGACATGTTGTACCCCTGGTTGGACCCCAGAATCAGACTGGGAGGCGAATATGCTTCTTAACGAGGTAGAGCAACCGGGCCTTGGCGAAAGAGACCAGGTTAGCCGTAGTTATTGGGCAATTTCATTCCGCAGGTTGCTCCGCAAGAAAATCGGAGTTGCCTGCCTCTCGATAATCGTTGTGATGTACGGGGCAGGGATATTGGCTCCGGTGGTCACTCCGTACGACTACAACGATCAGAACCTGTCCATTGCCAAGCAGAGCCCCAGCATAACCCACCCGTTTGGGACCGACCGGCTGGGACGCGATCAGATGACTAGAATCATCTACGGACTGCGTACCACTGTAATCATCACCATAGTTACTCTGGTAACGGGCAGCCTGGCCATTGGCATCACCATGGGGTTGTTGGCCGGCTATTTTGGCAAATACATAGACACCTTGATAATGCGGGTGGGGGAGGTGACTTCGGCGTTCCCTGAGATTTTTCTTGTGTTGATAATCATCTCCACCGTCAAGGCACCGGTCACCAAATGGGTCAGGGAGGTAGAAGACGTCGTAAACTTCGACATTGTGAGTCTTGGCGTCGTTGACTATCTGGTTCTATCGATGGCCTTGACCATTTTTTCTTGGTTTGGGATGGCCAGATTGGTACGGGGTCAGGTCTTGCAGGTCCGGGAGAACCAATACGTGGAAGCCGCTCGGTCTATTGGCGCGACTACGCCACGAATACTATTTCGGCACGTTTTGCCCAACGTCATGGGACCCGTAATCGTCACGGTTTCAGCCGGACTGGCTGCTGTGGCCGGATCAGAGATTCTGCTGAGCTTCTTGGGCATTGGTATTCAGCCGCCAACGCCAAGTCTTGGGCTGATGATTTTCGAGAACGGTAGCATCTCAGTGCTGCGGTCCAACCCGCATCTTTTGCTGTTCCCGGTGCTCACCCTTTCAGTGCTGCTGTTCACTTTCAACCTGCTGGGTGACGCAGTGAATGACGCCTTCAACCCCCGAGCCCGTTGACCCACCGGTCGGCTAAGCGATAGGCACAACTCTACCCAAGTAGAAAAGAGTGGTTGTTTAAATTCTGGCTAGCGGAAGGGCAAGCGACGGCGCAATCGGGGTAATGCCACTAACCCCAGCGGGCTACCCAGCAACAACAGCATGCCAATCCCGGTCGGAGCGCCGCCTGATCCACTGGCCGCTACACTGCACCCTGGCGAATTAGAACCGCCCTCCGGCTCCTCATCACCGTCCCCAGCGGCCCCGGTTACTTGGTCTTCTGCTTCCGGTGTGCTTTCCGGCAAACTGGTACCTGCATCAGAGTCTGGAGCGTCACCAGAATCTTTCGGAGATGCGTCTTCGCTGGCAGTGCTTTCTGACGTATCGCCTAGTTGGGTTTCCAGTTCGTCGGGAGATGGCAGCGGTTCCAGACCCATGAACGTGCGCCAGGCAGAGTCCAGGCCAAATTGGTCCAGACCGTATACCTCCAACAATGCCAGGTCGATGTCCAAGGTACGTTGTAGCACTGGGAACAGAGCTGCCATGCGCCCTTCCCCGTAGGTGCCAATCATGTACTGGACCACCGAACGGCCTTGGCCATAGGCAATGATGATATCTTCCGGGGTGCCGCCAAAAGAATTCAAATACCACAGTGGTTTGATCCTGCGGGTGTAGATTCCATAGCGGAGGGCAGCATCATAGTCATCAGTGGGGTCTATGTTTCCGTATTCGGCTAGACCTTCATTGAGCCAGGATGGCACCTGGCTGATAGCTGACCCGGCAGCCTCGCCCACTAGCAGGTGAGTAAATTCATGGGAAACAGTCCCGGTCACTGTTGGGTCAAAACCATGGACCAACAGGACACGCTCGTTGCTGAAGGCCATTCCCTGGGTCTGTAAGCCTTCACTGACGGCCTGGGAGCGGAAAGGCAACGCTGAGGCCATATGCCGGTAATTATTGTAGGAAACGATTCGTAGCGGCTCAGTGGGGGCAATGCCAAGCACTGGCACCATTTTTTGCAGATTTTGCTTGGCCGCCTCAAGAACAATATTCGCGCGATCCTCCACATATTCGCCGTAGTAATAAACGGTTATTAAGTCTTCAACAACTGTCAGCCATTCAAACCGGTTGTCTTCGTAGACGAATTCTTTGGACTCTGTCCGTACCACCGCGCCGGCCTTGTCCCGGACCTCAAATGAGTACTCGATCTTGGTTCCAGGCGGATAATAATCGCCGCCGGAACCGCTCGGAAGAACGGACTCGCCAACTACGTTGTCACCGGGGTCACCAGCCTCGAATTCTACCGATCGGTAGGCGCTGCGGCCGTGTTGGTCCACTTTGCTGAAGAACACGCGAATGTCATCGATACGGTCAACGCTGCTGGTAATTACGGAGAACTTTATCCCGTCCGGGAATTGGCTCTCCGCTTTGGCCTCAACCACCAGGATGTTACCCTCGTCGGCGCGGGTGACCGCAGAGCTAGAGAATACGAAACCGGCAAGCACAAAAAAGCTGGCTATGAATACGAAAGTACGCAAATATTCCTCTATTGCCAAGTTTACGTTAGTGCTATGCCAATGTCGATTCTGAGACCTTGCTTAGCGCTATTTTCACACCTAGTTAAGTTGTTGGTTTATTCTCTTTGTGGTCGTCTTGACGGTGTTTTTCAATACCCCTAAAATCAGAAAGCGATTTACATAGACACGCAAGACCACCAGCGTGTTTATTTGATGACCCTGAAATAGAATCTCCTAAATTTTTGACCTTTACGTGGTGCAGATACATGCCAACCGTTGTCGGCCGAGTTATAGACCTCAACTTTGAACCCTTTTATATCGATATGGAGCGCCGTGGACTCGTCCTAAAGGATGTGCGCCTCAAAGATATACCCCAGGCATTACGAGACGGCGAGATCAACGCCGGACCGGTTAGCCTGGTAGATAGTTTTGAATTAGAAGATATCTGTGACCCTATAGCAGGTTTCTGTCTTTCAGCATCCAACAAGGCCGGCAGCAACCTGCTGTATTCCAAGAGGCCCATTGAAGAACTTGTCGGGGCGACGATTGCTGCGGGTACGGCAGATACGACCACTCGCAGATTGTTTGACGTGTTGCTGGCTGAGAAATTCAATGGCAACCCTGGTTCCTACGTGGAGATGGCAGACGAACATGACGCCTTTGTGATCTCCGGGGACGATGCTCTGCGTCGCCGACGTGGTTCCAGGGGCTACTCTCACCGGTATGACCTCGGCGAAGAATGGCACACCATGACCAATCTGCCATTTGTCTTTGCCCGGTGGATGGGCCGTAAAGAGATGACCAAGGATGAAACCCTTTTGGTGGAAGATACTCTTTACGTCGGTCTGGAAGACGGTGTCGACAGTTTGTTCCACTTGTCTGAGCCCAAAGATCATCTGTTGATGATGGCCAGGGACATCGTGGAATACATTATGGGATACCGATATTTCGTTGGGCTGTCTGAACGTAAATCCATTGACCTGTTCAAAGCCCATCTGACCAAGCTATCTTCCTAACTCGTAAAAATCCCGGAGAAAACTACTGGAGGTGCAGCTTTGGTGAAAATCACCGAGGGCTGCTTCGAAGCCACCGGCCACACGTCGATCATCTGCGATTTCTCCCCGCCTCGTTCCGGTGACACGGCAATCGTGGACGAGGCTCAGATAGATGCCAATTTCATCTCGGTTGCTTACAATCCGGGACGTGCCGTCAGGATCAACTCAGCTATGTTGGCCGCCGCTATTCAGCGGACTGGCAAAGACGCCGTATTCACCGTGGCAACCCGCGACATGAACAAGCTGGCCTTGCAATCCCAATTGCTTGGCGCACAAATGCTGGGTTTGCAGAATGTAGTGGTAGTGCAGGGCGACCCGTTTGGGAAAAACGACCAGTCCCGTGTAGCTTCGGTCAACGACTATCAACCCACGGGACTCATCAGCGGAATCGCTGAAATGAACCAGGGACGTGACTTCAAAGAAAGCAACCTGCGCACGCCCACAGACTTCTGCGTCGGCGCGACTGTAGACCTCGGTAAGCCAATTGAAGAAGAAGTGAAACTAGCAGTCCGCAAAGTCCGAGCTGGTGCAAAATTCTTAATCACACAACCCATCTTCAATGTTGACCATGTGGGTCGGTACCGAGAATCGTACGGTTACCATGCCGATAAAGCAGGCACTCACCCGGTCTATTTTGGGCTGCAAATCCTGGAAAAAGACGGCGTTCTTTTCAGTTCAGTCCCAGAATCGGTCAAGGCCGAGTTGGAGTCTGGACGCTCCGGAGTCGACATAGCCCTGGAGCTTTACGAAAAATTCCAAGCAGCCCGCCTCAACAACATCTACCTGATGCCGCCCATAAAACGCGGTGGCGCTCGAAACTACGAGGCCGCCAAAGAGTTCCTACGAAAAGCTAAACAGATTTAACGAAAAAGCCCGCTAGTTTTAACTAGCGGGCTTTTTATTTGCTGATAGGTTAAAGCTGTTAGCTGGCAGCTACTATGGTGCCCACGGAACCGGAGCCTCGCTGTCGAATTGATCGGTCACCACATCAACAACCGCCGGGCGACCCGATGCGATGGCCTGCTCGATCGCATTCTGGATTTCTCCAGGTTTGGTAACCCGAATTCCGAAAGCACCCATGGACTCGGCTACTTTTGATAGGTCGATGTCAGAGAAGTTCCAGAGTTCTTCCGGATTTCCTCCTTCCAGGCCCTCATAGGCCCGCCGGTCGCCGCGCATGTCCTGCGCCAACGCATGGTTGTTGTTGACCACTGTCACTACGGGGATATTGTTCCTCACCGCAGTCTCAAGCTCGGCTATGTGATACCAGAAACCACCGTCGCCGCTGAAGCAGACCACGGGACGGTCAGGAAGGGCAGCCTTGGCGCCCATGGCCGCTGCCAATCCCCAACCCAAAGAACCGGCGCAGCGGATGAATCCTTGGCCGGGTTCGTTCATGTCCACCATGGAACCGGTCCAGATGCCGGCGTGGCCGGTGTCGGCTACTAGCATGGCATCGGAAGGCAACCACTTTGTTAGTTCGTTGCAGAGTCGTTCCGGGATGATAGGAATCGCCTCAGAGTTGGCGCGCGGGGCAACTTCGTCTCGCCATTCTTTGACTAGTTCCTGGGCTCGAGACACCCAAGCCGAACGGTCTCCAACCGGCTCTGAAGCCTCGATTAACCTTCGTGTGCTGGCCTTAGCATCACCTTGCAGTGCCACTTGAGCAGAGTAGGTTCGGCCCAGTTCTGAAGGGTCGATGTCGATTTGAATCACTGGTGTTCCGATGGCCGGTACACGCCACTCGTTGGTGACCTGGCTGCCGGTATGGCTGCCGATGTACAGGACCAGGTCGGCCTCATGGACCACCCGGTTGGCGCACCAGCGGGAATAGGAACCGACAACCCCTACAGCCAGCGGGTGATTATCTGGAATTGTGTTTTTGGCGTTCAGGGAAGTGGCCACCGGGATGTTCAGCAACTCGGCGAGTTCCAGCACTTCTTGCTTGGCACCCGACGATGTGACACCGCCGCCTGCGATAATCACCGGACGTTGGGCGTTGGCCAATACCTGGGCTGCTTCACGAACTCTTTCCGGTTCCGGCTCTGGCCTGAATGCCGGGCGCGCTGTGAACGACTCTTCGAGCAGAATTTCCAGATCAGCTTCTCCGTCTTCAACCACGTTGCCACTGATGCCCTGGAAGTCCAGATGCACCGGGGCCGGAGCGCCGGTGGTGGCTTCGCGGAAGGCCTGGCGCAGCAGCCCGGGCAGGTCGTTCACTGAATCGACTTCTGCGCTGAACTTGGTTACAGATGCAAATGGCTTTGAGTGTTCGAGTTCCTGGTAGGCGTTGCGGCTCTGCTGCAAGTTGGACTTGTGTCCGGTCAGGGCTAGAACCGGTGACAAACCTAAGTAGGCATCTTGTAGGCCAGCAGCCAGGTTGACTGCGCCGACTGACTGGGCCATACAGACCCCGACCTTGTTGGAGGCTCTGGCGTAGCCGTCGGCCATGTAAGCGGCGGCCTTTTCGCCGTGGGTTACCACACGTTTGATACCCACCATATCCATCTCGGCCAGAGATCTACGGAGGACCGCCGGCACGAAGAACACGTGGGATACGCCATAGGCTTTTAGGGTTTCGGCCAGGTATTTGGCCCCGGTCATTTTAGGCATGGTTAGCCCTCTCAAACGTCAAAGTTACAAAATGCTGGGCAAGGGTAAAATGCGCTGATTAAATGCCGCGCTCGTCAAAAACTTCTTTGGCAATGCGAACAGCGTTGGCACCAACGGGCCAGCCGGCATACATAGTGGTGTGCAGAATTACTTCGCTGATCTCAGACTTTGTTACGCCGTTGTCCAACGCCCGGCCAATGTGACCTCGGAGTTGATCGGTCCGATACAGCGCAACCAGGTTGGCGACTGTAATTAGGCTGCGGTCCCGCTTGGAAAGCTCCGAGCGTTCCCAAACATCGCCAAATAGCATGTCGGCTGTTAACTCGGCCAGTTTTGGTGAAACTTCTTGCATGGCGTTACGTGGTGTACTCATTTGTATTCCTTTCTTGTTGGTTTGGTTAACTGATTACGGGGTTGGCACGGGTATGCCCGGGCCCCAATTGGTACCGAATTCTGCCCGTTCAATTCGTTGTGCGGTGAACGTAGAAGCTTTCTGGGCGGCCAGCCAAACGGCGGCGTTATTGATGGAGTCGGGTTGTTCCATGCGTATATGGGCGGTCCCGGGCCAGTCGCCGCGGCGGTTCATCCAGGTGTCCACACGTCCAGGGCTGAGCACATTGACCGCAATATTGTGCTCTCGAACTTCTTCGGCAATGCTGAGATAGGCCCGGTCTAGGGCGGCTTTGCTCATTGAATAGCCCACTCGGTTTTCACGGTAGCCTATCGATGCGCCGGAGGTGATGCAGAAAATGGATCCGCCACCTTTCTGGTCGATCATCTGTGGCAGGACGTATTTGCAGAGAAGAATTGGGCCACGAATGTTGACCGTTAAGCAACGATCTAGCAGCTCTTCTTCCAGGTCTACTACAGGAGATTCACAGTCGACACCGGCATTGGATGCCACGATATCGATGCGGCCAAAGTGTTTAACAGTGCGCTCCGCCAGGTTGCGGAGGTCTTCTGACTTGGTGACATCGCACGTAATCGGCAGCGCCTCGCCGCCGGCTTCGGCAATCTGCTGGGCCGTGTCGTTGATGGTGCCTGAGCCGTATTTTGCGAAAGGTGAGTCCGGTGGGGCCTCGTTTTCCGTCCGAGCGGCCACCACCACCTGTGCGCCAGCGGCGGCAAAGGCAAGGGACATAGCCCGCCCGATACCTCGACTGGCGCCGGTTACGATGGCCACCTTACCTAGTAGTTCTCCTGTGGCAGCCATGCTTACTCCGTTAGTCCGCCTGCCAAACTAGTGGGATTGGCGGCGGAGTCTTTTAGCTTAATTTGAATTTTGGGAGGGTGATTTTTTCGTCCAGAACCTCAAAGACCACTTCCACGGCCAAGCCAATTTTGATGTTTTCTGGTTGTGGGTCGGCAATAACCAGGTTACTGGGCATGCGGGGGCCTTCTTCCAGTTCAATAATCACCGGAACGTAAGGAGCCTTGTCACGGAACGGGGGAGTGGGTCCGCGGTGGACGATTGAGAAAGTGTGGATGATGCCCTTGCCACTGCTCTTGATCCAGTCTGTATTTCTGGAGAAACACTCAGGGCAGATGTCCCTGGGGTAGAAGTAGGAGGAGTCACACGACTTGCAATGACGCAGCCACAATTCTTCCTCTTTGCATTTTTCCCAATAAAAATCGGATTCCGGTTGGGGAACGGGTGGCGGAATTGGTGGCGAGGATTGCTGTTGGGTCATGTCCCACTCCTGTTAATCCCGTACTGATTATGTACGTAGCCGACTCTGGATTCATGCGATGAGAAGGCCACCAAAAGAATAGGGACAAATGCCACAGGCGTCAAGAACATCACTAAGCGTAATGATGAAAGACACGGCATCTAATCAGCCCTGAGTATTGCGCCATTAGTTGGCCTTCTAGTAACGTTACCCGTAAATTCAGTTGATTCACCAGGGCTCAAAGAATACAAAAGAGTATCTACATAAAATGCGGATTGCAGTCATGGGAGCCGGCAGCACCGGCGGTTATTTTGGCGGTATGCTCGTTCGCGCCGGGAACGAAGTCTCTCTCATCGCACGCGGAGCTCACTTAGAGGCCATACGGACCAACGGTCTCAAAGTAGTACGGGACGACGAGGAATTCATAGTCCAATGCCTTGCCACCGATGACCCGGCTTCGGTTGGAGAGGTGGACTTGGCCCTATTCTGCGTAAAGACCTATCAGAGCGAAGTCGCCTTGCCGTTCATGCAGCCAATGGTTGGCCCCAACACCACTGTGCTGTGCCTGCAAAACGGCATTGACAGCTACATCACGGCGGCCAATGTGCTGGGATCAGGTTCGGTGCTTCCAGGAGCCGCATTCATAGAAGCTGGTCTGCTGGGGCCGGGAATAATCAAGCAGACCGGTAGTTTGGTACGAATCATCCTGGGCGAGACCGACGGCTCAGAGACAGAACGTTGCCTGGAGATTCGAGACACCTTCATCGCTGCAGAAGTGCCGGCTGAAGTGCTACCGGACATCACAGCGGGTCTGTGGGGCAAGTTTCTGTTCATTGCCACCATGGCTGGGGTTACTTCCTTGGCCCGGGCAACCTTGGCAGAACTGATGCCCCAACCACATTGGCGGAAAGTTGTCTTGGCCTGCTTGGCTGAGATCGACGCGGTAGGTCGAGCCAGCGGCGTGGCGCTGCACCCAGACATGGTCGCCAACACCACCAGTTACATAGAAGAGCACTTAGCCGACCTACAGGCGTCCATGCACACTGACTTGATGGCTGGTCGTCCACTGGAACTCGAGGCGCTGAACGGCGCGGTGATCCGGGCCGGAGCAGAGTCGGGAGTCGCCACGCCAATCAACGATGCGATTTACGCCATGCTGCACGGCTTAAAAGAAGGGACCAACTAATGCTCGAACACCAGGAGACTCCAGATAGCCATGATTTAGGGAAGCTGGTCAAATGGCATGACGGACTTGCCTCTGCGACCGGCAGTGAATTCCCGGTGTGTGCCCTATTTCTGGCCTCCGGAGAAGACATTCGTGCGCATAACATATTCCGGGTTTTCCGAACTGCGTTTGAGGAGCTAGACGCCGGGTTCCACGACTTGGTCATTTTTGGCCAACACGGTATGTCCAGTACCTGCGCCGCGCTGATACCCGGATTAGGTCTTTCAGATGTTCAGACTCCGTCTCTGGTGTTGATTAGCAATGACAACGGAATCGTTTTTCATACCACAGGTCTGCCGTCTGGCGCCCTTCCTGTTGGAGCAGCTGAAGACGATCGCGGTGACATTCCTTGGCGGGCGGCCCTTACTGTGATTACCGCAACTGCAAAAGAAAAAACAGTGCTTGCCTTAGATTATTGTGACGGGTTGGCCAGATTTGATTTCTCCGGTGGGACATTGGTGGAGACAATCGAGAAAGTGAAGCTGCAGGTGGAAGAGGCCTAGTTAAATAGCCGCCGCCAGAACCACCCAGGTGCCCCAGATAACCAGCAGAGCTCCCGTGGTCCGTGAGACCTTTTCCCCGCCGGGAATGACTTTTTCCGCCAGCACAAACGCGGCTAGTGCGGCTATCCACACCAGGTTCATCACTCCCAATACAAACAGCAGAGCCATAAGAATCCAGCAGCAGCCCAAGCAAAAGCGTCCGTGCAGCAAACCCATTTTGAAAGCTCCGCTGGTGCCCTCTTTCCAATCGGACATCAGGAAGCTCAACGGGCTGCGGCAATGGGTGAGGCAGACATATTTCAACTGGCTCCATTGGAATACCCCGGCAGTGATTAGCAATGCCCCGCCCAGGTATCCGCTGGAACTTCCGCCCATCATTGATGTCATTAGCGACGCTTGGTGCAGGCCCCAGTTGCCAAGAGTTGCCCCTAATGAGAAAACACTCCAGACCACCAGGTACCCGGAAAGGAAGACACCAGTGGCGACAAATGGCCGCGCTTGCTCTTGGCGGCGGCGGTTGACGGTTGCGAAGAGCAGGATCATGGGTGCGGCACTGGGCACCATCATGGCCACCATCATCACCTCCCACATTACGAACATCAGGAAGAAATCCACGCCGGTCCAGGATCTGACATTGCCAGAGTCCATGCTCATGGACATTCCCATGCCCGCGTTGTTCTGGGCCACGTATATGGTGTATCCCCAGGCGATGGCCACCACGGCCACCACACCGGCAATAACAATCATCCGGTCACGTTTGATGAGCGACTCTATATGTTTGGAAGTGTTCACTAAAATTATCTAAAACGGTGGCTACAAAAAACGGGAGCTGCAATATTCGCAGCCCCCATGTTTGGAATCCTAACTTTATACGCCGGGTAATCTAGCCCGGACTATTGGTTGGTCCACTCAACCGGAGCAAAAAAGGCGCTCTGGCCGGTGTAATCAAATTTGATGTCCCCGTGATCAACGTGCATGGTTGAGGTTGTGGCCGAGTCTCCGTCGTCCCAGATCAGTCCGCCGCCCGGGAATACAATGTGGACTTCATTTTCATCGCCGGTGACAGGGTTGATTAGAGGGGTCAGCTTGACGTCCAAAATACCGTCGATGCTGAAGCCACTGTTCCGGCCGTTAACTTCCATATTGATCTTTTTCAAGTGCGGGCCGTCCAGGGCAGTAAGGGTGGTGGCTAGGATTTCCCAGGGCATCCCGCCCGCCTGTCCGGTCAGGATGGTAGTAATTCCGGTCACTTGGTCATCGCTGGCTGATTCATCAATGAACATTGCGGCCGAGCCGTTTCCTTCATGAATCGCCTGAGGCCATTTGGCGACCAAAACAATTTTCATGCCGGCCATGTCGGTCTCGCCGAACTTCCCTTCACTCAGGTGGATTCCAATGATGCCTTCACATTTGCCATGGTCGGGAAATCCGCCAAAGTTACAGTTGCAACCGGCTTCACAGTTGCAAGACTCTAGAAATGTTCCTTTAATCCGATAAGGTGTTTGGGTTTGCGTCATGTTGACCTCAAAAATGTGTTGATTTATCGAACGAAGGCCGAATACCGGGGCCATTTAGAGTACTTCCAATACCCAGCGCCGTTAGAAACTGGAAAACGAATTGTATTTTACAGCTTGACCGTGTGTCCAGCGATGCTATAATTCTTCGCGCAGGAGGTGCCCTATTGGAACCGTTTGATTATTTATCACCTAGTAGCCTTGAGGAAGCCGTTAAGACTTTGGCTTCCAAGGGAGACCAGGCCCGGATCATGGCCGGAGGAACCGACATGCTGGTGCAAATGCGCGCCGGACGCCGGACCGCCCCCCTTGTCGTAGACATAAAGGAAATTCCAGATTTGAATGTCGTCTCTTATGACGCCACTAATGGCCTCACACTTGGAGCGGCAGTCCCTTGTTATAAGATTTACCAAGACGAGACTCTGTCAGCAGCCTACCCCGGGCTGATGGACGCTGCCTTTCTGATTGGTGGAATCCAGATTCAAGGTCGGGCCACCATTGGCGGAAACATCTGTAACGCAGCCCCCAGCGGAGATTCGATTCCCGTTGTGATTGCCTTGGGCGGCGTTTGTAACATTGCCGGACCGAATGGAACTCGTCAACTACCCGTTGAAGAGATGTGCACAGCCCCTGGACGAAACGCCCTGGCAGACGGAGAAATACTAGTCTCAGTCTCCATCCCGGCACCCCAGGCAAAATCCGGCGCCAGCTACCTGAGGTTCATCCCCAGAAATGAGATGGACATCGCTGTTGTCGGAGTTGGCTCCAGTGTCCAGCTTGATGCATCGGGACAAAACTTCGTCTCCGCTCGCATCTCACTGGCATCTGTAGCTCCAACCCCAGTGTTTGCCAAGGAAGCCGGAGATAGCCTGGCAGGCAAGCCTGTGAATGAAGAGACAATCCAAGCAGCCTCTGAATTGGCACAGGCTGCTGCCAAGCCCATTTCCGACATGCGCGGCACCATTCGCCAACGCACCCACCTAGTTGGTGTGTTGACACGCCGCACTCTCAATATCGCCATCGAACGAGCCAGGGGAGGTTAACTATGGCTGGAGTCACCCAAGTACAGACCACATTGAACGGTGAGGTAATCAACTTTCTTTGTGAGCCTCGCCAGAGTCTGCTGGAATGCCTACGGGATGTTCTCGGCATGACTGGAACCAAGGAGGGTTGCAACGACGGCAACTGCGGCGCCTGTACCGTCATCATGGACGGCAGAATCGTCGACTCCTGTCTGGTCCTCGGCGTAGAAGCTGAAGGCAAAGACATCACAACCATTGAGGGTATGGCCACTCCTGAAGGGCTGCACCCGCTACAGCAATCGTTCTTGGAGAACGCGGCACTACAGTGCGGTATCTGCACACCTGGATTCCTGTTGGCCTCCAAAGGTCTGCTGGACCAGGAACCCGATGCCGACGAGGGTCGCATCCGTCACTGGTTGGCCGGCAACCTATGCCGTTGTACCGGTTACGACAAGATAGTCCGCGCCGTGCTTCAGGTTAGCAAGGCCAAATAATCGGCCTTTATCATTGGCACTCAACCGGAGTTTCTAGTATTAAATAGGGACTCCGGTTTTAATATTTTATGGAGGTAGCGATATGACCTCAAACCAAGTACTCTCGGAAGTTGAATATAACGTTGTCGGCACGCGTCCGGTGCGTCCTGATGGCGTAGACAAAGTCACCGGCCGGGCCCGATACGGTGACGATACCAATTTGACCGGCACACTACAGGCCAAAGTCTTGCGCAGCCCCCATCCTCACGCCAGGGTCAAGTCGATTGACACCAGCAAGGCTGAAGCATTCCCCGGCGTACGGGCAGTCATAACTGCCAAAGACCTACCCTTTGCCTCTCTTTCTAAAGAGGAACTGGGCGGTGACTACACAGCGCTGAAGTTTGCCACCGACCACATGATGGCCAGTGACAAAGTATTGTTCAAGGGTCACCCAATTGCCGCAATTGCTGCGGTTAACGGCCACGTGGCCCAGTCGGCGATGGATTTGATTGAAGTTGAATACGAAGTGCTGGAATCAGTCGTTGATGTACGCGAGGCCATGAAACCTGGCGCTGCGTTGCTCCATGAAGACCTGCGAACCAATGACATGGGTGAGACTGCCGACACTCCCAGCAATATCTCCACGCACATGAGCTACGCCACCGGAGACCTTGAAAAAGGATTTGCCGAGGCTGACCTGGTGATGGAAAAGGAATACACTACCGCCACCGTTCACCAGGGTTACATTGAACCCCATAACACGACGGCATTTTGGAATTCAGACGGCCAGCTAAGCCTCTGGACCAGCACTCAAGGCTCTTTCCAGGTCCGGGCCACAGTCTCCAATATCCTTCGTGTGCCGGTATCTCAGATTAAAGTCACCCCTATGGAGATTGGCGGCGGATTTGGTGGCAAGATTACCGCTTATCTGGACGCCATTTGCGCAGTACTCTCCAAGAAAACTGGTTCGCCAGTCAAAGCGATCATGACCCGGACTGAGGTCTTTGAAGCTTCAGGCCCGGCCCCCGCATCCTGGATGCGGGTCAAGATTGGCGTAAAAAACAACGGCAAAATGACCGCGGTTGAAACCGAGATGGCCATGGATGCCGGTGCTTATCCCGGATCACCAGTCATGCAGGCAATCGTCTGCGCCTTTGCCTGTTACGACGTGGAGAACGGCAAAGTGGACGGGTACGACGTGGTCGTCAACAAACCCAAATCTGCTGCCTACCGAGCTCCTGGTGCACCCCAGGCAGCCTTCGCCGTGGAATCTCTGATTGATGAGATTTGCGGAGAACTCAAGATCGACCCCATCGACTTCCGATTGTTGAACGCGGCCAAAGAAGGCACGCGACGCATCGAGGGTCTGGTGGCCAAGCGCATCGGGTTGGTGGAATGTCTTGAAGCGGCCCGCGACCACGACCATTATAAGTCCAAGTTAGAAAATGGCACCGGACGTGGCGTGGCCTGTGGCTACTGGCCCAACCGTGGCTTCCAGTCCAGCGTGGTGATGACCGTCAACTACGACGGCGTTGTTAGCCTAATCATGGGCTCGGTGGACATCGGCGGCACCCGGGCGTCCATTGCGCAACAGACCGCTGAGACGCTGGGCATAGCCTATGAGGATGTGAAACCCACCGTCGTGGACACCGACTCCATTGGCTACACCTTCATCACCGGCGGCAGTCGAACAGCGTTTGCCACCGGTATCGCAGCCATTAGCGCCGCTGAAGATGTTAAAGAACAGATGATTTCCCGGGCCGCCAAGATCTGGGACACATCTGAAGATGACATTGAATTCGTCGCTGGCATGATTTCTCACAAATCTGATGAAGAGCTAAGGCTTTCGTTCAAAGACTTGGCCCGCCAGACGGCAACTACAGGCGGTTCCATTACCGGTCGATCAAGCGTTGACCCCTCAGGTGAGGGCAACGGTCATTCGGTGCACATTGCAGACGTTTCCGTTGATCAGGAAACCGGCAAGACTGACGTCACCCGGTTCACAGCGATCCAAGATGCCGGAAAAGCCGTCCACCCCAGCTATGTCGAAGGACAGATGCAGGGAGGAGCGGTGCAAGGCATCGGATGGGCCCTCAATGAAGAGTATTTCTTCGACGACACCGGCAAGATGCTGAACTCCAGCTTCTTGGACTACCGGATGCCGACCTCTCTTGACCTGCCGATGATCGACACTGTCATCGTGGAGGTTGCCAACCCTGGGCATCCTTATGGAGTCCGTGGAGTCGGTGAGGCGGCTATCTGCCCACCGATGGCTGCAGTGGCCAACGCTGTGACCAGCGCCACGGGCAACCGGATGCGCAGTTTGCCGATTACCCCAGGCAAGATACTCGAAGCAGGCTGGGACAACGACAAAAGCTAACCCAGCTTTTAACCAAGCTCGCTAAAGGCCGATTGTTCGGGCAGTAATGCCCGGATGGTCGGCCTTTTTGATTCCAGT
>Ga0209501_10002125_pt1:0-20000 | contig 21174 bp, 25 predicted proteins | sample ArcticOcean_MG_C_4_FD_187434 | JGI IMG/M metagenome (GOLD analysis project Ga0209501, IMG submission 187434) | Marine microbial communities from western Arctic Ocean - ArcticOcean_MG_CB4_134 (SPAdes) (version 2) | ecosystem: Environmental > Aquatic > Marine > Oceanic | place: Arctic...
ATATTAATTTTGTAAGACTTATTAAGTATCATAAAATTCTACAAAAATTGCCCAATAGTTAATAAATATTATATACTTAAATTTTTATTAATTATTAAAATACTGATTTAAAGTGTTTTATAATGTTAATAACATTAGAAAAAAATTGTAAATTGCAATATATAATTTTAGGGTGAGAACAAAATTATTAATTTTAATCATACTTTTTTCTTTTAGCAGAGTCTATGCTGTTAATTCAACTCGTTTTTCAAATATAGATATAGTTGAAAATAATCTTCAACAGGTTTTTTACAAAGATGGTACGCTTTATATATATGGATTTAAGGGACCCGGAATAATAACAATTTATTCTATTATTGGAAATAAAATTTTTTCGTCAGAAGTATCTGATTTAAAATCCAACAGGACATTATCGGTGAATCTCAAAACTGGAAATATGTTTATAATTCAAATTTATTTAGGCAATAAAATAGAGACCTTTAAAATTATAGCCTAGTAATTCTATTTTATCTGCTATAATTTGGAGCCTCTTTGGTTATACTAATATTATGAGGGTGGCTCTCAAGTATTCCAGATGAGGTAATCTTTACAAAACGACTATTCTTTTGTAAAGACTCTATGTTTTTTGCTCCACAGTAACCCATACTCGCTCTTAATCCACCTACAAATTGATGAATGCTTTCGAAGAGCTCACCTTTATAGGGAACTTTACCCACAATTCCCTCAGGAACTAATTTTTTAATATCTGATTCAATATCTTGAAAATATCTATCTTTTGAACCTTTTTCCATTGCTTCCAATGATCCCATGCCTCTATATGATTTAAATTTTCTTCCTTCGTATATTATTGTTTCCCCCGGAGATTCTTTTGTGCCTGCAAGTAATGAACCCATCATTACACAGTCAGCTCCAGCAGCTAATGCTTTTGGAATATCACCTGTATATCTAATTCCTCCATCTGCAATAACAGGAACACCTCTTCCTTGAAGTGCATTAGCTACATTCATTACAGCAGTAAATTGTGGATACCCAACACCAGCAATAATTCGAGTTGTGCATATTGACCCGGGGCCAATTCCTACTTTAACTGCATCTACTCCAAGATCTGCTAGATAAATCGCAGCCTCAGCAGTAGCTATATTACCAACAATAAGATCAAGTTCTGGGTAAGTCTTTTTTATTTTTTTAATAACACTTGAAACACCCTTAGTATGACCATGAGCTGTATCTATAACTATTGCATCAACTTGAGCATTAACTAAAGCTTTAATTCTATCCATAACATCACCACTAATTCCAACCGCAGCTGCAACTCTAAGGCGACCATAACTATCTTTGTTAGCTATCGGTTTGGAACTATGCTTAGCTATATCCCTGAAGGTAATTAAACCGACTAATTTATTGTATGAATCTACCACAGGGAGTTTTTCAATTTTGTGTTTTTGAAGAATTTCTTCTGCATCATCTAAAGAAGTTCCTTCTTTAACTGTTATTAGATTCTTAGAGGTCATTACTTCAGTAATTGGTCTTTTATTATTTCTTTCAAAACGCAAGTCTCTATTTGTAACAATTCCTTTTAATTCTTCATACTTATTAACTATTGGAATTCCTCCTATACTATTTTGTTTCATCGATAATTTAGCATCAGAAACCAATGAATTTAATGATAATGTGACAGGATCTAATATCATACCAGACTCCGATCTTTTTACTTTTCTAACTTTTTCAGCTTGTTGATCTATAGTCAAATTCTTATGAAGAACACCTATACCCCCCTCTCGAGCTATAGAAATAGCCATTCTGCTTTCAGTTACAGTATCCATAGCAGCTGAAGATATGGGTAAGTTTAACTTAATATTTCTAGAAAAACTTGAAGTGATTGACACTTCCCTTGGAAGAACACTTGAAAAGGCAGGTACAAGCAACACATCATCATATGTTAAACCCAGCTCTATAATTTTTTTGGAATCCATCAGCAATTCATGTAAAATGTAATTGCATGCAAATTTACAAAATTAAATCTTAGTAATCATTTTTTAAAATATTTAGCTCAATTATATAAAAATTCTTTTCGCTTCATCAAACGAAATTTTAAATTTTTCAAGATTTATGTTGTTGTTTATTTTTTTGACATATAAGAAATTCATAATTGCTTCAGTTGGAATATTACCAATTAATTCATCTTTAGCCATAGGACACCCACCAAAACCTAACATCGCTCCATCAAAGCGTCTACATCCACCTTTATATGCAGCATTTAATTTTTCATATACTGAATCTGATTTAGAATGCAAATGGACACCAAACTCTATTAATGGATTAGCGGGTATTAGTTTACTTATCAATTTATAAATTATACTAGACTTAGCACAAGCAATAGTGTCAGATAATGAGATTATCTCTACACCTAAATCAATTAATTTATTTATCCAATCATTAATAATATTTATACTCCATGGATCTCCATATGGATTACCGAACCCCATTGAAAGATAAACAACTAACTTTTTCTTATTAGAATTACAAAGATTAATTAAATCCCTTAATAAAAGAAAAGAGTCTTCGATAGTTTTATGAGTATTTCTCATTTGAAAATTCTCGGATATTGAAAACGGATAGCCTAAATAAGTTATTTTTTTTTGATTTGATGCTGCTAAAGCACCCTTTTGATTCACAACAATAGTCAATAATTTTGTTTTTGTATAACTAAGATCAAGAGATTCAATCACAGCTTTTGTGTCTCCCATTTGAGGAATAGCTTTATGAGAAACAAAACTTCCACAATCAAGCGTATCAAACCCTATTTTTAACAACCCTTGTAGATAAGAAATCTTCTGCCCAGTAGGAACAAAATTCTTATAACCCTGCATGGGTATCACGAGAACATTCTATTATTTTGATTTCTTCCACATTATAAATATACTATTTCTAGTACTTGCTGATTTTAACAAAAGATATTAATTTGTAGGATTCAATAAACAAAAAGATTAAAGAAAAATTATAGATTTGCCTTATGGAAAAAAGAAAAATATTTTTAACCACATTGATATTAACATCTTTAATAGTAAATGCACAAAAATTTCCAGAAAATTATGCTGAAAGTATAACTTCTGAAGAACTTAAAGGATTACTATATACATATGCTTCTGATTATTTTTCAGGAAGAGAAACAGGAAAAAAAGGACAAAAAATAGCAATTGATTTCTTAAGAGATTACTATATAAGTCATGGAATTTCCTCAGCTCAAAATACTGAAAATTTTATGCAAAAAATGATTCTTGAAATAAAAGAAGAAAAAGTTGAAACAGAAAATATAGTTACAATTATCCCAGGAAGTGAAAAACCAGACGAATACATAATTATTTCTGCTCATTTAGATCATATAGGCAAGAATAATGGGGAAATATATAATGGAGCTGATGATGATGGCTCAGGGACAGTAGCACTTCTTGAAATTGCAGAGGCCTTTCAGCAATCAGTAATAGATGGTGATGGTCCCAAAAGATCTATTGTCTTTCTCCATGTAACAGGAGAAGAAAAAGGATTACTTGGTTCTAAGTATTATACAGAAAATCCTTTATATCCTCTAGAAAATACTGTAGCAAACTTAAATGTTGACATGATTGGAAGGTTGGATCCAAAAAGAGAGGATAAAGATCCTAATTATATTTATTTAATTGGATCAGATAAATTGAGTCAAGAACTTCATGATTTATCTGAAAAAATGAACTCAAAGTACACCAATCTTAAAATTGATTATACTTTTAATGAAGAGGAAGATCCAAATCGTTTTTATTTTAGAAGCGACCACTATAATTTTGCAAAGAAAAACATCCCTGTAATTTTCTATTTTAATGGGACTCATGATGATTACCACAAACCTACTGATACTCCTGAAAAAATAAATTACCCTATGCTGTCTAAGCGTAGCAAATTGGTTTTCTTCACTGCATGGAAATTAGCAAATCAAGAAAATAGAATTAAATTGAACGATTAGTTTTCTTATGTAAAACATGAATGATTCAATTTTCTTGTTATTTTGCGGCACAGTTATTATACTTACTCTAAGTCCTGGTCCCGACATAATTTTTGTAATATCTCAAAGTCTCCAAAAAGGTTATGAATATGGCATTAAGATTTCATTAGGCCTTATAACTGGATTGTTTTTATATACAATAGCATCAATTCTTGGACTTTCATGGATTTTAAATCAGTTTCCCGAAATTTCATCTTCAATAAAAATATTAGGAGCTGTTTACATTGGATTTTTAGCTTACCTCGAATATCCAAAAAGAAAAAAAATAAAACTCAAAAAATCAACAGATTATAATAAAAATCCTTTTATCATTGGATTGATAATGAATTTAAGCAATCCAAAGGTGATGCTGTTTTTTATTAGTTTGTTTCCACAGTTTATTTTTCATAATACCTGGCCTATTAAATACCAGTTTTTTGTTCTTGGGATAACTTTTATGGTAATAGCACTTTTAATTTTCAGTCTTGTTTCTGTTTTAAGTACTTTTTTTAGAAAAAAAACTTTGTCAAACTTTAGTTCTAAATATTTTTCATATCTCTCATCTTTTATACTTGCAAGTATTTCGATTTTACTTTTTTTCAGTGAAATCAAGAATCTTTTCAAATAAGACTGTGTTGAATTCTTTTGGAGATTCCATTTGAGGCAAGTGACCCGCTGATTTAAAAAAGAATTCCTTTCTGTTTGGCATAATTTGGTTCAATTTATTTTTGAAATCTTCAAAAAAAACTACAGTATCATATTTTCCCCATAAAGTGTAAACTTCAATGTTATTATTAGTTATTTGCTTGTGGATATCATCTAACAAAACATGATTTTTACGAGTTGAAATTAAAGCTCTTGCAAAGCCTTTAAATTTTTGTAATTCACTGTATTTTTTATCCCAATCTTTAAATTGGTCTGGATTTTTAAAATCATCTATAAACTTTGAAATTTCATCTTCACTAACAGATTTATTATTCATTTCTTTTACATCGTTGAATCCGTTTGAAGACACATATACTAGTTTCACAACTCTACCGAAGTTTATTTGTGCCATTTTTGAAATTACTCGTCCACCATTAGAAAGTCCAATTAAAACTGCTCTGTTAATAGATAAAGAATCTAAAAGCTCCCAACTTTGTTTTGCAAAAAGCTCATCAGTATAATCAATATTTGGATTGTCTGAATATCCTCTACCATACAAATCAAAACGCAATACCTTAAATCCTAATTGCTTTGCTTTTTGAAATGTTAGCTCCCAAATATATGATGGGACAGAAAACCCATGGACTAGAACTATTACAGGGCCAAGACTTTTAGGATTTGCTAATTCATAATAAGTGTTTCCATTGTTTAGTTCAATAAAATTTCCGGATAGATATTGCTCTATCTCATTTTTAAAATCATCATTCTTAACAATATATTCATAACGAGGTTGGTTGGTTTTTTGACTTAGAATGTTTTGTTTCTTATTATTAAATGAACAGGAAAAAAAGAAAAAACAAACAACAGAAGCATTTAAAATTACTTTATAAAATGGGTGTTGATTCTTAATATTCATTTGATTTAAAAATTAAAAAAGCCCTTAAATTAATTTAAGGGCTTTTTTAATTTTTTTGATGTCATTTATTTAATGAAATAAACCTGCCTTTTTTTCCTCGTCTTTTCTCGAGTTCTTGAGCTTTTAAAAAATCTTTTTTTGAAAATCTTTTACCATTTATATAAAGGTGTTTGACACCAGAAGGAAAATCAATATTTAAAAGATTTCTTATCATCTCATTTAATTGGGACAATAAATATATAATTTATTAATTTATTAAAGTCTAGATTTGATAATATGAATAATTTTTCATAAACATTAAATTAATATATTGAAATCAAAAAGCTTAAGACTACAAATTATAATGACCTGAAATGAAAGAACTTACTAATAATAATCGTTTATATTCTTTAGATGCCCTAAGAGGTTTTGACATGTTCTGGATTATTGGTGCCGAGCAAATATTTTATAAAATGGCTGAGATTAAATCCAATAATTTTTGGCATGGATTATCTAATCAATTTATTCATCTAGAATGGCATGGTTTTTCTTTTTATGATCTAATTTTTCCTTTATTTTTATTTTTATCAGGAATTTCAACTCCATTCTCTATAGGTAAACAACTAGCTAAAGGTAAAAACAGAAATGATTTATTAAAAAGAGTAATTAAACGAGGCATAATACTTGTTTTATTAGGGATCATATATAACAATGGACTTGAAATTAAAGCTATAGAAGAAATCAGGTTTGGTAGTGTTTTAGGTAGGATTGGACTAGCATACATGTTTGCGAACATTATATATCTATATGCTAATCAAAGAAATCAAATTCTTTGGTTTTTCATTTTACTTATCGGATACTGGGGACTTTTTTTATTTTTTTCAGCTCCTGGATTCTCAGCAGGGGATTTATCGATAGAAGGAAATATTGTTTCTTATCTTGATAGAATAATAATGCCTGGTAAGTTATATCTAGGAATTCATGATCCAGAAGGTCTATTTTCCACAATTCCAGCGATATCAACTGCTTTATTAGGAATTTATACTGGAAATATTTTAATTAATACTAATATAAACAAAAAGAAACAAACCACTATTAAACTTATAGTAATAGGTTTTTCATTAATAATTATTGCTCAAATCTGGAATTTATTCTTTCCAATCAATAAAAACTTATGGACTAGCTCATTTGTTCTTCAATGTGGAGGATTAAGCATGTTACTTATGTCTTTGTTTTATTATTTAATTGATGTTTTAGAATATAATAAGTGGGCATTTTTCTTTAAGATTATTGGTGTGAATTCAATATTAATTTATATGTCAAGCTTATTTATTAATTGGAGTTATACAACAACTTCTCTTTTCAAATGGTTATTTCATATCATTGGAGAGCCATATGATTCTGTTATTTATGTCTTTTGCCTATTGACAGTTCAATGGCTATTTTTATATTTACTTTATAAGAAGAAAATCTTTTTAAGAATTTAATATGTTAACTCAATCAAAATGAAATTATTTAGGATATATTTTATTACCATTTTTACTTTATTAATTTCAGCATGTAGCAGTGATAATGATCCCCAAGATGATTCACAAGCTGTGGTTGATTCAGGAGAAAACTCTAGTAATAATAATCCAAGTCAAAGTTCTGATCATCTTATAACAACTGATTCAAGTAATAATGTTTATTCTTTATTAATGTCCTCAAGTGAATATAGTGATTGGAAAAGCAGCGATCAATTTTCAGATGGATCATATAGAGAACCTTTAGTGAATGATATATATAAACACTTTTCTGATCAATATGATTTTATTTTTCTTGTATTAAATGAAGATGAAATTCCTGAAGGGATAAGTTATTATGGAAAAAATATTGGTGTTTCAAACAACATCATGGGAATTTCAACTGGAATTGAATCAGATCAAATTTATGATTTCACCAGCAACTATGGCTCATCAGGAAAACTAAAATCTGTAATGCAATTATCTAGTCTAGGTTTTCTTCAAAACGGACCTGCATTACATGAATTAATGCATAATTGGGCTAATTATGGTTTGCCTACAGAAAATGTAGATCAAACTGGTAATAATCTTGATTCTTATTCGTATTATGGACATTGGGGTTTTACTGGAGGAAGTACCCCAGGTCAATTAGGAGGGTTTAAACAAAGTACTCTGGAGAATCCTGGCAGTAATCAATATTCCGTTGATTCTTTCGGCCCTTTTGCAAATGGAGGTAATGGTGTACCTTTTAATGAATTAGAATTATATTTAATGGGGATGATTCCCGTTAGCTCTGTAAATCCATTTGATTTATTTAATGACATTACTTCACTTGAAATTACTAATACAAAATGGGTGTTCACCGCAAACACAAGAGTTACTTATGGGCCAAATGAATTGGAAAGTTTATTAGGTGTAAGAGCTCCAAGCTATTTAGAATCTCAAAAAGAATTTGAATTATTAATTATTGTATTAACGGACTCTCCTCTTACTGATGAACAATGGAATTCGATAAACAGTGCTGCAGAATGGTTCTCATTTAAAGGACCTGATGAAAGTTCTTCATTTAACTTCTGGGAGGCAACAGTTGGTGTTGGTTCAATCAATATAGGTAATTAAAAAATAGAGAAATAGAGAAACAGAAAAGCTCATACTTAAATGCTGATCCAACATTATCAGAATCCTAATAAAAAAAAAGGAATTAATAAAGAAAGCGTTGTTCTTCTATTTGGTACTGAAGGTGCAACTGATCCTGAAATCTATAAATCTATAATTAAGGGATAATTTGAATATTCAATAATATTTTAAATTAAGTAAATATAAATTACTAATTTGATAAAAATAATAAACATGAAATACTACTATATTTTAATTTATTTTCTTATTCTTGGTTGCAATACACCAAAACAAGAGTGGAAAAATCTAATTATTAATGATTCTCTTGAAGGATGGCATATTTTTCAAGATGATGGCTCAAAAAAGGGTTGGCGTGTTGAAGATAACATTCTAATATTTGATACTGTCTCTGGTTTAGAATCTGGAAATGATGATGCAAGCTTATTAACAAATAAAAAATATAAAAGCTTTGAAATTATTTTTGAATGGAAAATAGAGAAAGGTGGAAATAGCGGTTTCATGTGGGGTGTTAATGAAGATTTTGTATACAAATTTCCCTATCAAACTGGTCCTGAAGTTCAAATTATTGATATCGATATCTATAATAATCCAAAAGCTGTTTTAGGAGGTGAGATTGAGTTAAATAATATCTTATCAGACTTAGATGAAAAAAAACATTATTTAGGAGCAGTTTATGATATCTATTCACCAAAACAAATTAATTCATATAAATCTGCAGGTAAATGGAATAAATATTATATTAAAATAGACCAAAAAAATAATTTAGGAATTGTTAAGTTAAACGATGTCTTAATAAATGAGTTTGAATTGAGAGGAGAAAGTTGGAATAAAATGATAGCTAAAAGTAAATTTAGTAAGTCAATGGCTAGCGAATCTGAATATTTAGGAGAAAAAAGATGGTACGATTTTGGAAAATTTGATGAGGGTTTTCTTTGTCTACAAGATCATCCAGGAAAAGCATATTTTAAAAATATAAAAATTAAAGAACTAGAGTAGAAGAAGAAGAAGAAGAAGAAGAAGAAGAAGAAGAAGAAGAAGAAGAAGAAGAAGAAGAAGAAGAAGAAGTTTTTTTATTGTGTTTTTTATTAAATATAAGAAAGGAAAAAAACCTTCGAGAAATCGAAGGTTTTTTTTTGGGTGGAAGACCGGGTTCGAACCGGCGACCTCCTGGACCACAACCAGGCGCTCTAACCAGCTGAGCTACAACCACCATTTAGGGTGCAAATTTAAACTTTTTTATTTTTCGGAGACAAGGGGTTGAAAAATATTTTTTAAATTAAATCCGTTATGGTATTAACTGATGGATATCTTTCAGTTGTAAATCCTTCAGCTGCATCAACTCTAGTTAACCTGCCCAAATTTAATGCTCTATATCGAACGCTCTCTATGAAGTTTTTAGAGCTTATGGGGGTCAATTCATTAGATTTATCACCAGTATAAAATTGGCTTGAATAAGCTTTAACTGCAGAAATTTTCTGATTTAAAAATTCTGATACATCAACTACAAAATCAGGTTCAATTTCTTTCCATTGAATATAATGGTAAACTACTTTTGGTCTCCAGGGTAATTGCTTTTGTCCTGATTTATTGGAGGTTTCAATCTTAATTAAACCACTCAAAAAACAAGCATAAGAGACTAAATCTGAACCTTTAGCATGATCAATATGTCGATCTTCAGTAGCATTACACAAAACAATATCAGGCTTGTGAAGTCTTAATAATTCAATAATTTTATTTTGATGAGCTTCATCATTTTTAAAATAAACATCCTTAAACTTTAAGTTTTTTCTAAAGCTCACACCAAGAATAGATGCAGCTTTTGTTGCTTCTTTAAGTCTTAATTCAGGAGAGCCATTAGTACCCATTTCTCCTTGAGTTAAATCAATAATTCCAACTGATTTTCCTTCAGAAACGCTTTTAGCTATTGTAGCACCACAACCTAGCTCAACATCATCAGGGTGAGCTCCAAATGCAAGTATATCAACCTTCATAACCTGATGTTTTTAAAGCGTTGTCAATATCATTTTTTAAATCTTCCACAGATTCGATTCCAGAAGATAAACGGATCAAATAATCTGATATTCCTTGATTATCTCTTTCTTGTTGAGTTAGTGAGAAATGAGAAGTTAATTTTGGATAGTTTGCGGTACTTTCAACACCTGCAAGACTCATTACGGGTTTAATTATTTTGAGATTTTTAAAAAATAAATTAGGATCTATTTTAGAATTAATTTCAATTGACAGCATTCCACCAAATCCTCTCATCTGTTTTTTTGCAATCTCGTGGTCTTCATGAGAAACCAATCCAGGATAATAAACCTTAGAGACTAGTTGATGTTTGTCCAAAAAATTAGCTAATTCTAAAGCATTTTTATTTTGTTCACGAACCCTAATAGGTAATGTCTTTAAGCTTCTCTCAAGTAACCAAGCTGAAAACTCACTTAAGTTTCCTCCTAGATTTTTTGCAAGCTCATATATCTTATCTATATGTTTTTTTGAAGCTATTACAGCACCAGCTGAAATATCACTGTGACCACCTAAGTATTTAGTTGCACTATGAATAACAACATCTATCCCAAAAGCAATAGGGTTTTGATTGATCGGACTTGCAAAAGTATTATCAATCATAGTCCACAAGCCTTTAGATTTTGCTAAATCAGATATAGCTTTCATGTCTACAATCTTAAGAAGTGGATTACTAGGACTTTCGATATAAATTCCTTTTGTGTTATTATTAATACAAGCCTCAAAATCATCTACAGATGACCCGGCTGCGAAACTGTATGAAATTTTGTATTTATAAAACTCTTTTTTAATTAAGTTTCGTGTGCCGCCATATAGATCATTATAAAAGATAATATGGTCTCCAGAGTTAAGGTGTGATATAAGAGAGGTAGTTATAGCTGCCATTCCTGATCCAAAAACAAGGGCAGCCTCTCCCCCTTCAATGGCGGCAATCTTTTTAGATATGCCCTCTTGATTTGGAGTATTTATATATCTAGGATATCTTTTTTCTTTAACATCATTAAACTGATATGCTGTGGACATAAACAATGGAGAAATTGCTCCTTTGTGGACTGGGTCCTCAACAGTTCCATAGTGTAAGCATATCGTTTCAATTTTATGTTTACTCATTATGATTTAGTTAACCAATTAAGAACTTCTATATCATCGGGCTGCTTTCTTGGAGAAATAGATTTTACAACATACCCATTTTTATCAATTAAAAACTTTTGAAAATTCCAGGTTACCATTGCATCAACATTGCCGTTTAATTTCTTGCGAGTTAAAAAAGAATAAATTGGATGTTGATTTAATCCTAGCACAGAGATTTTACTCATCATTGGAAAGGTAACACCATAATTATCCCTGCAAAAATCAGCAATTTCCTCATTAGTCCCTGGCTCTTGCCATAAAAAATTATTTGCAGGAAAACCAATAATTACAAAATTATCATCTTTATACTGATCATATAATGATTGCAGAGCTTTGTATTGAGGTGTTAAACCACATTTAGATGCAGTATTGACAATCATAAGCTTTTTCCCCTTCAAATCAGAAAAATTAAAACTATTACCATATAGATCTTGTACAATAAACTGATAGATAGTTTTGTTCATTTTATCTTGATTTTGAGCTTGTATAAAAGATATACAAATGAATAAATAAATAAAGGTTAGAAATCTCACAACATTAATATTTGAGTTTAAAATTACGATTTTTTAATTCAAAAAATTAGCTATACAATTTCTGCTGATAGCCCTGCTTCATGAAGCTTAATACATCGAGGTTCTAAATCAGAAATTGGACCTGTTTTTACAACACATTTACCTGAAAAATGAATAATATAGGCACATTGTTGAGCTTGCATAATTGTATGATCGCACACCACAACTAAAGTATTGATTACATGATCAAAAGTATTAACATCATCATTATACAAAACAAGCTCATGCTCCCTCTCAGTTTGAACAATTTGCTGAATATCATCTTCGGGGTTAATCTTTGGTTGAGATGAAAAAATTAAGCTTTTATTTAATGTATGGCCTCCCATAAATTTTTTTTACTTTTTTGAAACTAGTTCTAATTTTAAAGACTTAGCTTTTTTATCAATTTCAATTATATCCTCAATATAAAAACCACTTATAATTAACTGACCACTGGTATTTAACAACTCTTTTAATAAATAGAAATTTAGCTCATAATAATGATTTTATTAATATTTGCCAAAATTATATCGTATTTAATTGATGTTAAAATGCATTAACTATAGCTGCAAAATCATCTGAATTTAATGAAGCACCTCCTATAAGTCCACCATCTACATCAGGTTGAGCAAAAATATCATTTGCATTTGATGGCTTTACACTCCCTCCATATATTATAGAAACAGAATCCGCCAGAGATTTATTATATTTTTCTGAAATCGTTTTGCGTATATATGAATGCATCTCTTGAACTTGATCAGATGAGGCGTTTTCACCAGTGCCAATAGCCCAAATGGGCTCATAAGCAATAATTATTTTTTTCCAAGAAGTAACAGGTTGAATAAAAAGAGTTTTTTCAAGCTGAGATTTAACAAATTTAAAATGATTTTCGAATTTTCGATCATCAAATTCTTCTCCAACACAAAAAATAATCTCAATGTTTTCTTTTATGGCTTTATCAACTTTTTCTTTTAAGCTATCATCTGTTTCATTGAAATAAGTCCTTCTTTCTGAATGACCTAAAATTGTAATAAAAACTCCTAAATTTTTAATCATAGAAGCTGAAATTTCACCAGTATATGCGCCACTTGATGCATAATGCATGTTTTGAGAAGCAACTCCTATATTGAAGTTTTTTAATTTTTCACAAATAAAACCTAATTGAGTATAAGGTGGAGAAACAATCACTCTTACATCTAAAGGAAAATTAAAACTCAAAAGGTCTTTTAAAAGTAATTCACTTTCGGTATTTGTATTATTCATTTTCCAATTACCCGCTACTATTTTTTGTCTCATATGACTAGTTAATATAAATTATTATTTAAATGGATTATAGCAAATACTGAATAATTTATCATGTCTTGATAGTTAGCATCAATTCCTTCTGAAACTATTGTTTTACCTTTATTTTTCTCAATTTGTTTTACGCGAAGTAGTTTTTGCAAAATTAAATCTGTCAAAGAGCTGACCCTCATTTCTCGCCAAGCCTCTCCATAATCATGATTTTTAGCAAGCATTAAGCTATGAGTTGTTTGCGAATGTTTATCATATGCAGCTATAGCTTGTTTATCAGTCAAATCAGGCTGATCTGAAACACCTAGTTCAATTTGAATCAATGCCATGATGGAATAATTAATAATACCAATGAATTCATCAACTTGTCCTTCAGAGATCTTTTGCTCTTTATTAGTTTGTAATCCCCTAATTCTTTGAGCCTTAATAAATATTTGATCTGTTAAAGACTCTATTCTCAAAATACGCCATGCACAACCATAATCCATCATTTTATTTTTAAATAATGCTTTACATTGACTGATAATTTCAATGTATTGATCTTCTGTAGTTGTCATGGAAAAATTTTATAGTAAATTTCGAAAAATTTTTAATGCAAATAAGGAACTTTAAGAAAAGTTATCCAAAACAAAATATAAAAATATGATATTAAATTGTCGAGGACAATTAGTTGATTTGAATACCCCCAAAATTATAGGTATCTTAAACTTAACTCCAGATTCTTTTTATGATGGAGGTAAATACAATTCGATAAACAAATCATTAAAACAATGTGAAAAACTATTAAAAGAAGGTGCTACATTTGTTGATGTTGGTGCATTAAGTACAAGGCCAGGTGCAGACAAACTAACTTTAGATCTTGAGAAGAAAAGACTTTTTCCAATTTTAGAAAGTCTATTACTTAAATTTCCTGATTGTTTATTTTCAATTGATACTTTTCGATCAGAAATAGCAGAAGAATCGCTTAAAATGGGTGTCTCTATGATTAATGATGTCTCGGGTGGAGAATTTGATAAAAAAATGTATAGTATTGTTGGTAAATATAATTCTCCGTATGTTCTTATGCATAGAAAAGGCGACTCTAAAACAATGCAGAATAATCCAAAATATATAAATATTGTTACTGAAATAATTTCTTACTTTTCTGAAAAAATTCAAATTGCCAATGATAATGGCATAAAAGATGTCATTATAGATGTAGGTTTTGGGTTTGGTAAATCAATTGAGCATAATTATGAATTATTGAAGAATATTAAACTGTTTCAATCATTGAATTGTCCTGTTTTAACAGGTGTTTCAAGGAAATCAATGATATGGAAATATCTAAATATTTCTCCTAATAAAACATTAAATGGAACTACATTTTTACATGCTTTTGCGTTGCAAGGGGGAGCTCAATTACTTAGAGTTCATGATGTTAAAAGGGCTAAAGAATGTATAGATTTATTGCAAGCCCTAAGTTAGTTTTATACTTTTACAAAAATTCATCTTTTGGAAACACTTGATTTTTTGAATATTAGCTTTATTGATTTCTTCGATATTGCTCTTGTAGCTCTACTATTGTTCTCTCTTTATAGACTTGTCAAAGGAACTGTTGCTATAAATATTTTTTTAGGAATAGTTATCATATATATGATATGGAAGTTAACTGACTTACTCAATATGGATATTCTCAGTAATATTCTAGGAAATTTTATAAGTGTTGGTTTTTTTGCTTTAATAGTTGTTTTTCAGCAAGAAATAAGAAAATTTTTATTATTGATTGGCTCTTCTAACTTTACTTCAAAAAAAAATGTTTTAAAATATTTTAAATTCTTCAACCAACCTCAAATTAAAAATGAAACTGATGTCAAAATGATTTTAGATTCTTGTGTTAAGATGTCTAAAGATAAAACTGGGGCAATTATAATTTTAGAAAGAAATACTAACTTAGATTTTATAAAAAATACCGGAGAGACTGCTAGTATTTTTCTATCATCCCAAATTTTAGAAACAATTTTTTTTAAAAATAGTCCACTACATGATGGCGCTATAGTTATAAAAGGTAATTACATAACTGCCACAAGAGTAGTTTTACCAGTTTCTGATAACAAAAAACTAGCTCGGCGATTTGGTTTGAGACATAAAGCAGGAATGGGAATAAGCGAGAAAACAGATGCAACAGCCTTAATTATTTCCGAACAAACAGGTGAAATGTCATACTTTAAAGATGGTGAGTTTGTAAAATTTGATTCTCAAGGAGAATTAAACAAATTAATAATTGAGGATCTAAATTTTTAACCTACTAAAGTCTCTTGTGAGGCAAACTGAATATTGTATAATTGCGAGTATTTTCCAGATTCTATTTTCATCAAATCTTCATGAGAACCCTGTTCAATAATTTGTCCATTATCCATAACAACAATTCTGTCAGCTTTTCTTATTGTATCTAAACGGTGAGCAATTATTATTGAGGTTTTTCCTTCAGTTATTTTAGCAGTAGCTTTTTGAATTAACTCCTCTGAATTTGAATCAATTGAAGAAGTAGCCTCATCCAAAATCAAAATAGTTGGATTAGCTAAATAGGCTCTCAAAAAAGCAATTAATTGTCTTTGACCTGAAGATAACATTGCACCTCTTTCTTTAACATTGTAATCGTAACCTTGTGGAAGTTTGCTTATAAAATCATGAACACCTATATTCTTTGCCGCATTTATTACTTCATCTATTTTAATCGAAGAATTAAATAATGTAATATTATCATAAATAGAAGAAGCAAATAAAAAAACATCTTGACTTACAGTACAAACATGCCTTCTTAAAAAATCTAATTTTATTTCTTTAATTGAAATATCATCTATTGTTATTTCACCACTTTCGAATTCATAAAAGCGTGAAAGCAAGTTAATGATTGAAGATTTTCCTGCACCAGTTGGACCAACAATAGCAATAGTCTCTCCAGGATATACTTTTAAATTAATACCCCTAAGGACTTCTTCATTTGATATATATGAGAATCGAACATCTTTAAAAGAGATTGATCCTTTTAAACTCTGAGGGGTTAAATTTCCAAAATCAGAAATTGAGCTGTTTGTCTCTAAAATTTCGAAAATTCTTGATGTTGAAACCATCCCCATTTGAAGTGAATTAAATTTATCGGCTATTTGTCTAAGGGGTCGAAACAGCATTTGAGACATCTGAATGAAAAGAAAAATAATTCCCAAAGTTACTCCCTCACCACTACTAACATTTAGACCACCATACCAAACTAATAAACCAATTGTAACAGATGACGAAATTTCAGCAACTGGAAAGAAAATCGAGTTAAACCATACAGTTTTTAACCAAGCTTTCTTGTGCTTATTATTAATACCAACAAATGTTTTATATTCTAACGACTCTCTATGAAATATTTGAACTATTTTTATTCCCGATATTCTTTCTTGAACAAAAGAATTTAGGTTTGCTACTTCTTTTCTCACTTCTTCAAAAGCAATTTTCATTGACTTTTGAAACAAACGGGTTGCATACAAGATTAAGGGTAATATTGAAAATACGATTAAAGAAAGTTTCCAATTAACTACTAACATAATTACAATAACTAAAGACATCTTGAGAAGATCAGCTATTATCATAAATAATCCTTGAGAAAAGATACTTGCAATTGTTTCAATATCATTAACTACTCTAGTAACCAATCTGCCAACTGCTGAATTATCAAAATAGGACATTTTAAAATTAATAATCTTATCAAATAAAGTAACTCTGAGGTCTTTAATAACACGTTGACCTAAATAATTTGCATAATAAACAAAAAGAAATTGAAAACACACTTCAAGAATCAATGTAATAAGCATTAATCCTAAATACAAAAGCATGCCCTCATAATCTTTTGTTGTTATATAATCATCTACTGTTATTTTAAGTAAATAAGGAGTTGAAATTGAAAAAATTGACATACAAATAGCAAAAAACATAACTGAATAATAGCTTGCTTTATAAGGGCTTACAAAACCCATTAGCTTTTTAAACAACTTAAAATTGAAAATTTTACCTTTAGTTTTCGTCATTTTTTAAATAGATTAGGTTCGAATATGTGATTTCAGTTAAAAACAAACCATTGGCTGGAACTGAATAACCAGCATTACCTCTTTCTTTACTGGCTAATATTTTTTCTAAATCTTTAATATTTTTTTTACCAAGGCCTATTTCAATCAAAGTTCCAACGATTGCTCTTACCATATTTCTTAAAAATCTATTCGCCGTTATTTTAAATACTGCACCATTTAAATTTGTCTCCCAAAAAGCCTCTGTAATATCACATAAAAATGTTTTAACATCTGTATTAGACTTAGAAAAACATTCAAAATCATTATGATTTATAATAATTGCTGAAGCTTGGTTCATTAAATTCCAATCTAAATTTTCTTTATAATAGTAATGTAAAGGATAATCAAAAGGATCTTTGACTTGACTTATATAATAACAATATGTTCTTGAAGTAGCATTAAATCGAGCATGAGCATCATCCTTTACCTTCTTAAGGTCATTTATCACAATAGATTTTGGTAAAAATTGATTTAAATAAAAAATTAAATCTTTTTTTGTTTTACATAATTTTTTAACATCAAAATGAGCTGTCATAAATTTAGCGTGAACACCAGTATCGGTTCTTCCTGCCCCAATTACAGAAATGTCTTCTCCTAGTATTAATGATAAGGACTCTTCAAGAGTTTGTTGAACGCTTATTGCATTATTTTGTCGTTGCCAACCATGAAATTTAGATCCATTATAAGAAAACTCAATAAAATAACGCAAAAGCTTTTTTTGTAAAGATATTTGATTCTATTCTAATTTATTAGTTGATAAAACCAAAATCACAAATTACATTTGTAATAATAATGAAAAAAATACTGTTACTTTCTGATTCCCATAGTCATATTGATAATAAAATTATTAAACATGCTAAGTGGTCTGATGAAATTTGGCATGCAGGAGATATTGGAAACATAGAAGTAATTGATGTTTTAAAAAAACATAGTTTAGTAAGAGCTGTATATGGAAATATCGATGATCATTTAATCCGAAAAATTTACCCTGAAAATAATTTTTTTAAATGTGAAAACACTCCTGTTTTATTGACACATATAGGAGGATATCCAGGAAAATATTCGAGAAGGACATCTGATTTATTATCTAAGTTTAAACCAAAAATTTTTATTTCAGGGCATTCTCATATTCTAAAAATAATTCAAGATAAAGAATATAATCTTCTGCATATTAATCCAGGAGCCTGTGGTATAACAGGTTTTCATCAAAAAAGAACTATGGTCAGGTTCGAAATAGATGGTAATGAAATAAAAAACCTTTTTGTTATTGATTTAGGAAATAGATCAACTATTAACGTAGACGATCTATTGACTTAATTAAATTATCGTCTTTCTTTATTCCATAATTAGCCATTTTTATCAATATTATATTAATTAATAATAATACATAAAACATATTAAAGCTGATCAAGTTATCAAATGAGCATAATAAAAGGATTGATTGAAATGAATAGTTAATTCTATTAAGAATTAACTGGCGAGTTCTATTTTTATATGACAACAAAGAAATCCATGAAATTAATATCGTTGGAATCAGATAAACATATATCGAAGAAATTCCATTAGAAAACATTGAATAACCAGGAAAGTTAATAATTGAAAAATAATTTGAAATAAATTTGTAAGTGATATTTATTATAATAATAATTAATAAATAAATGCTTTGAATTCTTTGAATCATAAAAAATATTTTAAACAAAATTACATTTTTATATAAGTGCATTAAAATAATAATTTGTAATATTGTATTGACTATAAATCAAAACAAACACACTTCATAGTTTTGAATGTCGTATCCTACTAAAAGATTTGAAAATATCAATAAAATTATGTTCGAACTCAACACTTTAAAAAGTAAAAAATTATCTGACCTTCAAGAAATAGCTAAGTCTATTGGTTTAAAAGGTGTTTCAGGTCAAAAAAAACAAGATCTAGTTTACCAAATTATAGATCATCAATCTGCAAACCCTCCTGAAAATACTGAAAAGCCGAAAGATTATCCTAATACAGAAAAACCTAGTACTGATTCTAAAAAAGTTTCAAGTGAAAATAATACAGAAATAAGAAGCCCTAGACATAGAAATAATAAAGTTTCTAATAAGCAAACTTCAACTTTATCCAAGGAAATTCAAAATGATAATAAAAAATCAGAAAATATTCCAAGGAATGAGGTTAATCAAAAAAATGAAAATCAAAAACCAAAGCCACATTTTCAAAACAAAAACAACAATCAAAAAAGAGATTCAAATCATAACAGAGATAACAGAAATAGATATCGTGAACCTGATTTTGAGTTTGAAGGAATAATTCAAACAGAGGGTGTGTTAGAAAAAATGCAAGAAGGTTATGGATTTTTAAGATCCTCTGACTATCATTATTTATCATCTCCAGACGATGTTTATGTTTCACAATCACAGGTAAGATTATTCGGGTTAAAAACTGGAGATACTGTTATAGGTGCAGTACGCCCTCCAAAAGAAGGAGAAAAATACTTTCCTTTAATTAAGGTAGACACTATAAATGGACTTGATCCAAAGGTTGTTAGAGATAGGGTGTCTTTTGAACACCTAACCCCTTTATTTCCTGAAGAAAAATTTAGATTAGCTGATAAAGAAAATACTGTTTCTACAAGAATTATGGATCTTTTTTCTCCGATAGGAAAAGGACAAAGAGGAATGATAGTTTCCCAGCCAAAAACTGGAAAAACTATGCTATTAA
>Ga0209501_10002131_pt1 | contig 21144 bp, 19 predicted proteins | sample ArcticOcean_MG_C_4_FD_187434 | JGI IMG/M metagenome (GOLD analysis project Ga0209501, IMG submission 187434) | Marine microbial communities from western Arctic Ocean - ArcticOcean_MG_CB4_134 (SPAdes) (version 2) | ecosystem: Environmental > Aquatic > Marine > Oceanic | place: Arctic Ocean...
TCCACGCAGCACTCTTGCCGTTGGGCACATCACTGCGTAGGCGAGACGGGGCACTGGACCTTAGCACACGGGGAAAAGTCTTCTGGGAAGAGTGCTGCGTGGACGCAGCCGCGAAACAGGGCGTAGGCTATTGGCTCCTGCTGCGATAGAATGGGCCGTTTCGCGCTTCCCGCCTCGCAGAAAAGTTCGCATGCCGTCCCGTTCGTCGATCACCAACGAGTTGGCCCGTGATCGGGCTCACTTGATTCATTCGCTGCACGACTCTCGGGTGCAGGACACGGCCCATATTTGGACACGTGGCGACGGGGCACTGCTCTACAATGCCGAGGGACGTGAGTATCTCGACGCTCTGGCCGGACTCTGGAACGTAGTGATCGGCCACGGTCGCACGGAACTGGCCGCCGCAGCCGCCGAGCAAATGAACACGCTCGCCTATGCATCGTCCTACACCGGCAGCACCAACCGGCCGGCAATCGATTTGGCCGAACGCGTCGCGTCGCTATGTTACGAGTCGATCAATCGGTTCTTTTTCACCTGTGGCGGGGCCGAAGCCAACGAGTCGGCGTTCAAAACGGCCCGTTACTACTGGAAACTGCACGATCGTCCTGACAAGATAAAAATCATCGGCCGGCGCTGGGGCTATCACGGCACCACGATGGCCACGATGTCGGCCACAGGAATCGAATCCTACTGGCCGATGTTCGAGCCCCGCACGCCTGGCTTTCTGCACATCGCCGATCCGTACCCGTATCGCTTTGAGCGGCCCGACGGCGTGGCGGATGACGACTCGCGCACGCTTGGCCAGATGGCGGCCGATCTGCTCGAAGAGGCGATTCTCCGCGAAGGCCCCGACACCGTCGCGGCGTTTATTGGCGAGCCTGTCCAAGGACCAGCCGGCGTCATTGTGCCTCCCGAGGATTACTGGCCACGAATTCGCGAGATTTGCGACCGTCACGATGTGCTGCTGATCGCTGATGAGGTGATTACCGGATTCGGTCGTACAGGCCGCTGGTTCGGGCTGTCACGCTATGGAATTCAGCCTGACTTGGTCACATTCGCCAAAGCGATATCGAGCGGCTATGTCCCGTTGGGCGGCTTGGGCATTTCGGACAAAATTGCCGGCGTGATCGACTCCAAAGACGCCGGACAGACCTGGATGCACTCGTTTACCTATTCCGGTCATCCGGTCTGCTGCGCGGTGGCCCTGGTGAACCTCGACATCATCGAGCGCGAAGGCCTGGTCGCCCGGGCTGCAGAGCTGGGCGAATATCTAAGCGCTGGCCTACAGACGCTCGCGTCGCACCCCCACGTCGGCGAGGTTCGTGGCCTGGGGCTCATGGCGGCGGTCGAATTGGTCGCGGACAAGGCGAGCAAGGCGGAGTTTCCGCCCGAGGAGATGGTCGGCGCCCGTGTTCATGCCGCGACGCAAGAGCGAGGCATGGTCACGCGTCTTCGCGGCGACGTTTATAACCTGGGGCCCTGTTTTGTGACCGAACAGCGACAAATCGACCAGATGGTCAACATCCTGGGCGAGTCGATCGACGCGGTATTAGGCGGCTGATTTTACCGCCCCGAACGCCCCACTGGGCTACAATAGAGATATCCCGCACGGAGGCGACAGGATTGTTCTGGCGACTTCCGAACGACGAGAGGTGTTTTCCGTGCGCACGATGGCTCTGAGTCTGTTCTTGGCGTGTTGCTTGCCGCTGGTGATCGTTTCGGTCGTCGCGGCCCAGTTCGATCTCCCTGACGAGAAGAAGTCCGCCGGCCGCGAAGCAACCCACCGATTGCAGATCGGCTGCAAGGTCCTGGCCCGTGGCGGCCCCTGTGCCGGCTTGGTCGTTAGCTGCCCGGTGCCGATGGACTGGCCTGAGCAGCAGGTAAAGATCATCGACGAGAAGACCACGCCCAACGTCAAGCGCATCAGCTATCGCACGCTCGGCGGCACCGCTAAGCAATTGTTGATCAGCATTCCGCGATTGGCGTCCGGAGAAAAAGCCCAGGCGCTGGTCACCTTCGAAATTACTCGCCAGTACGTTATTGAGCCGACCGATACCGCGTCGCTGGCGATCCCCAAGAAGGTCGACCGCGCGATGCGCAAATACCTGGCGCCGAGCCCTTTTATCGAGAGTCTGCACACTCAAATCCGCCGGCTATCTCGCGAGACGATCAAAGGGCGCGAGGGCGACTGGGCCAAGGTCGAAGCGCTGTACGACATCACCCGAGAAAAGGTCGAGTACAAAAACGGCGAACTCAAGGGTGCTATCCGCGCCCTGCGAGACGGCACCGGCGATTGCGAGGAAATGACCTCGCTGTTCGTGGCCCTTTGCCGAGCCGGTAAAATCCCTGCCCGCATGGTTTGGGTCGACGGCCATTGCTATCCCGAGTTCTATTTGACCGACAAGCAGAAGAAAGGCCGCTGGTATCCGTGTCAGGCGGCGGGCACTCGGGCATTTGGCTCGATGCCGGAACATCGGGCAATTCTGCAGAAGGGCGACAACTTTCGCGATCCCGACCGGCCAAAAGAGCGGCTCCGGTACGTCAATGATTTTGCCAAAGGCAAAGCGATCCGTGGCGGCGGAAAGCCGCGGATCAAATTCATTCGCCAGCCGGCCGACGGATAAGCGCACCCGAAAACTACAGGCAGCGCTCTCGGTTCAGAACAGACGCCGTGGATCGACTAGGTCGACAGCGCCGCGCTGTTGGAAACTTTGTCGCTCTCTCTGGAATGCGGCGTCGCGGCCATTTCGACCGTGGAGGTCGAGTCAGCAGTCGATGCATTGGCTTTTCCGGGACGCCAAACAAAATTCACCGCGAGAAAAAACAGCGCGACTCCACCCCATGCTGCCGGATAAAGCAGCAAGGTGGTACTGTGCATCGCCACGCCATAACCCAGCACAGCAATCAAAGACACAACGAGTAAGACCGGAAGTTTCATAGTGGCCGTTCCTTTTGTAGGGTTGCCGCTTTCGTTAATGAGTATCGCCGCATCGTGACCGGTTCGTTCAGTCGAAATGCTGCACTGCCTAATCACCGATTCAGGGAATGTTTGATGGAACGACTGGTTTGAAAATGCGACCAACGTTGCTCCAACGTTTCTAACTCGTCATCCAACCAAGCCGAAAATAGGTCCTTCTGCGACGGAGCGCCGGCCGGTGGATTTTCTTGTCCACTGGCAAACTCAACATAAGGACCTCGGGCCGCTTTAGCTGCTGCGTGATGTCGCATGGTACTGCTGCTCCCGTTGCCTGCGAACAGGCAACCTGTCAGGTGGAAAACGCCTGATGAGCTAGGGAGCAATTCGTGTGCCAAGACGCCCTAATTCGGCCTCGTTTCTTTCGGTAACCTCCTATCCGCTAAACACTTAGGTCTCGTCGCCAAGCGGCGCCACTCGGCAAGGATCAAGTCGCACAGTGTCGCGAAAACGCACCACTTGTGTCAACAGTTGTTCTACAAAATCATTCGACTGTTCGACAAAAACATTCAACAGCGGCATAGCGTTCGGACAAATTCTTGGTCATCTTTTCCGACATCTCCTCGAATCGGTCGAAAAAAATTCAAGATCGGTTCCCAAGATCCGCACGTCTGAGGCGAAATGCCCCATGTAACAGCCGTCGGGAGGACGGACCGTTGGGACGTGGCCATGATGGTCGAGAGCCGTTTTGCTAGAGGGCCCATTGGGCCAACATACTGCCTTAGGAGGACAGAACCATGTGTAGAAAAGCGTTTTTTTGGGTAGGTGGACTCGGCCTTGTGGCCGTCACCATGGCATGCACCGAGGCAACCAGCTATGTCGGCACCTCGCTCGGCTGGGTCGGGCGGAGCATGAAAGACTCCGTGCCTGTTGAATTCGAGATCGAGCGGGCCCGACAAATGTGCCAGGATCTCAAAGAGCCGATTGAGCAAAACATGCGAATCATCGCCCGCGAGGAGGGTGAAGTCGAGCGGCTCTCCGGCGATATTTCGAAGGCCGATCAGCGGCTGAAGAAGGAAAAAACCGATCTAATGACGCTCCGCACCGATCTGGCCAGCACCCGGGATTTCTACGTCTATGCCGGCCGCCGATACAGCCAGAAACAGGTCAAGAAGGACTTGGCCGCTCGGTTGGCTCGTTATCAGACGGGCGAGGAAACCTTGGGTAACCTCCAGAATATCCATTCGGCCCGTGTCCGTAGCCTCGATGCGTCGCGCCAGAAGCTTGAAGAGATGCTCTCGGCCAAACGCCAACTCGAGGCGGACGTCGAGAACCTCGAAGCCCGACTGAAGATGGTCGAGGTGGCCCAGACGACGAGCCAGTACAACATCGATGACAGCGACCTGGGTCGCGTCAAAGAGTTGGTCAACGATGTTCAGGCCCGGCTCACCGTGGCCGAGAAGCTGGCCAACGCCGACATCTACTTCGAGGGCGAGATTCCGGTCTCCGCCCCCAGCGAAGAGGACGTGCTGGCCAATTTCGACGCCTTTTTCGAGACCGACCGAGCCGAGGCGGAAGTCGCATCCGCTGGCTCGATCGAGTTGGAATAGAACGCCAGCCGAGGCAATAGCAAGGCGATCCCCATCGCGTCGCGCTCCCGTGACAGGCTCGCTCCCGTGACAGGCTCACTGTCACGGGAGCACGCGACGCGAATCGGACGACTCGCCACAAGTACCACAAGACAGCCACAGCAACACCGCTATACAAACGCCGCGCATCTAGGGTAAGAAATGTTTGCCGATAGCACCTACTCTGATCGATTTTTCTTGCCGCGAAGCACTCGTCGCTCGACGCTTCCGCTGCTTGGTTCCTCGAAGGTAAACACCGTGGCCAATCGCACCCCAGGACTCCGATTTCAGCTTTGGGTCGACGCGGTCGGAGGGTTTCTTGTCTGCTTGGGAGAAGAAATCACGATCGGCCAGCCCGCCCCGGGCGTCGATGTACCGATCTTGGCCGATCTGTCGCGACGCCATGCACGGATCCGCCGCAGCGGCGAAGGCTACGTGCTGCAACCACTCCAGTCAGTTCAGATCGACGCTCGCGAGGTCACCGAGCCGACGTTGCTTGCCAGCGGCGATCTGATTGAATTGGGGGGTTCGGTCCGCTTGCGGTTCGTCAGGCCGCATCCATTGAGTTCCACCGCTCGGCTCGATTTCGTCAGCCATCACCGGACTCAACCGCCGGTTGATGCCGTGCTGTTGATGTCCGACACCTGCGTTTTGGGGCCCAAGCCGACCGCCCATTGCGTCTGTCGGGACTGGCCACACGAGGTGTTTCTGTTTCGTCAGGCGGACGAGTTGCACTGTCGCAGCAACGACGATTTTGAGATCGATGGCCACACGGTCCGTCGTCGCGGCCAAGTGACCTACGATTCGCAGGTCACGGGAAGAGATTTTTCGATGAAATTAGAACAAGTTTAACGCTACTCGGGGCACCTTCGTGCGACTCTGGAGCGTCACACAGGGTAGATGAATATAGACAGGGGCCGAAACTCGGGGTTAATCTAAGGGTAAGGCGGCTAAAGAGCCATGAACGTCCAAGAGACACAAGCTGGTACCAGCGACACCCCGCGAGGCGGCGCGATGAAGTTTACCTACCCGAGCGGATCGCGCCCGCTGGAAGGATTCACCATCAAACGCGGCGTCGGCCAGGGTGGATTCGGCGAGGTCTATTACGCCACCAGCGACGCCGGCAAAGAAGTCGCCCTGAAGCTGATCCGGCGTAACCTTGAAGTCGAGTTGCGGGGCGTGACCCATTGCTTGAACCTCAAACACCAGAACCTGATCGGCCTGTTCGACATTCGCACCGACGCCCAGGACGATGGCTGGGTCGTGATGGAATACGTCTCTGGCGAATCGCTCGAACAAGCGATCCAGCGCAATCCCAACGGGATGCCGGTCGAAGATGCCCTGGCCTGGTTTCGCGGCATCGCTGCCGGGGTGGCTTATCTGCACGATCATGGAATCGTGCATCGCGACCTGAAGCCGGGCAATATCTTTCTCGACCAGGAGATCGTCAAGATCGGCGACTATGGGCTGAGCAAGTTCATCTCGTCTAGCCGGCGCAGCGGACAGACCGAGAGCGTCGGGACGGTCCACTATATGGCCCCCGAAGTGGCCAATGGTCGTTACGGCAAAGAGATCGACGTCTATGCCCTGGGGATCATTCTCTATGAAATGATCTCCGGCCGTGTGCCGTTCGAGGGCGAGAGCGTCGGCGAGATCTTGATGAAACATCTCACCGCCGAGCCGGACCTCACCAGCCTTGCCGAGCCATACCGCTCGGCGGTTGCCGCCGCCTTGCGGAAGGATCCCGACGAGCGCGTCGGCGGCGTGCAGGAGTTGTTGGCGATGCTCCCTGGTGGAAACGATCTGCCGAAAGCCTCGCCGCCCCCTGTGGTCGAAGCGATCTTGGTCGACGAAACCGATACGGCGAACAGCCTCCACGATGAAGTGCCAACCGCCGAGATCGTTGACCAACAGCCCGACGAGGAACCGATCTGGAAAGCGCTCTGCCAAGCCGGAGCGAACCTCCGCACGGCCTGGAGCAATGCCCCATTGAATCCGATTGCGCGAACCGTGTTGTTGGTCGTGGGAATCCTTGGCCTTGTGATGACGGCTCAGGTGTGGGTGCCGGTGATCGGCGTTCTGGCGGCGATGTACGCTGTCTATTGGGTGATTCGGGCGGTGGCGGTCAGCTCTAGCTCATCGCCGAGTCCCACGCCAGATGCGCCACCTTCGGTCAGCGCTAACGCGGTGCCGCCACCGGTGGTTGAACAGGCCGTAAGTTCGCATTGGCACCGTCGTAAGCACGCCGGTCGCCGGCTTCGTTCGCTTAGGCCTGAGCCGGCCAACGCGGTGCTGTTGGCCAAATCAACCCGCGAGCGAGTCATGGAACTGACCGGCTCGATGTTAATGAGCACGTTGGTAGTGGTCGTGATCTCGATCGTGATGCTGATCCTTGGCGAGATGATCTATTCGGAGCAATACCGGCCCGAAACACATGCCTGGCTGGCGCTGTCGGCCGTGTTGGCGTCGTGGGCCGTGTTGATCCCGGCGAAGTTCTGGGAAGGCCGCCGCGGCGAACCGACGATGCGCCGTTTCACGATGCTCGTGGCCGGTTTGGCAGTCGGGGCAGCGGCATACGGCATTGATACCGTGTTGCTGCTCGACTTGAACTACACCGGCGGCGGACTGTCCCGGGCCGGCGGACATCTGCCGCCCCATTTTGCTGACGCCGGGGGATCGCCCGAGCTGTTGGCCTATTTGGCGTTCTTCGGGGTTCAGTTTCTAATCCTGCGTTGGTGGTTACAGGCCGACCCGCTGCGACCCGTGAGATTGAGTTTTTGGTCGACCGCATTGGTTCTGTTTTGGGCCGGACTAACGCCGATGATTCCCGAACCATGGTTTCCCAGCCTGTGGGGCGCGATGTTGGCGGTAACGGTTTCAATCGCGGTACAGCTATCAAGTCCTTGGATCCCGCCAGCCGAGCGCACCGACGCACCGAATGTTTAACCCCAAGCGATGCAAAAGGCAGGAGTCGCCCGCACCATGTTATTAACCATCTCCCCAGCGACGATCATTCACGGCATGCTCGACGGCGCCAGCGCCGCGGGCGGGCCGACCTTGGGGCTGTTGCTGATTCTGGCCGCGGTGCTGTTTGTGCTCTGGTTGGGACGGCAAGCCGCGCGACGCAACTGGTGGGTCGTGGTGCCAGCCGTTGCCTTCGCCGGAATCGCGGTGATGGTGGCGTTATTCATCTTTCTGTTCCTCGCCGTCGTGCCTGATCGTGAATACGACTATGCCAAGCAGGCCAGCGACCGGGCCGAGATGCGCGTGCGAGACATGAGCAGGTCAAAGCGACTCGCCTCGAGAAAGGCCGAAGAACCGGCAACCGACGTCAGCGACAGCGAACGTTCCAAGAGTGCGCCGGTCGTTACGGCTTCTGTGCCCGATGCGATGACTGACGGTGTCTTTCGCAAGACGATCACGGTTGGCCGTTTTCCGAGTGTGGATGAGTGTTCGTATGAGTTGGATATCCAGATTTTGGCAACGGCCCACGACTACGTCACGAGTCAACTTGGCCCAGAGGCGGCCAAGTCGTTTGAAGTTGACCTCGGATATCTGCGCGACAAAGTCGTTGTCGACACACAGACCGACAACCAGCCGCGCAGCGTCACGCCGCTGGCTGATCCGGTCGATATGTATCAGGTCACCGCCAAACTCGAATTCACGCCGCGGGTAAAATCCGACATTCGAGAGATGTACCGTCAGAGTGTCGTCCAGCGGCGAATCTGGTACACCGGCGGCGTCAGCATTCTGCTGCTAAGTCTGATCGCCACGGTATTCAGCTACCTCAAGGTCGACCTCGCCACGTTGGGTGCCCACACGAACCGGTTGAAGATGATCGCCACGGCCGCAATACTGGGCGTACTGGTTGCGGGCGAGGCCCTGCGACGTGGCGTATGGTCGCCGTAGCGCGACAGCGAAAGGCAGAGATGATCAAGAATGTCTAATGAGTAATGTCGAATGTCTAACGCCAGAACGTTAACCCGACAGGCGGTTCGTCATTCGACATTAATCATTCGTCATTAAACCGCTGCCATCACGCGCGACTCAATACCCCAATACAAAACAACTTCACGGCCCATCCACCATGTCCCCAGCCGCCGAATCGGACGCCTTGTTGGTCGAGCGGATTCGCCAGGGGCAATCGGACGCCTGGAACGAACTGATCGCTCGGTTCGAAGGTCGGCTGCTGGCATTCGTCGAAAGCCGCATCGGCAATCGAGCCGCCAGCGAAGATGTGGTGCAAGAGTCGTTCATTGGCTTTCTCACCAGCCTGCCCAACTTCGACGTCTCGCGACCGCTCGAGAGCTATCTGTTCTCGATTGCGGCTCACAAGCTGACCGATCATCTCCGCCGCGAAGGCCGGCGACCCACTTTGCCGTTGGCCGGTGGCAGCGCGACCAGCGATGGAGATTGGGATTTGGCCGGTTCAGCACGGGCGCCAAGCAGCATTCTTCGCAGTGGCGAGCGGCGCAGCCTAGAGGCTGATGCGCTGGCCGCGGTGATCGGCGGGCTGATCGAGCAATGGCGAGAGAAGGGCAACTGGGAGAAGCTCAAGTGCATCGAGTTGCTCTTTGTCCGCGGAACAGGCAACAAGTCAGTCGCCACGATGCTCGAAATCAGCGAGCAAACGGTCGCCAATTACAAGTTCGATTTCCTGGCCCGACTCAAGACGTTGGTCCGCAAAGAAGGCCTGTCCGAAGAAGTTTTTCCGGAACTTTATGAGCAGAAACGTTAGTCCCGATGACCGATTCCTTCACCGAAGCCGACCTGGAAGCTTACCTCGACGAGGCCCTCGCACCGGAGAAGATGACCGAGATCGAAGCGGCGCTGCGCACCAGCAACGACTTAGTCGAACAGCTCAAGGCGATCAACGCCCGACGCGACGAGGGGATCCACGCCCTGGGCGAAATCTGGCGTCACTTGCGGCTGAGCTGTCCCCAGCGAGAACAACTCGGCAGCTATCTGCTGGGCGTCCTGTCCGACGAAGAGGCGAGCTACGTCTGTTTCCACGTCGAAACGATCGGTTGTCGCTATTGCCAAGCGAATCTGCAGGACCTCAAGCTGCAACAGTCCGAAGCCGCCGACTCGTCCGATACCAGACGTCGACGATATTTTGAAACGAGTGCCGGGTATCTGAAGGATTCCTAATACTCGTACCGCACACGATACGTCACTTTCACCTCGCCGTCTTTCTCGACCTTGATCGGAAAGATCACCGTGCGGGCGTCCATCTTCTCGTAGTCGTGGCTCTTCTTCGTGATCTTCCACTGGGCGTGGCGGTAGAGTTTTTCGAGCACTTTGACCGTGACCGCTTTCTCTTTGTGGTTGCGGATCTTGATCTCGAACTCTTCTTCGTAAATACGATTCGTGATTTTTTTGAACTCGGTCTGTTTCCGTTCGCCGACGATATCAAAGGCGTCGCCGATGTAGAGCGTCACCCGCTCGTCGCGAGGGGTGTGTGGCAGCGCATCTTCGCCGATGAACTCCAGCGACTTGTCCTCGTCGGCCTTATAAACCCGACACTTGCCGGCCGGCAGAGCGATGCCCAAGTTGCGATCGGCGCGGTTTTCGATCTCCAGCAGGACGTTCACTTTCTTGTTCGTCTGATTGCCGTAGTTCGGCTGCCAGTAGTAACCGTAGCGATACCAATTGAGCTTGGCCCCGTCGTACAAGTAGGTCTTGGTGACCGGCACCTTCGAGGCCGTGATCAGCTCGACCTGCTTGATCTGACTGTTTTTGACCGTCGTTTTCTCTGGCAGCTTGTACATGCGGTACTCGCCAAATGCCCGACTGGGGTCGTCGCCCTTTTTGTTGGTCGGAGCAAGCTGCGTCATCTGCTTGTAGTATCGATGCCCGTATCCCCACTGCATCCGTTGCGAGTTGCGATGCGGAGAGCCGGCGAGCAGCTTCACGGCGGCGTCTTTGTAGGTGGTGCCGGTGTTGTTTTGCAGTGTGACCCAGCCACTGATGTCGACCGTTTTGTCGTCGCCCGAGAGAACGATGTTGTAGTCCGCGCGCCAGCGGATGTTGTTGGCGATGTAAGAGACCTCGACCAGATGCTTTCCGGCCTTTTCGGCGCTGACTTCCCAGACCAGCGTCGGGCGAGTCAACAGTCCGCCGGGCAGTTTGCTGAACTGAATCCGCTTGACGTTCTCACCCCGCTCGACCATATAGATCGGCCCTTTGACCCGATCAGCAGCCAACACCAACTGTCGGGCATCGAAGCTCATCAGGATCCCCTCATACAGCTTGCCGTCGGTCGTGTGAACGATGAGCTTTCTGTCGATGTACTTCTGCAGCAGCTTGTTGGCGTTGACCAGATCGAACTCGAAGTTCTGCTCATCGACCGTCGCCTTAGGATCGGTCAGCGAGCGAAAGTGGACACTCGTGGCGTCCATCGTGCTGGCCACATCGCGAAAGCGGATGATGTTGATTCCCTTGCGAAAATCTTCGGGCAACTCGCGGCGATCCTTAACCAGAGCAAAATTTTTGTTGTAGATCGTTAGTTTGACGCCCGGCTTGACATCCTGAGCGGAAGCATCGGCAGCGCCAAGCACCACGCAGGCGAACCCAACTAGCAGGAGATGTTTTGCAAAGTGTGACATGACTGGAGACCTCGTGGGAAAAAGGTGTTGATTGAAATTTTGTTGGTTTTTCTATCCATGGTTTCGCGTCCGCGTCCACGCGGAATCTACTTTGGTTCAGGTTGGCAATATCTACTTTGACTCAGGTTGGCAGTATCTACGCTGGTTCAGGTTGGCAATGGACGCCCAACCCGCAAGAGTTCCGCGTGGACGCGGACGCGAAACGATTCAAGTGATTAACAGCACACATTAGGTCTCACCACGTGTATCGGACCGTGTAGGTAATCACCTTCTCTGTGTTGGCTGGCACTTTGGCCGTGAACTCGATCAGGCGGAAATTTCGCTTCGTGAACTCCTGGCTCTTGCGAAGAATCTTCCAGTTGCGATGTCCCTGCAATGGCTGCTCGACGGTGATCGTGACCGCGGTCTCTTTGTGATTTCGCAGCCGGATCTGAAAATCTTGTTCCTGCCAACGCTCTGATCCCCGGCCCCGCGTGGCGGTTTGCTTTCGCTCGCCGACGATGTCAAAGGCGTAACCGAGACGAATCCGCACCGGCTCGTCCTTCGGGGTATGGTCGATCGCGTCGGCGCCGACAAACTCCGTCGCCCCGTCCGTGTCTTTCAGATAGACACGAAACGGTCCCTTGGGCAGCGGAATCCCTAACCCGGTATTGGTTTCCTTCTTGTTTTCAAACTCCAACACCGTCTGAATTCGTCCGCCGTACTGTGACCGATAGACATAGCCCTTCGTGACGGGAATCTTTGCGAGATTGATCAGTTCGATCTGCTTGGTCTGGGCGTTGGCGAGCGTCGTTCGCCGGCCAAGCGTGTAGAGGTGATACTCCGCGAAACTCTTTTCCTTGAAACCGCCGCCTCCTTTGTCCCGGCGTACGTAACCGGCACGTGCGACCGCTGGATCACCAAAGGGATCTCCCGGAGCCGTCACCAGATTCAAGTCGCCGGCCATCAGTTTCAGCCCGGCGTCCTTGAACGTCGCCCCTGTGTTGTTGGTGATCGTGACCCAACCGGCCAAATCAATCGACTTCTCGTCCGCCGACGAAACGGCCCGATAGTTGACACGCCAGGAGATGCCGTTGGCCCGATAGGCGACCTTCACCAGATGGTCGCCGGCCGTCTTGGAATTAACCTTCCAGATGAGCGTCGGCCGCGTCAGCAGTCCGCCGGGCAGACTGGAGAAGCGAATGTCTTTGACGTTTTTTCCGCGGGGAACCATTTCGACGCCCGTGTCGTTGGCTAACACCAACTGCGCGCCGTCGCTCGAAAGCAACCGCCCCTCGATCAATCCCCCGTCACGGGTGACGACACTGATCGGGCGGTCGATGTATTTGTGCAGCAGCTTGTTGGCACTGACCAGATCGAACTCGTAGTTCTGCTCCAATACCGTCGCGTCGTCCGCTGGCTTGAGCGAGCGAAACTGCACCGACTCCGGCACGATCGTGACGGCGACGTCGGGAAACTTGACCACCGCGCGCCCCTTCGCCAACTTCATGTCGCGTCGTTCTTTGATGATCGCGAAGTTCTGGTTGTAGACGGTCAAGCTCACGCCCGGCCCTTGGTCGGCCTCGTCTTCGGCGAGTGCGAGTTGCGGCAGAGCAACGGCTGTCAGCAGAAGGAATTTGGTAATGTGTAACATGATCGATGACTTTGCAGGAAAGTTAGGTTCTAGTTGACGAACTCTCGATTTCTCCACCCGCCGTTTCGCGGCCGCGTCCACGCGGCACTTCCACCAGCCCAGGTCCCCATTGGACAACCAACGGGCAAGAATTCCGCGTGGACGCGGACGCGAAACGATGTTGGGCTCTACCACTTATGCTCCACGGTGTAGGAGATCTTCTTCTCGGTATTCGACTCGACCCGACAATCAAAATGCAGGGTCTTGAAATCATGCTTCGTGTACTTGTCGGTCGTCTTCGTGACCTTCCAATTGGCGTGGCTCGCCAGATGGCCGACGGCCCGCACGTTAATTGCGGTCTCTTTGTGATTGCGAATCCGCATCTCGTAACGGTACTCGTAGTGGTTGTGCGCCAATTTCTTATAACGTACCTGCTTGTGGCTACAGACGACATCGAACGCCTTGGCAAGGTTCAACTCCAGCTCTTCATCCTTGGGCGTGTGGTCGATCTTGTCGCGGCCGAGAAATTGCGTCTCGCCGTCGGCATCCACGGCGGTGAACGTTACACGTCCTTTTGGCAAGGGGCGGCCGAGATGGTTTTCTTCGCTGTTGGCGACTAGCAACTGAACAGTCGCTCGTGTTGCATCACGATTTGGGTCGAACAGATATCGCCGCCGGGCCTTGACGCCGCCCGCCTTGAGCAGATTGAGCTGCTTGATCTGCCGATCCTTCACGGTGCTTGGTTGGCTGAGCGTGTAGAGTTTGTATTCAAAGAAGGTCTTCTCGGAAAACTTCTTCTGCCTTACTTCCAGTTCTGCTTCAAAAACACCGTCGACATTAAGGTCGCTCCACCAGAGTTCTTCGGAATTCTGCCCATACCCCGTCACGACCGCCCACGGATCGCGCACTCGATTCACATCGCCGGCGATCAACTTAATACCGGCCTGCTCGAACGTCGCGCCGCTACGATTGTCGATCGACACCCAGCCCTTGATGTCCAACGTATCGCCGGCGTCGACATCTTGATCACGAATCAGCACGTTGTAGTCCGCCTGCCAGACCGCCTGGCCGCACAGATAACTGAGCGTCATCTCGTGGTTGCCGGGCGTCTTGGTGCGAAGACGCCAAACCAAGGTCGGTCGGGTGTAGAGATCCGCCGGCATTTCGGCCACACGAATCGACTGAAGCTGCGAGCGGACGATTGCCTCTGTCTTGGGCCGCGGCGCATCGGGGTCATCGCTTACCGCCGCATCGGCCAGCAGAAGCGACTGGGCGTCGAAGCTGATCAGGAAACCTTCAATCAATTCGCCGCTGTCACGCTCTACGCACGAGACTTTCTTGTCGACAAACCGCTTGAGCAGCGCATCGGCGGTTGCCAGATCGAACTCAAAATTCTGCTCGACCACCTGCGTGCCAAGAGGGTCGGTGTCGCTGGTGAGCCGGACACTGGTCGGGTCGATCGTGGCGGCCACGTCGGTGAACTTGACCAGATTGTCGCCTTGCTTCAGGTGCATCACCAACCGCCGGTCTTTGACCAACGCCATGCCGCGTTTCTGGCGACCGGCAACCGACGGACGCCCAAAGGTTTGCTGCGTGATGCCATTGGCAATGTACCCCCCTGGGTTCGGCGCCAACAGTTCCTGCGAGTCCATTTGCATCTGCTCTGCACCGCCTTGCTTTGCGTTACCAAACCGACTCGCACCACCTTGCCCACCGCCGAGCAGCGGCATGAAAAGTGTCTGCTGCGAATTCTGGCTGGCACTAAAAACGGTCAGCGTCACGCCACGACGCTTTACTTCGATCGGCTCAATCGGATCCGCATGAACAAAATCTTTCCCGTCACGGGGCTCCTGACTCAACCACACCAATCCGGTCACCATCGCGATCAACAATCCCGCAGCCACAACCATCGCCAGCCAGGGCGGTCGCGACGAACCGCCGGGACGCTCAGCCGACTCATCCTGTGATTCGAGCCGGTCGAGCAGCGAATCCCAACTCGCGTCACGCGGCTGTGACCAGCGGCCTGCCTCGTCGAGTCGTTGTTCAAGATTGTCGTGCGATTCGTCCATTGCGAATTAGTCTCTCTGTATCGTTTCTCGTAGCCGTGCGTAGGCCCGCGACAGCCGGCTGCGGACGGTGCCTTCGGCAATGCCTAACTGCTCGGCGATCTGTCGGCCTGACTGCTGGCTGAAATGCTTACGATAAATCACTTCGCGAAACTCCTCGTCGAGCGTCTCGACTGCCGCCAACAACTCAGCAATTCGTTCGTCAGAGTCGCCGCTTGAACTTCTCTCTGGCGGATCATCTGGCAGCGGAACCGGGCGCGGGCTGCGCGACCGATCGAGCGCCAAGTTTCGCGCGATCGTCCGCAGCCAAGGCCCAAATCTCGCTGGGTCGTTAAGCGACCGAAGTTTCTGCCATGCCCGAAGCAGCGCCTCTTGGGCTACCTCCTCTGCTTCGTCCCGACACCGCAGCACTCCGGCAGCCACGGCGACCAACGGCGCGCGATGCCGCTCGACCAACACGCCAAATGATGGGGTGCTGCCGCCGGCGGCTTCACGGGCAAGTTGGGCGTCGGTTTTCTGCACGGAACCAGTGGTCCTGAATGCGATTTACACTCTATTGACGGATGAAGGGCCGATTTGCTCCCGAAAAAATATTGACTCCCCAGGAATTAACTCGCTTGGGGGGGCATTTCTATTGCGGTCCGTCCCTTGTTCGCCGCGATGCGGCGTGCGACAATCTCACGCTTTGCGAAATCCGGCCTGATGCGAGCTTCGCTGTGACGCTTCGCCCGGACGAGTGGGCAGTCGAGGAGAAGAGACGCGATGAACGTGGTGCCATTGGCCGACAACGTAGTGATCAAACGGCTCAGTGCCGAGGAAAAAACCGCCGGGGGCATTGTGCTGCCTGACTCGGCCCAAGAAAAGCCCAGCCAGGGACGTGTGCTCAGCGTCGGTGACGGCCGTCAGCTTAAGTGCGGCGGCCGAGCCGAGGCTCAGGTGAAAGAGGGCGATAAGGTCCTTTTTTCCAGCTATGCGGGCACCGAGGTGGTCGTCGACGATCAGGATCTGCTGATCATGAGCGAGGCCGATATTCTGGCCATCTTGTCTTAACAGCCCGTTGAGAAAGTCGGGGTCTGGTCCGATTTTCGGTGAGATGACGTTTTTCGCCGTAGGTTGATGGCCGAAAACTTGGACCTGACCCCTTCCTTTCACTCCCTGCCAAGTCGGCTTCGGCTGTTCTGTGGCGCTGCACGGGGTAGAATAAGGGTGACCGGTCTCGGCGCCCTGATGACGGGGAATAATGCGACCGACCTATGCCGAGTCTATTGCGGCACGCTGTGCCGCGCGCTTTCAAGGAACATGACTGCCCCCTTCGAGGAACTCTATCGATGCGATTGACAAAACCTCTACTGGCCGCCACGGCGGTGATCCTGTCGCTGAGCGCAACGACTCAGGCCGACGAAAACGCCCACGCCAAAGCGGTCGCCAAGGCGATCAATTATCTCCGCACCACGGGTCAGGCGGCTGACGGATCGTTCAGCAAACAGGTCGGACCAGCCGTCACCGCGATCTGCGTCACCGCGATCATGCAGAACGGTCGTTCGCCCGACGATCCGGTCGTGGCCAAGGGACTGAAGTACCTCGAGAAATTTGTTGCAGCCGATGGTGGAATCCACATGAAGGGTACGACGTATCGCAACTATGACACGTCGCTTTCGCTGGTCTGTTTTGTGGCTGCTAATAAAGATGGTCGATATAACAAGATCATCAAAAAGGCTGATTCCTTCTTGAAGAAGATCCAATGGGACAAAGAAGAGGGCCACGACGAGGCAAGCTTTAGCCACGGTGGTGCCGGCTACGGCAAACACAAGCGGCCTGACCTGAACAACACGGCCCACCTGATCGAAGCACTCAAGGCGGCCGGCAACGGCGCGGACAGCGAAGCGATGAAAAAGGCGCTGCTTTTTGTCTCTCGCTGCCAGAACCTTGAAACCGAACACAACAAGACGCCGTTCTCGACCAAGGTCCAAGACGGCGGGTTCTATTACACCCCGGCTGCCGGCGGATCGAACCCCGACCTTCTTGCCAAAACGGCCGCCGGCGCGCTGCGAAGTTATGGCTCGATGACCTATTCAGGGCTGAAGAGCATGATCTATGCCGGATTGAAGAAAGATGACCCCCGGGTCAAAGCGGCTGTCACTTGGGCCGGTAAGAATTATGACCTGACCAGCAATCCGGGTCTCGGTGCTCACGGATATTTCTATTACGTGCATACGCTCGCCAAGGCGCTCGATGCGGCGGGCGAGGACATCATCACCGATGCCCAAGGCAAGAAGCACGACTGGCGCAAAGAACTGACCGCGGAGTTGGTCCGCCGACAAGCGGCCGACGGATCGTGGCTCAACAAGACGCCCCGCTGGCTCGAAGGCGATCCGAATCTGGTTACGGGATATGCCCTGATGACGCTGTCGCACTGTCGGCCGAAGAAGTAAGAAATCTACGGAGAGCTTCATCGCGATCATGACAACCGGCGGCCAAGCAACACCCGAGAGCCCCAAGGACGCAGTGATCGCGATGATCCGCAGTCTTCCCGACGATGTCACGCTGGAGGGCATCCTCCACGAGCTTGATTTTCGTCGTAAGGTCGACGGCGGCCTCGCCCAATTGGACGCTGGTCAGGGCGTCGAACACGCGGAAGCCAAAGATCAGTTCGGGCGATGGACAAGTTAGTCTGCTCGCCTCGCGCCTCTTGCCGCGCGAGACACCGCGACCTCCTCACGCCACCTGCGCGATCACGTACGGTCCCTTCGGGATCACCGCGATCGTCGCTTCGGGGCCGTACTCTTCGAGCGAATCGGCCACCGCCTGTTCGACACTCGCGGCGCTTTCGACAAACAGCCCGTTAATCGTCTCGGCGTCGAGGCCATCGCTGACGATCTTCACCTTGGCTCGTCGGCGGACCGCGCCGAGCTTTTCGGCTTGCCATTGGTCCATGACCCAGTAGTCGCCCGAGAGAATCCGCTCGATGAATTGCTCGATGTTGTCATTCTCGCGGAACAACCGCTGAAACGGTTCGCTGCCGATTCCCTCGGTCAGCCCGGCGGCCATGATGATCGTGCCACCCTCTTTGACGATCGGCACTGCGGCGGTCAGCCCTTTGACCGACTGATAGAACGTCGTGTCGAGCGGATATCCGGCACAACTGGTCACCACGATATCAACCGGTTCGGGCACCGTATCGGTCACCACGCTGCGCACGAACGCGACGCCCGCCTCGAATGCCTCGACCATATCGCCGGCGACAAAGTGCAGCGGACGGCGATGCTCGTCGATCACGACATTGGCGATGAAGTCGCAACCGGCACGACGACCAATCCAGGTGTTCTCTTCGTGGACCGGGTTGCCCTCGAGCTGACCTTCACCAGCATTCGGGTGCTCTAAGAAATCGGGCCCGTGCCAGACCTTGATCGTTTCCATCGCGGCGATCCCAGGACAGATCAGCTTGCGCCCGCCAGAGAAGCCAGCCATCAGATGCGGCTCGATCAGGCCGATCGTGATCTTCAATTCGGCCTCGATATAGCGGCTGTCGATCCAGATCGGCACGCCTCGCGGGCTGTCACCCAGATGCGTGTGTTGGTCGAGTTGCTCGCCAAAGTGGTTCACCACCCGATAATCGCGGGCGATCCGCTGGCCGACCAACTCGATCAACTCGTCGCCTTCGTTCGGACGATGCAAGCCGGTGGCGATCAAGATCGTGATTCCCTCGCGCGGAACCCCGGCCGCTTCGAGCGTCGACAGGATCGGCGTCAGAATCATCTCGTTGGGCACCGGCCGTGTGATATCGCAGATCACGATACATGCGGTCTGGCGATCAGCGGCAATCTGGGCGAGCGGCGGCGTACCAATTGGATCAGCCAGCAGACGCTCCAGATCACCCACCGGATCTTTCAGCGGCGGTGCGTCTTTATAGGCCAACTCCCGCACGACTCGGTCGTCGGGCAGTTCCACTTCAAGACCAGTTTGTCCGTAGGCCAATCGGCAGCGCATCGGTCGTGTGTCCCCAAGAGCGGGATCGATAGGTAGGAAGGAAAGCGATGCACCCAAATCACGGCGCAGAAACAAAAGCAGACTAGGTCGCCGCCTCCGTACCTTCTTCTTCCTCTTCCTTCTTCTTCTTTTTCTTCTTCACTGCCAGCTTAAAAACGCGCACTTTGTCCAGTCCCACGGGACGGTCGCCTTCTTGCCAGCGATCAGCCGCCTTGAGCCGCTCGATCCGCTCAGCCCGGGTCAACACACTGCGTGAACGGGCGAGTCCTGCGCGAACTTTCAAGCTTTTGTCGATGCTCATGATCGAAAATCTCCTGCGGTATGGCTTCTGCGACCGGCGCGGTGAGCGAACGGGCCGCGAACTATTCTCATTGTTCTCAATTCACCCTGGCTGGGAAGCTACTCAGTATAGGGATGCCTTAGGGCTCTCACAAGCGAGGCTGCGGTGGTTTGGGGCGAAAGATCCGCCTCAGCTAGCCCCCCTGATGACCGTTTTCACGACAGAATCGCCCGAAAGTTCCCCGGCTCGAACGCCTATTGGCGATTCGCCTGAAATGATGTCCGTCGCGGCCTCCCCGTAAGGGTCGCAAGTTGCTAACATCGATAGAGTCGCATCCTTCGACTTCCTTTTCCTATATCCCGGTCGCAGTTTGCCATGAGCTTTCGCGTCGATCTCAATATGTTTCGGGGTCCGATGGACCTGTTGCTCTATCTGGTCCGCAAGCACGAGGTCGACGTCAAAGACATTCCTATTGCGCTGGTTACCGAACAGTATCTGGGCTATATCGAGGTGCTTCAGCAGTTGGACATCAACGCGGTGGCAGAGTTTCTTGATCTGGCCAGCACGCTAATCGAGATCAAAAGTCGCATGGTGCTGCCACGTGGCGACGAAGTCGAAGAGGAAATGGAAGACCCACGCCAGGAACTGGTCCGCCGACTTCTGGAGTACAAAAAGTACCGTGACGCCGCCAGCATGCTCGAAGACCAAAGCCGCGAGTGGCAACAGCGCTACACCCGACAGTCAGACGACCTTCCGCCACGCGAGCGCAACCTGGGCGACGAGCCGATTCACGAGGTCGAATTGTGGGATCTGGTCAGCGCCTTTGGCCGCATCATGCGCGAGACTGCCGCGGTGCAGCCGTCGAACATCGTCTATGACGACACTCCGATTCATGTCTATATGCAGCAACTGAACACGCGGCTGCACGAAGAAGGCCATCTGGCGTTCTCCGATATGTTCGAGCCCGACATGCACAAGTCGACGCTGGTGGGAATCTTTCTCTCGATTCTTGAACTCGTACGGCATCACGGCGTTCGGGTAGAACAGAACGATCTGTTCGGCGAAATCTGGCTGATGCCCAGCGATAACAGCAGTCCCGAGTTGGATCTTTTCAGTGCTGATACGTATGACCCGGGAGTTACCGAGTCGGAGGAGCCGTAGCGAAACATGGTTCCCCTTCAAGTTTCGCGGCGGCGTCCACGCCGAACTCTTGCTCTGTGGGTGTCTACCTGGGCATGCCCCAACCGAGCGAACCAATTTCCCACCTTGGTGTCCCTTACCAACCGTCGCTGCATGATGCGAGTTCTCCCCCTATTCTCCCGATGCACGCCCGTTTACATTGACTCGTTTTGCCGCCACTCGGGCGAGGAAATCCCCCACGATGGTCGAAAATCTTCCGGTCAAGACGCTCACGCACGAGAACCTCACGATCGAGGGCTACTCGCGCGCCGCCGTGCAATCGTACTGGCGAATTCCTGAGCTCAAAATCGGTTTCGATCTAGGCGCTCAGCCGTGGTCGTTTATGGGCACCGATACGTGGTTCGTTAGTCACACGCATCTGGATCATATCGCCGCGCTGCCGGTCTATGTCGCGCGTCGGCGGATGATGAAGATGGAGCCGCCGGTGATTTACTTGCCGGAACACGCCATCGAGCCGGTCGAGCAATTGCTCAAGGCGGTCTCGCGATTGGATCGGGGGCGGTTGCCGTGCAAGTTGGTTCCGACCAAACCAGGAGACGAGATCCAAGTTTCTCGCGAACTGCTCGTGACCGTCTCGGCGACAACGCACACGGTGCCCTCGCTGGGCTATATCGTGTGGGAGCGCCGCAAGAAACTGAAGGCCGAGTATCAGGGGCTTGCCGGCGAGGAGATTCGCGACCTGCGGCTTGCAGGCAACGAAGTCTCGGAGGAAATCCGCCGGCCGCTGCTGGCCTATTTGGGCGACAGTTCGCCGGCCGGTTTGGATAACTGCCCAGAGATGTACGAGGCCGAAATCTTCATCGGCGAGTTGACCTTTGTGGCGCCAGATCACCGCAAGGAAAACATTCA
>Ga0209501_10002135_pt1 | contig 21120 bp, 21 predicted proteins | sample ArcticOcean_MG_C_4_FD_187434 | JGI IMG/M metagenome (GOLD analysis project Ga0209501, IMG submission 187434) | Marine microbial communities from western Arctic Ocean - ArcticOcean_MG_CB4_134 (SPAdes) (version 2) | ecosystem: Environmental > Aquatic > Marine > Oceanic | place: Arctic Ocean...
TGCCTCGATTGATCAGGTCGTGGGCTATGCCGGGTGCCATGGTACCATGAAGGCCGAAACCGGGTGCCCACCATTGGCTCACGGTTTCGACGGATGCATTGTTATCCATGAGCAGGTCCGCCATGGCTCTGCTGCGGGCTGCTGCGAGAGGAGGCATCCCCCGATCGAATAACGGTTCATTGATGTTTCGGCGGACCGTCTCGCTGGCATAGAGCAGAGATTCCACTGCGATGTGATCATCTGCCTTTATCGCTGCTTTAAACGCTTCAATCGTTTTTTCTAACCTGGTCAAAAAATTCTTTAACTCCTTTGTCTCCAGTTGGTTATAATGGATGCTTAAAGTACATGATTAAGAAGGGCGCTCTGCAACGGCTACAATGGAAACGACGACAATGAATATTAAACGAGGGCCGGTTACCGATTGAAGATTCCCCGCAGGGAAGTTACGGGTACCCGAAATACGATTGCGAGAGTTACTGCAATCCCCAGGGCCTCTCTTTGCTGTTCAGGTCAGTAGTATCGTACGGGATATAAAACGATGATAAAACACTTTATTTCTTCTTTGAAGCGTCCCTTAGGCAGGGATGTATTCAACCCCTGGTTTGAATGGGACGGCGCATATGACATTGGTCCCGAGGCACCCGTTATCCGACGAACCCATCTCGAACAATATCTGACGGAACGCAAACAGGCTTCGTGTTTACTGGTCGGCGAGGCGCTGGGATATCAAGGGGGGCGGTTTACCGGTATACCTATGACCTCGGAGCGTATTCTCCTGAACAAAACGGTCCACAAAGGGATTCAAGCACACCATGTTCTGAGGGGCATCGTCCCTAAGCGTACAAGCCAGACCATCATAAAACGCAACGGGTTTGTCGAACCTACCGCCACCATCATATGGGAACAGGTCATCAGGTCCGGGGTCGATACCAGAGCTCTTATTTTCTGGAACGCCTTCCCCTGGCATCCTTATAATCCGATCCTTGGTTTGTTGTCCAACAGGACCCCGACGCACAAAGAAATCGAAGCGGGCAAGGCGGCTCTGTTGACTCTTCTGGCCAGCATATCCGTCCGAAAGATAATAGCTGTAGGAGAAAAGGCCTATCACCAGCTGAATGCCATGGGGCTGGAGATATCAAAGGTACGGCATCCGGCCCATGGTGGCGCAGCGCTGTTTAGACGACAGTTCCGCCATGAGATGAGTCTATAACCCGGCATTGGTGGGGTTCGTCATTGATTTGCGGATACAGGTTGTCCCGTACGCCGCCTCACCATACTCGGGCGGCCTTTATAAGCCGGGACATGCCTGGCATTCATCACCCGACATGTCCCGTCGATGCCCGGAGTTTCGCCAACGTCCTATATACCTCAGGATACGTATACATCGTGTCCTGACAGTATCTCAATAGGTGGTTTGTAACAACGAACAATGAATGACCGCGTATCAAATCGGCAAGGGTCATTGGCTGAAATAAGCCTTCATAGGAGTAAAGTAGTGGTCCACCCAACCCTGCCTGTATTGCATACCGTGCTCAGGCAGGCCGGTATGGGTCAGGGTGATCTCGGTGCTTTTGTCGACAGGCGTCAGGGTGATTTCCAGATTGGAATCAAGCTCTTCCTCTTTGAATTCGGTGGTTCTCCAGGTCTGGACTATGGAGGCGTTTGCCTTGAGGGCGACATTCTCACCTGATATGTAGCCGTCCCAGGCGGAAAAGGATCCGCCAATTTCGTCAGAAGCGGTTGCTCCACCACCGGTCATTTTTTCATGTGTTTCGGAATCAAGCCAAGCGGTATAAATCATTTCTGGTGTCGCGGGAATGACATCGGATACAGTAAATTCTACAGCCATAAAACCTCCTTTGAGTAAGCCTTAAAGATTCAGAAAATGTGCAATGTAGGGTATTTGGTGAGAGCCCTTAAACACGGCCAAGAAATTTGGTATTTCAGCCCTATAAATGAAGCCGGTTACGGACGATAGGTCACCCATACGGCCAATGTCTATAGTACGCCGCCGCCGAATAGATATAGAAGTGTTATTTTTGTCTTAGGGGCCATGAATAGGTCCGATACTGCGGTCAACGCGCCCGTCATCTTCTCACGGTCATTTCCGGTTGATTTCTGTGGTTTCTTTTTGGCGTCCCTATGATTCGGCACCCAAGGCGCGCCGACAGGCGCCTACCCATATGATGATCCGCCCCAGGCGGCGGCGTGGAGGGCATGAAGGCTGTCGCCCCGGGCTCCTTTTTCCATAAGCAGGTTCATCGCGATGATTCGGGCATTGTTCGCAGCCCATGCCAAGGGGTCGCGTACCAGCGCGCCCGGTCCGCGTTGGGATCCATAGTCCGATGTCCTGTTATCCATAGGGGTAAACCTGGCTTGCCCATCAGTGGCTTATAAATAATACAGCTCACCGTCTCAAAAGGCAAATGCAGATCATTAGGGATACGACCAATTCGAATTGCATTTCATTTTCAAATTGCCTATTATGTATGTCTCCGGACAATATGATTAGTGTCTCATTTTGCCCTTTTAATGTCGCTCATACACCAAGGCACCGAAGCCGTAGGCATACATCTTATCCTGGCGTGGACCACACGATCTCGAATCCCGATTTTGAAAAACGAGACGGCGGTATCGGTCCGTACTGCCGTCAGAGAAGTGTGCGCTGTTTTCGAGGTCAAGATCATCGAAGGTCTGGTAGCAGAAGATTATATTCGTATACGAGTGCAATGTCCATCCTCCGTTGCCATACACGGGCTGGCCGAAATGTTGAAGACGCGGAGCGACGAGATCATAGCCGGGATGTTGCCGGAGCTGCACGGCCGATTCGGTGGCCGATCCATCTGGTCAGGGGGGTATTTTTGCATGAGCGTCGACGGAGGCATCGACTTTCAGGACTACTTTAGGAATCAAAGTACGGCCAATGAGGAGGCGATTTCTATTCCCGGAGTAGATTAAGGTCGGTTTTCTACGGGTCGACTCGGACCGCCGTCTGAAATAGAGACCCTATAGGGAGGCGTCATGACGGTTAATACGGAGTTACATCGGATATTCGCCGCCGGATTAAACGGCGAAGTATGGGCGTTGCTTGATAAAGAAGCCGGCAGGACAGAGGACGACGATCGCCGTATGATTCATACCGCCCATGCCTCTCTGTACCATTGGCTGACCAGGTCGGAATGTTAGTCATGAAAGTGAGTATCCGCTCACTTTCTCCTAAATACAGCGGACGAAATGTATAATGAACTATCAGAGTGAAGTGTGGCTGCCCCAAAAGTCCAGGCGGCGCTCCTCAGCAGGCTGGTCAGACGGACCATATGGTCCGTCTGCGTAGATAATCAGGTCATGCGTGTTACCGTACTGGGAATCCTTTGTCATCGGCGGCCGCTGGACCGGAATCCATTCCGGTTGTATCATGAACGCAGCAGACAAACAGCCGGAGGAAGCATCCTCCGTTTTTCATGAAAGAGACCTTATCTCCGTAGCCGAGCTACCTGATGGATTTACGGCCGAGATCCTGTTCTGTAGAGACGCCCTGTATGCCGCAGAGGTCATCGGCGGTGCAGGTAAGGTTGTAAAGCCTATGGCTGGCCAAACCATCGGCCATCTGCTCCGGACCGAAGGGATAGACGACGGCTACCTGGTTACCGTTGATCTACAGCGATCACCTTGAGATATCGCGACACAAAGGCAAAATGGCCTGTCAGGAAAACGCTATAAGCCTGCCGTCAGGGTCCTTGCATTCATCGAACCAATAGCCATATGAACAAATCGTAACCGTTCAAGATACAGTAGAACGGTCGATATATTGAAATATTAAATATTGAATGACATATAAGATTATTATTTATAACGGGTTACTAACTAAATCTGATCGACGCGCTTTAACGGTTTTTCATGTTTTAATGCCTATGACATCGCACTTTAATCTACATGAGCCCCTTGTGCGGCTCCGACTTCATCAAGGCGCGATGCTGTGCCTACGGACATAATCATTCATCGCTTTCTTGTCCAACGGGAAGATATCCAGCCGGGGGTTAGATACGTGTTCCGGTACCAGAGCCAGGGGAAATGCAGCATTTTATGATATTGCCGTTTCCAAGATGCAGATCAGCAGTTAACCAGGTCGTCGACATTATATTTCCTTGGCCTGTTTTTCTGATCGGATATTTTACCATTCGTCGTGTGGCGGGTATCCTTACGGCAGTGCATTCTTGATATTCTCATCCGATTTCGCCGACAGGATGAAAGAGCTCAGAGCGTCTTCCATTTGCCCGAGAGCCTGTTCGTAGCTCTGTCTTAATTCGCATAGGGGACAATCAATGCCCGTACATGAGTCGCCTTCCCGACAGTCGTATCTGGAGAGAAGCAATTCTATTTGCTTATTAGGGGATAAAGTAGGCGGCGGGATGTCAGATGGTCTCAACATATTGGATCCTCGATAAGTAAAGGGGACTGTCGCTGCTTGGTATCAGATATTAAGATAGTAGAAAAGATGAAAAAATCAACCATAGCCGTCCGTCGTCTCTGGGGTGAATGGGCCTCTCTTTGGACGAAGGGAGAATCGACATTTGAAAAAAGAGGAAGGCTGCTGCGTAGACTGCCACGCCCGCCAGGATCTAATGGAGCTACAGGAGATGAAGGACGACGCACCGCTTTCCGAGGCGCTTTTCGCCCGGCGGGGTTTAAAGGGTACGTATCGCTATCTGGCAGGTAATGCTGTTCTGTGCCTTCTTTTCGCCGTCGTGCTCTTTCTGGAGATGACACGACCGTACAGATATCCGGGATACTGGAACAACTGAACAATCAGGGCTACGAAATCGGGCCAGCGAGATATAAAACTGTGCCCCGCGGATATGGAGACCATAAAGACAATCCGCTTTTGAAATACGATAGCCTCATGCTTCGTGTGAAACCGCCGTATCCGACCTATCCGAAGTAATCTGTCAAGCCGGTTTTGCGGATTGGTGCGTCAGTCACTACAAACGCTTACAGCCCCTGCACCGGTGGCTTAGCGACCACGTGTCTGAATATACAAGGTGAGTCTTGACTTACCGGGCTGCCAGCACGATGGACACGTCAAGCCCATTTGTACCTGTTGCCTCATGGGGGGATCTTTTCCAGAAAATAGTGAACGACGGCGGTGTATTTATTCCAGACTGCGAGGTCCACGGGACTGTCGGCCGCCGCTTGGTCCATGTTGAACAAAGGGCGACCCGCCCTGATGTCCGGTATCCATTTTAGGTCATATACCCATGTTTCTTTTGAAGACATCATCATACTACTTTACGGGAGCAAGGCCCATCAGGCATGGTAGGTTAATGGTATATCGGGATAGGTATTTTAAGAAACAGCGGTCGTCGGCCATGGCCTTGTATTAGATGATCTCATAGTGCCCTTCCGGCCAGCTTTTCCGCCTGGCTACGGCGGATGGGGATACGTCTAAAACCTGTAAATTCGTCACAGTCAGTTTCAAACTCTACAATGTTGAAGGTCGTACGGGGGCGCGGCCCTACGGTTTCGATCTGTTCCAGCCAGATAAACCGTTCCGGGCAACCGAGTCGGTTATAGAGGCCTTCAGCCAACCGCTCGGCCATATGAGGTTCAGCATCAATCCAAGTCGATCCCGTCTCCGTTGCGACGACCAAGTTTGGATTGCCCTCACGTATGTAGAGCCGACAAGAGGTTAGTATCTCCCCGTCGTGCCGATATGTATAGTTTACTTCGTTCATTAAGGGTCTCACGACTGCCGGGTTCGATATATAATCTGCGGCGGCACGATGTCATCCACACCGGCCCGATATCTACAGCATGTTGTTAATCCGTTTTTCGGAACAGGGCGATCAGCGCAGGGTCATCGGAAGCCTCTGCATAGGCCGATAAGGGTTTTCCTTGCCTGTCGGATGCCCTTCTCAAGGCCGGGTATCTCGATATAAGCCGTGTTGCCCAGGGAATATCCTTCTCTTGCACAGCATGGACGGCATCGTCGATTTCCGTTGCCAGCAAGGCCCCTTCTTTTCGTAAATACTCGATGGACCAGTCCCCCGGCGTGGCGTTATGGCGGCCATCCTGCGCGTTAAGATCCGCTCCGGCCCGGATCAGGACCCGGACCATCGTCTGATGGTGGAGGACGGCGGCATAATGAAACGCCGTAGCCCCCGCCTCGTCGCGCGCCTGGATGAGGTCGGGAAAGTTGGCGAGGAGCTTTTCTACCTGAGGCACGCTATTATGCTTTACGGCATCGAACAGGTCTTCTTCCGGGCTTTTGCGATTTTTTTCTATGATTTTTGCATGGTGTTTGATATGACGTGCGTGTAGGGTCAGGATCTCCTCGACGGTACACGAGTTTTCGCGAGTCAACGCCGCAGGCCTGGGTATCATGGACTCCAGTTTCCATGGCACGAGGCCGCAGGCATCGAGATCGATCCCCTGATCTATTAACGCCCTCATCTCGTCTCGGTCGCGATCCAGATCCGCCCGTATTCGCCGCCAGGGCCATCCATCCTTTTCGTCCGCCTGCGTCTGATTCCATTCGTAATATTGATAGTTCTTGTTGATTACGTAACTGTAAACGGCCATGGGATTTTCTCGGAAGAAGTCTATTTCACTTCGGTATTCATCTCCCCAGGATACGAGATGGCCCAAAATATCTTTTATTGACCACGTGCCCGAGATCTTTTTTTCAAAGCTTCTTGCTGGCACAGTATTTACGGCATGGACAAGCTCATTGTACGCCTCCTCGAGGAGCAGTCGCAGATGTTCCTGTTTATCCGTCACGATTTCCTTCCTCTCTAGTAGGCCCTCAGATGGGTTTCGGCAGCCCCACAGATAACGCTCTTCGGATAACCAGCCGAGCTTCCGGAAAATAATAATAACCGGGCCGCATATCCAAGACAAAAATTCACAAGTACACTACTATCGTCGTCTATTTTGCCCCTTGACACTAAACATACATGTAGTATATTGTGGTTTTCATATGTTGTCAAGGTTGACCGCATATGATGAGGGAGATAAAAGACAAGTATGCTCACCAATACCTTTTATTGGTCCGTTCATCGCCATCAGGTCTTCGGTCTATGCCGTCGTCGGTATTACTACCACCATTACGGCAGCTGGGGCGGGTGGCTACCGGAGGCGGATGCGATCAGGAAGCGTCTGTATCGCTTAAAGCGGATGACTTCCGTGCCGCTCCTTGCTGACGAGGTGGTCTATCGGACCATTCGGAAGATTATTGCAGGATTAACCGACGGCCAGCGCGTGCCTGAATCGGCGGCGCAGCGGATGGCCATGACTTCATTCAAGGCCCATTGGGTGGCCTCTTCCAACTGTGAATGGCTCATTGATCCACGACGGGCCAACTTATTCGAGCACTACTACGGCCGCCGACTCAGCGGCGCGCAAAAGCTGTCTGCGAAGACTCGTATAATAGACAGTTTAGAGGGATTTTACCGGTCGGGTGCTTATCGACAACTCTCTTCGCTGCCGGCGGTGGCCTTTCTGGCCAATGATGTTGATGCGGCTTCCTTTGAGCTGGACGGCATCCCCGTGCAGGCGCAACCGGCTTGTGCCACAAGAACGGATGACGGCCTTATGATTTACGATTGGCACGGCGGCGGCGTTCGAGACGATCGCCTTCTCCTGGGCGTATATCAGCTCTATGGTGCGAGCATGTGGGGCGGCCCTCCTGATCATGTTCAAAGCCAGGTCGTTTATCTGCGATCCCATCCTCCCGCAACGACGACAGAGGCCATGGCACCCGAGGCGCTTCATGTTTTCATTCGGAATAGCGCGGGCGACATGCGCGGGTGTCTCGATGATCCCGCTGAAAATCGGGCGTCGCCGGATCGTTTTCCCATGACGAATGACCGCAGCCAATGCGAGCGGTGCCGTTTCAAGGAAGTGTGTTATGACGGAAATGAGGAGGATATAGGGGGCGCGTCGGACATAAAGGCGGGAGGTCGTTCTAAAACGGATGTTTGATGGCCCGAGCGTATATTTTGAAATGCAGGGTTGCCGCGTCGATGTCTGAAAGAAGGCGGATTTCATCTATGATTTTTGATGAAAAACGAACCCCGCCATACGGACGATAAATGGTACCTACCAGGGCCTCACTGCGAGCCGTTCGCCAGCACAATCGTCCATGAAAGAAGAGAAGTATAACGGCTGCCCGGACTGTCGTATTACTGCCTTACAGCCGACTCAATAAGGACTCCAGTCTCGCCAGATCGTTTTTGAACAGTTTCGCCAGTGCCCTGCCCAAAGGTGCTTACGAAAAATCACCAGCTATGTAATCCCAGGTTCTTTCACCATGACCGAGACAGGATATGCCGTCAATCTCGGCTCACGCCAGGTTATTACCCATTTATTTTTGGGGTATATGAAAGCGCTGGTCCCTTGAAGTCTTGACCTCAGCGCGATATCCGTCTAATATTAGATTCATCCACCAGGACTTATTTAACGATCTATTTGCCTGTTTCCAGACTTTATACGGTGTCATGAGTATCATATCATCTACTCAAAAACATGCAGCAGCTGATCCGGACCTGTGGGTTCTGATCGCCACGCTGGGGCATGAGAAAGGCCGTAAGCATTGGGATACCCGTGTCGAAGAAATACGTGAATTACTTGACCAGGGCGCTGATCCCGATGCAGGGCGCGAATCGCCTTTATCCATGGCGGCCACTCTGGGCCACGGGACCATAGCCGAGCTATTGCTTTCTTACGGAGCTGATATTCACGGCGGGTGTACGAAACGGACCCCGTTGGTTCTCGCTGGCGATGACCGCACTATGGGAATGCTTCTGATGCGGTATGGTGCGAAAGAGACGGTGTTTACGGCTATAGCAGAAGGCGATATGGAAAAAACCAAAGCATTTCTGACGGCAAACCGCGACTTGGTCCACACCGAGGATGAACGCGGGATGACGCCTCTATTTTATGCGGCTGACAGACGTGATTTGCCGATTATGAACATGCTGCTGTCCGCCGGTTCGGATCCGAATGCTGTGGCCGCTGGCCACCAGGATATTTCTCCGATACACTGCGTATGTCGCGGCGGCGGCGAACAGGGCAAAGAGGCCATAGCGCTTCTGGTCCGGCACGGCGTCGATCTCGACGCATGCGACAGGGGCGGCGTGACGGCGTTGCACATGGCCGTGCGAGATCGGGACGTAGAAGCTGTTCAAGCCTTGCTGACGCATGGCGCAGATCCCGATATTGAGGACAGGGGACGTAAATCGACGCCCCTACGCCGCGCTGTGGCGAACACCGGTCGGGGCGGCACGAGCGGCAAGATGCTTGCATCCGTCAAAATCACGGCCCTTCTGTTGGCTCACGGGGCTGATCCTGATCATGTGAACCGCAGCGGAAAACCTCTGACGGCGTCTACAGGAAATCCAGCCATTCTCGCTTTGCTTGAGGAAGCTCGACGCGCCTGTCAATAAAGCCACAAGGATTCAATATGGGTTCAGAACGTACCAATGGCACTGCCTTGAATACCGTTATCATTTTCACCCATCAGATGGAAGCTATGGTCCGATTCTACAAAGATGGATTGGGGTTAGGGCCCTTCGAATCCTCTCCCGGTCATTGCGGCTGTTACTGCGGGGCTGTTTACTTCGGTTTTGATCAGATTGACGAGCACAACGAACCCCGAAATCGACCGTCATGCCATGGTTTACTGTTGAAGATCTTCCGGGAATGTGTGCCCATCTCGCTCAATTAGGCGGCCGTATCAAATCACCGCCGGATCGCAAACCGTGGGGCGGTTACCTGGCTTCGGTTTATGATATAGACGGCAATGTGATCGGCCTTTCGCAGAAGGCCGGCGGATAGAGACGTATTTACGCCCACCCTTGCTTTACGCCGGCTTCTCTCCCTTAATAAATTCAATCCAGGTTTTATCGCGTTTTCCGACAGCCACCTGACGGGGGGATCGTCCGATGGCGTCCTCGATATCGGGATCTGCGCCGGACTGGAGCAGCATTTTGAATACAGCCATGGGCACCTTCCGATCCATCCCATGATGGAGCACGGTCTTTCCTTTATGGTCCTGGAAATTTACATCCGAACCGATGTCGACAAGCGGCTTCAAAGATTGGTATTTATGGTTTTTAAGGCAGTGGAGCAGAGGCGTTTCGTTGAATATTACGGGGTCGACATCAATATGGTAGCTTCCGAGCAGTTCTATCAGGACCGTATCTTCCAGCCATCCGGCGGCGTATAATCCATCTGGCTTTACGCCGCGATCCAAGAGGTGTTTTACCACGACTGGGTTTCTGCTCCGGGCAACGGCGTACCAGACCAGATTGACCTGATCACACACCGCCTTGGTCCTGTCTACAAAATGCAGATCGAGGCCCTGAGCACTTGAATAGTCGATAAGGTCAATTTGCCTGACGGTCCGGTGATCACTATTCACCGTTTCTACGGAGAGGACGATCTGCAGCAGGTTTCTACCGTTCTGATCTACAGCGTGGAGCAGTTCCGGCTCTTGCGCCAAACAGAAAGCCGTCTCCTCACGGTCGAGGTTCTTGACGGCTTTGAAGAGTCTGCCTTTGAACATGGATGATTTCCTGGGTTAGGTGACGAAACGTTCCAGAAACAAAGGTCGGTATGATTCTCAAGGTATAGAAATTAGATATCCATCTCATATCTTCAAGTATTATTCCTAATTATGGACGCATTCATGTCACTGCAGATGCCGGCTCACGCTATGGAGACGGTACCCGCTTCTCTTGCCAGTCAGGCAGCCATTGGGTATGATTCTATGCCTATGTGTTTTCTTCCTTAAGAGGATGGGTTCATTTGAAAATACGGTAATCCGGGTCACGCTGTATGGGGCTGTTGAAAACCCTTGACACTGGACTTTTCAGGGCGTTAGTATGGACTGGGTTCCTTTCTATATATGCTACAGGAAATGAATCCAGGAAATAGTCACCCCGGTGTTCTGGTCAACATCGGGGTGTTTGTTTAGTATATATAATACAGCGTGTTATATTATTATTTTACGGGTGTGACGGAAAGCAAAGAGGCCTTAAACTCACGCCGAGCCTCGGGGCGTCCGCCGCAGACCGGCGCGGGACCATGGCCATAAATTGGCGCATCAGGTGCTTTTGGCATGAATGCGGTACAAGCCCTATTTTAAAAACCTGTAAATGTTGTATGTCCGCTGCACGACATCCGTTAAAGGTCATCTATGGTATTCCTGAGATCACTGTATCTCCGATCGTTGCCTGAAGGCGATCAATTTCCTTTCAATCTGCCGCTGATCAAGAATCTGGACGAGGTATCGTTCTCCAGTCCGGTCACATTTTTCGTCGGCGAGAACGGCTCGGGCAAGTCGACGCTCATGGAGGCGATTGCCACCGGCATGGAGGCGATCACCATCGGCAGCCACGATGTATGGGAAGACCCAACCCTCGAGGCGGCCAGAGCCCTGGGCGACCGTTTGAGGCTGATCAAAAACAAGAAGCCCCATCGCGGTTTTTATTTCAGAGCGGAAGACGCCTTCGGCTTTACCAAACGGATTATACAGGAACAGCAGGCTCTGGAAGAAGCGGAACAGGAGATGATGGATTCCGTAGAGGGCAGTGGCAAGGATGCCGCTGCGGGCGTGATTCGGGCGCAACGGATGAAGCTTGTTGAGCGGTACGGCGATGATCCAGATGCCTGTTCCCACGGCGAGAGCTTTCTGAATGTTCTGAAAGAGCGCATGACGCCGGACGGTTTTTATCTGTTGGACGAACCAGAAACGCCTCTGTCACCCATGCGGCAGATTGCGCTGCTGTATCTGATTCATGACCATGTCATGGACGGCAGTCAATTTATTATCGCTACACATTCTCCGATACTCATGGCCTATCCCAAGGCCCGTATTCTTCTCTTTGACGAGGGGGAGATAAGGGAGATATCGTATGATGACGTAGAACATGTGACCGTCACACGAAGCTTCCTTAACAATCCGGCAGCCTATCTTCGACATCTCGAGGACTGATGGGGTCTGAAGTCGCCCTGTCTTTCACTTTTTTAAAGCCGTCCATATTGGTCTCCGGGAAGGAGCCATACCAGATTTTTTCGGAACGGTATGGCTAAAATGCGCTTGATGTGATTTGTATAAGTTATGATATATCAAGAGTTTGAAACACATTCTGATCTCTCTTATTATGTTCAGCTTGTGTGGATGATGGAATCCGAGCATCAGAAGGATCAATCTCCCAAATCGCTGGTTATGCCTGACGGTATTGTAGAGATCGTCTTCCACTACGGAGATCCCTGGATAACGACCGTAGGCGGTGACGAACGAGCCATACAGCCCCATGGCTTGGCTATCTCGCAGATGGGCAGATATATAGAATCCGATTATCACCAGACCTGTTTGGAGCGTGGTTCGGCATGTCGTGATCGAACGGTTCGGCGTATTTCGGATCATTATTCTACTTTAACACATTCACATAACCTGTTGGAAATCAATACAAAAGCGTCACATTAATGCTTTGAATATCGCCTTGGATAAAAAACGCACCGGCGCCGAAGAGACATAAAGGCGAAACGGCGGCCGTGCATAGGCGGGCAGCAAGATGCGTCGTCGATAATCGATGGGAAGGACGATGGCTTCAAAAACGAAGATGATCTCATGCATTCGTGCGTTTGATTGGCAATTTGTGCGCAGGGTCTTGATGAAACGCCTGCACTGATACAAAATCGTGATGCCCACGCCTGGAACATTCTCCTGCCTCGTGATCCTGGAAAAGGCCGGGTATATCTCCTCGCCTGGCAAACCTATCCGCCGTGGATCAGCGCCCAAGACCTGGTGTACCACATAACCCTGTTCTGGTATCCGGAACTGCGGCGGTTGATGGAGACCGCCTTGCTTGATCGATACTACCAGTCGCCTGGTGGCGCTTGCGGTGTTGAAGATTTCACCCGGGACGCCCTCCTGATAGATTATCGGCTCTCGGTCATGCGCTGTCTGTACGTGCCAGCCATCCACGGCGGCAATCTGGATACCGCCTGGCTCTGGTGGCCGCAACTGCAAAATGTGATGGCGGCCTTTGAGGATCTGGATTGTGCTGAGCTCCACAAGTAATTAATTACTTGGATGCTTCTGCATATCCATATATAGTTTTTAAGAATGTTATATCGTACAACATATGGTAGAGGTGGTGTTCAGGAAGGGGCCGACGACCTGGGGATTGGAATTTATCGTTGAAGACACCTGCGGCGATCTCATTTCACTGATCCAGCTCACGCCGTGAAGGAGGAATCCATGAAAGCCAACACGACTCGCGTGATGGACCATATCAAGGATGGGAAGGCCACCCGAAAGAGCTGATCAAGGGAGGGGCCAAACCGGGTATGATAAAGACCTTGACGAGGCGTCTTTGGCCGGGCTCAGGTTCTGCGACGACAAGGATCCCGAAGGCCACAAGATTCAGATGTCCAATCGCCGCATTACGGCTTGTTTATAGCCAATTGACAGGTTTGACATTACTGCCATAGCCGAAAATTTCGGTCTATGTGAAGGTATGCAGCGATCCTTAAAATAAAAGGTCTATCTTTTTGCGGGCCAATCTGATTCGGTTTTCGATTGCCATGTTTCAGACACCATGGACAGCAGGCTTGACCCCCTTTGTCTCAGGGCACATCATCCGATTGCGGATGGCGGTATTAGCGGGTTAAAATAAGCCTACCGGCAGGCTTTACACCCAAAATTGATGAATACGCCGCTTACTAGTCCGAGGCGTCGAGAATTTTACCTGAGATGTTTTCTTGGCAGAATGGTAGGCTACCGATCCTGCGGTGCCTGACTCAGGTAACACAGGAGATATGCCCGGTATGTCTATATATAGTATTGAAAACGGTTGTGCTATGCATCATAATGGGTACATGTACAGGTAAGCCTTGCAGAGCGCACGATGAAGCAGGTGGTCAAGTAGACATCTTACATGTCTATGCGCTGCCCTGCTCGCATTCTGTTTTACGGAAGGTATTATGGCACGATATTTCCTGTGGATAGGCAGTTTCCTGGGGTTGATCGCTGTAACGGCGAGTCTGGGCGTATTGATGCTGCTCGGCACGGCGTCCGGCTTGAACCTGGTCCGTCAGGGCATTGAATGGACGGCGGATAAAAGACTGAACGGGCACGTCACCATCGAGCGGGCGGAAGGGGGCGTTCGGAAACATCTGATACTCCACAATGTGTCTCTGAAGCTGTCTGAAGACCTGGGCGGGTATGAGGTGGTCGGTGCCCGTGAAGTATGGGTTTCGTTCAGTCTATGGGATACGATTTTCCGACAGGCGCCTTTATATAGAGTCGCCATAGACGGGCTGCGTCTCACCGTGATTGAAAATGCGGACGATCACGGTAGAAATTCCATCGACGCCCTGCTGAGCAACGGCCAGAGTCTTCCAGTAGACGACACCAAACCTACCGATTCCATCGCTTCCACCGCTCCGGTCGGCCGGCGGAACCTGCCCATTGCCCTGCCCGACGTTCAAATAGCCCGAGGGCGACTGTCGTATTTCGATCCCCGTAATTCTACCACGCTGGAGGCCCGTAATATCTTCGTACGTGCCTCGATAAAGAAGCCGTTTCGGATTAAGGCGCTTATCGGCACCCACAGGGCCTCCTTTGCTGTAGGTGGTTTTAAAGACGACATCTCATCTTTCTATGCGGATATTCATATAGATCAGGATTCCCTGACGATTCGTGACCTGACGCTGGAAGCCGTCGCTTCGCCGCCATTACAATTTCACGTCACCGGTGCGATACCTTCTATTCAACAGAAAACAGCAGCCCTCGATATTCGTGCCACAGGTGATGTCGGTTCTATTATCCGGATTTTGGGTGCCGCCGATGCGCCGATGGACGGCTCCTTTCATCTGAGCGGTTCTTTACGCGGCTTGCTGGCCGATCCTGCCATAGATGCTCGATTCGAATCTTCCCGGATAAACACGGATGTCGGGGCGTTTACCCTGGCTTCTATTGATCTTACCTATCAAAAAAAGGTCCTGGTCCTTGACCGGTTCAGGGGCAAGCATGAGGCTGGCTGGATCAGTGGTCAGGGTTTACTGGACCTATCGAAGCCAAAATCTCCTTATCGTTTGCAAATCGATCCTTCTACGCTCGCCCTGGAGGCGTTGCCCACCCTGCTTATGGGCGATACCAGGTATCTGACGGGTAATATGCAAATGACACTGGACCTGGAAGGGACGGGTTTTGACGGACCGCCGCACCGTGGCATGTTCCATGCCTCTTCCCCTCTGATCCGGGTGGAAGGCCACGCTGTAAAGCAATTTGATGCCCAGGCCCGTTATCGGGACGGGCAGGTTCATCTGACCGCCCGCAGTGCCATGGCCCAATTGGCTGCGGAAGGGACGCTGCATGCCAGTGGCACCGCCGACCTGACCGCGTCGATCACCGTCCCGGAAATTAACGCCTTTCTGTCCACGCTGGGTGACTCTGCCACCCATGGCGGGGCCGACCTGACGGCCAGGCTGCAAGGGCCGTTGCATCAACCCGCCATAGAAGTTAACGGGACGATTCGAAATTTATCCTATGGGGATATTCCGTTGGGCCATCTCGATATGCATGGTACCCTGGATGAAAATCAAAGCGCCCGGATAAATGTCCAGCTCGACAGCACCCGGCTGGTATTTACGGCAGAGGCGTCTTTAATCGGGGATCAGGCCCTCACCGGGACGCTGAATACTCAGAATTTGCGTCTGAAAGACTATATGACCGATGCCCCCGGGTTAGGTCTTGATGCCATTGTCAAGTTGGAAGGCGATCTGTCCGGGACTATCCAAAATCCGATATTCAAAGGAAATGGACTGTTGCAGGACCTGACGATACGCGATGAAAATTTAGGCATGACGAGTATGTCGATTACCGTCCGGGAAGAGGATCTCAGTTTCACCGTCGTCACGCCCGACTTTTCCGTCGTGGCGGATGGGCTGGTCAGTCTGACGGAAGGCTATCCCTATGATTTACGGATAAATGTAAACCGGGCCTCCCTGTCTCCCTTTCTGGCGATTATGTCCCAACGGCCTATTGAGCAGCGTGCCGGTCGATTCAGCGGACGGATGCAGGCAGTGGGGCTGGCTGCTTTTCCTGATCGATCTACCATATCTGTGGCGTTGGATTCTCTCTTGATGACCGTGGATGATCGGGATCTGCATTTTTCCTCACCCTCTACAATAAAACTGGATCGACAGCTCATCACGATCGATCATATTGAGCTGGAAGGGGATTTCGGCCATGTGCTTCTTAATGGTATTGCGAGTCTTGCGCCGGACGGCCTGGTTGATATCGAAGCAGTACTGGAAGGGGTTCAGCTTGATTTTTTATCCCCCTTTCTCGTATCCAACGGGACCCTGGGCGGGTCTATCGATGGCCTTTTTTCCCTGAAGGGCTCTCCCAGCGATCCGTTATTCAACGGGCTTTTTTCCACCTCAGATGTACAGTATCAGATCAGGGACCAGGTCAATCAGCTCGGGACAATCTCCGCTTCTGTCTTATACGAAAACCGGCAGCTTCAAATTCCCGCACTGTCCATTAACACGCCGTTAGGTTCATCGACAGGGACGCTAACCTATCCGTTCGACCTCAGGTGGGTGATGGCAGGGGAAGACGCCATACCTACCGGCACCCAATATGTCGCTTCGCTCGTCATGGACAATCTGGCGGTTGGACCGCTCAGAGAGTTCACCGATATCATTCCCGCTGATCTGGACGGCTTGATACGGGGCCGGGTCGATCTGACCGGTTCCACCACAAGGGCGGAAGACCTGACCGGGACCGTCGCGTTGGATTCCCTCAAGCTATTCGGTTTGCAGAATGAACTGATCAGTACCAGGCCGATTCGTCTGACGTTTAATACCGGCTATATTGAAACAGATGCGCTGGAGATGGTCATCCGCAGAATTGGTCAGCCGGCCGATACCCGGGGCCGCTTCAGCGCAAACGGCCGGCTCGTCTATCGTACCGACGAGGTACGGCCTCTGGAGTCTGATTTCAGTATTCTGGGTGAAGATATAACCATGGAAGCCGTCCTGGCGCTGGCCAATATAGATCTTCCGTTAAGCGGTACCCTGAACAGCCATATCCACATCACCGGGCCGCCGGAGGAACAGGCTGTGGATGGGCGATTCACTCTGAATCAGATGATATATAATGAAGCGGTTTTGGATAGTATTACCGGACGTGTGGTCTACGAAGCTCAGGATATTGTGATTCACGAGTTACAGACCTGGACGGGTGAGCATACCCTGGTGGCCTATGGCTCTATCCCCTATGACCCGGAACATGCTGCAAGCAATGGGTCTCCTCTGGGTAAAATGGCCTTAACCGTGGAAGGAGAGGATGTTGATCTGGCTTTCTTGAGCGGGGTTATTTACGACCTGGAGAAAATAGAAGGCAAAGCGGATATTCTGATGTCCGTCGGAGGTACGCCGGTGGCCCCGCAATCTATGGGGGATATTGTGATCCGAAATGGCAAGGTTCGGATTCGAGATATTGATCCGCCCTTCGAAGCATCGGAGCTTCGTATTCAGGTTGAAGGGAGCCAATTTACCCTGCTGCCGGTTGAGATAAAAGCCGGCAAAGGGAAGATCCATCTATACAGCCGAACCCTTCTGGAAAATCTCTCGTTCTCCGAAACAGAAACCCATGCCACGATGAGCCGGGCGGAACTTGAACTGGTCGGCTCCTCAAAGCTCACCGTCAATGGGACCCTGTCCTGGACAGGTAACCGAGACCAGTCGCTGATTGCCAACGTAAACGACCCGCTCGTTGTTACGGGCACCGTGATGCACCCGCTGAATCTGGGGACCTTCCTCTTTGATAATACGATTATCCGACCTCCGGAAGAACCTGATCCGATATTGGAGCGTATTCGCCTTGATGTAGAAATTGATATCCCGGATCTCGTCATTAAAAATGACCTGGCCGATATTGAGATGGAAGGGGGCGTCGCCTTCTCCAATACGGTACAGAATCCATTGGTCACCGGTAATGCTACGGCAAAGGAAGGCGGTAGAATCGAATATCTCGACACAACATTCGATTTAATAACGGGTCGTCTAGAGTTTAACAGACGTACGCCGCTGGAAAGCTTTTATGCCCTCCTGGAGTATCCTCTCGAACAGCTTGATCCAGATATTACCATACAGGCCAGCGCGACGGAGGTTAGTGATATTTATAATGCGGAGTACGATGTGGATCTGGCGATGTCGGGCCCTCTTTCCCAGGCGACGGCACAGTTGACGGCTATACCTATTGAGACTGGCGCGTCCAGCAATCCGGCCACTACGCTCGTCGGACCGGAGGTGATATCGCTCCTGACCTTCGGGCTGCCGGGGATCACTACGGCCGGGGCAACCGATGCCGTCACGGGCCTGGGCGACCGAGCGCTTTTCATGGTGGGTGGCACCGGTGCGGAAAAACTGCTGCATCTTGACGAGGTGCGTATCGAAGGTGATCTGCTCAGTCAGAGCGGGGATGAAACCAGATCGCCCCTCCAGGTGACCCTGAGCAAGCGCATCAACCGACGTGCGCAGGTGACTTTTACGCGCTTGTTTAACTCTTCAGAATACAACCTGCGTGTTGGATATCAGTTGACTAACTTTTTATTCATCGAAACATTCACGGACCAAATTAGTGCGCGTCCGCAAAACGGTATAGATCTCAAATTGAAATTCCGGTTTCGTTGAGGCGGTTATGTCGCCGTATTAAAGTCGCCCTGCAACCTTCAGTTTCCCCCCATTATTCCCTACAGAACAGATCGCATGCCGTTGTATGTACAGGTATACGATCCGGTTTAAGGGATTGTCTTTATCAATCCCTTAAAATAAAACGTACATCTTATTGCGAGACAACCGGATCAGGTAGACGAATACCGTTTATCTGACACGGGGCCGCCGCCTCGCCGCCGGGCGGCCAATCGAATGCCGATAGATCATCCAATCAGCACGGCGCATACATCTTCGGTGCGGTTTTCCCGTCTGGCTACATCCAGCGGGGTCTCTCCCTTCGCATTCGTGACGGTCAGGTCGCAGCCGATGGATCGATTCCCTGCATGAAGGATATTGATACTTCGTATCATTTTTCCAGCAACCTTTTCCAATAAAAGTGGGATATTGATGTAGAGGATCCTCAACCAACCGGAACAGGAGTTTATGGATACATTACGCCCGATATTCCTGAAGGCCCAGAATGGAGATGCGAACGCCTACGGTATTATTGTTCAACGATTTCAGGATATGGCTGTTGGTTACGGTTATGCGGTTCTGGGGGATTTCCATCTGGCCGAAGATGTGGCACAAGAAGCGTTTGTAGAGGCGTTTCGTTATCTATCGAATGTGTCCGGCCCGTGGTCTCGATGTTTTATATGGGCGGCTATGCCCATATAAAACATCGCCCGGTTTCTGGACGTGCCTGTCTCTACAATAAAAAGCCGTTTGTATTCAGCCCGACAAAAACTCAAAGAAAGGTTGCTGACTATGGTGGAAGACCATTTGCATGAACAGGCCCCGTCGAAGGATCAGAGGTTCCAGAACAATGTGATCATGATGCTTCCGGACGAATTCGACGGCCCGGTGTCTCACTACGGGAAGACGGTGAACGGCCGGGAGGCCTGGACTATGTACCGGGCAGCAGCCGTGGGGGATATAGATCTGGTGCGGTCTCTGATCGACGCCGATCCGACCCTGCTCAACATCCAGAAATGGTACCAATTTCCGGTCCATATGGCGGTGCGGAACGGCCACGCCGAGCTGGTGCGTATCATGCTGGAGGCGGGTGCCGATCCGGGACTGTCCCATTTTCTATACGCCTCCTGGCAGACGCTTTTGGACATCGCTCGGGAGCGGGAATTCGATGAAGTGCTGGAGGTGCTGGAAACGGAGCTTACCACCCGTTACAACTACCACCGCGACTTTCGTGAACTCCGCGACGCGATAAAGAATCGTGATCGGCATGCTGTAGACACGGTTCTCAGTACGAAACCCCATCTGGCTACCGCCTCCGACGAATTCGGTGCCAACGCCGTCCACTGGGCGGCGCTGACACGACAGACGGCGCTCATCGATCGGTTTATCGACCTGGGCGCCGATGTCAATGCCTACCGCGCCGGGGGCGATACCCCGCTTCACCTCTCCATAGACGGCGACTACTGGTTCGGTAAAGAAGGCATGATGGATCGGGCCATATGCAATGCGTGGGTGGTAACTGGCTATCTGCTTGCCCGCGGCGCCGATTATTTCATGACCATCGCCTGTGCACTGGGAGATCAGGAACGGGTGAAAGAGATCCTTGCCAATGATCCGGGCGCGGCGAACCGGCTCGATTCTGCCCGTAACAGTCCACTGCATTTCGCGGCACGCGAGGGCCATACGCATATCGTATCGCTGCTGCTGGACGCTGGTGCCGACCCCAATCAGATGGAGGCGCTGACCACCGGAGGACGGGCGCTATTCGAGGCGGCCGCCGGCAACGACCTGGATACCGTCCGACTGCTGCTGGAGCACGGCGCCGAACCTAATATATACGTGGATTCTTGTGGCATACCATTGACTATCGTAGCGCACCATCATCCCGATAACTGCGGCGCCATGCAGGATCTCCTGCGGTCATACGGCGCGGAGGATATATCATGGATGACGCAGGTCGAAGAAAGAGTCCGGAAATTGAAGGCAGATATAGATGCCGCTTTCGATGTCGAGATGATAAAACAGGTCATAGACAACGGCGTCGAAGAGGATGTAAACCTGCTGCTTGAGCGCAATCCCGACGCCTTCAGCACGCTGGACGTCGAGGGCATAATATCTTTGCCGGAGGCACCCGAAGCCGCCCGCCGGATCATCGAGGCGGGCATGGACGTCAACCGGAGGGATTGGGCGAGCAGGACCATGCTCTGGTATCATGCCGGCCAGGGCCATGCCGAGATCGTGGCCTTACTTCTTGACGCAGGTGCCGATATAGACGCCCAGGATGCCATAGAAGGACGAACGCCTCTGGCTTACGCGGCGGCAGGCGGCCATGAAGGTGTGGTTCGCCTGCTTCTTGAGCGCGGGGCCGATCCCCTTTCAGCGGCTGGCCCGTGGGCGACACCGATCCGT
>Ga0209501_10002144_pt1 | contig 21069 bp, 19 predicted proteins | sample ArcticOcean_MG_C_4_FD_187434 | JGI IMG/M metagenome (GOLD analysis project Ga0209501, IMG submission 187434) | Marine microbial communities from western Arctic Ocean - ArcticOcean_MG_CB4_134 (SPAdes) (version 2) | ecosystem: Environmental > Aquatic > Marine > Oceanic | place: Arctic Ocean...
AACTGATCTGAAGAAATTTTCGCCCATTTCTTGGCTCGCTTCCCTCGTTGTGCCTCGACTCCTGCGTCATGTGTCTTTTGCTTAGGCCCTCGGTCGTCATAATTACCGCGTTCCTTTGACCAACTCTTTTCCGGAGTCTTGCCACTAGGTCCTTTTTCCCGACCTAGTCTTTCGCTTTTACTCTTGCGTCCAAATTGGGCTTTCGCTGGGTGATAAACCTGGGCGTCACCAGTCTGCCCTGAACCTCGTTTTGCAAAGTTTGTTGCGACTTCTTCTAGAGATTCGTCATACCATTCTTCATTCTTTGTCTTCGGTACGTTCACAGGCTTTCCTTCTGACTTGCGAAGCTCATAGTCATACATCTTATCAGAGACCTTGCCGCTCTTGCGCTTTCCGCGAACACGCTCGCGATGTTGATCTTTGCGGCGCCGAATAATCTCAGCCTGGCTCATTTCTGATTCGTCTACCTTCTTGGACTTGCCGGGAGCATCATACTGCTTGTTGAGGCGCTTGTTGCCCGCGCGCCATTTCTTGCGATTCTTTTCAGCTTGCCTGCGAGATTCAGCCTCGTCATACTCTGGGGCCAGTTTGTCTCCGCGATGAGAATCCAGTCGGCTTTCATCAACTTCATACTCTTCATTGCTTTCAACCCTCTTAATTCCTCTTTCTCTGTTGCGCCTTCGTGTCGCCAATTTAACGTAATCCGACACAGCAGTACCTTGACTTTTCTGGGTGGAGGTCGGCCCGTATTTTATGTCATCTTGTGTTCTGCTAAGGCTTTGCTTTGATTTCTCCAAATAACGTCTTTTTGCGTCGGGATTATCCAAAATTTCTCCAAGAGTCTCTTCATTCGTACTGGCCGATTGATTCCAAGGTGGTGTATTGTATTGTTGTCTACTTACTGCTGCCCACCCCTTATTTATTTCATAGTACCAAAAGGTATCAGTTTCAATTACTTTGAAATTACCTCGTGGGGTTTTAACAGATTTATTACCACCTCTAGTTAAGTTTTTTGTTACTGGCACACCATCTTCCCATTTCTTGTTAGTGAATTGCGCTTTCAATGATCCACCGTTACCTGTAGCCGTATAAACTTTCGCTTTCCTACCTTCACCACGCATTTCCTTTACAAATGATGTAACTGCATCTTCCTTTAGGTCGACCTCTTCATTCGTACTATGGGGAATAAGATGCTTACCATGTGCCGTTGCTGCACCCAGTCGATACTTAATGTGTTTCACATCTAGACCCACCGGCTGGACATTATACTTACCGTTGCCGTGATCGTGAATTATCTTATGCTTTATGCCTTTGTGTGGACCCTTTGATGCAATAACCGTATCGCCTACCTTATGGGCTGTTGCCGCTTCGTCAATATCATAGTCCTCGCCATGCATCTTCTTTTCAGCCTTGCGGCCTCGCTCTCCACCACCCTTCGGATTTTTACTCTTCAGCGTCATCTTCCCTTTGGCACTACCACGCGCAGCACGAGGAGGGAGCTTTTCAATCTTTCCACCACGCTTGACAAAACCAGATACCGTATCTTCTTCTTCATCAAGTTCAGGATCATATTCTTCGTCTGTTGGATCCCAGCCCTTTGCTAGTCTTGAACCCTTCTTCAACTTCACCGGTTTGGCCCATCGCTTCGCTCTTTCCTTGGCTGCCTTTTCTTCTGCTGGGGTTCGCTTGAGCCCCCCGGACTTCACCCTCGGTCTGGTGCCATCGGCATCTTCTTCATTCAACAGCTTTTCATTGTAGAGCGCAACGCTAGGACCATGGTCAAGCTGAACTTCCGAACGCCCAGTATTTTGAAAGCCAGAAATCGTTCCTGTTCTTCCTGCATATGGTCCTTCTTGAACCGTAACCCCGTCGCCAACCAAAAGCTCATTACCAGTTGAGTCTATTTGCTCTCCTGAAGTAACGTCCTTGACTGCTGCCAGCAGCGAATCTGAAACTAGTTTTTTACCAAACATATTATTTACTCCTTATCTTTACTAAAATGTCTATTGTGCATTTTCCAAGCTGTTGCATAGAGAACTTCTTTCCAGTCCTCTCCATATCTTTCTTGAAACCCTGCCTTATTTTTCTTAATGAATCTCTCTGCTTTTCCTGAAGGAGGAGATTCTTCGTCAACAAAAGACACTTCTTCTCCCCTAATTCTAGACTTCTTGGCTATATGTCGTTGCCTTAAAGTTTTTAGTGTCTGCTTGTGCCTTCTAATTTTATTATCAAGTTTTGTGTCATGTCTATCATCGGCAGCATCTATTCGGCCATCTACATCCTCGGTAGTAGTGGTGTCTTTTTCTTTCTTCGCCTTTTCTCGATCTTTGATTATACCAACATGCCTTGATGTTGGCCGTTGATACCTATTAGCCCCAGGTTCAAATGCTCCGGGATCATCTTTCTTAATCTGAGTTTCAGCCTTCTTCGTTAATAATCTTTGGGCTGGAGTGAGGCGTCGAGCTTCTTTCAGCTTCTTTTTCTTCTTCGTTTCGGCCGCCTCTCGCTCGCGGTCGACTCTTTTACGCATCTGTTCTTTTGTTGGAGGACCAGTCTTTCGCGCCATGCTAGCCTGCTGCCTATTTGATGCGCGGCGCATGTATGGATTTTCTATGTTCTCGTCAACACGACGACCCTCTTTGATGACTTTATACTTCTCATTGGTTACAGTAAACTCACCATGCTTTTTGTTGTAGGCAACAAGATTTCCTCCATCAACACCAACCAACTCTGCGGTCTGACCCTTGAGAGGAAAATCATAGTCATTAGTATCACCAGTTCCCTTGGTGAATTTTACCGTCTGCCCTTCGTCCACACAACCCTGCCCAGGAGTATCTTTCGTATACTTCTTGCGTAGTTTGCTTGTGGCCTCATCGCCTGCGCCATGCTCTTCTGAGGCGAACATTTCAAATCGTTCGTCCATGTCATAAGCCTCAGACTCGAAAGATTCGTTAATGTCATACTCTTCGTTCTTCTCCCAGTCAACTTTACTTCGCCAACCCCCAGGTTTACTGGAAGAAGAATCGGTGTCATCGGCAGCTTGTTGTTGTTGCTGTTGTGACTTTGCGGCCTCTTTCTTCTTTTTCTTTTGGTTTCGTCTCCAAAGCACAAAAGCCGCTCCGGCTAAGGCAACCTTTCCAACCTTACCCAACTCATCAAGAAATTCTTCGTCTAGTTCGGTAACATCTTCGTTCATTCGATCAACATGACTTTCCCATAAATCATTATCGTCAACTTTCTGAGCCTTGCCTCCGGCAATGAACGAATTTATTCTTGTATATGCCCATTGGTCAGGAGTAGTGGTTTCTTTCTTAGTACAATCATTATTCCAAGAGTGTAATCCTCGAACATATACTTCAGATAAAATGTCATAAGGAATTTCAGACTTCCATGCCTTGTTGACCAATCCTTCAATTAAAGAGTCTTCGGCTGACGACTGAACAAGTCCTTCTCGGACATCACCATCGAAACGACTAATCTTACCACCATGCTTCATTACCAGATCAACAACCCTGGCTTCAGAACCATACTGAGGAGTGTCATGCCCAGAATATCGGTTCATTCTATCGACTTGCTTTATTAATGCATCGTCCGAACTCGTAGGAGCTTCCTGTCCTACACTAGACTTACGGACATGGAATTGAACTTCTGTTCCGTCTCCAGATTTCCAAGAAATATTAACCAAACCTGTTCGCTCAATGTCAGAAATAAACGAATCTGTATATTCTGATGAAGGAAATTTAGCCACAAAATTCATCTTCTCTGGATGATCGTCCGCAGTAGATAGTGGTGTTGTTTGATCTGCCTCTGTTAATTTATTTGATAATTCATGAAAATTCATGCCGTTTGTTCCTTCCCCGAATATGTCCTTACGGTGCAGTAGCAACAAAAATCTGTGATATAATATTTCGTCTGTTAATAGATATTCAAATACTCTATCAACTGTAGAAAATATTTTGTTTCTTAATAATGGATTTGATCCACTCTTTTCAAAATCTCTGAATGCTCGCTTGGTGAGAGGAATATCTCCTGTACCACCAGTGGCCAGACCAAATCGTAAAAGTCTGTTAAATCGCGGACCAATAACTCCGCCTTCGTCTTCGGTTAACATTTCAACATAGTCAAAAATGCCATCTTGTTCAAATCGCTCGTTTATCTTCATGCCTTTGCGAACGGCATTGTATAAAGGCTTGGCAATCTTTGCATTGGGTGCGCCCTTCTTGAAACTAACAAAGTCGCCCTTACTTGCAGCAGCACGCATTTTCGATGCACTCATTCCAGATACGTCTTCGGCATCAGGGTCACGATCTCCTGCACTCACCACATCAATTTTATCGAACGTATAGTCTTTCTTGTTGTATCTATTCAAGAGAGTCTTAAATTCATTGATTCGATCAGACCCAGCCAAGAGTGTCAGATTTTTATAGCCTTCTGCTTCAAGTTTTTGTACAGCCTTGATTAACGTATTAATCCCCTCATCCGAAGAGATTTTCCTGGCGTGACGCGGAAACATCTTCCGCATGAACCGGACCTTCTCTTTGAAAGTGAGGGGATTCTTTTTTGGGTCTGTAGATTTTGTAGGATAGATACGATAATCGGCACCGCGCTTCTTTGCTTCTGAAACGACAGCCGTGATTAGCTTTTCATGCCCTGTGGTTGGGGGATTAAATCTACCCCAGGCCAGGACAATGGAATCTGTTTTGGCCTCATTCAAGGTGAGGTCCTGATATGTTTTCTTCTGCATTCTCGGGTTTCCCTTGGGCTTACCGGTTTACATTATATATGTAGTTACTATTTATATTTTCTTGGACTGGCCCGGCGTTTCTACGTCGGATTTAGTCCTAAAAGCCTTGAGTCGTTCTACTTCAGCCTTTCGTATCTTGGGCATCAGCTTCTTTGAAATTTTCTTGATGACTGCTGATTTCTTTTCTAGCTTCTTGCTGACTGCAATCCTTTGGGCAATAGATAATTGAGATTTTGATTTTCCGGCCATCAGCTTCTTGGTGAGAATGTTTCTGGCTGCAAGAATCGCTCGTTTTGTCAACTGGTCACGGTCGGCCATTCTTCGTTGCTTGATGGCTTTCTTTTTCTGAATCTTCTTACTCAGCCTAGACATTCTTCTACCCATTTGTCTGCGCTGAGCCATAGACATAGCTTCGTCTACGGATTCTAATTCAGATTCTTCTTGCCATTCGTCGAAGGATTTCATTATGGATTATCTACTCCTATTACTGATACACTAACAGTAAAATCGTCCAGAATCTCAGTAAGGTCCGGATCCGTAGCTGAACTATGAATAAACCTAAAATAGATTGGTGAATCTACGCCAAGAAATATTCCTTCAGAGACAGGGCTGGAATCGCCGTACGTCTTGAAGGAAGTGCCGGTCCAACATTTACCTAATTTACCATTGCGAACATGTTTTAACCCAACCAATTCACCAGTATCGAATTTGCCGCCACGAACCTTACCTTCGCAAGTATCCGCATCTGAACATCCCATAACCCTATATCTCCAGAAATTAGTTGAAGCGTATATGTACGCACCCTCAACCTGAGTATTACCTGGTAGGCTATGCAATAAACTTGAAATTATACACAGATTAAAATCACTAGAAAAAATTTTCATTATAGCCGAAGCGCAACCCGGAAGAGCAGATAAATCATTAGCTGAAGTATCATTAATAATACACTCTGACAGATAATTGTCATCAGTAGTCGATATATTGTCATCGGCTCCATTGGGATTAGTTGGATCTGCAAAATAAAATTTAGCAGAGCTGCCAGCATCCACCACATATAAATTAAAATAATATGTTTTATTTCTTCTTAGACCAGTAGTCGTCGCCTTTAATGTGCCGTTTGTAATTGCATCAGCAACATCAGTATGTGCTGCCGGGGGTAATGTAGTAAACCATACAGCAGCAGAATTTGGTTCTTCCCAACCATGATGTGCCATGGCAGTATCAATACCAATCATCATGACACCCATAAGAATGGATAACAATAATGTAAAATATCGAGTCATATATTGCTTCATCATATTATTAGTTTCCTACAATCCAAAATAGAGTTGTTGCCGGAGTGGCGGCGTGGAAGGTCGGGGGAGTAGTAACTTGCAAAAAAACCCACATTGCCCCTACATTAAATCCATCATAAACACCGGATCCTGAAAATTCTGTACATACCCCAACCGCTGCGCCGTTCAAAGCCGACCCCGTGATAGCAACGCTATCGGCACAAGTAGAGTCGGCACATATTCTCATGTTTGCAATTGTATCGCCGCTTGAAGCCGCAGCTCCAATATCAGTGGATACACAAATCGTGGCAGTTGGAGCCGAAATAAACAAAGGAGCAGAAGAACAATTTGAACCAATCGTGCAAATAAATTCAGCAGGCACAGAAGGATCTGTTACGTTGTCTATTACTACTCCTGTTGTAGTTCCTGAAACAGGTCCTTTGATCGCCCAATATAATGTCTGATTTCTCCTTAGATTATTATCAGTCCTGTGGAGGTTTCCGTCTGTCAAATTATCAAATTCATCATTAGGAACAGACCGCATCCACTTATGCTTAATCTGGGCATTATCCGCCTTCGCCATCGAAGGAACCAGCAAAACCCCCACAATCGCAAGGCACATTAAAAATCTTTTCTTAAACTTCATTGTATTAATTCTCCTAAAAGGGTAAAGTATTCTACTTCTATTTATCCTATTATTTGTCCCAGGATTTTTGAGCCGTGAAATTATTGTACGAGAATTCTAGCCGATCCACCAGCTTAACTGCATTTCCCTTCAGTCTGTCTACGACCACATAGCCTTCGTCAGGCGTCACCTTATATCCAGTCTTGGTCTTGATGAATGTCTTTGCCATTCTTCGGGCACCCGTATCTAGCTTGTCTATGATAAACTGTTTTGCATCAAGAATATGACTCTGGAACTCGACAACCTGACGAACAGTAGCCTCTGTTCTCCGAATGGTCCGAAGATGTTCTTTCATAATCATCTCTTTTCGCTTCTTCATTTTTTCCTGTTTCATAGGATCAATCTGCTTTGTCTTCCACCATTCCTCGAAGTATTTGGCATAGCCTCGCGAGTGCGCGCGAGGATCAGAAACCTTTTCCCCTGCTCGAACCTTTGTATTGTTATATGTCTTGAAAGAAGAACCAACCGCAGAACCAGCCAGTTTGTCTTGTGTGTCAAGAAAGTTTTTCAGGGCTCGCGAGTCAATCTTCTGAAATACTTTACCAGCACGCGCCAGGTATCGAGTGATCTCTTTCGTTTCGGCTTTTGTGAATAACATCTTACCGGAAACATCTCGATATGATGCATCTTCAAACCAGACATTCTTGGTTTGTTTCAAGCCAGAAACGCTTGCTCCGAAGGAGGCACTCAGGTCAGCCAATGTGGCTCCTCCAGAATAGGTAGTATGCCATACAACACCTAGCTTGGCTGCCTTGATTCTCTTTGCGAATTGGCTATTTGCAGGCACGGCATAGACAATTGTATTGGGCTGAAACGTAACATAGTCTTCGCCACCAATCGAGGTTGTCTCAAGGTCGGACTGAGTGAACATCATGTCGCCTTGAAGGACACCTTTGATTCCGATGGCCGGAAGAGTCTTCAGAGCAATTTGGAGCTTGTCGCGAAGCCCTCCTGAATAGCCATGCTTGTCAAGATCGGATTTAGACTTGACCAGCTTTGGGTTCTTGGCGAACACACCTTTCGTTCCGACAAAAAACTTTCCATCTTCTGGGTCGATGCCTGCGAAGATTGCAGGAGCGCCATCCCACTTGACAGAGATGTCTACCTTACCCTTTGACTGCCCTGAGAACATGTCGCGAAGAGACTGAATGAAGTTGATTGCTGCACGACCCCCAGGCACACCGAAGTTTAGAATTTCATCTTCAATATGTTCAGTCATTCGAGATGCAAGTTTTTACCTGCACCTCGATTGGCCCCCCCTTCTACAATAAAATGCCCGAAACTTTGCATTAGTTAATCCATTCTACAAGCAGACCTGAATATTTGCCTCTTGTGGTTGGTTGTTTAGCAACACCTTTGATTGTACTATAAGGAAGTCGATGTAGTTCGGCAAATTCTTTTAAACATCCAAACTCTTCTGTTTTCCCATTCCATGTCACTCTACAAGGTTTTGCTCTTGGATTTTTAGCTCCAAATTTATCGTAGCTTATCCAATTCCGATTTACGCTCTTAGCTCCTATTTTTCGTTTGGTTTCTTCTGAGTGCCTTTTTCCTAACATTGTGCCAGGCTTGCCTAATTGAGGCTTTGCCCAACTCCGTATATTCTTTCTCTCTTCTGAAGAAAATTGAGCCCAGTATTCTTTCATTGAGTTTGAGTTGCCACCAAACCCACCGCGTGAGAGGTTATAGTAGTTCGGATCTTCTACTGCATTCTCTATATCAATCCACCTCTCTTCCGATTCACATAGCTCGGATAGTGAATCACACTCCTGTATGGTTTCCCTAGAGAAGTTTTCACGACCATACTTACGAATAGCCTTCTTTAAAATAGTTCCTGAACCCAAGTATATACCAGTCTCATTATGCGAACACATACCAATGTATTGTTTTCCGTTCAAATTGTTGGTTGTTCTGTATATAAACATATTCTTCCCGGGTGCTGCGCCTTCTGATAGTATGTGTTGGGTAAATGATTGCAAAATATTATTTCTCTTGAGTTATTAGTTTGGACCTGTTACAAAGTCTTTAAGATTCTTTAACGCACTTCCCTTTTCAATATAATTTCTATAATATGGCTGACCTTTAACTGTTTCAGCCTTTACCCTAAACACAAACAAAGATTTACCCGTTGTTCCGGGTTCTTTAATAGTAATTTTGGGGAGGGGTCCTTTTGCCACTTTACTGTCATATGTTTTATACTCAACTTCATAGAGAGGCTCACCATCAGCCCATATGAGGGGAAGTTTTTCAAAATTATATATACGAGCTTCATTAGCCGTTAATTGAACCAAATGAACGAATTCCTGATTTAATGTTGCAAAATCAATTATTCCCTTCGCTAAGTTTTGATAAAATTTTGTGCGCGCACGTTTCCTTTCACCACCACCTTCCTTTAATTGTGTTTGTATATCTTTAGCCACCGATTGATATAATCCACCAACAGCATTTCTAATACGGAAGTTCTGGGAACTCTTTGAACCCGTCTTAGGCCCTTTAGCTTCCTTAAAAGCAGCTCCATAGCTACTTACACTAATGGAGTCGCCAAATAATGTATTAAAATATTTCTCATACCCCATTGTCCTCCCCGAATTTTCCCAGTCGGTTCCTCCTTTTTGTCCAAATTGTTCGACGCCTCCATGCTTCAAGGATATTTTAATGTCCACTCCCATACGTTTATTACCCACCATGATAGTCCTGGGTTCACCTTCATCGTCTGTAATATTAACTTCTACATCAACTTTTGTTCCTTTAGCCGAACCAGCGAGCCCAACAGCCCGACATTCAATAAAATCATAACGCCTATTATTATATACTTCATGGGCCCATTTTTTAACCTTATCTCCATTTGCATAAGCAGCGGAACCGGCCAGCATATTTTTCATTGCTATTTGATTTGGTTTTTTATCGCCGGCATCCAATAGAAATTTCATATTTGCGGCCGACAGACCAATATACAAACAAAGGTCGTCGTCCACATAATCATCGACCATACCATAATTAGGTGTCTGAAAAATTGCCTGGATTTCTTTACCTTTACCGCGGTTTTTAACTGCAAATCCTCTAGCTTTTGACCCAGCATTTGCATTGACCCCAGTTTTGGTAACACCCATACCTAATCCCGATTTTAATTTTTTACACACGGCTAAAATATCATCTGAAGTAACATTTCCTCCATGGCGATAATCTTTAAATCTACAAGCAAGAGCAATAGCCATAACACCTTCGGCAACATCTCCTAAATTTGCCCCACCTGTTGGTTTACGAATTTCACCAAATGGAACAATAATTTTTTCTCCCCCAGGTCCGACCGTAGCCTCAAAACCAATAGCCCCCGCAGGAAGGGCCCGACTTCCCCGCCGAGGCCTTGCGGAAACTCGCCTTGCTGTACCTGCATCCGCTGCCTTTTCACTCCAGTTACTTAATGCTTTTACATTTGATGAACTTAAATTAACATATACTATATAATCACCTGTTCTGGCTGGTATTTTTTCTACTTGGCCATCAAGGCTAGTCCCAATCTTAATCTCACCTTGATTAAATAGTTCATGAACACCTTCAATATATTTTGCAAAGCCTTCCGGTTTGGATACTCCTTGAATCATTCCCGTAGATTGCGGTATTTGAGCCATATCTAATCCCCACTCGGCGGGTCATACACCATATGCCCAACCTCAAACATCATCTTGAGTTCAAGCCCTCCGGAGCTAGTGGTACGAAACTTGGTGCGAAGATGCCAGAATTTATCTCCTGTATTTTTATCCAGAACCTCAATAGCATTATCGGTAAAATTGAGTTTGAATTGAATGTTCTTATTTGCTTCCAACTTTTTGATATTAGCTACAGTAATTTCACTAATCTTTGAGGGGCTAAGATTGATAACATCAGCCGCATCACTTCCGAACGCAGCTAATTTCAATAGATTAAAAGCTCGGGATTTCAATTGTTTTTGATTACTCTTGGCCATCTTCTTTTTGAGTAGTTTAAAAATCTTTCTCATTGATTTTACTTTTTGTTTCTTATGAGCCGGTGACCTGGCATCTGAAGTAACAATATTTCGCAAATTCTCTGAAACGTCTTTGGGTGAAAATGGAACCTTGAAGTATTTTGCTATTGTCTCCATACTCTTGAATGGGCTTAGATTTGCAAGTGTAACCGAATCAGACTTCAGCGAAAAATTGACTTCTCCAAGATTTAAATTCTTTAATTTTTTCCCACCAATCTTGGCTTTAATCCTCAGAGCAACATCTCCCTTTAGAATACCTCCAGAACTTTCTCCTGCAATTCCATCGGCAAGAATATGAAGGTCGACTTCATCTTTGGTGTTATTCTGTAAGAGATCATCCACGAACTTGTCAATCTTTTTCTGGGCGCTAGTATTCTTGATATGCTTAATCATAGACTTGGTTTTGGCGTCTAGCTTTCCAATGTCCGAAGATTTAGAGAACAAGGCCTTGGCATCTTTTCCAAAAGCTCCTTTAACAGAACTTGGCTTGAGCCGAATCTCAAGTTTGACGTTGAATGTGTCTTTGGGCTTGCCGGGTAGATTATCATATACGGGATCAAAATCAAACACAATAGTCCCGTTCTCGAAAAGACTTGGTTCAATTTTAGCCCTATATTTGTTAATTTCTCGTTGATTATACTCACCGTCACGAAGATAGGTTGCAATGGCAATAGCAAAAATACCTTCCATTACGTCACCCTCATTTAATTTTTCAGTAATAAACTGCATAAAACTTTTCATGGGACTATCCTTTTGAGTAAGACGACATCCCTATTTATAAGAACCTATAGGCTCCCTTATCCTCCCTTGAACACAACAATCCCATAATGTCTCGAACGTGTCAATATACCCCGCCGACACTCTATGCCTCTTGCTCGATCCAATATACTGTCTTTTTGAGCAACCTTTTGATGACAGGATGACTCGTATCCTTATCATAGGTTTCTAGGTAATCGTACAACGTAGGCGACTTCTTCTTGGGGACTCGATTCCCCCGTTGTAACAATTTAATTGAATCGGTTCTGGGAGCAAAGTGTTTTAGCTCCATCATAATGCAATGGGCATGAGCCGCAATCTCTTCTGTGTCGCCGTAATACTTTTGGGCATTTCTCTTAGCCGGAAAATGGGCATTGCTAGAATAGACTTTACAGGCATGATCTTCCCAGTCTTCACTAGGAATTTTGATATGCTGGCATTGCATTCTATGAATTAATTCATGCTGAAGAGTCTGGGATAGATCAAACCTAAGTTGATTCCATATATTCTTGGTGATAAGAATGCGTTTTGAACCAGGTCTATAGGTTAGATACACCTCAATATTCTGGCGCTGTCTCCAAGGAGCATATGCGCCAGTAACAACAATCATATCCTTAGAAATCATATCATCTAAGGCAACATGGACCTTAGCCCCAAATGGGCGAAATGCATCTTGAACAAGTTTGCAATGAGATGCACTATTCACCGAACCAATTATTTGCTCGGCAATTTTATCTAGTGCAGCATTGACCTTGTTTACAAGATACATAATATCCAAATTTATTCGATGGGAAGGAGCAGGAACATTTATTGGAGGTGGTATGTTCCTACTCCTTCCTATGCGTCTGTGTGATGGGTCAAACCCCGTTCAACTATAAAAAGTCCAGGGTCTTGGGAACTGGAACCTTCTATAGTTTCCCCATCTTTCCGCAGAGTCGTATTTAAAAACGACCTGCACATCCTCTGCTACTTAATGAGCATACACAAACGCATTTTTATCAAATGCATATATTAATTAGGCATTTTTAGACGAGCCTACATTAGCCCCGCCAAAGTTAATTAACTTGAGAATAAAATCTACGATAGCATTGTCTGACGTATTCGGTGTTAGCGTAGCAACAAGGGCAAATACCCCAACTGCCTGCGTGAGAATCTCTAGGTAGGTCGGAAGATTAGCAATAATTGTAGCGAAATCCATTATATGGTCTCCTTTATTAAAGTGAACTCGTATGTCGTTGATACAGACACATATGGTTATTTATGCGAGACAGGCGCGCTAAATGTTAATTTGAGAAAAATCTCTCTTGCTGAAACTAGTCTTGTCGAATGCGGGAGTATTATCTTCATCCGAAACGTCTTGCTGTGCAGATTGGTCTACATCATAAAGCCGCATTTTCGCTCTATCTACGCCCACCACGAATCGTCGATTTACTGTCGGGTCATTATACCGATTCTTTAGTTGTTTTATCATCAACTGATTTAGGGCTTCTAATTCATCGCTGGTAATAATGGCTAAGAACAGATCAGCCGTTGCAGGTAATCCAAACGATTCGGCTGTATTCTCCATTCCAATATCTGAGCTTCCGTAGCCTTCACGATTAACTTGAGTTGCAGTAAGAATGGGAACCTTGCGTTCGATTGCAAACCCTCGCATCTCTTCGGCAATGCTCTTGATATATGTGTATGAATTAACATTCGTTCCCGGCTTGAATCGCGAAGAGGTGCAAATATTAATATAATCTACAATCAAAATATCAGGAATAAAACTCTTCTTGAGATTTAGCTCATTGAACAGATGTCGAAAGTGACCAACCCCAGCCTGGGCTGTTGGGAATTCCTTGACGATTAATTTTCCAACTGTGTTCTCTCTCAGCTTTTGAATCTTGGAATCATACAAGGCTTTAGGCAAATCATACAAATCATTGAGCGGAACATTCAAAAGGTTCGCATCAATACGCTCAGAGATTCTTTCTTCTGCCATCTCTAAAGTTACATATAGAACATTCTTTCCTTGTGAAAGATATGATGCTGCAAAATGGCACATGGCTAATGTCTTACCGACACCAGGACCAGCCATCAAGACGTTTAGTGTCTTGTCACAAAGTCCTCCGTTCGTAATGTTATTGAAATATTCTAAATCAAACGGAATATGATTTTCGCGTTTATGATAGAAGTCAAATCTCTTATCAGAATCTTCTAAGTAATCATGCCCAACATTTGTGTCAAACGAAATGGCAAGAGCATCGCTCAAGATTTCGGGAATAGATTCCTTTGTCTTATCTTGCTTACCATCAAGGATTTGAATAGATTCCATGACTGCATTATAGACAGCCTTCTCTTGGCAAAACTTTTCTGTCTGTTCGGCCAACCATTCGGCCACAGGCTTTTCATAATCATCAGTAAAGCTACTTAAAATGCTCCGAGCAGATTCAAAATCTGATTCACCAATCTCATCATCGTTCCCCAAATCAATAACTAATGCTTCTGTTGTGGGAAGACTATTATATTTGGTGACAAAAGATTCTATTTGTTCAAACAACAATCGCTCGGGGCGATCATGGAAGTAATCACTCTTTAGAAAAGGGGTTACCTTCCTAGTAAACTCTTCATCCGAAAGAAGATTTCTTAATATGGTAGTTTCAAGTCGTTCCATTATTTACTAAACGCCGAACCCTCAGTGTTTATTCTTCGTCGGACAACAAATTTCTTAGAATCGTCTCCAGTCTCTCCATCCTCTAAAGTCTCCTTACTAGAATCTAGGTCTTCTTGAACCATTTGCATCATAATGCCACCAATAAAATTTTCAAACTCCTGCTTTTTTTCATCCTCAAATTCCTTTTTTCGTAAATCTTCAGGAACAAAAAGAATATCATATTCAAAATTTACAGGAAGGGTTCCGTCTTCGTTCAGCTTAGGTGAAACACCAATCTCGCCATACTTGTAGACAAGCCCAGTATACTCTCCTTTGTCGAGCCGAATGCACCAATAATCTGCATCGGCGTTGTCTGGATCTGGGACGAGACTATACCACTCCTTTAATGATTCTTCAGGAACTTCCGTCGTCGATGTCATCGTCATCTTCTATCACCTCCTCACTTCCATATGTAAACTCTTTCTGATAAATGGCATCCAATTGGTCAAGAATTTCCTTTGTGAAATACTTCTTGGGATTCTTGTAGATGGCTTTTGAAAATACTTTTGTCCCATCGGGCATTTCGATTCGTGTAGATACCTTCTTAAAGATTCCATGATCGACTGCGAACTCTACAAGCCCATAGTATCTATGCAATCCAGTATCATATCTGAGTAATACATCGACAATTTTATTTTCTTTTGTTAGTCGCGATTTCACATTCTTACAATGGATTACATGACCAACAATTTCTGTACCGTCCTTCTCTTTTCTTCGTGTGAGAAATATTATTTCGTCGGCTGCGAATTTAAGACCTGACCCACCGCCCATTTCTTTCTGCGGATACATTGATCCGATAATATCATAGGTATGATTGGTCACAACCATAGGCACCTTTGCTCGCCCGAGCTTTAGGGTAAGAACCCGAAACGCAGCCTTCAGAACTGCGGCCCGAGTCATGTCCTTTGTCTCTTTGCCTTCGGTGCTATCTTCCATTTCCTTTGTGGTCGAAAGCATACCAAGACTGTCTAGACATATCATCAATGGGAGTCTATTCGATTCCTTGTCTTCCATATACTTCTCTAGAATCACTAGAGCCTGATGTCGAAATTGTTGAACTGTGGACACAGGAACAATCACCATTCGGGTAAGATCAATACCCCGAGCTAAAAGCATTTGCTTTGTAATAGCAGATTCACTCTCAAAGAAAATCACGCCACCTGTTGGGTTGTCCTTTAGAAATTGACTGACCACTCCCATAGTAAAATATGTCTTCCCTGTAGAAGACTCACCTGCGAATGCAGTAATCTTATTACCAGGAAGCCCCTGATATATAGAACCAGACAAAAGTGCATTCAAAGTATACGAACCCGTATCAATATATCTATCTACATCTGCATAGGTATCCACAAACTCATTGTGAGATGCCAAGGCGTGCCCTAACGCTCGAATATCACCCATATTAAAAAATCTCCTTCACTGTATCACAAATTCCCAAATTCAATGCTTCCTTTGCCGTCAACCATCGGTCTTCTGGAGGAAGCAAAAACTCCCTAATCTTTTTCTCTGTTAAACCGGTACACTTCTTGTAATGAGCAATCATCATTCTGCTGGTTATGTCAAATGCCTTTTTGGCCGCAAACAACTCATGCTCTTTGCCATACGAACCCCAAGAATACTGGTGAGACAAAATCGCAGTATTTGGAGTAAGAAGTCGAAGCCCCTTTGTTCCAGACATAAAGATCAAAAGCCCGGCGCTCGAAATCTCACCAATTCCAACAGTTGAAATTTTCGCAGTTGCCCCTCGCATCACATCAATCAAGGCAAAGGCATCGCTCAAATTCCCACCAGGAGAATTAATGAACAGTTTTAATTCTACCCATGGATCGTCTGTCAGTTCATTTTTTAGAATCCACTCAATGGCTGGCTTACATGTGTCTGTACTAATGCCGCCCATCAACAAATGCATTCCGCTATTGTCTAACGAAACTTCACCGATCGCATCACTACTCATAATTTAAATCCTCACCATTATTATCATTTAACCAAAAAAATCTTCCAGTGTAGAAACCTTTTCTGTTTTCCATCCAATCTTATCCAAAATAATTCCAAGCGGGTCAACAAAGGCCTTCTGGAATTGCTTATCATAATCAATATATTTTTCCAAATCAAATTCGCTGGGCAATGAATCGCTCATGGAAATAACAGATTCGTGAATATGATTTGGTTCTTTTAGATAGGCAAACTTAATCTTATCTCCATCTTGAATGGCTGGATACTTTTTTGTCGCCTTATGTTTTCTGAGTAACATATTATATAGTAGTGCTCCCTTGACATGAATCGGTGTTCCCTTAATATAAAGGTCTTTGATACCCTTATATTTTTGAAGCCCATTAATGCCCCGAGGAAACGCAACATCTTCTGGAGGTAACGTATCAAACTCTTCCCGAAATTGTTCGATGAATTGAATAATATCCTCTTCGGTATCGTTCATCATAATGTACATTGCTTGCCTAATCTTCTCCCGGCAGGCTCCTGGCGTGCTTGATTTAACTGCTTCAATACCCATCATCTTTAGCTTGGGCTCTGCATAGCGCACACCCTCGCTATCATGTACGTTAAGAATATAACGCTTTTTTGCAGTCCACAATCCCTTGTCTGCAATAACTTCTCTTGCCATGACCATCTTCTGCTCATAGGCATTTACATATTCTGCCAACTCGTCATAACACTTATCAATGAAGGGAAGAAACTGCTCTCGGCAAGCCTTATCTAAATAGTCAACAACATCATCAGCTCCTATTCTTTCTACACCCACTGCATTAATCAATGGTCCCATATTCACATAGATGGAATCTGTGTCGCTCGCAATAACATAATCCACGCTGTCCGTCTTTAGTGTGCTGTTAAGAAACTGATTCATCTTGTTTTCGATCCAACGAATCGAAAGTTGACCAGACAGTGTTACTGCTTCGGCAAGCCGAATGTCATAGTAACGAAAATATTGATTCCCAATAGCTCCGTAGGCAGAGTTCAACTGTACCTTGCGCGCGAGCTGAATATTATCGCAACGAGCAATCTCATCTTCTATGGCTTTCTTATCATCAGGCTTGCATGTTTGGAGTTTCTTCTGGGCATCAATCATCATGCCCTTGTACTTCTTACGTTCACTGTATAGTGTTTCCATCATCTTGGGAAGAAACCCTCTATGGGTTTTAGTGAACGCAGCGCCATTGGGTGCAATGGTACAATTGTGTTTAGTGTAATCGCCAGTAGAGAATGTCTTGTCTAGCATCCCTTCGATGCTCACTGCCTGCGGCATATAGCTATTCAGAGTCTCAGGTGAAATATTGTACTGCATAATTAAATGAGGATACAATGAGTTCAAATCGAAAGACACCACCCACTCATGCATACCAACCTGAGGGTCCTTTACATAAGCTCCAGTGTATTGTTCATTCTTAGATTCACCTTTATTTACCGGAACAACAATGTTGTCTTCTCGCAGATGGTTGTAGATCATGGTGTCCCACATTCGCACTTGAGCAAACGTATCGTTGAAGTTGACCTTTGCTGAATACGCAAGAGCCAATACCATGTCGATGAATCCCATTTTGGCATCGAGATCATCAACAATTGCAACGTCCTGAATATTATATTCGATATATTTCTGATAGTTCATTTCATAGAAATCATTCATCGAACCAAACTCAGAGTAATCTAACTTCTTTTTGCCCAACTCTACATGAGCGATATGATCTAGCCTATAGCTCTCCTGCTGTGTGTATGTGAACTTTTTATACATCTCCATATAATCGAGAATGCAAATGCCTGTAAGTGTCAGAGCAGTCTGTTCTCGACCATAGATAACGGCCTTTCGCGATGATATGTGTCGCCATGGGCTCAGCATCTTTGAATACTTTGCGTCGTATACGCGCGCAAGGCGATTCACTAGATATGGAATATCATAGAACTGAACATTCCATCCAGTTACAATGTCAGGATCAATTTCTCGCCATAGCCCAACGAACTTAACAAGCATGTCCTTTTCGTCGTCACATCGGATGTATCGTACATCTTTTCGCGTTGTGGTGAACTCACCGTGTTTGTATTTGGCATCTACACGACCACAGGCATAACCAAACACCCAATAGATTTCATTATGTTTCAATGTAATCGTAGTCACGGGGCTCTGAGCAATTTCAGGATCTGGGAATCCATCTGTCGTGTCAGTCTCAATGTCGATATTGATAATCGAAATTAAGTCCCTATCGTAGCCAATATCACCCCGATATTCATCACTGATGTAGCAATAGTGGAAGTTGCGATTACCATAGATGGGAAAGTTGCTGACCTCCTTGTACTGTCGAAAGAAGTCTCGCGTCTCCTTAATGCCACCGGGCTTCATGCTACCTACAGGTGTGCCATCCAAAGTCTTGTACTTGGATGAGGTATCGGTAGGAACAAAAACCGTGGGTTGATATGGAATTTTTTCGGTACAGCGTTTACCATCAACCACGCCGCGAAAGAGAATGTTGTCACCCAACACCTGAACATTTGTATAAAAGTTTTTCATGTATGTAGTATAGCAGTCTTGTATCTGGTTGTCAATCGTCATCCGCAATTGGAGTAAGATGGTTTAATAGCATGTTATTATATTGTTCTATAATTTCCGGAGTTGGAGTATTACAGTACATAACATGTTTTGTTGCCACTTCGATTTCAGATTCCGACGAAAGAACCGTCATATCAAAAACAGTAAATGTTGGCCTACCCCCTTCTTCCTTCGGGGGAACATACAATATATTAAACGGATCTTCCAGAACATAGTAGTCGTCTTCAACAGACACCTTTGCAATAATGGGCGCCCCTGTTATCAAATTCACAATTTTAATTTCGTTCATAATATCCTCTATTTAAGTGTGGGAAGTAATAATAAAGTTTTTGGTCCAGCCACACCATCGGGTGTGATTATATTGGCAAACTGAAATATCAAAACAGCTTGGGCTGTATCTTGCCCAAACACACCATCAACATCAAGCCCCACTTCAGTATTTTCAAAATGTTGTTTCAGAAACACATTTAATCGTTTTTGTAGATTCATTACTTCTACGCCAACATCAAACATATCAAGAACCTTTATTCGTTCTAGCCCTATAATATAACCAGAAGGATCTAATTCTAATACAGATTTATAATCAAATACAGGGCAAGATTTATTTGATACTTCGCAATGCCCATGGAAAGTTACCTTACCTTCATATTCAATATTAATTTGCTTACATAATTTTTGCAAAGTTTCATATTGATTTAATGTAAAGTTGTGTTTATAAAGCCCATGAAGACAAATGGCAATCGTTCCAGTATTGTGCCCCTTTTGTGCTGCTGGAATTTTTTCTATATCACGACCAATCTGAAGTTCGCCACCAAACGGAATAAAGTAATGATACCCAATATCATCCCAGCCCCGGCGATGATGCCATGCACGAATCATATTAACATTACCATGATCTGGATTAGAAGACGCAGAGCAATGTAAAAATACTCGGTCAATTTCACGTTTTGGTTTAACAAACATATATTATATAGTAAAAAAGGAGGGCCGTTAAGCCCTCCTTTTTCGTTGTTTACTTACTCTCTGCCAAAAATTCCTTTTGGGCAGGAGAGTTTGTGTTAATGGAAATGACCCGAGGCTTTTGCTCCTCTGGAATGACGTTCTTCAAATGAACAGTCAAAAGACCATTCGTGAAGTCAGCTCCAGTAACCTCAATAGAATCTGCAAGATTCCATCGGCGGTTAAAGGCGCGCGTCGAAATTCCCCGATGAATAACAGTCTCAGTATCCTTCTCAGGAACTTCACCCCTTACCTCAAGGGTATTTTCCTTGGCCGTGACAGAAAGATTCTCTTCTGAGAATCCAGCCAAGGCAATTTCAATGGCAAACTCATCATCACCGATCTTGGTGACATTGTAATGAGGATAGCTCATCTTTTGGGTAGGGTTGACTGTGGTCTGAAAATCAACAAGCCGGTCGAACAGGTTGTCGAATCCGACGTTGAAGGGGTCTCGACGGAATTCGTCGATAACAGAGTCAAAAGTGGACGTAGTAATGCGTGTCATATCGCATCTCCTTGTATTAAGCAAGTTGCTTGGTTGTGAGTGGGCCCGGCATATTCGGCGCCCTCTCGGTGTTATATTGTAAATGTAATCACGTAATCATAATGTCACTATCTATTTAGTGCCCGTAGATCCAAAACCACCTTCTCGGTCAGTTTTTTGTGCGGGCTTTTCTTTAATTTCTTCTAGATGATAAAGCGGAGAAATTACCATTTCTCCCTGACAAATTCTATCATCGTTATTAATTATATAGTCTTTGCTACTTGTATTGGTCAATAGAATAAACACAGGCTCTACATAATCACTATCAATAATACCTTCTTGATTAACCAGAACCAACCCATGCTTTAATGATATTCCTGAGCGGGGATGAATGCGAACTGACCAACCATCGGCAATATCAAATATTAGATTGGTGGGAACCAGAACACGGTCTCCTGGACCAATGTGAAAGGTTTTATTTATAACAGTTCTGAAGAGGGGGATATTCGCTGCTGTGAAAAATCCAAGAAGTTCACCGTCAATCAACGACGCATGAATATCAAAACAAGCTGAACCTTCAGTCGCAAATACAGGGGCTTGTGCTTCAGGAATTAGCTTATAAAATTTTAGCGGATTATGAGTGTATCGTTGCGATGTCAATTTATTCGTTTACCTATATTATATTTCGCTTGTAGATCCCAGTCGCCTTTGTCGCGATGGGAAATAATTTTAATCTGATTCAAAGACACTGTTGGCTCATTTGTTTTTTGGGAATCGGTTAGAGAAACCAACCCCCATTCAGCCAACAAATTGGTAATCGTATTCCTTCGTGCAAGGTCATTGTCATTAATGTTGGTGGGCTTTCCATCTAAGGCAA
>Ga0209501_10002168_pt1 | contig 20901 bp, 21 predicted proteins | sample ArcticOcean_MG_C_4_FD_187434 | JGI IMG/M metagenome (GOLD analysis project Ga0209501, IMG submission 187434) | Marine microbial communities from western Arctic Ocean - ArcticOcean_MG_CB4_134 (SPAdes) (version 2) | ecosystem: Environmental > Aquatic > Marine > Oceanic | place: Arctic Ocean...
GCATTATGACGACAAAAGATACATTGGAGTCTGAAGAGACAAAGGACTCCCGTTGGTATATCGTCCACACGTACTCCGGCCAAGAAGACCTGGTAGAGAAGAACCTCCGCCTGCGCATTCAGAGTCTGGATATGCAGGACCGTATCAATGAGGTACTGGTTCCCACTGAGGAAGAGGTGGTCTTCAAGGACGGCGAACGGCGCTCTGAGCGCAAAAAGCTGTTCCCAGGCTACATCCTAGTTCAAATGATTATGGATGATGAAAGCTGGTACGCAGTGCGCAACACCCCAGGCGTCACCGGGTTTGTGTCCTCCGAAGACGAACACGACAAACGACCCAAACCGGTTCCTCTTGAAGACAAACAGATGGAGGACATCCTCAAGCAGGTGGATTCAGATCCCACCCGCGTGAACATTGGCTTGGAGCGCGGTGAGACCGTGAGAATCACGGAGGGTCCATTCGTGGACTTCATCGGCATCATCAATGATGTGGATGAGGGCAAGGGGAAGGTCCGGGTTATGGTATCCTTCTTCGGTCGTGAAACTCCCGTAGAATTGGATTTTCTACAGGTAGAACGAATCTAGAATCTATCCAGAGCCAAGGCAATCAGCCTTGGCCATATACATATAAGAGCGTACCTAAGCGTAACTAAAGGAGCCCCCGTTGGCGAAGAAAGTTAGGGCCATCATCAAACTACAGCTGGAAGCCGGTAAGGCAACACCTGCCCCACCGGTCGGACCCGCGCTGGGCCAGCACGGCGTAAATATCATGGGCTTCGTCAAGGAATACAACTCCAAGACGGCCACCCAGGCAGGCACCATAGTCCCGGTGCACCTGACCGTCTATGAAGACCGTTCCTTCACCTTCGTAACTCGCACGCCTCCGGCGTCGGACATGTTGCGCAAGGCTGCAGGAGTGGAAAAGGGTGCCTCCGAGTTCCGCGCCGGCAGTGTCGGCAAAATATCCAAACAGAAACTAAAAGAAATAGCCGAATCCAAGTTGGCCGACCTTAACGCCGGTGGCGTTGACGAAGCGATGGCCATCATTGCCGGTACCGCCCGCAGCATGGGCATTGAAGTAGGAGATTAGCAACCATGGTCAAGCACAGTCGGCGGTTTAGTACCGTGGCAGAAAAGGTAGACCTAGAAAAGAACTATGAGCCGAAGGAGGCCATGGAACTTCTCAAGGAAGTATCCACAGCCAAATTCGATGAGACAGTAGAACTCCACATCAGGACCAATGTTGACCCAAGACACGCCGATCAGATGATTCGCGGCATTTGTCGCCTGCCCCACGGACTAGGCAAGGTTATCCGAGTAGTGGTCTTTGCCGGTTCAGAAGGTGCGGAAGAAGCACGGGCCGCCGGCGCTGACTTTGTTGGCGAAGACGACCTGATTGAGAAGATTGAAGCTGGATGGGACGACTTTGAAGTTGGCCTGGCCACGCCGCAAATCATGCCCAAGATTGGTAAATTGGGCCGGATTCTAGGCCGCAAAGGGCTGATGCCCAACCCCCGGTCCGGCACTATGGTGCAGCCACAAGACATGGCCAGAGCAGTCGAAGAAGCCAAAGGCGGCAGAACTGAATATCGGACCGATCGAACGGCCATCATTCATTCATCAGTGGGCAAGGTCAGCTTCACCGCCGATCAACTGGTAGATAACCTGGCCTCATTGGCCAGCGCCATCGTTAGAGAACGTCCGGATAGCTTGAAGGGTCCGTTTTTCCGGTCAGCGTATATAACGTCTACAATGGGACCCAGCGTTTCGTTGGATTTGCCCACGCTGATGGCCTTAGAGTCATCAGATTAGTCCGGCAACGGGCATAGCGCCCGTCTTTACAACTTAGGTAATAACACGCCAAAGACAGTGGGTCCTTGAAAGAGGGCAAATGCGCAAGCAGCCCGCCCAGGCGCGACGATTAGTAATTCGGATAACCGAATCCCTACGCCGCGTACTTGGCGTAGGGATTTTTTATTACAGACAACTGAACCGGGAACTGCTGGATAAGATCGATTAATCGAAATTGTCCAACTCAGAAGTCCCAACACGGTTTAAATGGAGGATTGATTTGCCCACCCAGCAAAAAGTAGACCGAGTCCAAGACATCAAGGATCGGCTAGAACGCAGCAGTATCACATTGACAGCCAGTTATGCTGGTATCTCCGTCAACAATATGGTTCTGTTACGCCGGGCCATGCGCGCCGGTGGAATAGATTTCACAATCGTCAAGAACACGCTGCTCAACCTGGCCGCCACCGAAGCTAATAAATCGCAGATCAGTGAGATCATTCAGGGTCCGACAGCCGTTGCCATTGGGTACGACGACCCGGCAGCAGCCGCCAAGATTCTCTCTGATTTCATCCGGGACGGCGGAACGTCTCTGGCAATCATCGGAGCGGTGATGGGCGACGGCGCCCCAATGTCTCCCGACGAAGTGACCAAACTAGCCTCGCTGCCATCCAAGGACATCTTGCTGGCCATGCTATTGGGTCAGATGCAGTCACCCCTGGCCAGACTACTCACCGTTATGAACGGTCCGATACAAGCCCTGGACAACGTGCTGCAGGCAAGGGTCCGCCAATTAGAAGAACAAGGCCCGGCACCAGAGGCCGAGCCGGAAGCTCCGCCTGAAGCTTCGACTGAAGAAGTAACCGCCGAAGAAGCAGCCACGGAAGAGCCTGAAGCAACTGCCGAGCCAGAAGCCAGCGCTGAAGACGCTCCGGCTGAGGAAGAACCAGCAGCTGAAGCCGAAGAAGCTCCCGCCGAAGAGGCCGCTGCGGAAGAAACTTCAGAGGAAGCCGCGGAATAAAACCGCCGGTATCCCCATTCATAGCTAACCAACAAATTTGATCAATAAACACCCTGATAGTAAAAGAGGAGATATCATGACTAAAGAAGAAATCATTGACGCAATCAAGCAAATGAACGTGGTTGAATTGGCCGACGTGGTCAAGGCACTGGAAGAAGAGTTTGGTGTGAGCGCCGCCGCCCCCGTGGCCGTAGCCACCGCGCCCGCTGCCGGTGGAGCACCCGCCGATGGTGGAGCAGCCGCCGCTGAAGAACAGTCTGCATTCGCCGTCAGCCTGAAAGACATTGGTCCCAACAAGATCAACGTCATTAAGGCCGTTCGCGAAGTTACTTCCCTGGGCCTACGCGAAGCCAAAGAGCTGGTTGAGTCCGCTCCTACCGCCATCAAGGAAGGCATCGCCAAGGAAGAAGCCGACGAGATCAAGGCCAAACTGGAAGAGGCTGGCGCCGCCGTCGAGGTCGCCTAACAACTTCCCGGTCGCAAGACCCCTGGTGATCGAATAGAAAAAGGGCTTCTCCAGCAGGAGAAGCCCTTTTTCTATTCGATCACCAGGGGTTCGTCTAGTTGCACTGGCTAAGATTCAAGAACTGCGTTCTAACGAAACGGTGGTAACTGACCGTCTAAAAATTCATAGGCGCGGTTGAATTGGCTCTCTCCGCCGTAGCCTTTGTCTTCGGCAACCGACTCCACTTCAACATCGGGAACTATACCGGCCGTCGTCATCAGTTCACCTTTGGGTGAGAAGTGGCGGGCAACCGGCAAGTACATGGCCGATCCATCGCTCAGCTCTACAAACTCATAAGATGAAGCATCGCCCAGAGTAGTAGTACCGAACAGAGTGGCCCGACCAGAATCATGCAACGCGGCAGCCAGAGTCTCGGCCTCGCGTGAGGTCTGTTCGTTGATTAGCACTGCCACTAGCAGCTGATCCAATGACAGCCTGTTTTCGTTGGGGCCGGTAGTAATCCCAGTGCGCTGGCCGTCCTTGCCTTCAACGTAGCCAAACAATGTGCCGTCGGGCAGGAACTGGGCCGCAGTCTCAACTGCCGCCTCTGATGAGCCACCCGGATTGGTCCTGATATCTACGACTAGGGCCAACATGTCGAATCGGTTCAATTCTTCCAAAGCCGTAAATACCTGCTCCCCGGTGTTGTCCCTAAATCGGGAGATACGTAGATATCCAATTCCGCCTGGAATCAGCTGGCTGACCACAGACTGCAATTCAATATCGCCCCTAAACACCTCTACATCTACGGGGTCGATCTCACCAGCCCGGATTACGCCCAAGAGGACCTTGGTCCCCTTTGGCCCCGCGACCTGATCCACAACTTCCTGCACGCTCTGGCCCAGTACCGATGCACCGGCGACGGCCACTAAGACATCGCCCGGCAGGATACCTGCGCTTTCAGAAGGTGAACCAGCAAAGGGAAACAGCACAATCTGGCCGTCACGGGCGACCACTCTAGAGCCAATGCCCAGATAACTGCCTTCCAACCCGCCCTCTAGGCTCTCTTTAGCCAATGGGTAATGGGTGGCATCCAGGTACACGGCAGATGAGTCAATTAAGCCCTCGAGCAACCCTGTGACAACAGATTCAGCGACAGTTGCCGAATCAAACTCCAGGTTGGCCGCCTGATATTTGGCAACAGCCCGCCATAGGTCGACCATCTCACCTGGCACTTCAGCCGGCGGTTGTCCTCGCATGCGGCCAATCTCGGTTAGGAAGGGGTAGGGAGAGATCTCAACTTCGTGCAACAATCTGCCCATGGCGCCTGAGACTACCGCGTCGGCATCCAGCGGTTCAGAACTGACATAGTTCTCGCTGATCTGCTCCCAAGCCTCCCACACCAGGGCCAGCCCATCTGAAGAAATTTCGAGGGTTTCTTGAGTGTCGTCGGACTCAGAACAGGCGACGATGGCAAGAATTGCGACTAGTGCGATTGCGATGAAAACTAAGTGGGGTCTAACGTGGTGAAAAATTGGTAAATTATGCAACATATCTTGTTTGAATACGGGGCCGCAGACAAAGCGGATTCCCCAGGCTCGCTAACGCGGCGAATTAATTGTATCAGAAGGGATCTTCGTGTCAGACGTATCCACAGCGGTATAGACGACAGCGGCATTGCCAGCCGCCAATACGCCAAGTACACTGGCTTTATTGACCCCAATCGGGGTGTAATTCATTTTTATGTAAATAAACTAGGAGCCGGCAACATGATTAAAGTAACAGTGTTATACCCCAATGAAGAAGAAAAGAAGTTTGATCACGGTTATTGGACCACAACCCATTTGAATCTGATCCAAAGCTTGCTCGGTCCTATGGGCTTGGTAAACGGCGAAATGGAGAAGGGCGTCTCCGGAACCGACCCCAACGCTCCCGCTCCTTTCATTGCCGTCGCCCACCTATACTTCAACAAGGTTGAAGAAGTTCACGCAGCATTTATGGAGCATGGCAGGGCCATCATGGGTGACATTGCCAATTATACCGACATCAAACCTCAATTCCAGATCAGCGAGACTCTACTCTAGAAGCTGACATCAATCTGGTACCAAAGGCGGCCCTAGTCGGGCCGCCTTTTTAGTTTAAGGAGCAACATGCCGCAGCCAGGACCAGAAACCGCCTTTCAAAATCTTTCTCAGAGGCTGATCAAGGAGCATTGGGACTTCTACCCAACGGCCGGATCGCGGATCGGCCAGCACGAGTACGACGGCCGGTTACCAGACCTTTCCCCGACCCAGACCTCACGGAGGGAAGGCGAATTGAGGCGCGGGCTGACCGAACTCCAGGCTTTGGACGCAAGCTCTCTCTATGAATCGAGCAGAATGAGCTATCAGATCATGGAGCTATTCTTGCGCCGCGAGTTGTTCATCTTCAACGACCTTAAACCCCTAGAGAACAACCCCATGCGCCACACGGGGTATCTAAACGTAAGTGGCTATATTCGCCGTGATTACGCTCCGTTGGAAGACCGACTACGATTTGCGGCTGAAGCCATGAAGCAGGCCCCTGATTTCCTTGAAGTTCTAAACAGAGCTCTAGCAGACAGTCTTTCGTCCCATGTTGTGGACATGAGCGTGGAGAGTTACTCGGGCATGGCCCGTTTTTACCGTGTCGACCTGGCCAATGCCACTCAGGGCGTAACCGACACTGAAATCGTCAATGAATTCAATCAGGCCAGAGAGACCGCAGCGTCGGCCCTAGACCGTTTTGCAGACCGGCTAAAAGGCCGTGGCAAAGGCGGCCCAGGCGGTTTTGCCATCGGACCAGAGCTTTACTCGGGTATGTTGGCCACTGGGGAGGGCTTAGACGCTCCTCTAAGCCAAATCTCGGCCATTGGGCAGGTCAACCTAGAAGATAACCTGGCTCAGATAAAAGAGCTGGCCCAACGTATTGCTCCGGGTCGTTCGGTAATCGAGATCGTTGAAGAGATTGGCCGGAACCACCCGAATGCTGAAGACCTAATCCCTGAAACAAGAAACATGTTGGAGGAGATTAGGCAATCGCTCATCGACCTTGACGTCATCAGCGTGCCATCCGACGATCGCTGTCAGGTGATTGAGACGCCAACTTACATGCGCTACGCCTTTGCTGCGATGGATAGCGCCGGCGCCCTTGAGACCAAGGCCAAAGAGTCTTTCTACTATGTGACTCCGGTGGAGGATGACTGGAACCACAAACAACGGGAAGAATGGCTGTCTAACTTCAACTATGACACGCTGAAAATCATCTCCATCCATGAGGTCTATCCGGGGCATTTCGTCCACCACCTGCACAATCGCTACGGCGAGGAACTCCCGCTAGTCAACCGAGTGGCGACAGCCTATTCATTCACGGAAGGTTGGGCGCATTACACTGAGCAGATGATGCTGGAGACCAAATACGGAGATAACCAGCCAAGGCTACTCCTGACTCAGCTGCTGGAAGCCCTGGTGCGCAACTGCCGGTATATTTGCTCGCTGCGGATGCACACCGATGGTATGACCCTAGAAGAAGCAACAAAGTTCTTCATGGAAAACGCCTACATGGCCGAACTACCAGCGCGCAGAGAGGCGTTGCGGGGGACCTTCGATCCGGGGTATCTGAATTACACCCTGGGAAAGCTGATGATCCTCAAACTGAGAGAGGACTTCAAGCGGGAACAAGGCAGCGCTTACAGCCTTAAAGGGTTCCACGACCGGCTGTTGGCCTTTGGCGGCCCGGCTTTGCCGCTACTTAGACCAGTCTTGCTGAAAAATCCGGGGGATTCGGCGCTATAGGCCTAGACCCGGAAGGTAACCTTGCGGAAGGCCTCCACGTATTCTTTGCCCGAGCCGCCTTCGCTGACCTGCGCCCGTTCTCTGACAAAGTCCTCGATCTCTTTGAGAGACCGGCCATCCATCTGGCTCTTGTGGGCTGCCACCGCCTTGATCTTGGCATCCATGGACTCGGTGATATCGATGGTCGTGTCGGCGTTCTCGGTGCCCCAGAAAAGCATGGTGGGTGTTTTGTGGGGTTCCAGGCCCTCATCCCGCCACAGCTCCACAAAATGGAGATGGTCGCGAGCGCAGGGAAAGACTGCATCCAATGCGACCTGCCCGGCTATACGGTGGTCACGGTGCCAGGCAAGGTTCTTGCGATACGGCTCAGGACAAAGAACCACGTCGGGTTGGACCTGCCGAATCTGCCGGACTAATTCCCTTCTGAGCTCATCATCATCTTCGAGGGAGCCGTCAGGATGATGTAGCAGGACCAATTCTTGAACGCCCAGTGCTTCCACGGCATCAGCCTGCTCTTGCTCGCGCAACTTGGAAAGGTCCGCCGAAGAGATATTCGGGTCGGTGGTGCCTTTTCCCCCGTCGGTGCAGAGCACGTAACGGACGGTTGCGCCATCGCCAAGCCATTTGGCTATCGTCCCTGAACACCAGAAGTCGGCGTCGTCGGGATGGGGTGTAATCACTAGAACTTTCTTGGGGGATTCATCCATTTGCCTGGGGCCTCCTGCGGCTTCAGGTGCCTGGGTTGTTCGAGGTTAATCTCGGCCAAACCGTGGCACTCATTCATTCAGAATAATATTACGAATTCCGGCGTGGATTAGCTATATAATTCTGCTATTGGTCTAATTGCAAACATGAGGCGTTTATTACAGTAAGATATAGGAGCGTTGTTAACGGCACTATACTCTGCTACAATCGGCCAAAGCCAGTGATAATGTCTCCAAGCACGGTTATGGAGCCATTGGCACGTACGTTCTCCACTCACTGGGCACGGCAGCGTCGAATTTCGTCAGCTCGCCTGTCACGCATTCAGTTCTAGAGTTTACCAGCCTGGAAGACCTCATTGCCAGTCGTTAACTACACAAACAACCACAATACCGCGCTGGTCGAATTCGTTGCCAGCCACAACAGCACAACCAGCGAACTCCAAGAACTCTGTCGTAACACTTTTCGATACGTCCTGGGACAACCAGGTCTCGTCCCATTGGAAACCTGTTTGGTGTTGGAGCAAGATGGCCAGATAAAGGGACTAGCGCTAGTTTACCGGGAATTTCCAATTAGCCGTTCTGTCATCGAGGTCATGATCGCTCCGGAGTTAGCCGGAGGTCCCGATGAAATGGAACTTCTCCGGCGAGCAGTGTCATTGGTCAAGGCTGAGCGTCTCAGTGTGGCCGACGTAAGCGTCATGCCTGGTACAGAACGGGGCAAGCTATTGGAACAGTTGGGATTCTCGCCGGTGCGCACTTATTTAGACATGCTCTGGAATCAGGACCAACTCCCAGATGTTAGTCTCCCTTCAGGTTATTCTGTGCGGTCGTTTCAAAATGGTGACACGGCCCTGCTGACCAAAGTACAGAATGCTGCCTTTATTGGTAGTTGGGGTTTTTGTCCCAATACTGAAGAGCAGATTGAATACCGCACCGGAATGCCCAACACGTCCAAAGAGGGCATTCTGTTCCTGTTTGAGGGAGACCGCCCAGCAGGTTACTGTTGGACTGTGGTCGTGCCTTCAGATAATGGCCCCAGAGGAATCATTGGGATGATTGGTGTGGTGCCCGAATACCGCGGCAAGGGCGTCAGCCGCCACGTGTTACACGCCGGTATACAGTATTTGCGTTCTATTGGAATGGCTGAGGTTGGGCTAGAAGTTGACGGCAATAATGACCCGGCCGTTCGTCTATACACATCTATGGGTTTCAAGAAAATGGGCGAGCGTCACTGGTTTGAGCTGGATTTACCCGGCACCTGAAAACCGACCCGACGGAACACTTCATCAAGCTGAATCCCCCCGGATATCACCACTCTCATGGCCTCTTCAACGCTCAAGTCTGTTTGCATAACTTCAGACGCAGACACGATTACCAAAAACCCGGATGACGGTATTGGTGTGGTGGGGATATAGACAGACAAAACTTCGTCGCCGTCAGTATCCAACATCGTTGATGTAATCAGACCGATGGACCTGATACCCGGTCTGGGAAATTCTACCAGCACTACACCGGAATACTCTTGGGCACCTTTTTCGTCCGCGTTGTCATTGCTATTGTGAGTGTGAGAAAGAACTTCAATAGCCATGCGGGTTGTACCGTAAATCCCTTTGACCACGGGAATCAATTCCATTATCCGGTGCCCAAAACCTATTAGGCGACGGCCAACCACCCGCGCCGCAAAAAGACCCAGCAGGTACACCAAGACCATCAGCGCAACAATACCAGTCCCGGTGACTGAGCGGCCCGGAAACAGGTCAACGGCGGGTTTCAACACTGGATCCAGAAGGTCAAAGAAGAATTTCAGAACAAGCACGGTGATTCCGATGGGTAGAATCACCAAAATCCCCGCGCCCACAGTGCGTTGGACGTGACGAAGCAGCCGGCGGAAAGGGCCAAGAGGAAGACGACGCGGGCCGCCTGTGTAACCGGGATCTGGGGTCAAAGTTTCCTCCGGGAAATCGTCAATACACGCTTGGTAGGGCCCTTGTGGTTATGCAACACGATTGGACGGGTGCCTTCTCCAGTCAAAGCCGTTGCAGGGGTAATTCCGAGGATGAATACGAACCGGTTAGCCAGGGCGATAACGCTAATACTTATTATCGTCTTTTGCGAGGTGCTCGGTCAATACAGAGTACTCGTCCCACATTAGGGATGCGACGTTGTCCCAGCCCATGCCCTCAGCACGTTTCCGGGCCGCTTCGCCCATGCTCTGTTGCAGGCCGTCACTGGAAATGATCATCTCCACGGAGTTGGCGAAGGCTTCCGGGCAGCGCCATGATTTGAGATAACCAGTGTGGCCGTGGTGGATGATCGTTGAAAGCCCGCCGACCCTGGTGGCAACAACTGGAGTGCCGCAAGCCATGGATTCCAAGGCCACCAACCCAAAACTCTCGTAGTAAGACGGCACTACGCAGACGTCGGCGGCATTGTAATAGAGGGGCAGATCGTCATGGTCTACTTGGCCCACAAAATCTATCTTGTCTTCCAAATCACGCTCTTTGGCCAGTTGCTTTACCCGGTCCATCTCTCTATCACCGTTGACATCGGCGCCCACCACCATCATCCGGACACCCTCTGAGAAGTCCATTTGAGCGGCAGTTTCCACTAGTAAATCCAGGCCTTTTATGGGCTCAACACGTCCAACGTACAGCAGTATCTTTTCGCCGTTCAGCCCCAGCCTAGACCGGACCGATTTATGGTCAAGGGGGCGAAACACTTCGAGATCGACGCCACAGGGGACCAATGAGACTTTACGAGCGTCTGCTCCGTACAGTCTGGCCATGGCGTCACGCTCGTGGGGGCTAAAAGCAATGATACGGTCAGCGGTGGCCATAACTTCGGCTTCGACAACCGGTCGTTCAGTCTGCTCAATCTCGCCAGCCCGGGACTGCATCTTAATCAGGCTCAGGGTATGGAAGGTAACCACGTGGGGCACATTAATCGCTTGGGATAGCTCACGGCCGACCCAGGCAGACAGCCAATAGTGGGAATGGACAACGTCGTACTCCAATCCCTCTTCTTCACGGAAGTCATTCAGTTGCTCTAGGAAATCTGGCAGAAGGGCGTACAGGTCTCCTAGGTGAGCATCGGGCTCGCCAGCCTTGAGGTGTATGACACGGACGTTCGGTCCAATTGTTTCCACGCGATTGACCACATCCAAGTGTTGACGGGTGAAGATATCAATCTTCATCCCCATCTCTCCCAGGGCTGCAGCCAATTGCCTTACATATACGTTCATACCGCCCGACTTGCCCTGTCCTGGGGCTGCCAGGGGACAAGCGTGGAGTGTAATGAATGCCGCTCGCTCCACGCTCAAATTTTAGTTACCACCATTTGATAGAGGTTCCTCTGTTGCCCGCCCAGATGCGCTTTGTAAGGTTCTGGGCCACGCAGAAAATCAAAATAAGTAAGACCCTGCTCAATGGCGTCTTTCAGACACATAGCATTGAGTATCAGACCTATGCTGTAGTAGGCGTACTCCGAATCGTAGCCGCTATTGTATAACAGGCGGGAGCCCCCATAGTCAAAGCACAGACTGGTGGCCACCGTGGAGCCGTCCATATCTAGGAAGTACAGCTGGAGCTGGCCCATCTCTGCCATGCGCTGACTGATGTTATAGAAGAACTGCTCTCGTTCGGGCGTCATGAACTCGTCTTTGTCGGCGCGGCTTTGGCGCATCAGAGTTATGAACTCGCCCAAGCGTTCTTTAACCTCAGCCGGCTCTGTAACGCTGTACCACTTCCATTCCGTTTGGGAATCCATGCGGCGTATCTTGCGGCGGAGTTCGTGGCGGTCTTTCTTGTTGAGCAGAGCCAGGTATTCGTCCCAAGTACCAGGAAGGTCGATGCCCGAGGTGACATCTTCTTCTTCAACCTCGACCGTGTATCCCAGTTTGCGGGCCATATCCGGCAGCAGTTCCAGGGTTGGAGAGCTTTCTCTGAGGGAAACCAAATGCAGCTTCCGGTAATCCTGCTCTTCCATAGTTTCCAGAAGTGTCTGGTAGAAGCCCTCCTCGTGGCCAGGCCTGATGAGGAAGTCGTTGTAATCAAAGGTGTCTTCACTACCCATGAATGAGACGGTGTCGCCAAACTTGGCCAGTGAGGCAATGGCAGCCACCCCGTTTGAGGTCGGGTAGGTGAATCCGCACATCGTCCGGTCATCGCCAAACGTGTCCCACCAAACCTTCTGCCATTGGGAACTCAGGAACAGTGTGTCTTCAGGGCTGTCTCGCAGCACTGATTCCCATTCAGTTTCAATCTCTTGAAACGATGTGATTGGTGTGTTTGCCACTATCTACCTGCCACGTTTTTTACGGTGCTTTGGTGTCTACTGAGATCGCCTGCCCCAAAGCTAGGTTTACGTACTAGTTACTGTGCATCAGGGACAGAAGACCTTCTCGCCCTGATTGGTAATTCTTGAATTCGCCACGGGTTGCTGATGTGAGCACCTTTGTGCCGGGTTTCTTAACGCCCCGCATGGTCATGCAGAGGTGTTCAGCTTCAAGTTCAACGACTACGCCCTCTGGCTGGAGGACGTTGAATATGGCATTTGCCACATCTGCGGTCAAGCGTTCTTGGACCTGGGGCCGGTGTGCCGCCACTTCCAATGCCCTGGCCAGTTTGCTGATTCCAGCAATCTTGCCCCCGGGCACATATCCCACCCGAGCCTCTCCAAAGAATGGCAATAGGTGATGTTCGCACACGGAATAAAAGACCAAACCCCGCACAATCACGGGGTCTTGACTCTCTGCTTCAAAAACGGTGTCTATGGCATCTTCAGTTTTGATACCGATGCCAGAAAACAAATTCTCATACATACGAGCGACCCGGTCGGGGGTGTCTAGTAGTCCCTCACGAGTCGGGTCGTCGCCAATGGCAGCCAATAACTCGGCTACTGCTTCTTTTATGCGTTGTTGCTGGACCGTTTCAGTTCTCCTTAGCTACCGGATTCGAGGGTAGCCTCTTCAAGGGCTTCTATGTTGGCCGCCACTTCTATGGTCCGTCCATCGGAACTACTTACGGCTAGGTCCGGGTCTTTAAGGCCATTCCCGGTGCAGATACAGACGATGCGTTTGTCATGCAGGTCCATTCCCTGGCGGTGCATCTTCATTAAGCCAGCGAACGATGCCGCAGAGGCAGGTTCGCAGAAAATACCTTCTTTGTTGGCTAGGAGTCGGTAGGCTTCTAGAATCTCGTCATCTGAGACTGAGTCAATCACTCCGCCGGAGCTGTCTCGGGCCTCAACGGCCCCGTTCCAGGTGGCCGGATTGCCGATACGAATGGCTGATGCAATTGTCTGGGGTCTAGCTACAATCTCGCCGCGGACGATTGGCGCAGCGCCCTCTGCTTGGAAGCCCATCATCTTCGGAAGTGTTTGGCTCCGGCCCAGGTCCTGATATTCTCGGAAGCCCTTCCAGTAGGCGGTGATGTTGCCGGCGTTGCCAACGGGTATGAAAAGCATATCTGGCGCGTCACCCAGAGCGTCCACCAATTCAAACGCAGCGGTCTTTTGGCCTTCAATCCTGTGGGGGTTTACCGAGTTCACCAAGGTAACGTCGTTGCGATCAGTGAACTCTCTGACCAAACTCAAGGCGATGTCAAAGTTTCCGTTGACCATGATGACTTTGGCGCCGTAGATCATTGCCTGGGCCAGCTTGCCCATGGCCACTTCGCCTTTGGGAATCAACACAAAGGTAGGAATATCGCAGTAAGCGCCAAATGCGGCCGCTGAGGCACTGGTGTTGCCCGTGGAGGCGCACATTATGGCCTTGGTGCCTTCTTCCAACGCCTTGGCAATCGCCACGACCATCCCCCGGTCTTTGAACGAGCCGGTGGGGTTACAACCCTCCAGCTTGAAATACAATTCTGAGCAACCCAACTCCCGTCCCAGACGGTTGGATTTAACCAACGGTGTATCGCCCTCTCCCATGGTTATCAGAGGAGTGGAGCTAGTCACCGGAAGCAAATCCGTGTAGGTGTTTAATACCCCAGCACCCATACGCTTAACTGATTCTCCTATTTCCCAAAGCTTGTACCGACACAGAAACTAATCTGTTATTACAATGGTACATGGACTGACTCGGATGTCTTCATCAGTCAAAATGAAATTGCTCCGTTACTTACTACTCTTCAATCCTAAGGGTATTGCTCACCCTTTTCACCTGGGGCAAGTCCGTCATCGCTTTCAGCGCGTTTTGCATGGACTCCTCCCTGGCTGGGTGGGTGGTAATCACAATCTCGGCGCTGTCTGTCTCCGGGTGAGTATCGCGTTGTAGGACTGAAGCAATGCTAATCTGTCCATCACCCAAAATCTGGGCAATCTGGGCCAGCACTCCCGGATGATCAGCGACTTCCAACCTGACGTAGTAGCGCGATAGCAGGTCTCCAATGGGTCGCACTGTCAGTTCTGTGCCATTATGCGGCTCAAGTAGGGGTGAATTGCTGCCCATCTTACGGACGGCCTCGACCACATCGCCAATTATTGCGCTGGTGGTAGGCGCTCGTCCTGCACCCATGCCGTGGAAGAGGACTGGTCCGCAGAGGCTCCCATCAACCTCAACAGCATTGTACACTCCATCAACCTTGGCAAGCATATGTTCTGCAGGCACTAACGCCGGATATACTCGAAGTTGCACCGCGCCTTCTTCCAAGTTGGCGATAGCCAGTGATTTTATGGCGTAGCCTAATTCCTCAGCGTAGCGGAAGTCTTGGGGTTCCAGTTTAGAGATACCTTCGCAATAAACTTCAGAAGGCTGGAACGATCGCCGATAGGCCAATGAAGCGAGAATGGTCAACTTATAGGAGGCGTCGATGCCCTCGATGTCATTGGTGGGATCAGATTCCGCGTAACCAAGAGCTTGAGCCTCGCCCAGGGCCTCTTTGAATGCAGTGCCTTCATGGGCCATTTTTGTCAGGATGTAGTTGGTCGTCCCGTTGATAATGCTCCGAATCGAGCGTATGTCGTTGGATGCGAGCTCGTTCATCATGCAGCCGACAATGGGAATCCCCCCGCCGACGCTGGCCTCAAAAAGCAGATTGGCATTGTTCTGTCGCGCCAGGGTCATCAACTCGGGTCCCGATTTAGCCATGACTTCTTTGTTGGCGGTGACAATGTGCTTACCGCTCGACAAAGCTTGTTTGATGTAATTCTCGGCCGGATTAGTGCCGCCCATTACTTCAACCACTATGTGGATCTCGGGGTCGGTCAGGATATCTTCAGCGTTGGTCGTGAGCACTCCCGCAGGGAGTTCAACGTCTCTGGTAAGTGATGCGTCCCGAACCAGCACCTTCTTCAGGTTTACCGTACGGCCGGTCACATCGGCCATAGAAAAATTGCTGCCCAATATGTGGGCAGCCACACCGGTTCCGACGACGCCAAGCCCCATCAGGCCAATATTGACCACGGCGCTGTTGTCCGGCTTATCGGGGGGACCATCAGCAGAAGTTTCAGGTGATGTTGCCATAGACCTTATTACTCTCTACTGGCCCAATTCTGGGAGTATCTGGTTGGGGTTTGGCACCGGGGTTGGCCTTTCAATCCGCGGCGCGGTGATGAAGACCTGATCGGTGACCCATTCGTATAATCTGCTGTTGAAATTCATGCGCACAGTGCCGGCTTTGGTTCCCGTCAACAGCGTTTCTTTCTGCCATTTATCCACGGACTCTTCTAGAAGTTTTGAACCCATTAAGTTGTTCAATGTCCGGTCTTCAGCGGCGGATAGAGTCTTGACCAAGAAGTATGAATCGGTTGTAAATATAGATGGGCTGACCGTGTCAGGAGCCTGAGCAGGTATTCCCTTTTCTTCGTCGCCAAAGAGAATTTCATCTAACTCAGGGAAAGCACCCTTGGGTACCCAGCCAACGTAGCCATTACCGTCGGTGAACTGACTCCCGGAGTTCAGTTCTTGAGCAATCCTGGTGAAGTCCTCGTTTTTAAGTCTAATTTCAACTTCATCGATAAGAACGTCGCCGTCCACTGGAATCTGAATCCACTGGATTTCGACGTGTGGTTGTTCTTCTTCAATTTCCCGTGACAACAACGCTGCCAAGGCCCGCAGGGAAAGTTGTTCTTTGACGATGATCTTGAATTCCCCATCTGATAGCCCGGTGGCAGTAAGGTAGGAGGAATAGGCTTGTCTGAACTCGCGTTCCAGTTGTCCGGGGTCAGTTTCTTGTCCAACATCTGCGCTGCTGGAGAACTGCCTGCGCAACTCTGTTTGAATGTCTTCGTCATCAATGGCTATGCCTAATACTGGCGCCTGCTGTCGCAGTATCTCCGCGTTAACAAGGTTCTGAAGGTATTCAAAGGGAACCGTGCTGAGGTTTACCTGGCCGCCTTGATAGCGGTTTACGCCCTGTAGTACCCGAATTCTGGACACCAAATCACCCATTGTGAACTCAGTGTCTCTTACAGAGCCAGCCCAAACCCTGGGTGGCGCATAGAATTCTTTGTAGTAACCAAAGACAACGACACCAGCGATGATGAGGAGCAGGAAAGCACCAATTCCAAAGCCAATCTTCTGTTGTCGTTTTTCAACGGCGACACTGGGCGCTTCAGGTGGCGTGTAGTCCTCGCCTTGATCTCGTTGTTGGGCTCGCCGACTGCGGCGTCGACCGCCTCTGCCCGAATCTGCAGCGCCGAACATTCGGAGCCTAGGAAATGGCATTATCTAACCTCGACGAGTTTGGGGGGTGGAATGGGGAAATTTTCGGCGGCGCAGCCAACAGGCGGCGCCGCCGTTACACAATCTGCGGTTGGGGTTGCGTAACCAGACCTATTTAGCGGCGAACGCCGCCAGAATAGGCGTGGTAGGCCACGAAAGGCACCAACGCAATCTGCCTGGCCCGCTGGATGGCGGTTCTCAAGGCACGTTGATGTTTGGCGCAGACACCGGTTCGACGGCGGGGCTCAATCTTGGCCCGTTCGGAAACAAACCGGCGAATTTTATCAATCTCTTTGTAGTCAATATGCGTGACGTGTTCTGCGCAAAAGGCACAGACCTTACGACGACGTACAAACCGGCCTCGGGGGCGACCACCGGGTCTTCCGCCTCCGCCGCCTGGTCGTCCTCCGCCTCCGCCGAATCTTTGTGGCGGTCCGCCTGGTCCTCTAGGGGCTTCAGTGGTCATTCTAGTTCAAGTCCTTTTGATTTAACTACCGTATTGAATTAAAACGGTAGATCGTCTACCGATTCCATTCCGGGGCCTTCGTCGGGCATGGCGCCGACGCCAGGGTTATATTGGTCTGATCCAGATTCGCCACCATCTCCGCCTCTGCCGCCCAAAAACTGGACATCATTCAGAAATACGTCTATGGAAACACGGGTCGTTCCGTCTCGCCCTTCATAGGTCCGACTGCTCATGCGACCCTCGATATAGACCTGCTGGCCTTTTGTTAAGTACTGGTTACAAGTTTCGCCCAGCTTTCCCCAGGCACTCACATTGAACCATTCAGTTTCTTCTCTCTGCTCACCACCCCCGGTGGTGTATCGGCGGCTTGAAGCCACACTAAACGAGGTGACCGCTTGACCATTGGGTGTGTACCGCATCTCTGGGTCTCTACCCAGATGTCCGATGACAATGATCTTATTCACGTCTTCCTCCCATCTACCTACGTCTCGTTGGCGTCCGACTAACTGGTCGACTCTGTTGTCTCCTCTGCAGGAGTATCGTCGTCCTCATTATCGTTCTCGGGGGCGGCAGGTTCACTTTCAACTTCAGCCGTTGGCTCTGTTACAGCTTCAGGTGATGTTTCAGTTGCATCTTCCGGCGCTTCCTCAGCTACGGGTTCGGGTGCAGCCTCTGGGGCAGGGGCATCAGCAGCGGGAGACTCTGCTGCTGGAGCGGCGCCTTCGACCGGGACTGCTGAAGGAATTGGCTGACCGTCGGGGCCAACCGGAGCGGGCCGTGGCGGCGGAGGCCTGATGGCTCGGGCGGCGGCTGCTGCCTGAGCGGCAAGCTCTTCTTCCGGTAAAGTCACAGTCACCAAGGACCGGAGAATCTCTTCATCAACTTTCAGGAAGTTCTCCAAGTCTATGTTGAATGCTTTTTCAGTGGCAAAGCGGGTCAGGTGATAACTGCCCTCCAGAAACCGGTGCTGGCCCTTGCGAATGGGATAGGCCAAGCGGCGGGTTCCCCACTGTTCTTCATGACTAATCTCAGCGTCACGAGTGGTGATGAATCCTTTTATCTTGTCCCAGGTTTCTGTCACTTGCTCCTGGTTAAGCATTGGACTAAGGACAACTACAAGTTCGTAATGGCGCAAACGGTACCCCTTGGAAGATTAAACGCAGGTGTATTGCAGGTTTTAGAAAAACACAATCGTAGTAATTATAGCATCGGCTCTCGCCTGGCTCAACTAGTGTTTGTTTAGCTATCTATGCCTGGAATCCCAAATTGAGATGTTAATGCCTTAACTTCAGCGGCCACCTTGGCATGAGTTTCCTTGTCTTCAAGGTCTTTTAGGACATTAATCAGCATCCCGGCAACCAACTTGACCTCGGGTTCTTTCATGCCTCTGCTGGTAATCGCTGGTGTGCCTAATCGCAAGCCGCTGGTAACTCTGGGCGGCCGTGGATCATACGGTATGGCGTTCTTATTGGCGATGATACCTACTGCCTCGAGAGCACGTTCAGCCTGTTGGCCGGTTATGCCGAGCGGAGTTACATCAACCAGAACCATATGGTTATCGGTGCCTCCGGAAACCATTCTAATCCCGGCGGTAGATAGGTCATCGGCCAATACTTTGCAGTTGGACACCAACTGGTGGGCGTATTTTGAGAATTCCGGTTTCAATGCTTGCCCAAAGCAGACCGCCTTGCCGGCTATGGCCTGCATCAACGGCCCTCCCTGCATTTGAGGGAAGACGGCGAAGTCTATCTTTCTGGCCAAATCCTGGTCGCAGAGTATGAAACCGCCTCTTGGCCCCCGTAGGCTCTTTTGGGTCGTCGAAGTCACAATGTTGGCGTAGGGGAACGGTGATGGGTGGGCACCACCGGCAATGAGTCCGGCAATGTGGGCCATGTCCACCATCAATAGGGCGTCCACGCTGTCGGCGATGGCCCGGAAGCGCGGGAAATCCAAGATGCGGGGATATGCGCTACAACCTGCAACGATTAGCTTGGGTTTGTGCTCTTTAGCCAGCCGCTCAACCTCATCGTAGTCAATTGTCTCGGTGTCTTTGTCCAAGCCGTAATTGACGAAGTTATAAAGCTTGCCCGAGAAGTTCACGCCGGCTCCGTGGGTGAGGTGGCCGCCGTGGTCCAGCTGCATGCCCATGACGGTGTCGCCCGGCTCCAAAACGGCGAAGTAGGCGGCCATGTTGGCCTGTGCGCCGCTGTGGGGCTGCACATTGGCGTGCTCAGCTCCAAACAACTCCTTGACTCGATCGATGGCTAGAGTCTCGATAATGTCCGCGTTCTCACAACCACCATAGTAGCGTCGGCCGGGATAGCCCTCAGCGTATTTGTTGCTAATTACGCTTGCACCCGGTTCCAAAACGGCCTTGTTGGCGTAGTTCTCGGAAGCGATTAAGACTATGCAGTCGCGTTGGCGTTGGTCTTCCAACTCCAAGGCACGTGCCACATCTGGGTCTTCAGATGCTAATACAGAGGCTAAACCGGACATGGGTATCTCCTGAATCGCAGTTGATTGGGGGTTAAATAACTGGGGAATCTGTGGGGTTTTAACATAGCCAAGCATGAAGTTCTTGGCAAATCCACGAGGGATTTGCCGCCCACCAGAGCAAAGTACAATCGGTAGTGTACGATGGGGTTTCAGGGGTGTCAACGGAGCGTGTGCCAGCGATTGCGACGACACATTCAGTCCTGTAAAGTAGGCGTGACACGCGGCCACAAATAGGGAGTTTCAAAAGTAAATGTCCACTGATTCAGGTCATCCAGATATGCCCAGCACAGTAGAGAGAATGTTACGTCCGGAACGGATCCAAACGCTAGACCCGTTCCGAATCATGGCCCATTGCCCAATTACACCCAGAGACATAATTGCCGATATTGGCTGTGGCCCTGGGTATTTCACACTCCCGTTGGCCAAATTCTTAATCAACGGCAAGGTCTTTGCCCTGGATACCTCTGATGAGATGATCGAAGCCTGTCAGGGACGAGTTGACGAAGTCCGTCTGGGAAACGTGGAAGTCCTGAAATGCGAGGAATATTCGTTCCCGGTGGAACCTGAGTCCTTGGATGGTCTATTCATCGCCTTCGTCGTCCATCACCCAGAAGACCGGGTGCGTTTTTTGACTGCTGTCAAAGAGATGCTACTGCCCGGTGGATGGTGTTACATCCTGGAGTGGCATAAGAAGGAAACGGAGACCGGTCCACCGCAACAGGCCCGCATCAGCCCGGATGAGCTTACGGAACTGGCGGAGAGCGCTGGATTCAAAGTCCAGACTTCCGGTGACATCAACGAAGAGAACTACCGCATGACCCTGATCAAGGGCCGATTAGCCTAGAATCCGCTGGATCACTGGGGAATCACTGGCAGCGATACGTGGGATGGCCTGTCTTGGTCGTGGAAGACGCTATTTAGCGCCGTTACCCTCACCGACGATGTTCCGGGATTCTCTCCGGTATTGCCGTTCACATCGAATCTTGGGAAGTTGCTGGAAGATACATCCAACCTGATTCTGTGGCCTTTGGCGAACAGATTCGACACGGGCAGCAAATTTATTTCCACCTGGTAGATTTCCCCTGGTTTCATCAGTTCTGTCCGCTCCCAAGAGCTTCTGAATTTGACGCGCAGTATGCCGTCGGTCAGGTTCAGGGCGTAACCCTCCGGGTAGTCAACTGACGGTGGGTAGACATCGATTAGTTTGGCTGTGAAGTCGGTGTCCACTGCGCTGGAAGAAATCCAGAGTTGGACCGACACCGGCCCCGTAACCTCCACGTCATTAGCCAATGGAATTGTCTGGAATACCAATACGTCGGGGCGGGAGGCCAACGCCAAATACGGCTTTTTGGAGCCGAAAAACTCTTCTGACTCGGTCTGATTAAAACCACCGGCAGCCATCACCGGCTGCCCTGAAGAGATATTCCCGCCGACTGTGGGCACTGGATTGTTGGGGTCGAACAGATAACTGCTTGGTGGATGGGTCTGTTCAGAAAGTTTCG
>Ga0209501_10002176_pt1 | contig 20863 bp, 20 predicted proteins | sample ArcticOcean_MG_C_4_FD_187434 | JGI IMG/M metagenome (GOLD analysis project Ga0209501, IMG submission 187434) | Marine microbial communities from western Arctic Ocean - ArcticOcean_MG_CB4_134 (SPAdes) (version 2) | ecosystem: Environmental > Aquatic > Marine > Oceanic | place: Arctic Ocean...
GACATATATCATATTATTTATTAATTGTATTATTTTCGTGCATGGAAACCACATTGGCACCTGATAAAGATTGTGCAGGCAGGATAGGTGGTGATGCTGCGGTAGATGATTGTGGATATTGTACAGGCGGTACAACAGTAGCTACATTCAATCAATATATGGGTTGTGATAGTGCCTGTCAAGGAAGTCAAATTGATTGTTTGGGCGAATGTAGGGGAACAACTATAACCGATTGCAATGGAGCTTGTGGAGGGACTGACATTTATAATTATATTTGTGAGGACACAGACGGAAAGGGTTTCCTGAATATTGAGAGCAGAAGTTTAAATTGTGTTGATGCAAACGTCCCGAGAAATTGTGCCCCCAATTTTGACAGCTGTTTGTTTAATGACTGCAACATTGATACCATGTATGTGAACACCGTTATTAATTGTCAGGGTGAATTACCCTTATGTGATGAAGCCAGTGGCACCTGCATAAATTTTGGGGACTATTTAGAAGATGGAACCTGCGATTTCACAGATACCAATTGTGAAGAATTCGAGTTTGATGGTGGCGATTGTGATTTGGTAGATTGTACCGGCATCCATTTTTCAGAGGAATTATGCATTGAGCTATTTGATGCTGGCTGTACTACCGGCGAAGCATCTTGGATTGGAGATGGCGGTTGTGATGAAGGTGATAATGATTTAGGATTGAATTTTAATTGTGAGAAATGGAATTATGATGGCGGGGATTGTGAATCAAATTCGAGAGTATCAAAACCTAGATATACTAAAAAGTGGAGGGATTAAAAATTTATGGGCTGGGCATTTGAAACTCAGAGTTTAGATTGCGGAGTACTGCGTTCTATGTAATTGTTGCAAAGATTTTTGAACTGAGAAATCGATATTTGTTATTTAGTATTCGTTATTCTTCCTTTTTCCTGCCTCCTTATAATTTAACTGGTAATCTCTCTGAGCCTCAACCGTACATCATCATAGTAAATGCTTAGGGGGTAGAGTTCCAGAAATTCAAGATAGCTATCAATAGCGTTTGAAAAATCGTTATAAATAAAATCTAAAATTTCAGCCTGAAAAATATGTGCCAGTTCTTTGAATATAGTCTCATTTTCTATTTTGCTGAGCAGTGTTTTAGTATTTTCAGCATCACCTTGTAAAAACGTCAGCCAGGCGTGCTGAAAGCGACACATATCTGCAATATAGATTTCGTTGGTATCAAAAAGGGTTTCTAATTTTTCCAGTGCTTCCGTTCGTTTATTCTGCTGGATATTTAATTGGACTTTTGCAAAATCCACAAATTCTTCCTGATTATGCCTGAATCCTATCAGAATGGCCATCACATCCAGAATATCATTTAAAGAATAATTATCCATGGGCAGCTGCTCAACGATTTCATGAAGTTTAGCGTCAGTCTGGTCAAACTCACCCTGATAAAATAAAATTTGGGCGGATTTAATTTGATATTCCAGGACGTCAGGTGCTTTTTCTATTAACTCAGCACATTTTTTTTCTGCAGATTCTAAATCACCTTTAGCGATATGGATATTTACCAACCCCAAACCAGCATCAATTCGCAGATTTTTTGAATTGGCATGGTTTAATGCTTCCTGATAAAGATACAAAGCACCATCTAAGTCACCCAAAACACGGAACTGAACTTCTGCCAAACGGTAAGCTGCCTGGGCATTTTTCTTGGTAACCCGTAACGAATCATATATTCCCATGGCTTGCTGTAACGAATATCCAGATTCATCCTTTACCGGAAGATATGGCGATGAAAAAAATGAATTATTGGGATAAAACCCTGATAATGGTAATTCTGACACCGAAAGCACTAATTTTGACTCAAATACCTTTGCAATTTCAAAAACAGTTTTTGTCAATATCTGTTCATTTTTTGAAGAATTAATTATTTGAGTGAATACCTTATTTGCCCGCATATATTCCTTTACACCTGACAAATCTTTACCAAAATCCAATAGCATGGCATGATTGGCACCATTTGCTATCAGCGTTTCAAAGGCAAGGTCAAATTCTTTCAATTTAAATTGAAAATCTGCAAGAACGAATTGTGCCGCTTTAAAAGTTGATTCCCTGAGAACTTTCTTTATGGAAGCATTAATTTTAGGATCATCAGGGAATACCATTATTCTATCGGAAATTGTTTGAATCTGACGGGGGTGGTATTCTAAAAATAAAAGATATTCCCGAACAGATTTTTCATACGCCATGCGCATTCCCAGATATGAGCCAAGTTCAATACTGTAGAAGTCCGGCTTTTCTGTTATTTTGCGATACTGAGTCAAAAGGTCATAAGCAAAATCTAATTTTCCCGAGTTAACCAAACGCTGAAGGATATTTTTAATAGAATGTTCACCCATTGATAAATCCAACACCAAAGCTGTTGCAAGTGGCTCCCATTTATCATCGGATTCCATTAAAATATAAACATCCAGAAATTCTAATTTTGATTGCAGATCATTGTTCCGGGCTTTGCCGAAAGATTGAGTGTAAACCATCAGTGAATCCCAGTTTTCTGTTTGCTTGAGATAATTTTTCAGCGGAAGAAAATATTTTGATGTTCCCGGATTTAACCGATTTATTTCTTTATACAAAAGCAGAGCTTCTTCATAAAGCCCGGATCGTTCCAATGTTTTTGCCTGGGCAAATTTATTTTCAATTTCAATATTCTTTGGTTTATTAAGGTCTTGAGCTCTTTTCTGAATTTCCTGCAGAACATCTTGTGTAGTTTGATTCTGACAGAAAACCAATGAAGTAAATAGAATTAAATTGAAAAATTTATTCATTGATTGATTCCTCTCCCTTTTGCAGATTTCTGAAATATTGCTTCATCATATTTTGATACTCACGAGAATGACCTTCCTGCAGGGCAGATTCCATGGCATTGATCAGCAGCATTTTGCGTTCACCCATATCTGATGGCAGACCGGTGGGACCTGAATATATAATTTCTTCACCACCAGAACTTTTTCGCTTTTCAGAATAATCTTTCTGAGTTAGTGACTTTTGGCTGTCCAACATTCTAGATAGAATCCGCTGCTGCCGTTCCTGAGTTCTACGATCTACTTGTTTTCGACGGAAATCTTCTATTACCTCTTCCATTTCATCTTTTGCTTTTCCAGCCCCGCTATTTTCCTGCCCGGGGTTCTCGCCCAATAATTCTTCTAATTGTTTTTTTAATTCTTCCTGTTGTTTTTGAAGCTGTTCCATCATTTGTTGCTGTGCCATCATACCCAATTGAGGAAGGTTCATGGTCCCCTGATTAATTCCCTGTTGCTGTTTGCTCATTTCTTCCATGCGCTCCATAAATTCAGCCATTCCCGAACCAGACCCACTCATTTGCATTTGATTAGCGGATTCCAAAAGCAGTTTGGCAATTTCATTCAACCCCTTTAAAATTTTCTTCATTTCTTTTTTTGCAGATGACGTTTGTTTCTGTTCCAATCGAGAAATTGTGCGATCCATGGCTGTTTTGGTTCTGCCGATTGCCCCAGCAATTTGGGGTGATATATGAAAGGTTTCTCGAGATAACTCTGTTAATTGAATCATGAACTGTTGATTCTCTCTAAGAATTTTATCTTGTTTAACGGCAGTCTCAATCAGCTTAGGACTACGGGAGCGTAATCCCTCAGTTTCTTTCACCAAATTCTCCTGTGCCTGAGAAATGTAGAGCAAATTGCGAATGAGCGCCAGGAATTTCCTGAGCATTTCATCAACCGTATCTTCCTGAAAATCAGACTGGATTTCCTGCGCAATTTCCAGCATTTTATTCAATCCGCTGCTTGCCTCACCACCCGCTTGACTTGCACCGGAGGAGCTTTGATTTTGCATTTCGGTTCGGGCTTCATTTAAGTCTGAAGCTGTGGATTCTGTTAATTCACTTTCTGCTAAATCTGAAAGTTGTTGTGCTGCATCCGGAGATAAAGCCTCCATGGCTTCAGCAGCATCTTTCATAGCCTGTTCTAATGCTTTAAAACTTTCTTCCTGTCTTCTTTCACGGGATGCCAGGGTTGCCAAGTTCTCATCCTTGGCCAGTTCTTCCATAATTGCTTCCTGCTCTTCGGCTAACTTTTCCAGTCTTTTCACAACTTCATCCATTTTTTGTTCAGCCAGTGCCAGTTCGAACATTTCAATAAATCGATCCAACTGTTCTTCAAAAGCTGCCAAGTCAAATTCAAAATCTTCTAGGGCATCTAACATTTTTTGGGGATCCATTTCTTCCATGGCTTCCTGTAGTTTTTCCATTGCTGCCAACATTTCCGGTGTCGTGACCTTATCCAATAGTTCCTGAAATTGAGAAAACTTTTCAACCAGGTCTTCACTTACTAAATTGTTCTGTTCAGCTTGTTCCTGAATTTTCTGCATGGTTTCCTGAATTTGTTCAATTTGGTCAAATACTTCATCCATTTTTTCTAATGCTTCCGCAGCCTTCTGTTGCTGTTCCCAACTCACATTTTCTGATTTGAGAAGTTCCAACTCCAATTCTTCAACCAATTCACGGACATCCTCCAAATTCATCTGAATTTCTTCCCCGTATTCTTCCACCTCAGTTTCTTCTTCTTCCATGCGATTGAAGAGGTCTTCAAGCGAGGGGAACCGCCCAATTAAAATAGGAGAGTGGGCGAGTGAGGGACCCGACAGAGTATTGTTATCAGCAATGATAACCTGGATATGCAACTCATCTTCAGGCGCCAGTGAAAACTTGGAAATATTCCATTCATGATATATTTGTTGAGATTTAACATCTCTCTGAATTTCCGCAATATTTCGTGTATATAAGTTGGTATCCTGTGCAAGATAATCCGGTGCTTTTATACGATATTCAATCCACGCATTTGAAAACCCGTAATCATCACTGGTTTGAATATCAAAGCCAATGATGTCCGACTCATCCAATTCAAATTTACGGTTGGGGGTTTGTACGATGAGGTCAGGTGGAGTATCCGGTATAATGGAAAATCTATAATTGGGTGGATGTAAATTCCGCACACCATTTTCATCCTGAACATAAATTGCCGCATGGGTTTTATTTTTTATGTGGAAAGTTCCACTTAGTTTTTTCCCCTGCACATATAATACATTGGGAATATCATCCAAGAAAATCCATGCTGAATCAAGAATCTTGGAGGATTTTCCTATTAGCCGAACTCGGCTTCCTTCAGGGATTGAAATATCAGTAATATTGCCGGGATGTTGAAATTCATCTTCGCCTGTGTATGCAGGGGGAATAATGGTAAATTGTAATTCTTGAACTATAGGTCTGTCTGCAACAAAAATGGTGTCTGGATCTGTTGTAATACTTTCCCAGGCTGAAAACCATGAGGGTGAATTGTATTCTGCCCAATAGCGGGTATCTCGTTTAACTCCCGAAAAAGTATACTGGTAGATTTCATTTTTCTGAGCTACAGTCGTAGTACCAGATTTGTCTTTATCCTCCCAATGAATGCTGATAGAATCTGGTAATTCTCCAAAACCTGCCACGCTGACTGTGAGGGTATCTCCGCCTAATACTTCCAGATTACCCATCATGGAATTCAGAATAAAAGGTAGGGGAACCGGAAAATCCTTGGCAGGCTGTACCAAGCGCAAAAATGCCTGAGGTAAAGAATTTATTAAAAGTAATAGAATAATTCCAGCAGAAATGAGGGTGATTTGGAGAGTCTTTTTTAGCGGCTGAGAAACAGGGTCATAAAGAGATTCCATGGGAATTTCTTTCAGCTCCATATTAATTTTGGAAACCGCATATTCTGCCAAATCTTTGCCCTCATCTAAGGCATCCATTGACTTTTCTAACTGTAATGCATTTAGAAGGCGATCCCCAATTTTTAGATTTCTCTTCTCAAAAATCTGAGACAGAAACTCATTACTACTATTTTTAAAAAAAGATTTATAATGGAAATACCAGCGCAGACTAATAAATCCAAAGACTGTGAAAAATAGAAGCAAGAAAAACTCAGCAGTTTTTAACCTAATAGGAATGGTAAAATAGAAAACTGATTCTAATAATCCCATAGCAAAAAGAAAAATGATACTTCCAATTGCCATTTGTACCAATCCACGATGCAGAATGCTTTTTACCTGCTGTAAACGGAAGAGGTGAATAAATCCTGTAATGGAAGAGTTTTTCATTATCTGCTTAATGCATAGAGGATGATATTGGTTCCCATTTCAAGGGCAGATCGGTGAATCTCTTCAGGATCATTATGAACTCTGCCATCTTCCCAACCATCTCCCAAATCTGATTCAAAAGTGTAGAGAACCATGAGAGTGCCTTCGTCAAATAGCGCTAATGCCTGTGGGCGATTATTCTCATGTTCATGCACCTTGGGCAATCCATTTGGGAATTGATAATAGATATTAAAAATTTGATGATCAAGCGGAAGCTCCACCCAGTCCTTTTCAGGAAAAACTTTTTTCATCTCTCGCCTGAATGATTTATCCATTCCAAAATTATCGTCAGCATGGAGAAATGCACCTGCAAATAGTTGATCTCGGAAAATTTGGGTTTCTTCATCAGAAAAATTTATATTTCCGTGCCCGGTTAGATAAAGGTAACTGCTCCTTTTAAAAACATCATCTCCAATTTTTGCCCGCTTTTCAATAGGATTAACTGCAATATTGGTATGGTCACCTAAGTATTCCAGCAAGTTTGGAAGGGAACCGGGATCGCTGTACCAATCTCCACCTCCACCATAATGAATTCGAGTAATTGAAAATTCTCCTGGTGGAATATTTTCAGAAAAAAGAATACTATTGAAAATTAATATTACCGTATAAATGAAATATTTCATAGGTAGGAAAGTTAAAGGTTTATGGAAGGTGAGATAAAGGGAAAAAGCAATCCTTGTTTAACTGTATAACCAACACATAGGTAACACCTTTCCGTCCAAACGGGTAACTAGAAATATTTTTTCTATTACCCTGAAATTGATAATCTTAAAAGAGAATTAAAAGAATTATAAAATAAACCTGTCAATTTAAATGAAATTTATTCATTCAATTATGCCTTGATTTCTGTCTAAATTTCCAATCTTCAAAAAAGGCTAAATTTTACTAATTGACGAGGAAAAATTTCAAATTGAGCATTCAGTATGATGGCACTGATTTTCACGGTTGGCAGATTCAGACTAAAGGCCGCACGGTGCAGGGTGATATTGAAAAAGCCCTTTCTATTATTTTCCCCAAAGAGAAAATTACTCTTTTAGGAGCAGGACGTACGGATGCTGGTGTGCATGCTTTAGGGCTTACAGCCAATGTTAAATTGTCACCAAAACTTTCAGCAAATGAACTCATGCAGGCATTAAATGGCAACTTGAATCAGGATGTTCGCATTGATTCAGCAGAAATAGTGGGTGACGAGTTTCATGCTCGTTTTTCAGCAATTGCCAGGGAATATGAGTATCGTCTGGTAAGAGTATTTTCTCCAGTCACCAGAAATTATACTACACCCTTGAAATGGAAGATTGATAAAAAAATATTGAATGAATGTGCAGAACTATTAATTGGAGAACACGATTTTACATCCTTTTGTAAAGCAACAGCGGAAGTGGAAAATAAAATTTGTACAGTATTTACCTCCAATTGGAAAGAATCTAACGAAATGATCATTTTTTTAATTAAAGCGAATCGTTTTTTACAGCATATGGTTCGATATTTGGTTGGAACAATGCTTGAAGTTTCCAGAGGACGATATACAATTATAGACTTTCAAAACTTAATAAAAAATGAAAAAACAAAGGCTGTGGTTGTTCGTGCCCCTGCTCAAGGTCTATTTTTGAAAAAAGTGTATTATGAATAGATTTAACCCAAGCCTGGTTGTGGCCATCTTTTTACTGATTTGTCTGTTGGATAAACAACCAGCAGCCCAACAGGTTGGAATTCATTCTTCTCGTCAAACTGCAATTACTCATGCAATAGAAAAAATCTCAAATTCTGTGGTAGGCATCAATGTCACTCAGTTAAAACAACAACAAGTCAACCCATTATTTGATCCCTTTTGGGGTGGATTTTTCCCGTATACCCGTACATTCAAAGTTGAAAATATGGGCTCTGGGGTTTTGGTAAGCCCCGATGGATATATAATTACCAATACCCACGTGGTGGATAATGCCACTGAAATTGTTGTTACTCTGAGAGGTGGTAAATCCTATGAAGCCCAGTTGGTGGGCGTGGATAATCTTACTGATATTGCCTTGGTGAAGGTGGATGATTCGGATCTTCCCTTTGCTGAACTTGGGAATTCGGATGAACTCATTGTTGGTGAATGGGCAATAGCATTAGGAAATCCATTAGGGCTTTTTGATGTGAATCATCAGCCCACAGCAACTGCAGGAATCATAAGTGGAATTAAAATGGATTTTGGACTAAAAGAGGCAGGACATGTCTATCAAGATATGATTCAAACCGATGCTGCTATTAATCCCGGAAATAGTGGGGGACCATTGGTAAACGCCTTGGGAGAAGTGATTGGGATTAATACTTTTATCATGACAGGATCTAATTATTCATCTGGGTCAATTGGTATTGGGTTTGCAATTCCAATCAACCGGGTGAAGGAAGTAGCCGAAGATTTGAAAAAGTTTGGTAAAGTAGAAAGAAGCTATACTACGGGCGTACATGTACAGACAATTGACCCGGTAATGCAGCGCTACCTTCGATTGCCAACTTCTGAGGGGGTCATTATCACCGATGTGGAAAAACACTCATCGGGTGAACGGGCAGGATTACACATAGGAGATGTAATTTTAGCGGTGGATAATAGAAAAATCAATTCACCCAAGGATATTACCCGGGTAATTGATGAAGGACTGCATAAGGTGGGAGATGATGTGATTTTAACAATTCTACGTAAAAATAATTCTATTGATATTAAACTCACATTGGAAGATCCAAAATCTAAATGGTGGGGATTTTAATAAATGATAGATAGATATACAACGCCGGAAATGGCTCAAATTTGGTCGGAACAGAATAAATTCGAGACCTGGAAAAAGGTGGAAATCACCGTTACGGAGGTCTTGTCTGATAGAGGCGAAGTCCCTGAGGAAGCGGTAAAGGTAATTAATGAAAAGGCAGCATTTTCAGTTGAGCGTATTTTAGAAATTGAAAAGATTACACGACATGATGTCATCGCATTCCTCACCAATATGGCTGAAAATATTGGTCCCGAATCTCGATTTATCCACATGGGTATGACCTCGTCTGATTTATTGGATACCTCTCTAGCCTTACTCTGTCAAGAAGCCGGTGAAATTATTTTGGGCAAGCTGAAGACTTTTAAAAAGGTATTGCGGAAAAAGTCAATAGAACATAGAGAATCCTATCAAATTGGTCGCTCTCATGGGGTGCATGCTGAGCCTATTACTTTTGGTCTAAAACTGGCCTTGTGGAGTGAAGAAATAGGACGGCATATTGTCCGCTGGGAACGAGCCGTTGAATCCATTGCTACTGGGAAAATTTCCGGCGCTGTGGGAACATACCAGCATTTAGACCCGGAAGTGGAAGAAGAAGCCTGTAAACGCTTGGGGCTCCAGGCAGCAACTGTATCTAATCAGGTGGTGCAGCGGGATCATCATGCGGAATATCTAACCAGCCTGGCAATTATGGCTGCATCACTGGAAAAGATTGCGGTGGAAATCCGCCACTTGCAGCGAACGGAAGTATTGGAAGTAGAGGAGTACTTCCAAAAGGGACAGAAAGGGTCATCTGCCATGCCCCATAAACGCAATCCCATTGTCACTGAACGCATTACCGGTATGGCACGGCTTCTCAGGGGGAATGCCATGGTGGCTATGGAAAATGTTGCTCTCTGGCATGAACGGGATATCTCTCATTCATCTGTAGAAAGAATCATCATACCGGACTCCACCACCTTAATGGATTATATGCTTAATAAAATGATTTATTTAATGGAAAACCTGCTCATTTATCCCGAAAATATGTTGAAAAATTTGAATAAAACCGGTGGACTCATTTTTAGTCAGGAAGTATTATTGGCATTGATAAAAAAAGGAGCCACCCGGGAGGATGCCTATGCCATGGTACAGCGCAATGCTATGCAGGTTTGGGATGAACAAAAAGATTTCAAAAAACTACTTAAAGGTGATGGCGAAATCATTGCCCTGTTAAATGAAAATGAAATTGATAACCTTTTTGATTTGAATAAAGTAATGATAAACATAAACAAAATATATAAACGATTGGAGCTTAAAATATGAGTTATATCAGAGAACAATTACCCTACACATTAGATGCTTTTGAAGGTGTAGATTTAGGAGAACGCTATAAAGGAAAAGTGAGAGAAAATTTTCATGTAGGCGATGAAATCATCATGGTTACTACGGACAGAGTCTCGGCCTTTGACCATGTGTTGGGTACAATTCCCTTTAAGGGTCAAATCTTAACTGAGATAGCTAATTTTTGGTTTGAAAAAACCAAAGATATTGCACCCAATCATATTATTTCCTCCCCAGATCCGCAGGTGTTGGTGGCAAAGAAAGCAGAAACCCTGCCCGTTGAGGTGATTGTGAGGGGATATATTACCGGTAGTCTCTGGCGGGAATATGAACAGGGGGTTAATGGACAATATGGCTTCATGCTTCCTGAGGGACTTAAGAAAGATCAAAAGTTTGATACCTCTATTTTAACTCCATCCACTAAGGCGGAATATGGTGAACATGATGAACCCATAGCACGGGAAGCAATTGTAAATGGATTGGTGGAGGAATCCGTTTATGCTCAGGCAGAAGATTATGCCCTGAAACTTTTTGCAGCTGGTCAGGAATGGGCGGCTAAACAGGGGCTGATTCTGGTGGATACCAAATACGAATTTGGCATGGTAAATGGAGAACTGATTGTCATTGATGAAATCCACACCCCAGATTCCAGCCGCTATTGGCTTGCTGATGAGTACAAAACTCGTTTCAATGCCGGAGAAGGACAGAAAATGCTGGATAAGGAAAACATCCGTCAATGGCTGATTGAGAGGGGATTCTCCGGAGAGGGTACACCGCCAGCACTTACGGATGAAATCAGGGTGTCATTGGCTGAGAGTTATATTGAGCTTTATACTAGGCTAACAGGGCAGGATTTTCATCCAAAATTAGGAGATGTAAAATCCCGAATAGAAAATAATCTTGAAAAAGCTGGCATTTATGCATGATTGCTCCTGAAGGAAAAATAATACTCATTCCGCTCCTACTTCTGGTGATTGCCGGGGTGGGAGTCAATGCTTGGAATCCATCTATCGCTATGAAATGGGTGAATATTACGTTGGCAGTATTAACTGTATTCAGCCTTTACTTTTTCAGAGATCCTCAACGTATTCCCCTAGTAAAAGCCGGATTTTTATCTCCAGCAGATGGTAAGGTTGTACAGATACTTGATGTGGAAGATGATGATATTGGGCAAGCAAAACAAATATCCATTTTTCTATCCGTATTTAATGTACATAGCCAACGTGTGCCACTATCTGGAAAGGTAATCTCAAAAGCCTATAATCCTGGCAAGTTTTTGGCAGCTTTTAATCATAAGGCATCAATGGATAATGAGCAGACGGTAATTATGTTTGAAACTGAAAGTGGCAAAAGGTACAAAATCAAACAAATAGCAGGGCTCATTGCTCGGCGTATTCTCAATTATATGGAACCGGAGCTTTCGGTTGAGAGAGGGCAACGATTGGGTTTTATCCGTTTTGGATCTCGGGTGGATATTATCGTTCCCCCAGAATTTCAAATTGATGTAAGTTTGGGGGATATGGTAAGAGGTAATCAAACAATTATCGGCAGGTTCGAATGAAAATAAAGCAGCATCTTCCCAGCATTTTTACACTCACCAATTTATTTTTGGGATTTCTGGCAATCATTAACACCATGGCAGGAGATTATGTCATTGCCTGTTATATAATTCTTGCAGCAGGAGCATTCGACTCTGTTGACGGAAAAATTGCCCGATTAATTGGAATTTCTACAAATTTTGGTAAAGAAATTGACTCCCTGGCAGATATGGTTTCTTTTTGTTTAGCGCCTTCCATTTTGGTGTATGCCCTTTATACCCAGAACATGCCAGGTATTTCAGGTGAGATAATCGCCTGTGCTCCCCTAATAATGGGAGCCATTCGCTTAGCACGGTTTAATACAGATGTTGGTGATGAAAATTCAGCATATTTCACCGGTCTGCCTACCCCCATGAACGCCCTTTCCATTGCCTCCCTGGTACTTTTTATTGAGCATTTTAAAATTGATAACCCCGAGTATTCGCAACCCCGCTTATTATTGCCTTTAATTATGTCACTATCCTACCTCATGGTGAGCCGAGTGCATTATGCTAAATTTCCTCTTTTAAATTTTAATTCCGGAAAACAAAATACTCTGCGGTTATTGGGAATTGTACTTTTTGGCATCACATTTATTGGCGCTATTTTTATTGGTTACCCCTACCGGGTATTGGCAGGCTTTGTAAGTTTTTATCTCTTAACGGGAATTTGGAATCATTTGAAAAATTTAGGCAATGTTGAAACTAAAAATTAGGAAACAATTATGAAAGCAAAAATATATATCAGTTATAAAGAAGGCATTTTAGACCCCCAAGGAAAGACGGTGAGTCATGCCCTGGATGCCATTGGCATTAAGAAAATTAATTCCGTGCGAATGGGGAAATATATCGAAATGGAATTTAACGGAATTTCTAAAGACAAGGCCTCAGAAATTACCGATGAATCCTGCCGGAAATTATTGGCAAATCCCAATACCGAAACCTATTCATTCGAAATTGTGGAGGAATAATGCATTTTGCCGTAATTGTATTCCCCGGTTCTAATTGTGACCATGATGCCTACCATGTCTTTCGCCATATTTTAGAGGTGCCAGTTGATTTTGTATGGCATAAAGAAACTAAGTTGAATAAATACGATGCCATCATAATTCCCGGAGGATTCAGTTATGGTGATTATCTTCGTACTGGCGCAATTGCCCGATTTTCACCCGTAATGGAATCGGTTATCAAAGAAGCCCGTACAGGAAAGCCCGTATTTGGTATTTGTAATGGTTTTCAGATTCTGATTGAATCTGGATTATTACCAGGAGCGCTCATTATAAATAGGGATGTCCGATTTCTCAGTCAGGATGTCACCTTAGAAGTTGACAGTATTGATTCAATTTATACCCGATCTTTAAAAAAGGGGCACAAGCTCACCATGCCCATTGCTCATAAGCAGGGAAATTTCATAGCAGATGAAAATACCTTGAAAATGTTGGAAGATGAAGACCGCATTGCTTTTCGCTATAGTAAAGATAAAAATGGAAATCCCAATGGCAGTACGAACAGAATTGCGGGAATCCTCAATAAAAAGCGAAATGTATTGGGAATGATGCCCCACCCCGAACGAGCGGTGGAATCCATTTTAGGTTCGGACGATGGAATTGACATTTTCAAATCAATGATAGGAATAGCTTGATGAAATCCAACCAAAAACGTTCCATATCATTTATTTTTCTGGTACTATTTTTTGGTGTGGTGGCTGGTTCTATATTGAGTCAATTTGTTGGTGCTATTTTTCCTCCGGGAGTTGTGAAACAATTTTTTCTCACCAGCACTTCCATCGGTTGGGGTGGTCACCCCGAAAATTGGATTGATTTATGGGTGATACGCTTTAAAACGGGGTTCTTTGTAGATATTAGTGTGGTGAGTATTTTAGGCATGGGAATTTCTTGGTATTTTTTACGATATTTTAAATAGGGGGTATTATGGGATTAGGACCTTGGGAAATTGGATTAATTATATTGGTTATTATTATTTTGTTTGGTGGGAAAAAACTACCAGAACTCGCCCGTGGTTTAGGTTTAGGTTTGAGGGAGTTTAAAAAAGCCACCAAAGAAATAAAGGATGAAGTAAAATCTGCAACCGATGAAGTGGAAGATATTGAAAAGGAAAAAAAGGAATAATCCTCGAAACATTTTTACTTTAAACTTTCCAATTAATTTCTGAATTATCCTCTGAAACATTTTTATTTTTTATGTGTTTATCACTCAGCTTGATGATAAATAAAATCAAAAAAATATACAATTTTACGAAACAGTTATTATTTATTCTAAATTTGAGTAAATTTGTGGTGAATTAATGGAATTTGGACAGCCTTATTATTTACTATTACTACTTCTGCTGCCTGCATTGATATTCTGGTATTTAAAAAAGGGGCAAAACCAGGAAGCTACCATTCGATTTTCTAATCTTGATTTAATTCCAGAAAGTGTAATACGGAACGGAAAATTGAAAAATTTGTTTTTTATTTTTGGACGTCTATTCATTATGCTCCTCATCATTTTTGCATTGGCTCGTCCTCGTTTATCAGACACTATTCGCGAGAGTAAAACGGAAATTGTTGACATCCTCTTAGTGATTGATCAATCATCCTCTATGCTGGCACAAGATTTTAAACCCAACCGTTTGGAAGCAGCGAAAGCTGTTGCTAAAAAATTTATAAAAGATCGGGAGGGTGACCGATTGGGGCTGATAGTATTTGCAGGAGAATCATATATTCAATGTCCACTCACTCGGGATATAAATGTGTTATTGGAATTTACGGATGAAATAGAAATAATTGACCGGGAACATGATGGTACAGCTATTGGCATGGCTATCGCAAATTCCATTAACCGTCTGAGAGGAAGTGAGGCGAAATCTAAAACTATAATTCTCCTTTCTGACGGCAGTAACAATCAGGGTGAATTAGATCCCATTACAGCAGCTGGATTGGCTGCAAAATTTGATATAAAAATTTATACGGTTGCAGCCGGTACGCATGGATTAGCACCTTATCCCGTTACAGATGCATGGGGGAGACAGGTGATTCAAAATGTTCAGGTTGATGTGGATGAGGAGAGTTTAAAGGAAATATCTGAGATAACAGGTGGAGAATTTTTCAGGGCTACGGATAATAAATCTTTGCAAAAAGTGTATGAAGAAATTGACGCGTTAGAACGCACCGAAATTGAAGTGACTGAGTATCAAAGTTATACTGAACTTTATAGCTGGTTTACTATTCCTGCGGCATTTGCATCCATATTTTTTCTATTTTTCTCACGGGGAATTTTTCACAAGCTTTTCTAATGGTACGCTATACACATCCGGAAATGTTTTATCTTTTTATTCCATTAACTTTGGTGCTTATTTGGTATGCCTATCAAGGTAAAAAATTAAGGGTAGGTTTAGAAACTTTAGGTACTGCTTCCATTAAAAAGTTTCTCTTTAACCGAGTAAAATATTCTCGCATTCGTCTGCGCTCCCGCTTAATCATTTTGGGAATTATTTTTATATTATTGGCTTCAGTAGGTCCGCAAATTGGCATGAAACTAACGGAACTTACCCGAGAGGGAGTAGATATTTTTATTCTATTGGATACCTCTACCAGCATGAATGCCATGGATGTAAAACCATCTCGAATTGAAAAAGCTAAATACGAGCTGGGCAGACTATTAAATAAACTTGAGGGAGATCGGGCTGGTTTAATTGCATTTGCCGGCTCTGCTCATCTTCATTGTCCGCTCACAGAAGACTATTCTGCATCCCGGTTATTTCTGAATATGATGGACACAGATCTTATCACCACTCAGGGAACAGACTTAGCCGCTGCCATCCAGTTAGCGCTGGATCATGTTGAAACTGACGATGAAAAATTTAAGGTATTTGTATTGGTTTCAGATGGAGAAGACCATCAAGGAGAAGCTATCACACTTGCAAAACAAGCTCAGGAACTGGGCATAATTATCCACACAATGGGAGTGGGAACCTCTGCTGGTGGACCAATACCCATTTTTGATAATAGTGGAAATAGGGTAGAGTTTAAGAAAAACCGTATTGGTCAAGTGGTAACCAGTACACTTAATGAAACTACATTAGATGAAATTGCCCGCATAACTGGAGGTATTTATATACGTGTTGAAAACCAAGTAAATGCTATTGCACCACTTTTGAAAGAAATTGACAAGATGGAAAAGAAAGAGTTGAAATCTCATGTATTTTCCCAATATGAAGACAGATATCAGGTGTTTTTAATTATTGGATTAATATTGTTTTTAGCTGAATTTATAATCCCCACTCGCACTAAAAAAGAAATGGTTTGGGAAGGAAGGTTTACAAGGGGTTGAAGATTTAAGATGGAAGATTTAAGATTTAAGATTTGGAAATATATACCTTTAGTTTTGATGATAGGTGTACTTCCGGATTCCTTATTTTCCCAACATGAGAAGGCAATTCGCCCTTTACCAAATCAAAACCAATTACAGAACCAAGTGGGAAAAGATATAAAACCTAATCCCGAATATGAAAAAGCACTACAGGAATATAAAGCACTTATCAATAAATATCCTGATAAAAAAGAGCTATTTTATAATTTGGGAAATCTTAATTATCTTGGAGGAGATTCAGAATCTGCTTTACAAAATTATAAAAACTCACTCATGGATTCTGATCCAGATACTAAAGCAGATGCACTGTATAATTTAGGTAACACATTTTACCAAATGGGCGAATTTCAAAACAGTGTAGATTTTTTCAAAGAGGCACTGAAATTAGATCCGGATGATGATGATATCCGTTATAATTATGAATTTAGTAAGCGTATGTTAGATCAACAGCCACCTCAGGAAAAGCAAAATAAAAATCAGGATGGTGAAGAAGGTGACGAACAGGAAAAACAAGATCAGGAAAGTCAGCAGTCTCAAGAAGGTGAGGAAAAAAAGCAGGAGCAGGATTCTAAAGGGAGTGAAAAAAGTGAAGATAATAGTGAGAAGGATTCACAACAGACAGAAGATGGGAAGGAAGAATTAGGAGAGGATAAAGAGCAGGAACAGTCCCAATCCCAGGATGGAGAAGAAAAAAATGAGGAAGCACAAAAACAGAAAGCTGAATCTCAAATCCAGGCAGAAAAAGAAAAACAATTGGGGAAAGAAGAAGCAGAAGCAATCCTTAATTCTTTAAAAGCAGATGAAAATAATTTGAAGCCAAGAAAATATAAAGCTAAAGGACTAATTAAACTGGAGAAAGATTGGTAATTAAAGCATTAATATTCTGTTTTATTGTTACTTCAATATGGGCTGATGAATCGGTAAATGTTACCGTAGATAGGCGTGAAATCATTGAAGGTGAAACAATTACTCTTACAGTTAAAGCAAATAATATGAAAAGTGACCCTGACGTTTTTTTACCAGAAATGTCAGATTTTAAAATTATCAGTGGTCCCAGTCAATCCAGTTCAACCAATGTTCAATTTTTAAATGGAAAAATGACCAAAAATTCCACCATCACCATGAGTTGGAGTTTAATACCCCAAAGGACAGGGCGACTTACAATTCCATCATTGAGAATTCAAACAGGAAAGAAGTCATATTCGTCAACCCCCATTTCAATCACCGTATCAAAACGAGGAAGTAGCCAAACTGATAAAATGCCCCAATTTTTCATTGAAGCTGAAATTGATAATAATTTTCCATTTAGAGGAGAACAAATTACTCTCACATATACTTTATATACAAAAGTAGATGTTACCAGCTTTGAGGATGATGTACCAAGTTTTAAAGGATTTTGGACAGAAGAATTGTTCGCGCCAAAAAATTTAAAATTGAGGGAAGAAAGGAAAAATAGTGTTAAATATTATGCTGCAACTATAAAGAAAATTGCTTTATTCCCAACTCAATCGGGGAAAGTAATAATTGAACCAATGTCAGCAATAATTGGTATCAGGGAGAAAGAGCAGAGATGGAATAATTTTAGTTTATTTGGCCCTCCCTCAAAAAAATATACAATATCAACCAGCAAGTTATCTATTGATGTAAGACCTCTTCCTACAAGGAAGAATGGAAAAATATCGGCAATTGTGGGGAATTGGAATATCAAGTCAGAAGTTAGTGCGTCAAAATTAAAACAGGATGAGGCAATCACATTTAAAATAATCATAAATGGGAATGGAAATTTACAAACTGTCGATTTGCCGGAAATTTATTTTCCAAATGAATTAGAAGTATTTGATCCAGAAATCCAAACCAAAGAAAATCCTTTAAGAGATGAAATTGGAGGAGAGAAGAAATTTGAGTGGGTATTAATTCCCAGATTTGCAGGTGACATTAATATCCCCAAAATAGAATTAAATTATTTTGATCCCAAACAGGGTAAGTGGGTGACAAAATCTACGCGTAAGCATAAATTAAAAGTAGCGCCAAATGAAAAAGCTGCAATAACCTCAATTGGATTATCAAAAGAAGAAGTAGAATTAGTGGGCGAGGATATTCGATTTATAGATGAATCTCAACCTAAATGGCGTAATCGAAAAAGAGTATTGGTCACGAGCGCTGCTCTGACGTTGTTTCTTTTATCCGGGATGGTATTTGCATTTCCCCATGCTCAAAGTTTTACTCGGCAACAAATGGAAAAATCCTCAGGAGATTGGCAGGCCAAACGAGCATTGAATTCTGCATTAGGTATTCTGGATTCAGCTACTAATTCTCCCGAAGGAATATATACCCAAATTTATAAGGCGGTTATATGTTATATCAATTATAAGAATGGGACGAAAAAGGTGGAATATTCAACGGGAGAAATAATAGAAATAATTAATAGTTTTGATAGCGGTGAGTTAAGCAAGGAATTGGAGCAAATTTTAATTCGCGGAGAAGCTGTAAGATTTGCTCCGGTTTCTTCTCAGGATGCACATAAAGATTTCAAAAAAATAAAGGAATTATTGAAAAAGGTCGATCATGTCTGGTATTAGAAAATTTACACTTTTATTTCTTATGACCTTTCCCTTATTGGCTGTAGAGGAAGGAATTTCACCAATTTATCAAAATGGAATGGATGCATATAAAAATGGTCAATATGATTTTGCAATTCAAGAATATGAATCCATTTTAGCCAAAAATTGGGATTCACCAGAACTGTATTATAATTTAGGTAACGCCTTCTTTCGTTCTGGAAATACTGCTGGCGCAGTTTGGGCATTTGAGAGTTGCCTGAAGTTATCTCCAACTCATTCTGATGCTCAATATAATTTAAAGTTAGCAAATTTAAAGGTAATAGACAGAATGGATTTACCAGAACCACCTATATACCTGAAATTGTATTTGGGTATGAAGGAACAGTTTATACCTTCTGCATGGATTAATATTACACTTTTCATATTTTTATTATTCTCTCTTTCAGTAACAATAAATCGATTTAGATTTATTCCAATAGTTCAAAAATTAAAGGGGCTTGTGATAACAATATTTTTCATTTCACTTTTATTGACTTTTCATTCCATTTGGACTTATAATTCACTTAATCTAGGAGTTATTTATTCTCAAACTGTTGACGTCAGATCAGAACCTAATACTTATTCAACGCGTATTTTTGAAGTTCATGAAGGATTAAAGGTATCTATAAGCCAATTAGAGAATGACTGGGTTGAAATTGAATTGTTGGATGGTAAAACAGGGTGGATATCTAATGATCAGATTAGGCTGATTCAGTAATATTAAATTCTCATATAGAAATCCCTGGATTAATTTGCTAAATTTAGGGTGTTAACTCAGACTAAATAAATAGAAGAGAAAATATGTCAGGACATAGTAAATGGTCAACCATTAAACGAAAAAAGGGTGCAGCTGATGCCAAGCGGGGAGCTGTATTTACACAAGTTTCCAAAGATATTGCCCTATCAGCGAGAGAGGGTGGGGGTGATCCTGAAATGAATCCTGCATTGCGTCTTGCAATCAAAAAAGCGAAGGCTTCCAACATGCCCTCTGCCAATATTGAACGTGCCATAAACAAGGGAACGGGAAATTTACCTGGAGTGAAATATGAGAATTATGTCTATGAGGGATACGGACCCGGAGGTGTTGCTATCATGATGGAAGTGATGACCGATAATAAAAATAGAACCGTTCCAGATATTCGTCATATCATGTCTAAAAATGGTGGGAATTTGGGAGAGTCTGGCTGTGTGAATTGGATGTTTGAAAAGAAAGGCACTATTACTCTTGATAAAAAAGGTGTAGATGAAGATGAAGTTTTAGAGAAATCTCTTGAACTTGGAGCAGATGATTTTACATCTGATAATGATGTCATCGAAATTACTACATCACCGGAAGCTTTTGGAGATGTATGTGATGGCTTGGAAAAAGAGGGGTATGAAATTGAAGGAGAAGTGGGACTATCCCCCATTAATTCTGTAAATGTAAGTGGAGCAGATGCCAAACAATTGTTGCAGCTTCTAGAAAAACTTGAAGAAAACGAAGACATTCAAAAGATATATTCAAATTTTGATTTGGACGAATCGGAGCTGGGTTCGCTACTGTAATTGAAAATAATTGGAATAGATCCGGGACTTGTGCAAACTGGCTTCGGAATTATAAACGTAAGTAATAATAAAACCACATTGATAGATTATGGGATTATCAAACCGCAAGCCAAAGATACTCTTGCAAACAGGCTCCTCACAATTTTTAATGATGTATGTGAAATAATTGCGAATTATAATCCCCAAATATTTGCAATTGAAGAAGTATTTTATGGTAAAAATGTAAAATCTGCAATGCGTTTGGGACAGGCAAGGGGAGCATCCATGGTGGCTGCAGCATCAAAAAATATACCAATATATGAATATTCTCCCCGAAAGGTAAAACAATCAATAACCGGCAATGGAAACGCACACAAAACCCAGGTACAATTTATGGTAAAAGCCAAATTACAAATGGATCATAATCCAGAGCCCATTGATGCTTCAGATGCTTTGGCAATTGCTCTCTGTCATGATCATCAATTCAGGATGGCAGATTTATGATTGTAAGTATTAGAGGAAAACTTACGCAAAA